>Ga0209561_1000016_pt1 | contig 57041 bp, 59 predicted proteins | sample WorMettrBAHAMAS2_FD_187393 | JGI IMG/M metagenome (GOLD analysis project Ga0209561, IMG submission 187393) | Marine gutless worms symbiont microbial communities from Max Planck institute for Marine Microbiology, Germany - Inanidrilus... | ecosystem: Host-associated > Annelida > Digestive system... | reverse complement strand
AAGTCGTAGAAGAACTTGCCCTGGTCGTCCGACAACCGCCCCATCATCGTTCCGCCCTCCACCGAATCACTCGGGAAACGGAATCACGATCTCAGAAACCGATCAACAGGGGTTTATCAACAGTATCCCCTGATCGGGGATTTTTTCGAAGACACGGATTCGACGAACCGCCGCCTGCTGATGGCAACAGGCGTGTTCCGCAACGAGCCCTATGAATAACGACTGGATTTTGCCGATGACAATTAGCTGGAAACTCTCGAAGACAGTCGGTCGTTTTATTCACCGTTTCGCCCGTGACCAGCAGGGTATCGCGGCAACGGAGTTTGCGCTGGTGCTGCCGATCATGCTGACGTTGTTCGGCGGTGCCGTCGAATTGTCCAACTTCTTGACCGTCGAGAGAAAGGTCCTCTCCGTCGTACAAACGACTGCGGACCTGATCGGACAGGAAACCGACATTTCCGCGAGCGATATCAGCGACATCTATTCGGCGACCTCGCAGATCCTCGACCCCTATCCAACGACAGGGCTGTCGATCGGCGTCTCGAGTGTCGTTTTCGACGAGGATACGGCGGCAGCCAGTGAGGATTGGACCAGCTCCTACAACGGCGGGTCCGTCTCCAGCGCAACGACCCTGGCGGCGGATTTCGAGGAAGCCGGCAAGAGCGTCATCATCGTCAACGTGCAGTACACCTACAATCCGATTCTGACGCTGGTCATGACGTCTTCCCGAACGATTACGGAAACCGCCTATGCGCGACCCCGCAAGGTCGATTCGGTCAACTACTCCGGTTAGATTGGAAAGAGCGAACAATGACGAGAGAACTCGACAAAGTCGCAGAGAACGCAAAACAGACTTTTGCTGGTAACATGGATGGGTTGGCGAGGCGTCTGTGGCGGTGCGACCGCGGCGCCTTCGCGATGATTTTCGCGATCGCCGTCATTCCCCTGGTCATCGCCGCCGGTGTCGCCGTCGACCTCAGCCGCGCCTTTCTCGTCAAACAACGATTGGCCTTTGCCCTCGATTCGGCTGGCCTCGCGGTTGGCGCTATCGCCACCGACGATACAGCTGACCTCAATGCAGAGTTCAGCAAGTATTTCTATGCCAATTACCCGTCGAGCAATTTGGGAACGCCGCAGAACCTATCCGTGACCTACGATGCCGGAATCGTCACCGTGTCCGGTGAGGCGGTCGTCGAGACGGCGTTCATGAAGATCGCCGGCATCAACGACGTCACCGTCAACGCTTCCGCGCAAATGGAAGTGGAGACAACGGGGCTCGAAGTGGTTTTGGTGCTCGACAATACCGGTTCCATGGGCAGTGGCGGCAAATTGTCGGCCCTCAAGGACGCTGGCCAGGAACTGATCGATACCCTGTTCGGCGACGAAACGGCGCCCGATACATTGAAGATGGGCCTCGTTCCCTTTTCCGGAAGCGTCAACATCGGCACCAGCATGTCGTCCTACGTCAACGACACGACAGCCTATGATTGGGGCGATTCGGATTGGGGAGGTTGCGTCATGGCACGGTCCGGCGGCGACGACCAGACCGACACTTACTCGACGTCGGACAAATGGGATCCCTTCTATTGGGCCGACCACAACAGCTACAACAACTGGGACCGCGGATCTTGGTACAACATCGACGATTCACCGCCCAGTTACATCGGTCCCAACAAGTATTGTCCTCTGGAGGTCACGCCGCTGACCAACAGCCGCACCACCTTGGAAAATGAAATCGACGACATGTGGGCGGCCGGATATACCCACATCAATTTCGGTGCCATCTGGGGTTGGCGGCTGCTGTCGACGGTCTGCACCAACATCAAAGCCGTCGGCATCACGGTTTACACGATCACCTTCCAGCTTTCCGACAGCGATACCCAGGCCGTCTTCGAGGCTTGCGCTACCGATTCGGATAAATACTTCAATTCACCGAGCAACGAGGACCTTCAGTCGGCGTTCCGGGCCATCGGTGCCGAGTTGAAAAAGCTGCACATCAGCCAGTGACACCGAGTCATCGAGTCCGAGAGCCGTCGGTTCGAATCGAGTGACGCCACGGTGCGCTGAGGCGAACGGAAACGGGGGCAACGGGAACGGGGGCAATATCCCGGATGGCGCAAATCAGAGAGGGTTCATTTGACGATCTTGAAAAGCCGGGCCATATCGCCGTCCCCGGAATCGATACCGACATCGAACTCGAGACCGATCTCCCCTTCTCGTACCCAAACCACGCGCGCGCGACGCAAGTCATTGTATTTGTTGATCCGAAGATCGACATGGGCACCCATATCAAGGGTTATATCGGTCTTCACGCGGGCCCCGGCCTCGGAAATATCGGCAACGACGCATTCAACGCCCTCGCCTTCATCGACAAAAATCATTCCGCCGAATATGGTGCGCCGGCGTCCGGTCTTCCGAAGGTCTTTGACGTCGTTCATTTTGGCCCGAGAGCTGTTTCCGGTCTTTGTGCGGGTAAACGGCCGAACCGGTTTCGCAAAAACGTTCGCAGATAGAACCTGCCGACGTCAACGAAAAAGCCCGTGTGCGCTCTCAAATCACAGTAACAGGAAACCGGGACCTTTCCCCATGGAGGTTGGCAAGTACCAGATTCCAATGGTAAATTTCGCCAAGGTGGCAGTTGAGCAGTGATGTGGGTAAATGGTGGCGAGTTATCTGCTAATGTCCTGTTGGTACCTTCCGAAAAAGAAGGCCGGACCCGCAATGGGACGGATAAATTCAGGGCCGGTAGTCAACGGATAGTTAACGCCGGTGTTGCTAGATTGGTTGCCGAAACGGTTGGAAACATTTGAATGCGATTGTTGATCATCGGTTTTCTGGTCATTGCGCTGGGTGTCGCGGGAGTGGCGACTTACCTGATTCGCGCCTATGTCAAACCGCCGGCCGAGGAAGTCGTCGCAACGAAATCGATTAAAGTCTTGATCGCCAAACGGGATATCCGCCGTGGCGACACATTGAGTAGCGGAAATCTCGCCTGGATGGACTGGCCAGAACCGTCGCTGCACGAAAAATACATTGCCGTCGAAAGCGAGAACCAGGAAAAGAAGCGCATGGATGACTTCACGGGATCCATCGCGCGCCAACCGTTTGCGACGGGCGAACCGATTCTCGCCGACAAGACCTTCAAGATCAAACGTTCGGCATTGATGGCCGGAATGCTGGACCCGGGAATGCGCGCTGTGGCACTGACCGTGGCCGCGGACACCTCCGTATCCGGCTTCATCTATCCCGGCGACCGGGTCGACGTCATGCTGACGCACGACAAGGTACGAAAAGCCATCGACAAGACGGAGGACTCTGCTGAGCAAGACGAGGAACCGGATGTCCCCAACCAAGGACCGACGGAGGAACTGATCGTTTTGTTGTTCGCAACGGAAACGATTCTTCGCGACGTTCTTGTCTTGGCGATCGACCAAGCGGTGGAAAACCCCGAAGGCAAGCCGTTACCTTCAAAAACGGTTACACTCGCGGTAACGCAGAAACAGGCCGAGATCCTGGCAACGGCGCGCGGGATGGGAAAACTGTCGATGTCGTTGCGTAGCCTCGCCTCTCCGTTTAACCGGGAAGATACGGAACTGACCTCGACGACCGATGTCGAAGTCAGCCCAATGATGAGCAACATCAACGAGCTGCTGGCCAATCAGGAACAGATGCGACTTCAAGCCGCGAAAGCCGAGATGGAAGCGGAGAAGCTGCGCATGGAAGAGCAAGCGCGGGCGGAGAGAAAGTCGCAGCGGCTCAAGGAAAAAGAAGACGATCAGGGATCTCAAAAAAGAAAACCGGTCCTTGACGAGAAAAATGGACGCGCAGGAAAAAGCCAGGAAGGCAGACGAGCTCAAGAAGAAGAAAGAAGCCGCGAAAAAACCGCCCGTTGCCGCGAAGAAACCGGAGGAAAAACCGGAGGAAAAACCGGAGGAGCCTGCGCCGGAGCCGAAGAGCGTCATTTAAGATTTTCAGAGGCAAAGCCGCTGAAACGGAAAAGTTGACAGCCCAGTGAGCATGTGTCCCAAGATACCAATCCGATTGTCTTCTTTTGTTGATGGTCGCATTGCCCATGGCGGTCGAGGCATGGGCACAGGACGTACCGCGCCGCAACATCGTTCCGCCGTCGGCGACTACCCCTTCCGTGCCAGTCGCTGCTCCCTCCCCGGCTTCCTTTCCAGGCGTCGCGCTGCCCGTCGCAGCACTGAAGAACTCGACCCTTGAACTGGCACTGAACAAGGCGCAGATGCTCGAGTTACCGCAAGCCGCCTCGAATATCATCATCGGCAACGAAGAGGTCGCCGATGTCCATATCGACCCGGATCATCCGACAAAAGCGTTCATCATCGCTAAGGAAGTCGGTTCGACGAATATCTACTTCCTCGACTCGGCGGGTCAGGCCTTCCGCTCGATAGACGTCCGGGTCGCGTTTGACAGTAGCGGTCTACAGGATGCGTTGTCGGCGCTGATGCCGAAAGAGAACATCAAGATCTCGATGTTCCGCGACAACATTTTTCTCTCCGGCACCGTCCGTTCGGCGGATGCGGTCACCAATGCCGGGAATATCGCCCGCCGTTTCGTAGCGGAAGACGTCAACGTTACCAACATGCTGACCATCTCCGGCAGCCAACAGGTGATCCTGCAGGTCCGGGTGTCGGAAATGGTGCGCGGCATCCGAAAACAGCTTTCCTTCAACACGACCGTCACCAAGGGCATTGGCAATTTTGGGGTCAACTTTCAGACGATCGATACGCTGTCGACCTTAACGGCATTCGGCACCGGCAACTTCGCGACCGGCACCAAGGTTCTCGGAAATCCCTACTTCGAGACGTTGGAACAACAGAACCTCATTAAGACGCTAGCGGAACCGACGCTGACCGCCCTGTCGGGCGAAACCGCATCGTTCCTTTCCGGCGGCGAGTACCCGTTTCCCACTGGCGTCGACGAGAACGGCAACGCGATCATCGAGTTCCGGGAGTTCGGTATCCGCCTCAACTTCACCCCCGTTGTCCAGGATTCAGGACGGATCAGTCTTCACGTTGCAGCAGAGATCAGCGCCATCGATACCGCCACGACCGTTTCGGTCGCAAATTCGACGATCAACGCACTGACCAATAAAAGGACGGAAACGACCATCGACCTTCCGTCCGGCGGTACCCTGATGATTTCCGGACTGCTCAACAATGATTTCAATAACAACATTATCGGAATGCCGTTCCTCAAGGACATCCCGATCCTAGGCGCCCTGTTCCGGAGCACCGAGTTCCAACGTGACGAAACGGAGATGGTGGTCACCGTATCGGCGTATCTGGCGAAACCCGCGAGCAGCCACAGTGAATTGGCCTTACCGTCGGACGGCTTCGAGCCGGCCAGCGACATCGACATCTATCTGCTCGGCCACCTGCACAAGTACTTCGGCGATGGCGATCAGTCGTTTTGGGACAACCCGATAATCGGCCCCTTCGGTTACATTATGAAGTGAGGTGGATATGCTCTTTCGTGCTGTTTACCGATTAGCGATCGCCGCTTTTGTCCCGATGTTGATCGCGGCTGGCTGCGCTCAGCCGCAACGCGACCATGATTTCCGCGTGAACCACCCATTGGTCGTCGGGACTGAAACCTTGTCCTTGAAACTGTCGACACCGGTGCGAAAAGGCGGACCGACCGGCATGGAGGAAATCGCGTTCAAGCGTTTTGTCGGCAACTTCATCGACCGCAAGAACGGCAAGAACGGCAAGATGGAGGTGATGGTCGGCGGCAGTGCCATGGAACAAGTGGCTCAGGAGGTCCGCTTACGAGACATTCTCACCCACGAGGGGATTTCGCCCTCGGAACTCGTTTTCGTGAGAACCGGGAATCTGGAGGAGGTGATCCTTTCCTTTGTTGCCAACACCGTGAAGGCGCCGGAATGCGGCGACTGGTCGTCGAACGCTAATTTGAATTGGTCGAACCGGACTCACAGCAATTTCGGTTGCGCTTATCAGCGCAACCTGGGCCTGACGGTCGCCGACCCGCGTGACCTCAAGCAGGCCAAACCGATGAGCCGCCCCGATGCGGTCCGGTCCTCGCGCATCATCGGCAGTCAACGCGACGGCTCGGGCGGCACCGCTGCCGGGGCCGGGGCCGGGGCAACGGCAAACTGATGTCTGGATTCCAAACCGTATGGGCTCCGTGGAAACGACTGGGAAGAGACGGCAGGTAACGTGATCATCAGGACGACCATCGGTGCCTTCGTGATTTCGCAGGACACGGCGGATGCGATCGAGTCCCTGCGGACGGACGGGCATCTCTTCCGCAGCACCTTCGAAATCCAGTTGGGCGGGGTCGACGCAGCGGCTAGCCATCTTTCGGACCAGCGGACCCCGGCCCTTTTGATCGTCGAGACCCACGCCGGCGGCGACGAGCTGTTTGCCCAGTTGGACCAGTTGGCGGGGGTCTGTGATCCCAACGCGCGGGTCATCCTGATCGGCGCCCAGAACGACATCGGCCTCTATCGGGAACTGATGTCGATGGGCTTGAGCGATTACCTGCTCGGCCCCGTGAACGCCGGCATGATCAAGGACTCGATCATCCGCACCTTCGAAGGCCGCGGCGGCGAGTCCGGAGGGCGGGTCATCACGTTTTTCGGCCTGAGCGGCGGTGTCGGCAGCAGCGTTGTCGCCCACAACGTCGCCTCCGAGCTATCAAAGCGTTTTGACGCCCAGGTGATTATTATCGACGCCGACATCCCCTTCGGTACGGCGGGGCTTAATTTCAACCTGCAACCGCGGCAAACCATCGCCGACGCATTGGCCCAGTTCAACCGCTTGGATCCGCGGCTAATGGAACAGCTTCTCGTCGAATACGACGATAAACTCTCGTTGCTTCTTTCGCCGGGCACGCCGTCAAACGAAACAAGAGTTACGACGGAAACGATCAACGGCTTGATGCGTGCGATCCGCCCGATGGCGGATTTCATCATTCTCGATCTCCCGAGGACATGGGATTCCTGGGTCATCGATTTGCTGGCTTCGACCGATGAACTGGTCCTTGTCGGAAAGCCGGATTTGGCGAACCTGCGCAACGGCAAAAGTATGGTAGAATTCTTAGGGCCCAAACGTGGGACCGACTCGCCGACTCGGCTCGTCCTTAACCAAGTCGGCGAGGTGAAGAAAAACGAAATCGAGGGCGGCGACTTCAAGAGTGCCCTCGCCATCGAGGCGTCGGTTGCGATCCCCTTCGATGGCGACACCTTCGGCAAGGCCCTCAACGCGGGCGAACTGGTCGTGGAGTCGAACTCGAAAAACAAGGCGGCGATCGCTATTCGCCAGCTTGCTGCCGTCGTCAGTGGACGGGTCGAAACCGACAAGAAGAAAGCAGGTTTGCTGAGCGGCCTGTTCCGGAAGAAAAAAGAGAAGTAGGTATTTTGAGGACGTAGAGGATGTTCGGACGCCGGGGTACACAGCCCGCTGAAACGCCGCCGCCGGCCCCTGCCGCGCCGGCCGCGCCGGAAGCGCCGGAAGCGCCAAGCGCCGCGCCTGCCGAACCGCCTCCCTTGACCGAAGTCGAACCAACTCCTGCTCCCGAACCGCAACCGGCCTTTGCTTCCGAACCGGTGCCGATGGAAGACTCCGGGGTCCAGGAGCAGGCTAAAACCGGCAAGCCAAACGAGCGCATCGCCGAAGTCAAGGTGATGGTCTTCAACGACCTTCTCGAAGCCGTCGATCTCGCGGAAATCAGCAAGCTCGAAGCCGAACAGGTTCGCGAAGAAATCACCGACATGGCGGCCGAGATCATCAGCATGCGCGGTCTCGTGCTCTCCATGCAGGAGCAGGAACAGGTCGTCATCGACATCTGCAACGACATCCTCGGGCTTGGCCCCCTGGAGCCGCTGATCGAACGCGATGACATCGCCGACATCATGGTCAACGGTGCCGAGCGAGTCTATATCGAGACCGGCGGCAAGATCGAGCTGACCGACATCAAGTTCCGCGACAACGCGCAGCTCATGAACATCTGCCAGCGGATCGTTACCGCTGTCGGCCGGCGCGTCGACGAGGCGAGCCCGATCTGCGACGCGCGCCTGCTTGACGGCTCGCGCGTCAACGTCATCGCACCGCCGCTGGCTATCGACGGCGCGGCGCTCACCATCCGGAAATTCAAGAAGGAAAAGCTCAAGCTGGACGACCTCATCAAGTTCCAGAGTGTCACCGATGAGCTGGCCCGCGTTCTCGAGGTGATTTCGGCGATCCGGCTGAACGTCTTGATCTCGGGCGGTACCGGGTCCGGAAAAACAACGCTGCTCAATATCATGACCGGGCACATCGATCCCGGCGAGCGGATCATCACTTGCGAGGACTCGGCCGAGCTGCAACTCCAACAGCCGCATGTCGTACGGCTCGAAACGCGCCCGCCGAACCTGGAAGGCGCCGGCGAGATCACCATGCGTGACCTCGTCAAGAACTGCCTCAGGATGCGCCCGGAGCGGATCATCGTCGGCGAGGTTCGCGGACCGGAAGCCTTCGACCTTTTGCAGGCTATGAACACCGGCCACGACGGCTCGATGGGCACGATTCACGCCAGCAACCCGCGAGAGGCCATCAGCCGCGTCGAGAACATGATCGCCATGGGCGGCTATAACCTCCCGTCGAAGGCGGTACGCGAACAGATCGCGGCGGCCGTGCACGTGATCATTCAGGCGCAACGCCTGCGGGACGGCTCGAGGAAAGTGACCCACGTGACCGAGGTCATGGGTATGGAAGGCGACGTCATTACCCTTCAGGACCTCTGCCTGTTCGAGTTCCTCGGCGAAACCGACGACGGGAAGATCATCGGTGAGCACCGATTCACCGGCATGCGCCCGAATTTCTGGGACAAGGCTCGGTATTACGGCTTGGAGGACAAGGTGGCGCGCGCCCTGAATATGGGAGGGGGACTGTAATCCGTGGATCCGCTCATCCTCATCATTATCATCGGATCCGTCGCCACGATGATGCTGCTGACCGGCGCCTTTTTCGCCGCCACGGTCGTTATGCGCCCGCGCGCCGCGTTTAAAAAGCGCATCAAGGATATCGGCTCGGCGGGCGAGAAATCGACGGCCGGCGCCGAAAGCCGGTTCGAAAACCAACGCCAGAAAAGAATTCAGGACAAGGTCAAACAACTCCAATCGAAGGACGAGGATCAAGGTTTCGTCGACAAGATTAACGGCGACCTTCTGCGCGCCGGGATCGACGTGAGCGTGCCCGTTTACTTCATGAGAAGTGCCTTCGCCGCACTGGTCGTCTCGATTGGATATTACGTCCTGGGCCTACCGCCGCTGGGTACGCCTCTAGTCTTCGTCATCGCTTTCATTTTCCTGCCTAAGCTGACGCTAAAGATGATCGCCAACCGCCGCCAGGAGAAGTTCACCCGTAATTTCGCCGACGCCATTGATCTTATCATTCGGGGCATCCGGTCCGGTCTCCCGGTCAACGAATGTTTCAATATCGTGGCGCGCGAGTTCGAACCGCCACTTGGCGAGGAATTCCGGCTAATGGTCGAGGGTCAGAATCTCGGTATCCCGCTCGAAGACCTTATGTTGAAAGGCATCGAGCGGTTGCCAACTGCGGAGTACAAGTTCTTTGCCATCGTTATTCAAATTCAAAAACAGACCGGCGGTAACTTGGCCGAAACGTTGGCCGGATTGTCCTCGGTGCTCCGCGAGCGAAAGAAGATGCGCGACAAGGCCAGTGCCATGGCCAGCGAAGCCAAGTCTTCGGCGATGATCATCGGCTCGCTGCCTTTCATCGTCGGGCTGCTGCTTTCCGTCATCAACCCGGAATACCTGTTGCTGCTGTTCACCACGGCGACCGGCAACAAACTGCTGGGTTTTGGTGCGTTTTGGATGACCTGCGGCAGTTTGGTGATGAAGAAAATGATCAATTTCAGGATGTAGGGACGGAGTGTCGCGACCATGATGACGACCATTGCCCGAATGAGCGACGCCGAACTGATCATGTCGTTCCTGATGGCGGGAACCGTTATCGCCATCCTGTTTTTCGTTCTCAGCTATTTCGTCGACAGCCGCAAAAGCAATCGCCTCAAATCGGTATTGACCAGCACGCGCACTGATCTCAGCCGCAAACAGATGGAAGAATTCCGCAAACCGTCTGCGATCCGCCAGCAGAAGGGGCAAAGCAAGGCCTTCGCCGAACTTTCCCAGACCCTGCTCGCCAAATTGAACCTTCAGAACCTCCTGCATTCGACGGAAGTCCGCCAGGTTCTGGCCCAGGCCGGTATTCGTGGGCGCAACGCCGTTGCCGTCTATATGTCGACTCGTTTCGTTACCGCCTTCGGCGCTCTGATCGTGACCTTGGTCGTCCTCGGTCTCGCCAAGAACTTCCCCTACCCCGAGTTCGTCAAACTCCTGTTCGCTGCACTTGCCGGCGTCATCGGGTTCTACATCCCGCGCATCCTGGTCATGAACAACGCCCAGAAACGCCAACAGGAAATGACGGAGGCCTTTCCCGATGCGCTCGACCTGCTCGTCATCTGCGTCGAGTCTGGCTTAGGCGTCGAGGCCGCGTTCACCCGGGTTACCGAGGAGATCATGGAATCGTCCCCGGCCCTGGCCCAGGAGTTCGGATTGACGTCAGCGGAGTTGGCTTATCTCGGTGACCGCCGCCGCGCCTACGAAAACTTGGCCAACCGGACCGGGTTGCCGTCGGCAAAGTCATTGTCGACGACCCTGATCCAATCTGAACAATACGGCACCCCCGTCGGTCAGGCGCTTCGTGTGCTTTCGCAGGAAAAACGCGACGAGCGTATGTCGGAAGCCGAGAAAAAAGCTGCGGCCCTGCCCGCGAAATTGACCGTTCCCATGATCATCTTTTTCCTGCCGGTGTTGTTCATGGTGGTAATCGGGCCGGCCGCCATCCAGATCGGCAACATGTAGGCGTCGGCGCTCTGCCATTAATTCCTCCATGAACGATTTCGTCGAACAGTATCTGGATGAAACGGCGCGGATCATTTCGGCGCTCGACCGCCGGACCATCACCGCCACGGCAGAAGGCCTGGCCGCGGCCCGGGAACGCGGCGAACGCCTGTTCATTCTCGGCGTCGGCGGGTCGGCTGCCCACGCCGGTCATGCCGTCAACGACTTCCGTAAGATCTGTGGCTTCGAGGCCTATGCCCCGACCGACAACGTCGGAGAGCTGACCGCACGGGTCAACGACGAGGGCTGGGAAACGGTGTTCGAGGCGTGGCTCAAAGGGTCGCGTCTATCGGGGAAAGATGCGCTTCTGATCTTTTCGGTCGGCGGCGGCAGCCGGGAAAAACAGATTTCTGTCAACCTGGTACGCGCCATCGATCTCGCAAAATCGATTGGCGCCGGCGTCTATGGAATCGTTGGCTCGGAAGACGGCCACACGGCCAAAGAGGCGGACGCCTGCGTAGTCATCCCGCCGTTGGCGCCGGAACGCCGCACACCGCATACGGAAGGTCTCGCCGCCGTTATCTGGCATCTTCTCGTCAGCCACCCGGCCCTGAAGGCCGCCGACACGAAATGGGAATCCGTCCTTTGACGGCTTCCCACCGGAAAGGCAAATCCTGGGCGATCATTGGCGGCGCCGGTTTCATCGGCAGCCATTTCGTCGACCGCCTGCTTGCCGACCCGAATACGGGCGGTGTGACCGTCTTCGACAACTTCTCATCCGGGCAAAGGTGGCATCTGGACGGGCATTCAGATGACTCGCGTCTCGAAATCGTCGAGGGTGACGCCAAGGACCAATCGGCCCTCGTAAACACGATTGAAGGTCGCGATACCGTCATTCATCTCGCCGCCAATCCGGACATCGCGCGAGCCGCGACGCAGCCGGCGATCGATTTCGACGAAGGGACGGCCCTGGCGCAAAACGTTCTCGAAGCAATACGCCGGACCGGGTGCGGAAATCTCCTTTATGCTTCGGGCAGCGGTGTTTACGGCGATCGCGGCGACGCCCGCGTCCGGGAGTGCGATGGCCCGATGGAACCCATATCCACTTATGGCGCCAGTAAACTCGCCTGCGAGGCCCTCATATCTGCCTATTGCCACATGTTCGGGCTGCGAGCCTGTGCCTTTCGTTTCGGCAATGTCGTCGGCCCGCGCCAGACGCATGGCGTCGGGTACGATTTCATCCGCAAGCTGAAAGCCGACCCCCGCCGCCTCGACATCCTGGGTGACGGCAGCCAAAGCAAACCCTATATCCACGTCAACGAAATCATCGAAGCCGTCCTGCTCGCCGACAACCGTTCCGGCACCGGCTTCAACGTATTCAACGTAGCGCCCGACGATGCGGTTACCGTCAGTGAAATTGCCGAGTTGAGCGTCACCGCCATGGGGTTGGCACGAGGCGCCGTCGAATTGCACTACGGTTCGGACTCTCGGGGCTGGAAGGGAGACGTGCCGATCGTGCGTCTTGATTGTAGCCGCATAGGGGCTCTCGGGTGGTCACCGCGTTGGAACTCCCGGGAAGCCGTCGAACGGTCACTTTCGCCGTTGATCGAAGAGATGGAGCGACGGGAAACATGACGGCGAGCGTGCCGTCGCCGACCGGCGCTTGGCCGTCGAAAGCGTTGCCTCTATCCTTTACTGTTGCAGCGCGACAATTTGGTGCGCTCTTGTGACGGAAATCACCTTTTCGAACGGGAAATACCGCCATGCTGGTGCCTAGAAAGGCTAAAGACGTGAAAGATGGCGCTCAGTCCCCGATCGATTCGCTGTCCGTAAAGATCTTTGCCGATGGCGCCGACCCGGCCGAGATGCGGACGCTCGCCGAGGAGCCTCTGATCAAAGGGTTCACCACCAATCCGACATTGATGCGCAAGGCCGGCGTCAACAATTACGAGACCTTCGCCCGGCAGGCCATAAACGCCGTTCCGGACCTCCCCATTTCCTTCGAGGTCTTTGCCGACGATCCGGGCGGCATGATATCGCAAGCCCTTAAGATCGCGTCCTGGGGCGCCAACGTCTACGTCAAGATCCCGATCACCAACACCAAGGGCGAGAGCATGGCGCCGGTGATGCGGCACCTTGCCGGCGAAGGCGTCAAGATCAACGCTACGGCGATGATGACGACGGCACAGGTCGAGGCCGTGGCGGACGCTCTCGACCGATCACCACCGGCTCTGTTGTCCCTGTTCGCCGGACGTATCGCCGATTCGGGGCGCGATCCCTGCGCCGCCGTCACAGAGGCCCTGGCGATCATCGAAGGCGCGCCGCAATTGGAGTTGCTGTGGGCGAGTCCACGGCAGGTCTATGACATCCTGTTAGCCGACCGCACCGGTTGCCACGTAATCACGGTGACCTACGATCTCCTGGGCAAGCTGCGTCTGTTCGGAAAGGACCTCGACGCCTATTCCTTGGAGACCGTTTCCATGTTCTACGAAGACGCACGCCGGGCCGGGTACGACCTTTAGAGGCCGCGAAGAGCCATTTGGGAGCGACAAACATGATCATCACACGGACCCCCTTGCGAATTTCCATCGGCGGCGGCGGGACGGATCTACCCTCCTATTACGAGCGTTTCGGCGGCTTCGTCATCTCGGCGGCCATGGATAAATACGTATACATCACCGTCAACCGTGCCTTCCGGCCCGAGTACATTCTCAAGTACTCACGCCAGGAAACCGCCACGGCCATCGACGAGATCGAGCACGATATCATCCGCGAGACCCTGCGCCTGTTCGACATTCCGCCCGCCATCGAGATCGCCAGCATCGCCGACGTTCCGGCCGGTACCGGGATGGGGTCGTCCGGCAGTTTCACCGTCGGCCTTCTGCACGCACTGACCGCCCACCTGCGCCGCCACATCGGCACCGAGGAACTGGCCCATCAGGCCAACCGCATCGAGATGAAGCTCTTGGGCGAGCCCTGCGGTAAACAGGACCATTACATCGCTGCCTATGGCGGCATCACCTGCCAGGACTACCGGCCGGACGGCACGGTCGACACCTTCCCTCTCGCCATCGATGATGCGACGCTACGCGACCTCGACGAGAGCCTGATGCTTTTCTTTACCGGTTACAGCCGCAAGGCTTCGGACCTCCTGGAGGACCAGAAAACGCGCTCGGAGCGGGACGACGCGGCGATGCTCGACAACCTTCATTTCATCAAGGACCTGGGTCAACGGATCCGCGGGCTTCTCGAGTCGGGCGACACCCAGGGGTTCGCCGAACTGATGCACGAACACTGGCTTCACAAGAAGCAACGTTCGCCGGACATGTCGAACGACCGCATCAACGGTCTCTACGACCACGCCCGGCAAAACGGCGCCGTCGGGGGCAAGCTGGTCGGTGCCGGGGGCGGTGGTTTCCTGCTGTTCTATACCCGCGACCGCGCCAAACTGCGAAATGCCATGGCCGACAAGGATCTGCACGAGGTCGATTTCACGTTCGATTTCGACGGCTCCATCGTACAGTTGCGGAACTGACAGGTCATAAAACAGAGGCCGGCATGCAGTGTCTCATCCTGGCAGGCGGGCTCGGCACGCGAATGCGCCCGGCGACCGAGGAGATTCCGAAGGCGATGATCGAAGTGGGCGGCCGCCCGTTCGTCGATCACCAATTGCATTGGCTCGCGGCCGGTGGCGTCGAGTCCGTGGTGTTTTCCATCGGACACAAAGGTTCGGCCATCCGCGAACACGTCGGCGACGGCGAGGCCTGGGGCCTGTCCGCACACTTCGTCGACGAGGGAGACCAACTCATGGGGACCGGCGGCGCCGCAAGGCTGGCCGTTGACGCCGGCGTCATGGATGATGCGTTCTTCGTGCTGTACGGGGATTCCTACCTTCGGGTCGACATCGGCACCGTTTGGGCGGCTTCGGGCATGGGAGATGAACCGTTGATGACGGTGTTTCGCAACGACGGCGCTTGGGACAAGAGCAACGTTGTCTTCGCCGGCGACCGGGTCGATCTTTACGAGAAAGGTCGAGACGACGCACAAGACATCGGCATGCACCATATCGACTATGGCCTCAGCGTGCTTCGGTCGGATGTCGTTAGCGAATACATCCCCCGCGCCACGGTGTACGACCTCGCCGATCTTTACCACGCTTTGAGCGAAAAGGGACGTCTGCGCGGGTTCGAGGTGTCCGAGCGGTTCTATGAGATCGGTTCGCCCGGCGGATTGGCCGACCTCGAGAAACACCTCGCGGAAGACCAGGCATGACGAGGAACCCATCGGCTCCGACGGATACCGTGGCGTCCAAGGGGACGGGTTTAGGGTTGGCGCGAACGGTGTCCATCCTTCTGGCGATCTTCGCCGTTCATACGGTTTGGGTGTTGTTCGGCGAGAACCTGGTTGCTTACGGTAACCTGTTCGACGGGGATAGTTATGCACGCTTGATCCGGGTCCGTCGATTGGTCGAAACGGGCGGTTGGTTCGATACCTCTATCCCGCGCGTCAACGCCCCTTACGGCGGAGCACTTCATTGGACGCGTCCCCTCGACGTTCTGATACTTCTGCCCGCTCTCGCCGCAACGCCGGTCATCGGATTCGAGACGGCACTCTACTGGGCGGGCGCCCTTTGCGGACCCGTGTTGCACGGCGTCCTCGCTCTCGCCATCGCATGGGCGGCATCGCCCGTGATCGGGTCCGGTCGTGCCGGTTTGGCCGGCGTTCTGGTAGCCATCCAGTTTCCGGTCCTGGGTTACGCAACCCTCGGCAATGCCGATCACCATGTCCTGTTCGCCCTGTTGGTCATCATGGCGGTCGGGTCGGCGGTCAGGTCGCTGCGCAAGGGCGGCACTCAGCCGGTCCGGTTTGCAATGCTCGCCGGCATTTTCTTAGGAGGTGCAATCTGGGTGGGGCCGGAAGGCCTCATCGCCCTCGCTGCCGTTGCCCTGGTTCTGGGGGTTTTTTGGATCCTGGGTGAACCGGGAGCCACACGCCTCAACCTGGCGATGGTGGCGAGCCTGATCGTGATGTTGATTTTGGCGACGCTCGTGGAGCGGGGCCCGGCATCGCTGCACGTGGGATACGAACGGGTGTCCATCGTTCACGTCACCATGGCGGCGCTGCTCGTCGCCTTCTGGGCGGCGGTGTCGGCGGCACGCTCGCAAGGTCTGCTCACGCCGCCGGGCCACACGGTTCGAACCGTCTTCGCCTTAGCAGGCGCAAGCGCAAGTATTGTCGTCGTGCTTGGTCTGTTTCCCGATGCCGTCCGCGGCCCCCTGGCCGACCTGCACCCGGACGTCCTCTACATTCTGGACGAGATCCTCGAGTTCCAGCGCATTCCTGATTTCGCCCATTTCCTGACCTACCTGGGTGCCGGCACGATCGCACTTGTCTGGGCCCTGTGGCGTGTCAAAGACGTCTGGCCGACAGAACAGCGATATCCCTGGCTGATGATTGCCGTCGTCCTCGGCATCTATGGCATCATCGCCTTCAACTGGGTCCGCGGTTCGATCTACGTGGGCGCGGTTTCCTGCATTGCACTCGCCGATGCGGCGGCCAGCCTGAACGCTACCTGCGACCGGGCTTATTCGGGGCTCAAACGAAGCCTGATCAAGGTGCCGGCGATGACCGTCCTTCTCGGCGGCACCCTCGGCTTGGGAGCGGCCGGCATCTTCGCCTCCCTGCCCGCGCCGGTCGGAACCGCCAGCAACCAACCCGAACCCGTGATGGGCCCGGATGATCCGCGCCCCTGCCCGATCAAATCCCTCTCCCGGCATCTCAATGGGCCGCCGTGGGCCGATCGGCCTCGCCTGATCCTGGCGTCCGCCAACTTCGGTCCTGAGTTGGTGTACCGAACGCCCCACGCCGTGACCGCTTCCATGCACCATCCGAATGCGGCCGGTATCCTTGACAACGTCCGCATCCTGGGTGCGACGTCCGAAACGCGAGCCTTGGACATCATCACCAAGCACGGCATCGATCTCATCGTTCTCTGCCGCTTCGGCCGCAAGGGCGGCTATATCCAAGGTCGCGGTGACCCGAACATCCTCTATCGCCGCCTGATCGAGGACCGTGCGCCGGTATGGGTCGAGCCGGTACCGTTGCCCGCCGATCTCGACCGCTCGTTTCGGATGTTCCAGGTCGTGGTTTCCCAAACCCCCGAGGTCAAGCCATGAAGAACGGCACCACCCCGCCAACCGCCGAACGATTAGGCCGGTCCTGGGTCGTGGTCCTGATCGTGCTCTTCGTGCTCGCCATTCATGGTGTCTGGTGGACCCTCGGCGACAAGACGGTCAGCGACGGCGGGTTCTCCGACGGTGACAGCTTCACCCGCCTCATCCGCGTTCAGCAGCTGGTCGACACCGGCGTCTGGTTCGACAACACCATACCCAGGGCCAACGCGCCCTTTGGCACCAGTGTCCATTGGACCCGCCCCCTCGACGTCCTCTTGATCGCCGTCGCAATGCCGCTATCGGTCTTCGTTGAATGGAACCAGGCACTTCATTTCTCCGGCGTCGTCATCAGCCCGCTCCTGCACGCAATCCTGGCTGTGGCGGTTGTCTGGGCGATGGCGCCGGTGATCGGTTTTCGCGCCGCCGCCGTGGCTGGCGCCTTGACGGCGACCCAGTTCGGTATCCTCAGTTTTTCGATCGTCGGCCACGCCGACCACCATCTTCTGTTCCCGGTGCTGATCGTCTTTGCGATCGGGTTTCTGGCGCGCAGCTTCGAGAACGAAAGCGGCGGCATGCGCCTTGCCTTCCTGGCCGGATCGGCCGTTGCCGTCGCCAACTGGGTCGGCCAGGAGACCATCGTCTTCCTGGCCTTGTGCCTCACCGTCACCGGCCTCGCCTGGTTGCGTTCCCCGATCGGCGGAGCCCGGCGGAACACCGGTTTCGTCCTCGGGCTGGCGGCAACGCAGGCTCTGGTGCTGGCCGCCGAACGCGGCTTTCACGGGTTCACCCAAGTCGAATACGACCGCATCTCCATCGAGGACCTCAATCTCGCCGTCCTTTTGTCCCTATTCTGGCTTACCGTCGGCATCTCACGGATTGCCAGCGACACTCCGGGCTGGGGAAATCGTTTGGCGGTCGCGTTGGTTGGGGCTGGTCTCGTCGCTGCCGTCCATCTCGTTTTGTTCCCGAAAGCCTTCACCGATCCGTTTCTGGATACGGATCCGGCGATCCTGCCGATTTACGCCCATATTTCCGAATACGGCCCCATCGACAGTGTCGGGCGTTTTCTCCTTTACCTCGGCGCATTGGTCTTCGCCGCGCCCTGGCTGCGCCTCAGGCTTATAAATGGCTGGCACGAGCCGGGCGAGCGCTGGATTTGGCTGTTGATCACGCTTGCGATCCTCACCTATTCGGCATTCACCGTGGGATGGGTTCGGTGGTCCCTCTATACGGCCCTGTTCCTGGCCATCGTTGTCGGCGACCTTGTGGTCCGCACCGATGATGCCATCGACGCCCGGTTCCCGTTCCCCAAACGCACCTTGATCAAAGTCCCGGCGATCCTGCTACTCGCGGTCGGTCCGATGGTTGCCGGCACGGCCGTGATCTATGCCGAAACGCCGGAGGAGGAGCGCCAACAGAGGGAAGTGGACCGTTGTCCCCTTCCCTCGGTAACGGCCGTTCTCAAAAAAGCCCCGTGGTCGGACCGATCGCGGACCATCGTCGCCTCGGCCAATTTCGGTGGCGAGTTGATGTACAGAACGCCCCATGCGGTGGTTGCCACCGTTCATCACCGCAACGTTGCCGGTATTCTGGCCGGTCACCGGTTGCTGCAGGCCGTCTCCGATGAGCAAATTCGGCCGATCCTGAACGAGCGGAACGTCGAGTTGATCCTGCTGTGCCCGGAAAGCCGCAACGAAGCCTACATCCGCTCCGGCGCCGATCCGCACAGCCTCTATAACCGGCTGGTCGAAGGTTCGATACCGACATGGCTGCGCGCCGTGACCTTGCCAGAGGACGCGGCGGACCAGTTCAAACTGTTCGAAGTGACGGCCCGGCCCTGATCATTGGGCACGCCGGTAGACGGCCCAGGTATCGCCGGAGAAACCCCAATGCCCGTAGACGCGGAACCGTTCATAGCGTACCGATGCGCCGGACCCGACAGCGCGCTCCAGGTAGCGGCCGCTTTCGACACCGCGACCGCCATTCGACACGAACCATGTCGCCGGCTCGTTACCCTCGTCCACTTTCTCAACGAACCGAAGCCCGGTGTCGCCGCCGTGCCGTTGCCACCAGCCGAGATGGACATCGACACTGCGTTCATGGAAGGCAGCGACAGTCGACTCACCCTCGAACGCCGCCGTCATCTGATCGAACGCCCGGTTAAAATCGCCGCGCCCGCCCTTCAGGAATTCGCTGATCATCATGATATTGCCGAGGATAAAGGCAACGACAAGCAAGCGACCCAATAAGCGCGAACGCCCCACCCCGGCGAGCAACCACATCAATCCGCGTGTCGCTAAGAGCAAGACGAAGGGTGCGGCGGCCAGGAAGTACCGAGGCGTTGACACGGCACTCGACTGAAACACCACGAACGCTAGGGGGAATACGAAAACAGTCACGGCGATGACGATCCGGTCGCCGCTCTGCGATATGAACAAGGCGGCCAGCAGCGCGACCGCGAAACTGACGGCAAGCGCTTTTCCCTGTAGGGACGCCGGATCGACCGTGCCGACGGCATCGATCCCCAGGAGCGGCAATAACAACCCGGGAACGGCAACGGCGGGCGGCACGAAGGCGCCTCCGCCGATGATCATATTGTCCCAGGCGACGGCGCCGAATACGGTGAGATAGACGATTTGCGCTCCGAAAAGGACGACCAGCTTGGCACCGGTCGAAACGACGGAGCCGCTGGCGCGGAGCAGTGCCCATAGGATGTAGAGTCCGATCGCCGCCTGCACGACAAAGAACGTCAGGTGGGCCATGATGCCGAAGAGCGAGACGGCGACGAAGGCGGCGGCCCGTCCGGCGGTCGGCTCATCCAACCACAGCTCGGCGGTCCAAAGCGCCGCCAGGGCCGCCGTCATCATCGGCGCATAGCCCCTGGCCTCGCCGCCGTAATGGACGAGCGGATAACTGAGGGCCAGGAGCAGTGCGAATAGCAGGCCTTCGGCAACGCTACGGCGCCTTCCGACTAAGAAACCGAGGATTATGCCGAGGGTTCCGCTGAAAACAGCCAGGCTGCGGTAAGCCATGGGCGACGCATCGGGCCCGAGGAGGTAAATCCACAGCGTATTCAGAAGATGCGTGTTGTCGTGAAACAGCAAGGCGGCGAGGTCGCGCCAGTCATCCGACGCCAATGCCATGGCGAGATGATCGAGGGACCAGATCTCGTCAAACCAGAGATCGCCGCCGGCCGCCATGGCCCGCAGCACTCCGCCGCATAGGACCATGGTCGCCAACACGATCCATATGACGTCGTTCGATTTTGTGTCGTCGCCGACCATCGCGCCCGATCAAGGCTCCCTGCTGAAACGTCGTTCGGATTTTTTGGCATGTTCGGGGCGGCGCAACGGCAATTTTCAAATGCTGTTTTTCTTGTTGGTAAGGAGCGATGGGTCTAATTGTCACTGCGATATTGGCAATGCGATGCCCTCGGAGGCAATTGGTGCGCAGACTCCGAAACTTGTTGACGATCCTGGCGATCATCGCCGTCTTGGACGCCGGCTTCAGTTCCTACTGCCGGAACAATTGCGCGTTCTGGAACCATGCCTATCCATCGACGGACCATCGGATCCGTTCCGAGGCATACCACCACGGCCTGGCCCCGAACTTGGAAATCGAAGAGGCATGGGGAATGCGGCGCTACACCTACGTGACCAATTCTCTCGGTTTCAAGGACAGCGCGCCTCGGACCGTATCACCGCGCAGCAACAAACGCCGCATGCTGTTCCTGGGTGATTCGTTCACCGAGGGGAAAGGATTTCCATTCGAGCAGACCTTCGTCGGACTCATCGCACAGGAAATGGAGCGACGCGGAGTCGAGGTGTTGAACGGCGGCGTCGATTCCTATGCGCCGGCGATCTATCTACGGAAGGCGCGCTATCTCATCGAAGATGCCGGATTTAAGTTCAACACCGTGGTCGTCTTTCTCGACGTCTCTGACATCTACGACCAGGCGATGCGCTACGGATACGACGACCGGGGCGAGCTAATCATCGAGGCGGCCGAAGAACCGTCACCGCCCATTGCCGCCTACCGCTACCTGCGGGATCACTCGGCCGTCTTCCGCATGGTATCCCTAGCCTTCGATCATCTGGTGTTTTTCGGCCGCTACGCGAAACGGCGGATCGAAATCGCTATCAGCGAAGACAAGGCGCCGTGGAAGGTGACGCCGCTCGAGATCTGGGTCGATGCCGTCACCGACCTGAAGTATGCCGCCTGGACCCACGACGACCGGCGCTGGCAATCCTATGGCGAACGGGGACGGCGGCGGGCCAAGGCGGAGATGGACAAGCTAGCCGAACTCCTGAAGCGCCACGGGACACGGATGATCCTTGCCGTCTACCCGTGGCCCGACCAGTTGTTCCACGACCCCGGATCGCCCCGCCATCGCGGCTTCTGGCGGCGATGGGCCGAGGCCCGGGCCATCCCCTTCGTCGACCTGTTCCCGGCCTTCACCGAAGGCGATCCCAATCAGACCCTAGAGAGTCTTTTCATTCACAACGATTTTCACTGGAACGCCGAAGGACACCGCCGCGTCGCCGACGTGTTTATGGCTTCGCAGGACCGGTTCGTTCCCTTTTAAGGGCTGTCCAAACCCAGGCCTATTCCGGGTATCGCTAACACGGTCACGATCACCGCAAAACTCGGCCCTAATCCCCCTCAACGATCCGCGCGACGCCGACGATCTGCCAGCCCCAGGGCGACGGGACAACGGCGAAACGCAAGAGGCCGTCGAATACCAGCATGGCGGTGCGAGCAAGTAGGTTCGGCTTGCCGACAGCGTCGTCAATCAGACGCTCGCCCCGCAAGAGGACCATAGACCGGTAGAGGTTGAAGGCCGGAAAGCCGGCGGCCTCGACACCGGCGCTGGAGAACCCGGCCTGGCGCAGCAGCCCGCGAAGCATCGGCGCCTCGAAATGGCGAAGGTGACCGATATATTTGTCGAAGGCCGACATCGGTCCGCCGGGAACGGTTACCACCAAACGCCCTTCCCTGGCCAGCATGCGCCGAGCGTGTACCAGTGCCGTCAACGGTTCTTCAAGGTGTTCAAGGACTTCCGTGCAGACGGCGTGAGTCGCCCATCCGGCGAGTCCGGCCGGTAGGTCGCCGTCACCCTGCAGATCGAATTGGGCGAGCCCGGCGCCCGGCACCTTGCGGTGGCTAACCTCCAGCGCCCGATTGCTGACGTCGACACCGACCAGACTGGCCCGCGGGAACCGGGCCGCCAGGTCACGGAGTTGGTCACCGGTGCCGCAGCCGATATCGAGGATGCGCGCACCCCGTCCCTCTCCGGCGATCCCCAAGGAGCTTGCGATAAGCCGGCGGCGGCAGGCTTGCGCGGGATTGATCTCGGCCGACTGGGCGTAGTCGCGCCAGTGGCGTTCCCATTGATCCGATCCGGACCGTGGCACGCTCACGGACCAACCTTTCGGCAAAGCGCATAGGTATTGAGACCAAACTTATGGGTCCGGCACTCGATGGCGGACGGCTTGAAGCCGGCCGCGACGAGGAGCGGCCATAGATCCCGGGGGTCGTAATAAATCTTGTGGTCCTCCATTTCCTCGGCCGGACTCAACCCCAAACGGAAGGCGGAGAATTCGAGGAACGCCTTGCCACGCCATGACGGCACGTTGATGAACGCCGTTCCGCCGGGCGCCAGGATGCGATGGATCTCGTTTAACATTTCCTGGCGCCGGTCGAGATGTTCGAGCACCGAATTGCAGATGACAGCTTCCTGGGAGGCGTCTGGAATTCTCGACAGGACCTCCGGCATTTGTCCCTCGAACACGTCCGTCTCAGGCGCATTTTTCAAATCTCCGGCAACCGCGACATCGACCAAAGTGATCTGTGCCCCGGCAGCGATCAGTTCGCGCCCCATCCTAGCTTCGTACCCACAGCCGAGATCGGCGACGCGCTTGCCCGAAGGCGAGAACCGCCATCAGAACCACCCCGATTGCCAGCGCCACCCAACCCGGTTTGACGACGAAATAATCGGCATCGTGAATGAGCATGGCGCGGAGGTTGATCCAGCCCGCATACCACGGCGAAAACCAGCCCATGCGTTTGTGATGGCTGACACGCCCGTGGCGGTCCTTGTAAAAACGGACCGGCACCTCGACCGTCTTGAGGCCGAGGCGGACCGACTTGACGACCATTTCCGAGGCGTATTCCCAGGATTGCGACTGAATGTCGATACGCTCGAGGCCTTCGCGTGTGACGCCGCGCATGCCGCAATGGATATCGGAGAAGCTGCTTCCGTAGAGGAAGTTGAGGATGAAGGTGGTCAGCGGCGTGCCGAAATAGCGGTGCAGGGCCGGCATGGCACCGGCTTCAATGGTGCCCTTGAACCGAGAGCCCATAACGAACTCGTACCCCTCCTCGAAGCGGCGCATGAAGGGTTCGACTTCGCGGAAGTCATAGGTACAGTCGGCGTCACCCATAAGGATGTAACGGCCGCGTGCGTATCCCAGAGCGTCTTGATAGGCGCCCCCCAACCCGCGAACGGGTGTCTTTAACACGCGGGCCCCTTTGGCCAGGGCGAATTCTGGCGTGCGATCGCTCGAACTGTCGACGATCATCACCTCAGCGGAAACACCCGCCTTGGCGATGCCTTCGTTCGCCCAATCCATGAATTTGCTGATCACCGACTCTTCATTGAGAGCCGGGATGATGATCGACAGGACCGGGTTTTCTATGTCTTTCTCCGGTCTCATCAAGGTTACCTGTGGATCGATGGCACGATCGTCGCCGCCCGCGTGCGAAGCGGGCAGGACACCGGCCGTCTCTTCCGTAGCGTTGTTCATTGGCAAGACAATCCGTTGTCGACCATCTGTTCGACCATCATCATATCGCCACCTCCGGTTCCCTTCCAATGCCCCCATGACGCCAGGGTACCAGGGGAACTCGGTGTCAGGGCCCACGCCTTACAACTCATGCAACTTGAACACGATTGCCAGGGCACCGATGCCGATGGCGACGCTATAGGGTACGGGGGCTTTTATGCCTTCCCGTTCGTTTCCCGGTTCATTTCCACCCTCTCCTGATTCCCGGTGCCGGAGTTTGTTGCTGATCAGTACGGCGATGGCTACAAATCCGCCCGCAAAGGCAACGATCACCAGGTAGACAAGAAGGTTGTCGAGACCGACCCATGTCCCCGTGGCGGCTAGAATCTTCGCGTCTCCACCCCCCATGACGCCGCGGGAAAAAAGCAACGCACCAATCGCCAACAGCCCCAATCCGACGGCCAGATGGACGGCCACAACGGAAGGCGCGGTCCCTATGACGAGAGCCGACGCAAGGTAACAAATAACGATCAGAATCGAGGTCCAGTTGGGGACGGTGAGGGTTCGGACATCGGATACAACGGCGTAAACAAGCGCCCAAAGGAAGACGGAAAGGGATAGCCAGTAAGCGATGTTTACGCCGCTCGATAACAGCCTTGAGGGCCGATTCGAAGACCCGAAAACGAAACGCGGGATACCGCAATGGGTACCCCGCGTTTCTCAAATTGTTTTCCGACTGCCGACAGCCCTTGGAATAGTCTTGGGTTTAAGGACTTACGGTCAGGGACAGGCGGCGAAATAAGCGCCACGCCAGCCACTGGGATCAATATGCCGAAAACAGCTCCCGACCCCACGCCGCCAGCATCCGCCGTTCAGACGACAAGCCCGAATACAGCGTCAGACGTTGTTGGAAACCTGGTTAAACATGTTGCTGAGGTCGGTACCGACGAGAGCAACCGCAGCAATAATAACAACAGCGATCAACGCTGCGATCAGGCCGTACTCAATCGCGGTCGCGCCTTCTTGGTCTTTCCACAAGCCCGTTGCGAACCGTTTGACTTTAGCGAGCATTGGCGTGCACTCCTAATCTTGTTGTCAAAAGCTTCGGATGAAATCACTCGCTCGCTCGAAAGCGATCGAGACTACCGAAAACCCAATCACAGGGTGGCAAATGCAAAAAATGAAGTCAACAGCTTTGAAACCAATCTGTGAGGGCCGTCACACATGGTATTTTCTCATCACGAATCACGATGGAGACGATACCGACCGAGTCCTAAGATTTTGATAACAAACTATTTCCGGCCGGTAAGATACGACGTGATGCGTTCCCCCGAATCCAGGCGGTGATCGATGTTTCCGGCTCGCTCGACCGTCGATGCAGCCCCCTCGGCGACCGCATGGTAGTTTTCCGCGGTTTTCCGCCAGGTATAGGTGCTAAGGACCCGTTCGAAGCCCCGATCCGATAGGGTCTTCTGCTGATCGACCGCGCGGAGAAGACCGTTCGCGATGTCCATTGAGTCGAAGGGGTCGACAAGAATGCCGGATCCGTCCTCAAAGATCTCCGATGGACCGCCGTTTCTTGTCGCGACACAAGCTAGACCACAAGCCGCCGCCTCGATCGGTGCCAAGCCGAAGGGTTCGTAGAGAGCCGTGAGAGCGAAGACAGACCGTCGATTCGCGAAATATCGATAAGTCGCTGCCAGTTCACGTTGCGATTGAATATTGAGATGATGAACTGCGTCGCGCAGGTTGGCGTCGTTGATTAAGGAGACAATCGGTTCGAGCACAGCCCGTTCGTCATTCGATAAGGCCGACATATCTCCGAAAATGTCGTCGATTCCCCGAATGCAAAGCACGAGCTCCGCATTGCGCCTTAGCATCTCGGATTTGGCGAAGGCTTCGACGACGCCAATGATGTTCTTCTTTTCGTCGAGGCGACTGGAGACGACGACGAAGGGTCCTTCGGATTTTACGCGAGCAGCCAAGCGGCCGAAGATAGCCGCCTCCTCGTCGTTCGGCTCGCGCGTGAATACGGTCATGTTTACGCCCGGCGGGATGACAGAAAACCGTCCCTTATCGCTGACGTCGACGGCCGCTTGGTAGAGGGGATGGGAATACTGCTCGTCGCGCTCCTGCTCCGTCGAGGTGATGATTCGTGACGCCTGTTCCATGCTGAGGCGCTCAGCGGCGATCCTCGACGAAAAGCGGAAACGCTCTTCCATTTCCGTCCAGTTCTCGGCCGTCGTGCCCAGTTTGTCCAACTTCTGTGCGCCGAGCGAGTGGCCGGTAAAGGTAAACGGAATCCCGAGTTGCGCCTTCAACAGGACCGAACAATAGCCTCCGTCGGCGTAGTGGCCGGTGGTGAAATCCGGCGGCGCTTCACCGTAAAACCGCGCGATGCCATCGACGAACTCCGGCATGTGCGGCCAAAGCCGCTCCTTGGCAAGGAGCAGCGGACCGCCGCAGGGGATGCGGAGGATCCTCAGCGACGTTTCGTCATAACCGGGGTAGGTCGCGATGGGCTCTGAAAACTCCGGCCATTCGCCGTCATCAATGAGGCGTGTCACGATATCGACCCTGTGGCCCAATTCGGCCAACGACTGGGCAACCTCCTTCACATAGACCAATTGGCCACCAAAGTCGGGATGCTCAGTCAAATGGGAATCGGCGGCGTCGAAGTTCCCCTGAGGGTTTAGGAAAGCGAAGTGCATGATCAATCCGAACGTTTTCGAGCGCGGGTGAACGGGTCAATCCGGTAAAGACACCGAGTAATCGGACTCGATTACGATATCCGCCCGGGCCCGGTGTTCGGAGATGATCCCATGTTCGATCTTGAGAACCTTGTCGATAAACGGGTCCAGTTCGGATTCGTCGCGTTTGCGTTTTTCGCGATGGGCCCGGGTCTCGAGAAAGTCTCTGGCAATGAAAATGCGGGTGCCCGTGTTTTCCAGGAGTGACGTGTAGGTCCCTTCGGTGATCACCACCCGCGCATCACCGAACTCCATCCGTTCACTGGTAATCTTGTCCTCCTCATAGATTACCAGCGGTTTTTCGACCGGTCCGGCGCTAGCCAAAAAGGCAGCGAGATGCTCGTCCATCAATGCCAACTTCACTTCCTGGGGGCCGACCCATGAAATGTCCTGGCGCCGGGTCTTATCGTTCGTCTTCGGCGGATGGACGAAATAGTCATCCTGCTGGAGGATCACACATTTGATGCCTTGCGCCTCCAGGCAATCGGCAACGGCGGTCGCCGTCTCGGATTTGCCGCTTCCCGATTCGCCGGCAACCGACACGGTATGGCGCTCGCCCGATTTGGCAATCTTGTCGAGGAGTGTCGGCAATAAATCCGCCGCAGCCCTCCGGTGATGTTCTTCAACAAGGATCGTGTCACCGCGCATTTCGCCAACCTTTCATGATTAATCTCGTATGTTCTCGGGAATGATTATTTCGCAATTCTATCTTGATCGAAATTTTTTTAATGCGTACTCGATATAAATATGCCAAGAGGGAGAGGTCAATGAACGTTTACTACTAGTTAATCTTGAGTTCATTGATTGGAAAGGTTTTACCACTACGCTCGTCCCATCGTATCGCCACGACTGCGGACGGATTAACGGTTCGAATACGGTTACGCGATGGACGAGAAAACCTACGACGAACGGTGGAACGATCTCAACGCTCGCCTCAAGGTAATTGAGGCCGAGGCTGGATTGGCGGGAGTGTTCGCCGCCCTTGAGGCCGATCAACGTGCGAGCGGCTTCATCCTACAGAACCTTGATGACGTCGAGCGGCTTACCTTCTTCGACAATGGCGAAGGTTCCGATTTCTTTCGAATCCAGTTCAACCCGCAACGCGCACAACGCTTCAAAGGCGCGGGATTGTCTGTTCCGCCGGACGGGGAGGAAGAGGTCAATGGCGGGTGTTTCCTGTGTCGGGAGAACATCCGCTGGCAGCAGCAAGGTCGCGAGATCGGGTACGAAATACCGGTCGATGACAGGGTTTACTACGCTCTGGCCAACCCGTTCCCACTCCCCCCCAACCATATGACGGTGACCAGCAGGGAGCACAGACCTCAAGATTGGTGTTTTGCCGAACCACTCGGAACCGAGGTGGACTTGATTGTTCGCGATCTTCTGGCGATCGCTTCGCGCGCCGCTGGTTTCGTCGGTTTTTATAACGGCGTCAACGCCGGCGCCTCCAATCCCGATCACTTCCACTTCCAGTTCTGCTCCCGTCCGTCCGAGGCACCAGAATTCCCGCTCGAGAAGATGGTGGGCCGCAAGTGCAATGGCGGTGGCGAGGACATCATGACGGAGCATTACCCGCTGCCCGTCGCCGTTTGGAAGGGAACAGCTGACGAGATCGAAAACCGGGCCGCGAAATGGATACAAAAATGGGCTAGCCGCAATGGGCCACGGCTCGAGAAACTGACCGGGAATTTCGTCGTCACCAACGATGGCGGTCCGGATCGGCTGACCCTCTACTTCGTCCCGCGCGACCGCACCAAAGTTCACGTCAACGGATTCTCAAGCCTGATTGGAGGGCTCGAGATCCTGGGTGAACTGGTGTTGTCGACCGAAAAGGACAAGCGCTACCTCGACAACGATCGGATCGATTTCGGATCGATCGAACGTTCCCTGGCACGTGTCCAGACGCCGTTCTACATGGATTAACCGGCTACCTCGACGTTGTCCGTTTGAAACCCGCGGGAAGTGTCTCTCCGACAGACGGCTTATCCCATTGTCCCGGACCGCGGCGTGCAAATGCTGATACCGGGCGTATATCGCGGGCCGTGCCCCAGCATTTCGCGGTTGACGACGACAACGCCCTCCTCGGTAAGTGCGAAACGACGTCGGTCGGCTTCCGGATCGTCACCGATAATGGTACCGTCCGGTACGCGGCATTGATTGTCGAGAATGACTTTTGTCAGCCGGCAATTCGACCCGATCTCAACACCCGGCAGCGCCAACACACCATTGAGCTGGCAACGCTCGCCGACGCGGACGTTTGAATAGAGTAGCGTGTCTTGCAGTTTCGAGCAGTTGATCACGCAACCGCCGCTGACCATCGTATTCTCGATGGCACAACCGCCACCGACGATATGCGCGGGAGGCAACTGGGCCTGGTGCGTCATGATCTGCCAATTGGGATCGTAGAGGTCGAGAGGCGGATTGGTCGATAGTATTTCCATATTTGAACGGTAATAGGCATCGACCGTGCCGACGTCCCGCCAGTAGGGCGGCAGTTCGGTGGCCGGCGAATGAAACCGATAGGCCTGGACGTGTTCGCCCTCCCGAAGGGCCGTCGGAATGACATTCTTGCCGAAATCATGATCGGATTGATCGTTCGCAGCGTCGAGTTCCAATCGATCACGCAGGAACGCGCGGGAGAAAACATATATCCCCATGCTGACCAACGAATGATCCGGATCACCGGGTACCGTTTTCGGTTGCTCCGGCTTTTCCTCGAAACCGAAGACCCGGTTGGTTTCATCGACCTCCATAACGCCGAAGGAGGACGCTTCGGCCTTCGGCACGGCGTGGCATGCAATCGTCAGGTCCGCGCCGGAGTCCGCGTGTTCCGCCAACATCTCGCCGTAGTCCATAGTGTAAATGTGATCACCGGCCAGGATCAGCACGTATTCCACGCTCTCCGGCCCGTAACCGTCGATGATGTCCATGGTCTGATAGACGGCATCGGCCGTTCCCCGGTACCAGGTGTCGTCGTCAACCCACTGCTGCGCCGGAATGATGTCAACGAACTCGCCGAAATCGTTATTCAAGAAACTCCAGCCCTTGCGCAGATGTTGGATCAAGGAATGGGATTTGTATTGGGTAAGGACGCATATCTTGCGGATGCGCGAATTGAGACAGTTTGAAAGCGTGAAATCGATGATGCGGAATTTACCGCCGAACGGTACCGCCGGCTTGGTACGCCAATCGGTCAGTACGCCCAAGCGCGTACCGCGCCCACCGGCGAGCACCAGCGCCATCGTGTTTTGGGTAAGTCGGCTAACGAACCTTGACGGTTTTGCTGCCATGACAAGGCCCCCCTGTTTCACTTTTCGGTTGAATTGCGATCTTAGTCGGGCCGTTTTGGACACCCTATGACGTTTCCATGAAAAAATCTCTGATCTGTGTCAAATCCTGGATCAGTTTCTGGTGATGTGGCGTGATCCCCGGCAATGTGCTAGGCAATGAAGTGCGCGGCGAGAGTAATTGTAGATTGGTCACCACGTTGAAAAAGCAGGGGAATTCATGAGCGAACCGACAGTTGCAGTACTCGGCGGAAATTCACCGGGAAAAGTGGTACGGCGCCTGTTCCTGTCAACGCGGCCCAAATTCTTCACGGCATCCGTGCTTCCCTTGATCCTCGGTAGCCTCTGGGGGGCGTTGCAAACGGCCCAATTCGACGCAATGGCGTTTTTTCTGGCTCTTATCGCTATTGTCTGCGTTCACGTGGCGGCCAATGTTCTTAACGACGTTTACGACGACGTCACAGGTAACGACGGGCCCAACGAGCAGCGGATCTACCCTTATACCGGCGGATCACGTTTCATCCAGAACGGTGTCATGGATATCGGGCAAATGGCGCGCTGGGGATGGTTCTTGTTGGCTGTTGGTATCACTGCCGGTATCGCCCTGACGTTGCTTAAAGGATGGACGATCATCGGTTTCGGCGCCGTCGGCGTGGCTCTCGCCGTCCTCTATTCGGCTCCGCCGGTTCGCTTGAGCGGCCGGGGGTTGGGCGAACTATCCGTCGGCATCGCCTTCGGGACCTTGCCAATCGCCGGTGCCGCCTGGTTGCAGGCGGGCACCCTCGACTGGCCCACGGTTCTTTTGTCACTGCCGACGGCATTGTGGGTTACGGGCATACTCGTCATCAATGAGGTTCCGGACATCACCGCCGACGAAGCGTCCAACCGCAGGACCCTCGCTGTCCGCCTCGGCCGTGTGGGAACCCGCAAGCTCTATATCGCGGTCCATGCCGCCGCGCTCGGCGCCGTCGGCGCGATCGCCTGGTACGGACTCCTTACACCTTGGTGTATAGTCGCACCCGTTCTCCTGTTCGGCTTATCGGTAAAGGCCGCTGGCGCTATCCCGACACCGGAGTCCGACCCGGAACCGCTTCGCAAGGCCATCGAAGCAACCCTTGGCATCCACGCGATCGGGACCATCTGGCTGATCGGTGTCGCCGGCGCCACTCTGTGGTTCGGCGCCTGACCGCCCGCGGTGAAGGCGGTATCGGACCTTGTTTCGGGAAACCGTCCGCACCATTGACGGTTTCCGCACCGAAGACCTCTACGCCATTGCTGCTGATTTCGAAGCCTATCCCAAGTTCCTGCCCTTGTGCCTAGCAATGAGGGTAAGGAAGCGCGAGACCGATCGGCTGCAGGTCGACAACCGTTTCGGTATCGGCCCGGTAAGGGCCAACTTTCGAACCATCGCTGAATTCGACCCGCCGAACGGCATCGATATCCGCTCAACGGATCACCCTTTCCAGTCACTGGAAATCTCGTGGCGCTTCGAACCAGTGGGGCCGGACAGTTGCCGTGAGACGTTCACTGTCGATCAGACATTCAGGGCCGGCCCCTTGGGCCGCGTCTCCGAAATGTTCGCCTCGATGGTCGAGAAGGACGTTATCGGCGCCTTCGAAAAGAGAGCCAAAACTCTCGCAAAAAAAGGGCAGGCCGACCGCATTTCCGACTGAACCCGCCGCCTGACATACCATCTTTAATACTGAAACGGTTGTACTGGGGAGGCCGCACATGCAGACCACCGCCGCCTACGTCGGGGCCGCGATCGCCGAGATCGCCGGCTGTTTTGCTTTTTGGGCCTGGCTCAGAATGGGAAAATCGCCTTGGTGGATCCTCCCGGGCCTGGCGTCCCTGGCACTGTTTGCCTATCTCCTGACCTTCGTCGACAGTGTCGCAGCAGGTCGGGCTTTTGCCGCCTACGGCGGCATCTATATCGCCAGTTCGCTGGCCTGGTTATGGGCGGTGGAAGGGGTCAAACCCGATCGCTGGGATGCTTCCGGAGCACTAGTCTGCCTGATCGGCGCGACGATCATCATCGCAGGGCCGCGTTGATCTCAACCCGGCCACACCTCGCCGATCGTCGTTCCGGCGATGCGATCGAAGTAGCGGGCCCGATATAACAGCCGCTTGATTCCCATTTCCGGCGAGTCGTTGAAACCGGAGCGGTCGTGAAGCACGTTGGTGCTCACCAGTCCCTGCCCCGGCGTCATGCGGTGACGGAACAGGTAGGGGCTATCGCCGTTGGTCAGCCTCTCGATGAAGGCGACGGCATCGTGCGTCACGCTATCGTCCCGCCATTCGATATTGCGTTTGCGTGCCGTGTAGCGCATGTGGAGGGTGCCATCCAAAGGATCTACGGAGAACACCGGCCCGGTCCGGGCGCTACGGATTTCCACGTTCTCTTCAACGTTGGCCGGGATCGTCATGGCATGCGGGTGCATCAGGGCGCGGATGAAATCCGGGTTTTCCTCGCGCAACAGAATGTAAGCGATCTCGTGATCAAGAACCGCGTTCTCCCCGCCTTCGGCGGCATCCTGAACACAATAAAGGAGCAGACTGCGGTCCTGGCGGTCCATGGTGTTGTAATACCCGTCCGTATTCCAGCTGATCGGCCGGTTCGTATAGGGGATGTACCTGGGCCGGCGCCCGTCCTCCATGACCGTCAGCGGAGTCACGCCATCATCATCGGCCAGCATATTGGCGTCGAGTTGGTTAAGGCCGAATTGCGAGCCGACGGCGCGAATCAGGTCTTTTCCGGTATCGGCATCGACGGGATCCGAAACGTAGAGAGCCATGTTGGCACGGCGGATGCGGTCGAGCAGCGCCGCATGTTCGCTTTCCGTCAGATTGAACGGGTCAGCGACTTCGACAGCCAGTTCAGCGGGGCTTGCCGGATGGCAACCGAGTTTCCAATCCCGCCACCCCGCGTAGGTCTCGCCATCATCGATGTCAAAAGGACTTCGATCGAGCGGACCGGTGCCGGGGCTACTTAGTTGCGCGTTCATTCCGTTTTCCTCTTATTTAGTTGCCCGCCGTTCTCGCTGTCGGGTTGGTCTCAATCGTTAATCGGCTGTGCGTTCGGCCGATTCATCGTCGGCAAAGGAGTCGTCGAGGGTCGACAGATAGGCATAAAGGTCCTGGAATTCCTCGGGTTTTCGTTCCCGGAACAGGGTCCACGGATTGCGGTGCCAGCGCTTACCCTCGATGAAATCGTCAATCTGTTTGCTTAGATACCGGATGTGCTGGCCGGCAATCAATGGCCCCTTGTCGGTGCCGTAGCCGTCCTTGCCGTGGCACGTCGCACAGCTTTCCTGGAACGTGGCCCGTATCGCCTTCGGTCAACGGGATATTGAGGACGCGCTTCGCCTGGTTGAGCCGCTCCAGGCCGTCGATAACTTGATCCGTCTGCGGCAGGTTGGTTTGCAGTTCAATCTGCTCCAGATAGGCGGCGACAGCGATGACGTCCTCTTCCGGAAGCTCGCGTTCATTGGCGTAGGGAATCATTGGGATGTTCTCCCGTTCGCGGTCCTTGAAGCGGCGCAATTGATCGGCGATGTATTCGGACGTCATGCCGGCAAGACGCGGATAGACGCCGCCGCCGCCGCCTTGCCCGAAAGGGCCATGGCAGAGCGCGCAGGTGTCGTAAATCTCCTCACCCAGTTCCAAGTCAGGCTCGTCAGCGAGGGCTGCGGAGCCCATGACGAAGACGGCCGGCAACAGGGCACAGACTAGGAACCGCAGGATCACGGCAAGTCTCCCCGCCGGAACACCAAGAACCCGGCGAATGCCGAAAGGGCGCCGACGGCAACAGGGTAAAGGAACCCATAGAGCAGGAATCCGATCCGTCCAAAAGCGTCCAGGATGACGTGTGCCGCCGGGCCCAACAGGACCAGTTGAGGATCGAACACGGCCATCGAAGCCGTGCGGAAGACCTGTAACGGGTTGGCGAGCGCGATGCCGATGACCAGACCATGCGGCAACTGCTCGCGGACCATGACGCCGAGAAGGATCAAGTCGAGAAATACCAACAATGCCAGCCAAACGACGAAGGCCGTTCCCTGCGCCATGTCGGTGGTCCGCGCCAAGCTGGAAACCAGCATGCCGATGCCGAGGAAACACCAGGCCAAGGACAACAGAAAGGCGGTGTTGTAGGCGAACTCCTCCCACGGTACCGAGAAACCACGCACCGCGGCCCACAGGACGGCGCAGACCATGGCACCGAACACTGGAAGAAAGACGACGACGAAGCGCCCCGTGAGCTTGCCCCAATACCAGGCCGATAATGGCACCGGCAGCGACAGCATGTATTCGAATATCCCCGCTTCCCGGTCACCGGCGACGGATCGAACCGTGGTTAATAATATGAAGATCGGCAGAACCGCCATGCAGATCTGGATGTAGATGATCAGCAGCCTGGACAGTCCGGTGAAACCCATGACCCGGGATTCCGTAAGACCCGAGACCAGCAGCAAGAGAATAACGGCGCCGAAGACGAAGGCGTAGACCAGGAACCAGCGGGCGCGGATGGATTCAGAAATGTCGAGGCGCGCGGCGGCCAACAAGTGGTTCATTGTCCCGCCTCCAGTATCTTTCGCACCGGCATGGGCCGGGCGCAGATATGGTTGGGCGCGTCGGCCAGGATGCGGTCGGTCAGCTCAACGAAATCGATCGATCCCGGCAGGCTCTGCATCACCGCACCGTATCCATAATTCATCGGCGAGTGCTTGCCGGTGACATAACGGGCATTGCGGGCGCTCAGCCAACGCACGTTGTCGCGCGTGCTCGTCTGTTCGGCGACCCAGATCTCGGTTTCCTCGTCACCGGCCCAGGGTTTGGCATTGAGCCAATTCACCGCGCAACCGATATCGTCGAACTTATAAAGCTTACGGTCCGGTCCGCCGCGCACCTCGGCGGCGAAACGCGCGTCACTGATGATCATGCTGCAAAGCATCCCGACGTCCCGGTCCCAATGGATCGGTTCCGGTCCGGTCTTTTCCTCCAGGCAACCGCCGAGCAGGAATGCCGCCAGAAACAGCAACGGAACCGTGTGACGAACCGTCGACTTTTGCAGGTCCATCACGATCCGTTCCCTCCCCGCATATCGAGCGACGTCAACAGGCCCGCATATCGCGACACCATGGCCAGAAATCGGAGACGGTCAGGTCCGGCAATCCGACCTTCCCATTCCTCCCTGCCGTCGACCCGTTTGAATCCCCATTCGCCGAGGGATTTGGCCAGCGCCTGTTCATGGCGCGACACGCCGATGGTGCAGTCGAGCGTACTTGCCAGGTCGACGGCATCGGCGACATGATCGTCGAGGACGACCTTGCCACGATCCAATTCGACGACCCGGTTGACCAGGGCGGCCACCTCGTCCAGGCGGTGACTTGAGATCATCATCACCGTGTCGTCCTGGCGCTCGGCCAGGAGCTTGAAGAACACTTGGCGCGATTCCGGGTCCAGGTTGGCCGCGGGCTCGTCCATGATCAGGAAATCGCAATCCCGCCCCAAGGCGATGCCGATCAACAGCTTCTGTTTCTGCCCGCCCGACAGCTTGACGAAAGGTTGGTTGCGGATCGAGGCCATTTCGAGACCGAGCGATTCGGCGACAGATTCCATGCGTTGCGGATCGCTATCGCTGACCCGGGCAGAGAAACGGACGAGTTCGTTGACGGGCATGTACAGCGGCGGCGGCTGTTGCGGCACGAAACCAATCCTGTTCAGGGCGTCCCTGCGGTTGACTCTCGGGTCGATGCCAGCCACCGAGACGGTTCCGTCACAGACGTATTCACCGAGCAGGCAGCGGATCAAGGTCGTCTTGCCGGCACCGTTGGAGCCGACCAGCGCCACACGCGTGCCCGACCCGATCGACAGGCTGACGCCGTCCAACACGGCACGCCGGCGAAAGGCCTTGGTCACTCCCGATAATTCGATCATCTGTGTCAATCAGCACCACCCGAACCGCTTACAGCAGTTTATTCAGCCCCTTGATGTCGAACTCCAGCGATTGCGTCGGGCAGATGTCGATACACATGGCGCAGCGTGTGCAATCGGGCCCGATGCCTGTGTCCATCTTCTTGGCATAGCCCTTCTTCGTCACTTCGAGCACATGCGGCACCATACAGACTTGGCGGCAATCGCCTTCATGAAGACAGTTCTCCATGTTGTATTTGACGTGTACCGGGGATGTCGTGCCGACGAAGCCGTAGGTCAAGCCGATCGGGCAAACGTAGCGGCACCAGGCGCGCCGCGAGATGAATATTTCGAAGATCAATAGGCCGCCGACCCAGATCAGCGCCAACCCGGGTCCGTAGATCATGGCTCGGCTCAGGATGCCGACCGGCGAGATGGCTTCGAACACCGTATACCCGCTGACCAAGGCCAGCAGCGCGAAGAAGACATAAAGCACCGTCCGCGTACCGCGATGCATTTTGAAATCGCGGACGATCTTCTGATCGGCCAGCTTCAGGTGGATCATTTCGGCGAACTCGGCCAGCAGATGGTAGGGGCAGACCCAGGAACAGAACGTTCGACCGCCCAACAGCCACCAGAGGATCAAGACCGTCACTGTGCCGATGACCAGATTGATCAGGATGACCTTGAAGGCCAGCATCACCTGCAACGCCGAATTGAGGTCGGCGAAATGGAAGCCAATGACGCGAGAAGCGGTCAGCGAACCTTCTACCAATTGCACGTCGAATTGAAAGGAGAGAACGAACAGAAGATTGACGATGACGATCGAAGCCCATCGCCGCCAACGCCACTTGTTCGGTTTCTTGGCGTCACGATCCGCCTTGATGGCGGCTACCCGTTCCTTCTTGCCTTCGATGTTGCGCTTCTCGTCATAACGAAGCGCCACTTCCGGCGCCACTTCGCCGGCTTGCGGCTTGGTCGGTGGAGCGCTCCCCAGCATGGTGCGGATCGGTTGTACGAATTCCATCACACGTCCCCCGGCCGCAAGCGCTCGACGATTTGGATAACCGGCGGGTCGACCGGACACATCATCTCGCAAACCCCGCAGCCAACGCATTTATCGAAGACGATCGGCGTACCCCGCAGGTCGCTGAGATCGATCATCAACCTTTCGATGGTGATGGCACCGTCGATCGGGCAATGCCGGGCGCAGAGATCGCAGAGGTCGATGTCGTAGGGGTGGTCGCGAATCTCGATCGGGTTCCAGCGGTCCACTTCGATGTAACGGAGTTTACCGGTGAAGTCCGCACCGCGGGCCTGCCCTTTGAAACCCTCGCCCTTGCGGGCAAGACAGGCGCCGGGACGAACGACCCTCGCCAAACCCATCGTCACCTCTTCCTTGGCGTCGATTTCATGGGTCAGCGCGCCGGTCGGGCAGGCGAGCACACATTGCACGGCGTCGCAGGAAAAGTCGCAGGCCTGAGCCCGGGCATCAATGTAGGGGACGCCGACACCGAACCCCTCGTCCAGGTCACCCAACTTGATCGCCTCGACTGGACAGACCTGCACACACTGACCACACTTGATGCAAGCGGCGAGGAAGGGTTGTTCCTCGATGGCGCCGGGCGGTCGCAGCCGGCGCGCCCAGGCCTTCATCACCGGGAAGAAGCCCAAGACCGATGCGCCGACGACGCCGATGCCGACGGCGAGCGAACGCAGGAACTCGCGCTTCGCCTTGCGCTTCTTGCGGCTTACCTTCTTGTTTTTCTTTTTCTGCTTTTCGTCGAGTTCCATGTCGCTTGGTCAATCCTGACGGTTGTAGACACGCTTTTTGAGGCCGAAGGGATCGAGTTTGAAGCCTTTTTCTTCCGGTGGATCGGCTTCCTCTTCAGCACCTTCCGGAGCCGCGACGACGACGTCGGCCGCCATTTTCGGCTGATCGTCACGAAGCAGCAAGATCGGTTCGGTGAACGGCGCCAGACGCTCGAGAAAGTCCATCATGCTGAGCACAGCAGAACCCTTGAAGAAAGCGGCGGGCGGCACATCCATCCACAGACGGTCGGCATAGACCCGCTTTTCGTGGGCCGTGTCACCAATGCCGTCACCGTCAAGATCGAAGCCCTGATAATCATCCCAGAAGTTAGCCGCCCAGTCGTTGCGTTTGGCCGAAGCCTTGGCATTGACCGAAGCCTGCATGAGATTGTTTTCAAAGCGGTTGTCGCGGATGACGTTGCCTGTCCAATCGTTGTGGAACAAAACGCCGATACCGTTGAAAGCGATCAGGTTTTTACGCAACCGGTTCGTGGTCTCGGGCTGGAAAGGCGATACGTCCAGGTAGATGCCGGTGGCGCAATAGACGATCTCGTTGCCCTCCAGCGTCACGTCGCTCGATTCCTTCATGCCGATGCCCATGCCCGTCGCGCCCTGCGCATGGGAGATGCGGTTGTCGCGGACGATGACGCTGTCGCTGTACATCAGGAAAATGCCGACCGAATTGTCTCGGTAGCGGTTGCCTTCGACGACGTTGTGGAGTGAATACATGAAATGCAACGCATAGCGGCCGCCGCTGACCTCGTTGCGCGCAATGACGTTGTCCTCCGAATACCAGACGACCATGTCCCGCGCGTCGCGGATGACGTTTCCTTCGATGCGGTTCTTCATGCTGTACCAGAGGCGTACCGAGTCACCCCTGACGCCCAGGTCGAAGGACTTCGACTTGATGCGGTTCCGACGCACGACGTTGCTGTTCGACTGCTGCATATTGATGCCGAAGAGCGCATCGTCGATGACGTTGTCCTTGATGACGTTGTAGCTGCCCCGCACCTGGATGCCGGAATCGATGTCGTTATGCGATTCGCCGGTGCGCATCAGACGCATGTTCTTGACGGTGGCGCCGTCGGTCTCGATCCACAAAAGACTGCCTTCGCCCTGCCCGTCGATGGTGACGGCGCCGGCGCCATCGAGCGTGATCGGCTTGGAGATGCGAAGCGGCGCCGCATAGGTTCCAGCCGGCGGTACGATGACGTCGCCCGGTTTGGCACGATCGATCAAGTCCTGCAGCGACGGCAAAGGACCGGGACTGGCAGTTGATGAAGGCGCCAACATCGACCAGACGATGAGGACGACTAAGGCCCCCAGCGCGAAGGCGGTTAGACTACGCGGGATCTCCCCCTGTCCCCGAAGGAATTGGGAGCCGGACCCACGTGTGGCGTATGAAGGCATTGCAGTCACAAGCGGCTCCGTACACCGTACTCAAGTGTCCTCTTTCATCTGCTTGCGCCGGATCAACATGGCCAACAATAGCAGGACCGAGGCGGCAACAATCAACCCAAAGCCATAGTGCGGATATGAGTAGGTCGAGAATTGGGCGACCTTACCCTGACCGAGGACCGTCGGCATGAAGGGTTTCACCGAAAAGGCGGCCATGTCACTGAGGCTGTGACCGAACCACCACAGCCAGGCCGCGTATTCGATGACGAATAACACCGGCAGCGCCGCCGGGATCAGCGCCATCAACCAGTAAACGGGCGGCAGGATCAGCATGCCTACCGTAAGGGCGGCCATGCCGGCCAGGACGATCCAAAAGATCGCATGGGCCCAGGCCATCATCAACTCGACCTGTGGGTTGATCCTGGCCATGTCGCGGAAATAACGCCCCAGGGCTTCCAGGTAACTCTCGCGAACGGATTCGAGGCCGCTCCATTCGGCGTAGTCTTCCGGCTCCAGGTCCATGGTTGTGGTCACGTCGTACACGTAATTGGGCGACAACAGCTTCATGCCGCCGGTGCCGTGCATGGCGGCCCCCATCCACACCGCGATGGCTATGCATCCGGCTGCGAATACCCCGACCCGGGCCTTCTTCCCGGGGATCATGAATGTGACCAGCATGAGCCCCAGGAGAGAGAACAGGAACGGCGAATAGGAGCGCTCAACCGGTCCGCCGGCAGCGATCGGATACATGCCGACGTAGTGGTTGATGGCGTCCATCTCGTGTTTGCAGTTGAGCGCCTCTTCTTCAAACCTTTCGGCGCTTTCGACCAGCTTGCACCCATTGAAGACACCGTCCATGTGAAAATGAATGCGGATGCCTTGCGGAAAGGCGGTCTCCGGATATTGCGGTGCCGTCAGGGACACCCACCAGATGGGCGAGATATAAGCGATCGCGATCAGGATCATCGCACCCGCGGTCAAGATCCTGTAGATGGCGCCGAGCTTGTCGTGAGCAGACATGGCTATCTTCTGCTTTCATAGATCATCGTGTTGTGCCGAGCCGGGACCGACGCGAACCGAACCCTCCCATTCGGTCCCGTCGTTAAAATCCTCGGCAATGGTTCGTATCGAGAGCTCTTAATCGAAGTCCGGATTTTCCCAACCCGGTTCGCCGACCATGTCCTTCGGCGGTTTCTGACGCGAGACGAAGTCCATCACCGCCTTCATGTCCTCGTCAGTGAAACCGGCGATCTGCTTAACCATGTCCGGGTTGGCATTGCGACGCTTGCCGTCGCGGATCCACTCGAACTGGCGGACCAGGTAGTTGTAGTGCTGGCCCTGGATACGCGGATAGTACTTCTCGGGTATTCCTTCGCCGTTCTCACCGTGGCAACGCACGCAGTTCTCCTTGTAGAGCTTTTCGCCGAGTTCCAGGTTGTCGCCCGCTCCCAGGCCCGGTTCCGGGTTCATAGGCAGCTTAGCGATGTAGCCGGCGACGTCGGCGATCGCCTGCGCGCCGCCGATCGATTTCGGCAGTGCGAACGGGTACATCGTCGGGTTGTCCCGATTGAGCGCCCGGATGTCTGCCAACTGCTTGATGATGACGTTGGTGTGCTGACCGGCCAGCATCGGGAATGTGCCGTCCGGCTTGCCCCAGCCTTCCGGCAGGTGGCAGGCGGCGCAGACCTCGTAGACCTCGAGACCGTTCTCCAGGTCCGGGGTAAGCGTCAGGGCTTCTTCCTGTTCTCCGCCACTCTCGTTCCAGCCGGAAAGGGCGTTGCCCGCCGGCAGCATGACCAGGGCCATGGCTACGCCGATGGCGGCGGATAGGGATTTCTTGGTGTTCATGGACTTTCTCCACTCAGTCGGTTTTCGCGTAATCGCCGGCAGCACGTTACGGGGTCCGGTCGATCTGCGACAGGTAGTCGGCGAGTGCGCCGATATCGTCGTCTGAAAGCTTCTTGACGGCGGCAATCATCAGCTTCGACTTGCCGTTCTTGCGCGCTTTCGCCTTGATGTCGTTGATCTGGGTGATGATGTAGTTGCGTTTCTGCCCGGCGATGATCGGATAACCCTTCAGGGGTTTCAAGGCTCCTTTTCCGTGGCAGGCCTTGCACTTCTTCTTGTAGAGCTTCTCCCCGGCTTCGACCTTCGCGGGGTCGATCGGCGTTTCCGGTTTGGCGGGTTCCGCCGGCGTTTGTTTGGCCAGCCATTTCGAAACCAGTTTGATCTCTTCGTTGGTGATCGTCGGTTTGCCGTCCGGTGTGACCAGGGCACCGCGCATACCTTGGCTGCGCGGGTTACCGGTGGGGTCGGGGCTGCCGGTGCGCTTGCCTTTGATGATGTCCTTGATCTGGGCGATCATATACTTCTCGGACTGCCCGGCGAGATTGGGATAATCAAGCATCGCCTTGGCGCCGTTCTTGCCGTGACAGGCAATGCAGGTCTTGGTCATGTAGACCTTTTTCCCCGGGTCGCGTTTCTTCTTGGCGTCGGCCGGAGTCACGCCTACCGCGAAGGCGAGGGCCAAGACGCCCAGCCCCAACCCGATACGTTCAATCCAATGTGCCATTCATTCCTCCGATGAATTTCGAAGAAAGGGGGAGCCGATATCCGGCCCCCCCATTCAGTTCGAGCCTAATGGTGCCTATTTGATCTTCTTGGCACCGTTTTGATCGAGATAGGTCTTGGCCCTGAGACCGATGTCGGCCGCCTTGACCTGATACTGCCACCATTGACCGGCCCACAGGGTGGCGTTATGCCAATCCTGCTTGGCTGCAAAATCCTCCGCCTTCTTCTTCGTATCGGCGGCGAAGTTCAGCTGTTCGGTAGCGTCTTCGACCAGAGCCACAACCGGCGGGAAGTCTTGGAAGTTGTGTGCCGTGATGTAGCCGACGACCGTGTCGATCACGCCTTGGGTATCGACGTTGGTCTTGTGCTGCTTGTCGTAGTCAGCCTTGGTGTAGATCGTGCCTTCCTGACCCTTGGTCGCGATTTCCTTGTAGCCTTTCGGTTTGACCAACAGATAACCCTGCATCTCCAGGTGCAACGCCGAGCAGAACTCGGTGCAATAGTAGGGATAGACACCCGGGCGATCGGCGGTGAACGTCGCCGAAGCGGTCTTGCCGGGCTCGAGAGACAGGTTGACGTTGGTGTGGCTGATCGCGAAGCCGTGGGTTTCATCCTGGGCGCGCTCAAGGTTGGTCACGTGGATCGTCACTTCATCACCCTCGTTGACTTCGATGATCTCAGGCGTGATGTGCGAGCGGATCGTCGTCGCGAAAACGCGGACCTTGTTGCCGTCGCGTTCGACCTTCTCCTTGCCCGGACGCGTGCGGTACGGGTGACGCTTGTCCGTGCGGCTGTCCCAACCGCTCTTGTAGCGAATATGCGGCTTCAGCTTGTCGACCGAGATGGCCACCGCGTAGTGCGGCTCGCCCAAGGGCAACGGCATGTCGTAGAGAAGCTCCATCTTGTCGCCGGAGATGTCGATAAGCTGATGGTTCTGCGGATGCAGGGGACCGACCGGGTTGAAACGGTCGATGGCCAGCTTGTTGAGCGAGACAAGGTATTTGCCCTTAGGCGTGACCGAGTCGCCTTCCATCGTCATCAGGTGACCGATGTTGTAGTGGATGGAGATCTTGTCGAGAACCTTGCCTTCACAGTAGTCCCACTTGGTGACCTGGCTGTCGACGTAGATCGACGTGTATGCCACGCAGGGCTTCGAATCATACTGAGTATGAAGCGGGCCCAGACCGGCCTGCACCTGCGTGTGCAACGACTTCTTAAGGTCGAGGATCGGAATACCGTATGGATCCGTACCGGCGAAGTCCTTGGCCGCAATCAGCTTCATCATCTTGTCGAAGCTGTAGACGTAGGTGTGGCTGTCGAGCTTGCCGGACACGATCATGAACTTGCCGTCGGGGCTGACGTCCATGCCGTGCGGGCTCTTCGGCTCGGGAACCAGGTAGAGGATGCCCTCGGCGACGGCCGTATCCATCATGATCACCGGGTGGTCGTTGATCATTTTGGCTTTGCCGGCCTTGACCAGTTCGGCGGCTTTCTTCCAGTTGATCATGTGGAAGAAGTCGGTGTCCTTCTGCGAGCAGCCGGCTTCGAACGGCGGGCGACCGCGCTCGATACCGCCGACGTAACGTTCGGAGCAGAACGAGTTGGTGAACGACCAACCGTCGGACGGGCCCTTACCGAAATCGGAAAGGTCCTGGCTGTACGGCGGCAGTTCGACGGAGAAGGACTGTTCCGGTTTGATCCGGCCTTCCTTGCGGTCGAACTTCCAGTAGGTCACGGCACCGCGGTATTTCTCGTTGAACTGATCGAGCGGCACGTATTCGTTTTCCAACGGCGCGGCGTATTGCGCGGCTTCGATGACGTAGTCCGTATTCGGCGTAACGAAGGCACCGCCGTGTTCCGACTTCATGATCGGGTTGACGACGATCTGCTTGGTCTCGAAGTCGGCGAGATCGACCACCGCCATACGTGGGTTGTTCTTGTCGTTGATGAACAAGTATTGCCCGTCGTACTCACCATTGGTTTCGGAGATCGCCGGGTGGTGGGTGTCGCCGAACAGGATGTCCTTGCCGTGCATGCGGCCCTGGGCGAGGACGGCCTTCGATTCATCATCGAAACCGTAACCCTGCCAGGGTTCGGGCGTGAACACGGCGACGTATTTGAGGATCCGCATGGACGGAACCCCGTAAACGATCAATTGACCGCTCTGGCCGCCGGAACTGAACGCGAGGAATTCGTCACGCTTTCCGGTCGGGACGTAGGTCTTCGCCGCGGCCAGCACGTCCTTTTGGGTTAGCCCACGACGCTTCATCACGTCGTCAAGGCTTTCAGCCGACCATGCTGTCCCCACACCCGTCACGCCGATAGCGGCGGCGGCGAGGGCCGGCAAGGCTGCCTTCATAATTCGTTTCATGGCAAACTGCCTCCTTAAGAAACTCAACCCCAAGTAAAAAATGAGCCGCGCAATCTGGGAATAGGCCTTAGTTGCGCGACGGTTTCCGCCGGTCTCTCCCCAGCAGACATTCGAAGTCTCGAATATAATCGAGCCGTCCGAAGCTTCCTTGACTAATGTTAAATCTGGACCGCGATATCATTCCCAATTGAGCAAATAAAACACGGTTTCCTCTGTCTATGAGCCGAGGGCGACCAAGGCCGGGAGAATAGGGAGCGGTCTCCGCAAACTCCTTGACTTGAGTCAATTACGTTCGCTTTTTTCTCCCTATTCTTTGATCCGCATGCATGCGAAACCGTGCCCGGCGGTTATTCCCATAACCTCAATCCCGGAGATACGGGAAAATGCAGGAGAAAATGTCGTGAACACAGTCTTCCGCGTGGTCTTGGCGATGGTCCTCGCGGTTTGTATCGGCGCCAATCCGGTCGACTCGAAAAGCGCGCCCCCCGGCGGTCGCTTCATCCTTCAGGACCATACCGGCGCCTTCGTTACCGATCAGCATTTCCGTGGCCGGTTCATGCTGGTTACATTCGGTTACACTTTTTGCCCGGATATTTGCCCGACCAATCTGATAAACATGACCGAGGCGCTGGACCAACTGGAAAGTGACTCAGGAAAAATCGCCGCGATCTTCATCACGGTCGACCCGGAACGCGACACGGTGCGCCAGTTGAACGGCTACATGACCGCCTTTCATCCCGACATGGTTGGCCTAACCGGTTCCGAGGAAATGGTCGATCGTATCGCCGCCGGCTACAAAGTCATCTATGAACGCCATGAACCGGACGCCGGCGACGAACCCGACGAGTACGCGGTCGACCATACGGCGTCAATCTTCCTGATGGGGCCGGACGGGAAATTCCTCGTCAAGTTCGCCCATGGCATGGCTCCGGATGCCATGGCGTCACGGATCCGCGAGTTTTTCTGACGAAATCTGTACTTGTTAATCGCGGGGCTGGTCGTTGGTCCCGCCGCCGCGAGAGCATCGCTGACATAACCCGCGCAACTCGACGATGGCGGTGTCTACGGCAAACCCCTCTTCCAATGCCCTTTGCGCCAACTGATCTCCTGTCATGCGGTCCGCATACTCGCAAACCTCGCCGCAGGCATTGCAGATGGCGAAGACAGTCGAGCCGCGATGTCGATGAGAATGGCTGCAGGCGACGTAGGCATTGAGGGTTTCGAGGCGATGAACGAGACCGCTGTCTACGAGTTTGTCGAGTGCCCTGTAGACCTGCGCAGGCGCCCGCATACCTCTGTCGCGAACCGCATCGAGAATTGCGTAGGCACTGAGCGGCGATCCGCAACTCGATAAGGTATCGAATACAAGCGCCTGGTTCCGGGTCAGCGACAGCGAACCCTGATTCATGATCCGGCCTCCCGATTGAGCGCCTTATGCCATAGGTTCCGGCGGAACGGCAACAGGCTCACCAAAAAAAGGCCGAGGGCAGCGACGACGATCGATGGGCCGGACGGTGTGTCGACGCGCAGCGACCCGAACAATCCGACGGTGACGGCGAGGGCGCCGAGTACCGAAGCGGTGACGGCCATTTGTTCCGGTGTTGCCGCAAACCTTCGTGCCGTGGCGGCGGGGATGATCAGAAGCGCCGTGATTAACAGGATACCGACGACCTTCATGGCGATCGCGATGATCGCGGCCATCAGCAACATGAACACGAATTGCGCGCGTTCCGGTCGCAAGCCTTCGGCTTCGGCCAGTTCCTCGTTGACGGTCGCCGCCAGGAGAGGTCGCCATAAGCGGACGAGGACGCCAACGACGACCGCACCCGATACATAGATGAGGGCGATGTCGGTGCGCGTTACCGCGAGGATGTCACCGAACAACAGCCCCATCAGATCGATCCTGAGCCAGGTCATCATCGCCACCAGGACCAATCCCAAGGCCAGGGCGGAATGGGACAGGATGCCGAGAAGGGCGTCGACGGACAACAGGCCGCGGCGGCGCAGCACCAGGAGGGCGACGGAAATGACGGCGGCCACCGTGAAGACCCCGACCATCAAGTTGACCTCGAGCAACAAAGCCAGTGCGACTCCGAGCAATGCGGAATGGGCCATGGTGTCGCCGAAGTAGGCCATTCGCCGCCACACAATGAAACAACCGAGAGGTCCGGCGGCCACGGCCAAGCCGACACCGGCAATCAGGGCCCGCGTGAAAAAGTCATCGAACATCCGCTTTGCCTCCGGTGCCCTCACCCGGCACCGAGTCCGTGTGGTGATGATGGCCATCTCCCGGATGGCAACGCTCGGTGATCGATCCGTCAGCGTGTTCGACGCGACCGTCCGGTAGATGCGTGTGGTCGTGATGGTGTCGGTAAATGGCCAATGTCTCGCTGGCCCGCGCACCAAACAGTTTCAGGTACTCAGGATCGGCGGCGACCGATTGCGGCGAACCATGGCAGCAGATGTGGCCGTTGAGACAGAGAACGGTATCGGTTTCCGCCATAACGACGTGGAGATCATGCGAAATTAGCAGGATGCCACATCCGGTGCGGTCCCGGATTTCCTTAATCAGTCCGTAGATCGCCACTTCGCCGGCGAAATCCACCCCTTGCACAGGTTCGTCGAGGACCAGGAGATCAGGCCGACCAATCATGGCCCGCGCGAGAAGCGCTCGTTGGAACTCGCCGCCAGACAAGCTCTGCACTTCGGCCGAGCCGAGGTGGGGAATTCCGACCTCATCGAGAGCTGCTGAAACGGCGTCCGGCGTTTGCCGGCCGGTCAGGTTCATCAAACGCTCGACGGTCAGGGGCAGGGTCCAGTCGATGGTCAGCTTCTGTGGGACGTAGCCGATTTTCATGTCGGGCAAGCGGTGGACGGTGCCCGTGTCGGGCCGCAGGATTCCGATCGCCACCTTTGCCGTGGTACTCTTGCCAGACCCGTTGGGTCCGATCAAGGTGACGATTTCATCCCTGTTGATGTGCAGATCGACATCGCGGATCAACCAGCGCCCGTCGCGTTCGACGCCGACGCCATGGGCATCAACCAACAAGCCCGACCGGTCCATCATTCCATCCATACTCTATCCGTATCTTGCCAGCCGGAGTGCGTAACGTTATATCAGGTCCGAATGATATGTTACAACATAACAATATGTGGATGCCCATGAATTCAAATGGCGTAAGATCGATCCTGTCTGCTATCGTTCTCGGCGTGACTTCAGTTTATTCCGGCGGCGCCACCGCCGAAACCCCAAGCGTGGTCGCGTCGATCAAGCCGGTCTATTCCCTGGTCGCCGCGATCATGGACGGCGTCGGTGATCCGCATCTAATCGTACAGGGCGTCGAATCACCTCACACGTTCAGCCTCAAACCCTCCCGCGCACGGACCATCGCCGATGCCGATGTGATCATCTGGATCGGACCTGAACTCGAACCGGCTCTCGGCAAGCCTATTCGATCTCTCGGCGCCGGAGCCGCCGTCGTCGAACTCGCGACCGTCAACGGTTTGACCCGGCTTCCCTTCCGTGCCGGCGGCGCGTTCGAGGACCATGAAAAAGATGACGATCACCGCAAGGGTCAGGAACACGACGACGGCCATGGCCACAACGAACATGGCCACAACGAACATGGCCACGACGAACATGACCACGAAGGGACCGATCCGCACTTGTGGCTCGACCCGATGAACGCCGCCCTGTTCGCCGGTGCCATCGCCGAAGCCCTGATTACCGCCGACCCGGGCAACGCCACCCGTTACCGGTCCAACGCAGACCGTCTCTCATCCGAGATCAGCGAGCTTTCGGAGCGGGTTTCCACCCGAATGGCGCCGTTGAAAGAGCGGCCGTTCATCGTCTTTCACGACGCCTACCGCTATTTCGAAGACCGCTTCGGCCTGGCCGCCGCCGGCTCATTCACCATCAACCCGGAAATCCGCCCAGGTGCCCGGCGCCTTCGAGAACTTCGCCACAAGATCGAGGAACTAGGTGCCGTCTGTGTCTTCGCCGAGCCGCAATTCAGCCGGAAATTGTTGACCGTGGCGACTGACGGCACGCGCGCCCGCATCGGCCTTCTCGACCCCCTCGGCAGCAATATCGCCGATGGTCCGGACCTCTATGTCACGCTCATCCAGCGAATGGCGGAGTCCTTCGAATCCTGTCTCGGCGTACCGGCGAAATAAGCGGGATCGGTTTTCAATGGTCGGAAAAAAGAATGGCGGACAGGGTGGGATTCGAACCCACGATACGCGTTAACGTATACTCCCTTAGCAGGGGAGCGCCTTCAGCCGCTCGGCCACCTGTCCGTCCGCGCCGCAGCGCCTTGACGATATATCGTCCCCGGGGTCCGCGATCAAGCGTTACCCCGTCTTGCGGGATTCTCGGTTTTCGGTAAACGTCTTCGATGACGGCAGCGGCGGTGCCGCCGAGGCCCCCTCCTCCGGTTGGGAGATATTCCACGAAACGATGCCGCCGGTCAGTCTTTTGAGATCGTCAACCGAGGTCTTGAAGACGCAATGGGGGTGTCCGGCGGCGGCATAAACCGCATCGAAGCGCTTCAGAGACCGGTCGATGGCGACCGGCAACGGATGCACCAGACCGATGGGCGGGATGCCGCCGATGGTGAAACCGGTCACCCCCTTGACCTCTGAGGCCTGCGGGCGCCGCACCGGGCCGTCCAGGTCGAGAACCCGGCCCAGGTTCTCGGGCACGCAGCGGTGATCCCCGACGACCAGCGCCATGACCATTCGCTGGTCGATCTGAAAGACCAGGGACTTGACGATGGCGCCCAATTCGCAACCGACCGAAGCCGCGGCGTCTTCGGCACTCCTGGCCGTATCCGCCAGTTCGACCACCGTGTCTTCCAAGCCGGCATCGGTCAAGGCCGTCCGGACCTTCTTCACAGTCGTTTTGTCGAGCAGGCCCATCGGCACACTCCGGCCCCTTGTCCGCTAATTGAGGAACGGCACAGCCATTCCTTTTTGCACAGGCTCTCTCACGGCGATTTCATCATACCAGCGCTTGACGTGTTCGAAATCATTAAGATCGATTTGATGACGTTCGAACCGCGAAATCCATGGGAAGGTAGCGATATCCGCAATGGTGTAGTCGTCGCCAATGAAATAGCGGTTCTCCTCGAAGTGATCGTCCATGACGCTATAGAGCCGCACTGTCTCATCATGGTAGCGTTTCTGTCCGTAGGGCACGACTTCCTTCGGCTGAAACAGGAAATGGTGTGCCTGGCCGATCATCGGTCCGACACCGCCCATCTGGAACATCAACCACTGCAAGGTCTTGAGTCTCTTGACCGCGTCCGTCGGCAGCAGCGGACTTGCCGTTTTCTCGGCCAGATAGATGAGGATGGCACCGGACTCAAAAAGCGTCAGGGGTTTCCCGTCAGGCCCCTCGGGATCGACGATCGCCGGGATCTTGTTGTTCGGATTGATTTCCAGGAAGCCGGGCTCGCGCTGCTCGCCTTTTCCGATAGGGACTTCATGAACAGTGTAGGGCAAGCCCACTTCCTCAAGCATCACGGAAACCTTGCGGCCGTTCGGCGTCGCCCAGGTGTATAGGTCGATCATCGTATTTATCTCTCCTGTCTGGCCGCCAGCGTTTCAGCAGCCCCCTTGTCTTTCCCCATCATCGGCTGCCGTCACGGTGCAAACAATGGCGTTTTTGGGCACGTCTCCTTTATTAACCGTTCACACGCCCTTGCCTACGTCAGTACAAAGTTGGACAATCGGCACTCAATCAATAAACGGATAGGTTGAAAACGTGGGAGACGAAACCAACGATATCAATAATTCGCGGGAGGCCCTTCGTGCCGCGGAAGCTGCCCTCGAATATGCATTGGAACGTGAAAAGGCCCTCGTTTCCGACCAGCGTATGCGCATGGCCGAAATGGCCCATGAACTGCGCTCGCCCCTGACCGCCATCGCTGGCTTCGCCGAACTGACGATGAACGAACAGTTCGGCCCCATCGACAACGAGAAATACCGGGATTATGCGACGCGTATTCACCAGGCATCGCGAATGATGCTGGATATCATCGAAGCACTATCATCGGAGAGTATGGATCGCGGATCTTCCACGTCCATACCGACCGGGCCTGTCGATGCCGGCAAGATCATAAATGGCATCGTCGACCTGTTTGTCGACATGGCCGACGAACGCGGCATCGATCTGAAGACCAACGTGGCCGATGACTTTCCCCTGCTCGATACCAACGCCACGCGGCTCAATCAGATTCTGGTCAATTTGGTATCCAACGCCATCAAGTTCACACCGGAAGGCGGTACCGTCGAAATCCAAGCCCACGTGGACCCGGAGTCGGGCGCCGTCATCCTGGTCGTCCAGGACGACGGCGTCGGGATGTCGGCACAAGAGATGGTCAAGGCCCTGGAACCCTACGAGCAAGGATCACAGGACTCGCCTCATGGCGATACCGGCACCGGTCTTGGCTTGACCATTGTCGACCGACTGGTTCGAGAGATCGGCGGTGATTTCGAGGTCAGTTCCGAAAAGGGAAAGGGGACGGTCGTTCGGATTAGACTTGCCGTAACCACGTCAGACGAAACATCGGCCCAGACCCGCGACGGGTTCGAGCCGTTCCGAAAGAGTTTGTAAATGATCATTACCGGGTGCCGGGCACCCGCAAGGTCCGAGCGGCCGTGATACACTCGGCAAATTCGTACAATCGGCTATCCAGAAAGGAGACCACATGCCGTATTCAAGCCCTCTGCGATCGTTTGTACTGCTTCTTATTTTAGCGTTTCTGTTTTTGCTTCCGATCATTGAGGCGCCATCCGCCGCCGCCGATAGACCGCTCGAGGTTGCGGCAGGAAATACGGTCATGCAGTGCATGGCCAACTGCATCCGTCACGAGGGGAACACGGCTTCCGCGAAGGACACCTGTAAATTGAGGTGTGCCAACGTCGCCAACCCCTCCCAAGGGGGGCGTAAAAAAGACTGTATGGGTACGTACAAGGCCTGTAACCGCGCCTGCGGAAAGTCGGACAAGGCGTGCCAAAGGGGCTGCAAAAAGAATCTGATGAAATGTGGTTGATCCGGCGAGTCGGGGCGTCGTCGGCGAAAACCCGTTTACCTTAAAGGCTCGCCATCACTTTGGTGAGTGCCGCTTCGAACCGCTCAAACTTTTTTCGGTCACCGGGAAGCCCGATACGGAGGGTCCCCGGGATTTCCGTGAAACTTCTTGTCAGGACCCCTTCCCTAGCGAGCCCATCGTACAAGCTATCGGCTTTCGGATGGGCGACGAGGCGGAACAACGCTGTCCCGCCGATCCGTTTGAGGCCGACCCCGGCCAACAAGACATCGAGGGCATCCGCCTGCTGGCGCAGTTGGTGGCGGTGCGCCCCGATCCAAGAGGTATCCGACAGGGCCCGATGACCGACCGTTAATGCTGGCCCGGAAACGGCCCAGGGCCCGAAGCGCCGGCGCAAATCCCTTGCAATCACTTCTTCGGTAAGGGCAAACCCTAGTCTCACGCCGGCCAACCCGAAGAATTTCCCGAAGGACCGAAGCACGACGATGCCCGGCTCACCGCACCAGTCGGCGACACTGGCGTCGGGTTTCAAATCGGCAAAGGCTTCATCAATGACCAGCCAGCCACCACGGCCGGCCAGGCGCTGATAAAGGGCCATCAGGGTGCCGCGGGCCAGAAGCCGGCCGTCGGGGTTGTTCGGATTGACGGCGATACAAACGTCGATACCGAAGGGAATGTCGTCGGCGGCAACTTCCACCACATCGTGGCCGGCGGCCCTCCACCGATGGGTGTGTTCCGCGTAGGTCGGGGCCAGTATCGCTACGCGCGATGGCGGTCGCGTTTCGGCAAGGGCGCCGATCAAAGCTTGTGACCCAGGCGCGGCAACGATCGACGCTTTATCGGCACCGTAATAACCGCGTGCCGCTTCGATCAGTCGGTCTTCCCGTTCCGCGTCGGGAAGCCGCGTCCAGGCATCGAGCGGCAGCGGCGGCAACGGATACGCGTCGGGACTAATTCCCGTCGACAGATCCAGCCAACCGGCGGACGGTACCCCGAACCTCTCCGATGCCGCTTTCAGGTCACCGCCATGGATCACTGGCGTTTCGTCATTCATCGGGCTTGCCCCAGACGCCCAACCGGCGGGCGAATTGTTTCACATTTGTTAACATGTTCAAAAGACGCCGTTCATAACGACGACAACCGAGCACGGTATTAATGGCATCTATACAGACAACTTCACTAGCGCGACAGGACAACGGGGCGAAAATGATGTCGAGAACCGTGATGATCGTCGAAGACAACGCCATGAGCATGAAGTTCTTCAACGATTTGCTCGAGGTATCCGGATACCGGACGCTGCTTTCGCGCGGCGACGACGATGTTGAGACGATGGCGCGCAATTATCAACCGGACTTGATCCTCATGAACGTCCGCCTGAAACACCGTTCCGGCCTCGACATTGCCCGCGAACTCAAAGCCCGCTCCGACACGAGAACGATCCCTATCGTCGCGGTGACCGCATATGCGGATCATGGCGCGCGCGAACGCTGCCTGGAAAGCGGATGCGACGATTACCTCTCGAAGCCCGTCGGCGTCGACAAACTGCGCCGCACCGTCGGGCATTACGCCAAAAAGCCGAAACTGCGGCTCGTTGTTTCGAACTAAGCCCCCTCTAAAGGTAACCTGTGCGACAACCGCCCCGGAAACGGGGCGGTTTTTTATATGAACCCAGCGCCCCGGGACGTCATCCCAATGGCTGGTCGGTGAGCCCCCCCTTGATTAGTCCGAAAAACAATGGCGGCCGGTCGACGCCCGTAAACCGCCACCCCATATGGGCACCGCACCCCCTGCACAGCGCATAGACCCACTCGTAGCCTTTGAACCAAGTGAACTCGTCGGTCGGCTCACCCTCGCAAGCGATACCGGGAGCCTCGGAGAACAACAATATACGGAAAACCCGGCCGGCCGGATTGAAGAAGACATGCTCGTGACCATCGACGGCGGTGCGCCAGCGCCCGCGCGTGATCAGATGGCCGCACCCGGCGCAATAGATGGCATCGTCAGTGGCCTCGTCGGTGTCCGGCTTCTTTTCGTCTTCCGGCGTGATCCGCAGCATCTTCGAGTCTCGGCCCTGGGTTCGGGCGCGCACATGCTATCATACCCGACGATGGCGACCGATCACTCTTGGTGACGCCCGGACCTGAGATTCAGGTCTTGAGTTTGTCGCTGAGCAGTTTATTGACCGCCTGCGGATTGGCCTTGCCCTGAGAAGCCTTCATGACCTGGCCGACGAACCAGCCGATGGTCTTGTCGTTGCCGTCCCGAACCTGCTGGGCCTGGTCCGGATTGTCGGCGATGACCTGGTCGACGATGGCTTCGATGGCGCCGGTGTCGGTGATCTGCTTAAGGTCCTTTTCCTCGACGATGGTCTCCGGATCACCGCCGGTCTCGAACATGATCTCGAAGACGTCCTTGGCGATGCGCCCGGAGATGGTGTCGGCCTTGAGGAGGTCGAGCAACTGACCGAGGGACTGGGCGGAGACCGGGCTTTCGGAGATCGATTTGCCGGCGGCGTTCAAGTGGCCGAACAGGTTCGATATGACCCAGTTGGCGGCCAGTTTCGAATCGCGGCCTTCGGCAACGGCCTCGAAATAGTCAGCCGTTTCCTTCTCGGCAACGAGGACGCCGGCGTCGTAGGCAGAAAGCCCCAGTTCGTCCATGAAGCGTTGTTTCTTATCGTCAGGCAGTTCCGGAAGCTTCTCCTCGATGGTGTCGACGTAAGCCTGGTTGATATCCAGCGGCAGCAGGTCCGGGTCCGGGAAATACCGGTAATCGTGAGCGAACTCCTTGGCCCGCATGGAACGGGTCTCGCCCCTGTGGGCATCGAACAGGCGCGTTTCCTGGACGACCTCGCCCCCCGACTCCCAAACCTCGACCTGGCGCTCGGCCTCGTGTTCAATCGCCTGCATGATGAAACGCACCGAGTTGACGTTCTTGATTTCGGCCCGCGTGCGCAGGTCCTCGCCGGGTTTGCGGACGGAGACGTTGACGTCAGCGCGCATCGAGCCTTGCTCCATGTTGCCGTCGCAGGTGCCGAGATAACGCAGGATCGAGCGCAGCTTCCGAAGGAAAATACCGGCCTCCTCGGGTGAGCGGATATCGGGTTTGGAGACGATCTCCATGAGACAGACGCCGGACCGGTTGAGGTCGATGAAGGACCGCCGGGGATCCTGATCATGCATGGACTTGCCGGCGTCCTGCTCCATGTGCAGTCGTTCGATCCCAACCTCATGGGTCGAACCGTCTTCGAGATCGAGGGTCACCGTTCCTTCGCCGACGACCGGATATTCGTATTGCGAAATCTGGTAACCCTGCGGCAGGTCGGCATAGAAATAGTTCTTACGCTCGAAAACCGAATGCAGGTTGATCTTGGCCTTGAGACCCAGGCCCGTCTTCACCGCTTGTTCGACACAAAACCCGTTGATCACCGGCAGCATGCCCGGCATCGCCGCATCGACCAGCGAGACCTGTGTGTTGGGCTCGGCACCGAATGCCGTCGCCGCGCCGGAAAAAAGCTTGGCGCCGGACACCACTTGCGCGTGAACCTCGAGCCCGATGACGACTTCCCAATCGCCTGTATCGCCCTGGATGAGGTAGGTCATTTTCCGCCTCCCCCGCCCGGCTTGGCTTCGAAACCAGCTTGGCTTTCAAGCACCCCGGCAACGCGGAACATGGTCTCTTCGTCGAAGGGCCGGCCGATGACCTGAAGTCCGAGCGGGAGCCCTTCGTTGCTCAGCCCGGCGGGAACCGATATGCCGGGCAGTCCAGCCAGCGACGAAGGCACCGTAAACACGTCGTTTAGGTACATGGCGATCGGATCGTCCATCTTTTCGCCGATCGCGAAGGCGGCCGACGGGGCCGTCGGCGTCAGGATGGCATCGACGGTCTCGAAGGCCTGCTCGAAATCACCGGCGATGCGCGTGCGCACCTTCTGGGCTTTGACGTAGTAAGCATCGTAATAGCCTGCCGAGAGCACGTAGGTACCGATCAGGACGCGGCGGCGGACTTCGTCGCCGAACCCTTCAGCCCGGGTGTTCTCGTACATCTCGTCCAGGCTTTCGCCGTCGACGCGCAAGCCGTAGCGGACACCGTCGTATCGCGCCAAGTTCGACGAGGCTTCGGCCGGCGCGACGATGTAGTAGGTGGGCAGAGCATATTTCGTATGCGGCAATGAAATCTCGATGATCTCGGCGCCGGCATCGCGCATCATCTCCGCGCCCTTCTGCCACAACTCCTCGATCTCACCCGGCATACCGTCTATCACATACTCGGCCGGAATACCGATTTTAAGGCCGCGAATGTCGCCGGTCAGTGCGGCTGCAAAATCCGGCAGGTCAAGCGGCGCTGACGTCGTATCCTTGGGATCGTGGCCAGCCATCGCCTGCAGCATGATAGCGGCATCGCGCACCGACTTGGTCAGCGGACCGGCTTGGTCCAGGCTCGAGGCGAAGGCGACGATACCCCATCGCGAACAGCGGCCGTAGGTCGGCTTCATGCCAACGATACCGCAAAACGATGCCGGCTGGCGGATCGAGCCGCCGGTATCGGTTCCCGTAGCGCCGAGGCAAAGGTCGGCGGAAACGGCCGCCGCCGAGCCCCCCGACGACCCGCCGGGCACCCGGTCCTTGCCGTCTTCCAGCCGCCAGGGACTGAGCACCGGTCCGTAGTGCGAGGTCACGTTCGACGACCCCATGGCAAATTCGTCGAGGTTGGCTTTGCCGACCATGACGGCGCCGGCATCGCGCAGATTGGCGGTGACCGTCGATTCGTAGGGTGGGACGAACCCGTCGAGAATATGCGAGCCGGCTGTCGTCAACACGCCTTCGGTGCAAAACAGGTCCTTGACCGCGACCGGAATGCCATCCATGGACCCGCGAACATCTCCGGCCGCGCGGCGCTGGTCCGATTGGTGGGCCCGTTCGCGCGCGATCTCCGCAGTCTCCGTGATGAATGCGTTGAGAGCCGCGTTTTCGGCGATGGCCGCAATGCAGGCATCGGCCAGTTCCACCGCGCTTGTTTCTCCGGAGGAAAGCATCTCCCCGGCTTCGGCAATGGTGAGAGCGCTCAGGTCGGTCATGTTACTCCACCACCTTCGGAACCGTATAAAACGCACCTTCGGGTTCAGGCGCATTGGCGAGAACCTGATCGCGGCAATCGCCGTCGTTAACGACGTCCTCGCGTTTCGGCATGACCATGGCGGCGACGCTGGTCATCGGTGCGACACCATCCGTATCGACTTCGGCCAATTGCTCGACCCAGCCGATGATATTGTCGAGTTCGCCGACAAGCGGTTCCAGAGACTCCTCGGGCACCCGGATGCGGGCGAGAAAAGCGATGTTTCGAACCGCGTCCTTGTCCAGAGACATTGGGCCATCCATTCAGTGGAGATCAAAGAAACGGCGCCGCCAGCGAGCGGCGGCGTACGGGCGCGGAAATTAACACCGCTCCGGGACCTCCGCAAGCGCGGTCGGCAAAGCGTTTACAGTCGAAAGATGTCAGTTCGCGACCTTGGCAAGTTCGTTCCAGACAGCGTCATTCCATGCGCGATAGGTCAGCCAAACCGCAGCATCGAGCGCGTCCGTCAATTTGTCGGCCTTGAACTCATCGAACTTGGCCTTCCGTGCGAAGCGATCTTCTGACACACCATCGAAAACGACGCGGGATTTCGTCCGCTCGTAGAGCACCGTCGTCGACACGACCTCCTCCATACTCGCCTCGAAACTGATAATGTCGACCGTGATCTGATGGACCTGTTTTTTAGCGATCGTCGACGCCCCTTCTGTCATGAACATAGGCGTCACGAATTGCAGGACTTTGCCTTTCCACTTGCAGTCCCAATCAACCGCGTAATCGGCGACTTTGAAGAGTTGCCCTTCCGCCTCGCTTTTGCCTTCGTATTGAATCGAATGATATCGTTGATAAACTCGTCCGAAAGAGTGTTTTGGGCGTCCGCTTCTATTAAGAGCGGACGTTTATTCGCCGCCACTGGCAGATGCTGCGGCGGTTTTTGGCTTTGGTTGGCGGTTTCGCTGGTT
>Ga0209561_1000013_pt1 | contig 60581 bp, 61 predicted proteins | sample WorMettrBAHAMAS2_FD_187393 | JGI IMG/M metagenome (GOLD analysis project Ga0209561, IMG submission 187393) | Marine gutless worms symbiont microbial communities from Max Planck institute for Marine Microbiology, Germany - Inanidrilus... | ecosystem: Host-associated > Annelida > Digestive system... | reverse complement strand
AACCAGCGAAACCGCCAACCAAAGCCAAAAACCGCCGCAGCATCTGCCAGTGGCGGCGAATAAACGTCCGCTCTTAATAGAAGCGGACGCCCAAAACACTCTTTCGGACGAGTTTATCAACGATATCAGCCGTTCCCAGACGGGTGGATTTCCCTGTAGCTGTATGGACGAACCTTCGGGGTTTGAGGATCGTACGACGACGAATACGTAAGCGCCGGAACTCGCGGCGTGACGCAGAAGCGGTTTCAATGAACCCAGTCCGAGGTAAGGGTTGACCGTAATGGCATCGACCCTCAGGGGGGCGTTGGCACCCAACCACGCCTGCGCATAGGCGTCGGTCGTCGAGCCGATGTCTCCCCGTTTCGCATCAGCGATCACGAGGAGTCCTCTCTCCTGGGCCTCCGCTATGATCATCGACAAGGCATGATAGCCGTCGGATCCAAACCGCTCGAAGTAAGCCACCTGCGGCTTCACCACCGAGACAATGCCTGAAACGGCTTCCAGCATGGCTCTCCCGAACTCAAGGATTCCAGACGGTGTGTCATCAAGGCCCCAAGCCAGCATCGTATCCGGGGTTGGGTCGATCCCGACACAAAGGTTGATCGGATTGGCCTTTCGCCCGTGGTAGCTTTGAAAAAAGGTCACTGACTTCCTACCCTTCGCCGCAACTTAATCCAGCGGGACCGATACGTCTTGGAATGTGCTTCAGCGGATTTCCCGGTTTCACCGTGAACACCTATAGCGCATCCCGATTTCCGTCCAGGCTAAATCCGGCCCGCCAACCAGAGACGTTGCTTTTGGATGATAGCGGCGGCTTAAAACCGAACCGCAAGCGTCGGCATTCTCTCCTTGGGAATGAGCTTCGCCTACATAACGCGAAGTCTGGCACCGGGACTGGGCCACCCGCCCCTTTCCTTCCCGACCGCCCCGAAATATGCCATAATAAACGATCATTCGATTGCGACCGAACGGGCCCGTCAGGACGATGTCTACTTCGAGGCCGGTGATCACATGAAACTGGTCCACATGAAAGGCGACGATTTCGGCATCCTCATGCGCGATGCGACGCCGGCCGGGTTCGGCAACCCCGTCTGATTCCGGATCTGATCCTCGCCGTAGCTGATCCACAAAAAAAGGGCCGCGCGATGCGCGGCCCTTCCTTTTGGAACTTGAGCTTGGGGCTGGCTTAGAAGCCCATGCCGCCCATGTCGCCCATGCCGCCGCCCGGGGGCATGGCCGGCTCTTTCTTCTCCGGCTTCTCGGCGACCATGGCTTCCGTGGTGATCAGGAGACCGGCCACAGAAGAGGCGTCCTGGAGCGCCGTGCGGACGACCTTGGTCGGGTCGATGATGCCGGCTTTGACCATGTCCGTGTACTCACCGGTCTGGGCGTTGAAGCCATGGTTCTTGTCCTTTTGCTCCAACAGCTTGCCGGCGACGACGGCCCCGTCGGAACCGGCGTTCTCGGCGATCTGACGGATCGGCGACTGCAGGGCGCGGCGCACGATGTCGATGCCGACGCGCTGGTCGTCGTTACCCGGTTCGGTCTTCTCGAGGACCTTGGCGGCATAGAGAAGAGCGGCACCGCCACCGGCGACGACACCTTCCTCGACCGCGGCCCGGGTGGCGTGCAGGGCATCGTCGACCCGGTCCTTGCGTTCCTTGACCTCGATCTCGGTGGCACCGCCAACACGGATGACGGCAACACCGCCGGCCAGCTTGGCGAGACGCTCCTGGAGCTTCTCACGGTCGTAGTCCGACGTGGTCTCCTCGACCTGCTGGCGGATCTGACCGCAGCGGGCCTGGATGTCCTTCTTCTTGCCCGCACCCTCGACGATGGTCGTCTCTTCCTTGGTGATCGCCACCCTCTTGGCGGTGCCGAGCATGTCCATGGTGACGTTCTCGAGCTTGATGCCGAGATCTTCCGAGATGACCTGGCCGTCGGTCAGGATGGCGATGTCTTCGAGCATGGCTTTGCGACGGTCACCGAAGCCCGGCGCCTTGACGGCGGCCACCTTCATGCCGCCGCGCAGCTTATTGACGACCAGCGTGGCCAGGGCCTCGCCCTCGATGTCCTCGGCGATGATCAGCAACGGACGGCCGGACTGGACGATCTGTTCGAGGATCGGCAGCAGCGGCTGCAGGCCGGAGAGCTTCTTCTCGTGGATGAGAATGAAGGGGTTCTCCATGTCGCAGGTCATCTTTTCGGCGTTGGTCACGAAGTAAGGCGAAGTGTAACCGCGATCGAACTGCATACCCTCGACCACGTCGAGTTCGGTATTAAGGCCTTTCGCCTCCTCGACCGTGATGACGCCTTCGTTGCCGACGCGCTCCATGGCCTGGGCGATCATTTCGCCGACTTCGGTGTCTCCGTTGGCGGAGATGGTGCCGACCTGGGCGATCTCGGCCGAGGTCGAAACCTTGCGGGACGCCTTGTGCAGGGCGCCGACGACATCGACGACGGCGAGATCGACGCCGCGCTTGAGGTCCATCGGGTTCATGCCGGCGGCAACGGCCTTGGCGCCTTCCTTGACGATGGAGTGGGCCAGGACGGTCGCCGTCGTGGTGCCGTCACCGGCCTCGTCGGCGGTCCGGGAAGCGACTTCGCGGACCATCTGGGCGCCCATGTTCTCGAACTTGTCGGAAAGCTCGATGTCCTTGGCGACGGTGACACCGTCCTTGGTGATGCGCGGCGCGCCGAAGGCCTTGTCGAGGACGACGTTACGGCCTTTCGGACCGAGGGTCACCTTTACCGCGTCGGCCAGGATGTCGACACCGGCGAGCATGCGCGCGCGGGCATCGGTCGAAAATTTTACTTCTTTAGCAGCCATTGTATCTCGTCTCCGTTACTCGATGATGCCGAGGATGTCGGATTCCTTCATGATCAACAGGTCTTCCCCGTCGACCTTGACTTCCGTGCCCGACCATTTGCCGAACAGGATGCGGTCACCCTGCTTGACGTCCAGCGGCGTGACTTTGCCGTCTTCGGCGCGCGCGCCGGTGCCGGCGGCGACGACTTTGCCTTCCATCGGCTTTTCCTGTGCCGTGTCGGGCAGGATGATGCCCCCGGCGGTTTTCTCTTCCTGTTCCACGCGTTTCACCAACACGCGGTCATGAAGCGGCCTGAATTTCATAGTTCGCTCTCCGTGAACTCGTTGAAAAATCTGTAATAATTAGGAGCTGTTAGCACTCGCCCCAATTGAGTGCCAGGGATTTAGGGCGGTTGCTGCATCTTGTCAAGCGATGGCACCAGATTTTTTCGATTCTCCTCGGCGCCCGGATCAGGTCGGTGGTAGCGGCCAGCGCCCAAGCACCGTCCAACCCTGGTCACCGGAACGGCGCAGGAGATAGGAAGCCGTCGGGTCGAGAGCCTGACCGAACGCTCCTTCAGCCTCCGGCGCCATCGAATGGACGATGACCAGCGTCACGTCCGGATTCTCGACCACCGATCGGACGATCTTCGCCTTTTCGGCATGAAAGGCGCTCAAATAACCGACCAATCGCGCACGGCTGGCCAGTTCATACCCCGTGATGACCCCCGATTCTCCCGATCCGGTCGGATCCACGACGTAAACCCCGTCGGCGCTCGCCACCTGTTCGGCAACGGCAGCGCCGACGGCCCGGAAATGGCGGATCATCGGCGAAGTGTCGAACCGGATTTTGTGGGCAAAGGCGATGGGCGCAACCAGGATAAGGATGACCGGAAGCCAGGCGATACGGTCGAACGATACCCAGCCGGCCAGACGGGTTCGCCACAAGGTCGCGCCGCCGTAGGCGATAAAGCCGACGACGAGCATGCCGAGGTGCATGTTGTAGCGCCAGTACGAATAGACGCGCGGCGGATCGCTCTCGCTGAACACCGCCACGTAGACGAAGAGCAAGAAGGCGTTGTAGCTGAGAACGACGGCGGCGGTGAGCGCGGCGAAGCGGTCGAAGGCGGACCGGTTTCGCAGGAATCCGCGGATGCCGAGGACGACGATCGCCGCCACCATGGCCAGGTAGAGGCCCTTCTTGGCGAGGACCGTAAGCATCGCCAGGAGGATCTTGGGAATGAGAAGGATCGTCCAGTCTTCGTAGGGCAGGATACTGAGCTCACCTCTCGCCAGTTCCAAGTTCACGTGGTAACGCCAGGCGAAATAGATGACCAGCGGCGGTACCAGCACCATCGGCAGAAGCTTGACGACGTCGAGCGTCCGGATCCGCGGATCGCGAAGCGCGACCAGGATCACGGCACCGACGACGAGTACCATCAGAACCAGCGTCGACTGTTTGAGGTTGACCAGAACCAGAAATATGCCGCCCATTTGCCAAGCCAGGCGGCGAGCGTGCTTATCGTCGTCTTCGCCCAAGGCCTCGATCATAAACCAACCGAGCACGGCCGCCATCGCGGTTGTGACCGCTGAGGCGGTATCGGCATAGGCGGTCAATACAACTTTCTGGGCGAAGGTCGGATTGGCCAGCGATACGAGCAAGCCGGCGAGCGCGATCAGGGCCCAAGGCGCGCGGCCGTCAAGATCGTCCCTGTCCAATCCGCGGACGATGAGACGGAGAACCAAGAGGGCGAAACCCGTCAACAGGAAGACATTGAAGAGTGCGCCGGCGTTTTCGAGGAACACGCCTGAAAGGCGCGACGCCAGGTAATTGACCAGGTGCCAGCTATAGGGATAAGCGACCAAAGCTTGGCCGGGCAGCTCGCTGTTCCGGGTCGGGAAGGCGTCGCTCTCGATCAGGTATTGGGGAATGATCAGCCACGTCGAGAACTCGTCCCATTGCGAGCCGCGCATGGCGGAAACGAGCACCAACAGGGGTCCGAACAGCAACACGAGCTTGAAGAAATCGACCGACAGGAAGCGCTGTTCGCGGCGCCAAACGAAACGGCCGGCGAACACGGCGAGGCCGGCACAGGCCAGCGCCGAATAGGTGAAGGGGACGGTAAAAAAAACCCCGCCTATGGTGACGACCAGACTGACCACCGCCCATCCGATGATCGGATCCACCTCGCGGATGCGGTCGCGGCCGCCGAAGAGACTGCCCAGCGCCCAGAAACCGACCCACACGGCGAGGACCGCGAGAAACGACTGGATTTGGGCCGGGTTTTCGAAGAAGTAGCCGAAATATCGGGTGGCGATTTCCATGCGGAATCCGGGACGGTTGGTCAACGCGGCGCAAACCTAGAGAGCGTACCGGGAATTTGCCAGTCGATTTTTTCGCTCCCGCCTACGCCTGGCCGCGGAGCCGGCGCCGCGTTTCCCGGATGATCGCGCTCAGCGGCGATCGCCGATTCCCGGATGGTCGATCATGGTTTGCGCCGTCCAAATGGCGACCGTTCGCTGGCGGAAAATGTAGGTAGCAACGGGATCGGCTTGATCGGGCAAATTATCGTAATAAGCGACGATGCGGCCATTGGGGTGCGCCTTCAAGAACCGCTCCTGATCATCTTGCACCACGCCCATGACCGCGATCGGTTTTTCGAGGCGGCCGAGAAAATGGTATTGGCCGTGGTACTTGCCGAAATTCGCCAACGCGGCACCAGCGTTTTCGAGCTCCTTCAGGTGCCGGGCGATCGGGCGCAGGTCGTAGACCGAATTCAGAACCGGCGCCGCCGCCAGATGCACGGCGACGACCGTGACCACCGGGAGCAGAGCGACGAGCGGCAGGCCGCGTTCGGCGTTCGGCCAGCCCCGCAGGAGAATCCAGAGCCCGGCCGCCAAGGGCATGACACCCCATCCCCCTTCCAGTAGCGGGAACCAGGCCGGCAACCTCCATGGCAGGGCCACGATTAGGGCCACGATTTCGGCAGCGATCATCACCAATCCGAGCATGGCGCCAAGTCCCCCGATGAGAAGGCGGTCCAGTGGCGTCGAACGATCCGCCGACCGGCTGTTCGACAGCCAACGGGCCAGCAACAGGGCGACGACGGGGAACTCGGGCAGCTGGTAATGAAGTTGCTTGCCGCTGATCATCGAAAAGACGGCGAAGGCAACCACGAACCAGACGGCGCAGAGGCGCTGGCCCAGGTCCTGGCCGGTCCGCCGGATGCCCTGGCCGGCGGCGCGCCACAAACCGGGCCAAAGGATCCATGGCAAGATCAGTCCGGGGAAGACCGCCAGGTACCACCACCAGGCCCGTCGATGGGCAAATGACTCGACCATGCGCCCAGCCGATTGCCCCCAAAAGATGGCGTCCCGATAGGCCTCGCCGCCGGCGATGCCGGCGGGAACGGCCCAGGCCAGTGCGATCACTGCACCGGCGACGACGGCACCCAGGATTCCGGCGTACCACAACAGCCAACTACGGCGACCTGATCCGCCGTTTTCGGGGCCTCGCCCGCCCCACCACGGTACGCTCAAGGCCACCGGGAGAAGGTGAAGGAGTATGGCCGGTCCCTTGGCCAGAACCCCGAAGCCGACGGCCAGGGCAAGGACGGCGAACCCCTTGAGCCGCTGACCCCGCCAGGCGGTGAGAATTCCGGAGATTCCGGCCACGGCGAAAAAGGCCAGAATTATGTCGAACATGGTCAGCGTGGTGAACAGCGTCCAGAACCCGCAGCCGAACAGGAGCCAAGGCGCATAGGCGGCGGCACGGTGATCGTCCGGCCACAATTGCCGCGCCACGCGGACCGTTAGGAACAGACTTCCCAGGGCGAACAGAGGGGCGACCAGCCTCGGCGTCCATTCGTTGACCCCGAACGCCCACCAGCCGGCGTTGATCAGCCAGAACAGTAACGGCGGTTTATGGGAGTAGGTGGCCCCGTTGAGATGCGGCACCAGGAAATCGCCCCGCAGCCACATCTCCCAGGCGACGGCGAGATACCGCGTTTCGTCGACCGGCAGCAGCGGGCGCGTGATGAGCGCCATGGCGACGACGAAGACGGTCAACGCGGTCCACAGGGCCCATTGCGGCAGTCGATCCGCCACGCTCAATCCCCGCCGCCAATCTGTTCTTCGACCTCGGCATCCAGATGTTTGCCATGGCGGTACTGCCGGTAGAGGTGAATACCCAATAGGCTGGAAACGACGAACAGAACGCCGCCGATGCCGATCCGGAAGACGGGGTCCACGGCAACGCCGCTGCCGACCAGGGCAAAGATCAGAGTCTGCGGTATGTACCCGACCCCGGAACCGGCGAAGAAGGGCGCGGCCGGCACGCTCGACACGCCGGCCGCCAGGTTGGTCGCCAGATTGCTGCCGACCGGCAGGAAGCGGACGAGCAGCGTCATCTGCAGCGGATTGTCGTGTAGAAACCCGTCGATGGCCCGGACCTTGCCAGGAAAATGACGCGACACCAGCGAACGCCCGAGAAAGCGCGAATAGGAAAAGGCGATGATACATCCGGTCAGTGTTGCCGCGAGCGCGAGCGCCGTTCCGGCGACGAAACCGAAGGCATAGCCAGACAGGAAGGAGATCAGGTGCCGCGGTAAGCCGACGGCCGTGAACAGCGCCGCCGCCCCGTAGAAAAGCAACTCGCCGGCGACGCCTTTTCCTCTGATGTCGGAATCGATCCAAGCCTTGTCGAAAAGCGAATCGACGCCCGTGGACTTGACGGCGAATCCGATCAGGACCAGCGACCCGATCAGGATCAGCCCCTTGACCAGAGCCTTGAAATTCATCAACCGGCCACCTCGGTATCGGTCGCCCTATGGGGCGCGTCATCGGTCGCCGCTTGGCTTCGTCCGTCGGGACCGGCCTCCGAGACGACCGGCCGTGAGCCGCGCCGTTTGAGCCACATGACGCCCAAGAGATCGACGATGCCGACCCACAGCCGGTTCCAAACCCCGTACTTGGACGTGCCGCGCTCGCGCGGCCGGTGATTGACCGGCACGGTCAGGACCCGGCCGCCGAGGCGGATTATCAGGGCCGGTAGGAACCGGTGCATATGGTCGAACCGAGGCATGTCAAGGAAGGCCTGTCGGGGAAAGACCTTGAGGCCGCAACCGGTGTCCGGGGTGTCGTCGTCGAGCAATCCGGCACGGATGCCGTTTGCCAGGCGCGACGAAAACCGCCTCACCGCGTTGTCGCGCCGCTTCGCCCGATGACCGGCGACCATGGTGTGCTCGGGATCGCCTGACCGGCGAAATTCCGCCAAAAGGCCCGATATGTCCGCCGGGTCGTTCTGTCCATCGCCGTCGAGCGTCGCGATGATCGCGCCTTTTGCCGCCCGGACGCCGGTCGCGATCGCCGCACTTTGGCCGCAGCAGACATCGTGGCGCAGCACGCGTAGTTCCGGATTGTCGCCTTTGAGCGCGACCAATTGGTCGAATGTGGCGTCGTCGCTGCCGTCGTCAACGTAGACGATCTCGTAGCGTTCCCGGCCCCGGAGTGCGGCGGCGATTTCGCCGATTAGGGGCGCCAGGTTCTCTGTTTCGTTTTTGACCGGAACGACGACCGATAGATCGACGGACGGTGCGCTGGCGGTGGTGGAGTCTTTGGCTGCTTTCATCGGCGCTCGGGCCCGGCGCCGTCCGGAGAGCGGCAAGGTGGGCGCGGTTGTTCGGTTTCGCGGACCGCTTTTACACCTCCACCGCCGCCATACAAAGCGTTCTTTCGATCCCGGCCCATTATCGGATCTTGCCCTTCCGTCATGGGGTTGCCGCCAAGCGGTCGAGACGCAGGCGATGGCGGGAATCGGTGAGGCGGCGCGCCGTCAGGAATACGGCCGTATAAAGGCCGAGCCCGGTACCGCCGGCGATCAGGAACATGATCAGGATCTGGTACTTGACTGCCTCGACCGGTTCGATGCCGGCGAGAATCTGTCCGGTCATCATGCCCGGCAGCGATACGACCCCGGCTGCCGACATCCCGTTGATCGTCGGAATCAGGCCGGCCCTGAGCGATTCACGGATCAGCGGACGCAAGGCTTCCGACGAGTCCTCGCCGAGCGCCAGGCGCGTCTCAATCACCTGGCGCTCGCGCACGGCGCCGGCGACCATGCGGTCGAGACCGATGCTGACGCCGTTCATGGTGTTACCCAGGATCATGCCCATGATCGGAATGGCGTAGCGCGCATGATACCAGGGGTCCGGGGCGATCTGCGTGGTCAGCGCGAAGACGGTAACGACGGTCCCGGCCGCCAGCATCGACCCGGTCCCGAGGCCGTAGGACCACCAGCCGGCGAGCTTGCGTTCCTGGCGGGCCATTGCCTCGTAACCGGCGAAACCGACCATAACGGTGATGGCAAGGCCGGTGAGCAGCGGCGATTGCAGCGAAAACAGGGCCTTCAACACCAGCCCGATCAGGCCGAGTTGCACGACCATGCGCGTCGCCGCGATCAGCAGTCGGCGTTCGAGACCGAGACGCAGGGATACGGACAATCCGGCGTTGACGGCGATCAGGGTCGCCGCCAGGAGGACGTCTGCGTATGAAAGTTCGATGAAATTCAATGGGCGACCCTCCCCGCGCCCGCCGGATGCGTCTCGCCGGCCGTGGCCCCGCCTTTCTCGAGAATACCGCCCCGCATGGTATAGCGACCGTCGGCCAGCCGTTTCCCCTGCTCGGGATCGTGGGTGACGAGAACGACCGAAAGGCCGTCGGCCTGGTATTTTTTCAGGAGCGCCTCGACGGCGCCGACGGCCTTTTCGTCGAGCGCCGACGTCGGCTCGTCGAGCAGGATCACCCGCGGTCCCTGGATCAGGGCCCGGACCAGGGCCAGGCGTTGCCGTTCGCCGGTCGACAAACGGGCGATCTCGGCGTCTAGCATGTCGGCATCCAAGCCGATTTCAACCATCAGTTCGGCGGCGCGGACATGGTCGGAAAAGTGGGCGCCGGCGCGCTCTGCCCACCACACCGGCTCGGCCGATACATAGGTGACCTGACGGCGCCATTCGGGGGCCGGAAAATGATCGCGTTCGCGCCCGTCGAGGGTCAGGTCCCCGTCGTTCGGGTCGAGGTCGGCGACGGCCCGCAGGAGCACGGTCTTTCCCGACCCGGATGCACCCGATACCCAGGCGCATTGGCCATCGGCGAGATCGAGATCGAGGGCGCGCAGCAGGACCGTATCGCCGCCGCCGTTCCCTGATCGCTCTAGTCGATGAATCCTGAGCACGGTATTCTCCCACCTGAATATTGCGGGATGCCCACGGGACAGGAAAGAAAATATGCGATCCGATAATACTGCGAACCCACAGGGCCCCTCGTCGCTCCGAGAGGATCGTCCCTTATCACTCCACGAGGAGCCGGTGATCGCCGATTGGGTCGACTACAACGGGCACATGAACGTCGCCTATTACGTGCTGGTCTTCGATCACGCCACTGACGCTTTGCTCGACCACCTCGACATCGGCGAACGCTACCGCAACGATACGGGCGGATCGGTGTTCGTGGTCGAGACCCACGTGACCTATCTGCAGGAAGTCATGCTGGACGACCGGCTCAGGGTGACGACCCGGATCATCGACAGCGACGAAAAACGCCTGCATGTCTTCCACACCATGTATCAAGACGGTGCCGACGATGTCGTCGCTACCGGCGAGTTCATGATCCTGCACGTCGACTTGGCGACACGACGCTCATCGCCGTTTCCGGCCCATGCGCAAGACATGATGAAGACCTTGTCGGATAAACACCGTGCCGCCGACGCCCCGCCGCAACTGGGTCGGTCGATCGGCATTCCCGCCAAGTCTTAAGAAATCTTCCCTATTGGACTCACGGCGTCCTTGACTATCCTAACAATCGAAATTGGGACCGGAAATGAACCGGGCTCGTCCGGCGCCGGGCCGGTTAAGGGGGTAGCGTGTTCACGGGAACCGAAAAAGACGCGGTCAGGAATGCCGAAGCGGCTCTTTCGGCCATGAAGGAGCGCAACATTCCGCCGACCCCGGCGAACTTCACGGTATGGTACGCCTATCTGGCCGGCGTCGATCCCGACCTCAGCCGCAGCATCGATGCCCTGACGGAGGGGGGCGAACAGCTCAACGCCGAACAGTGCGCCGACATCTACTCATCCTACTTCGATGGGGGCCACGCCAATTCGGGTGTCGAACGGGCAACGGAAGCCCTGCTCGGCGAAATCCGTGGTGTCCTCGATCAGGTTCACGAGGTCTCCGATGAAACGGAGGCCTACGGTGAAAGCCTTGACGTTTTCGCCCAGGTCCTCAAGGAAGACGACAAAGGCGTTTTCAAGACGGCCATCGACACGATCCTTCAGGCGACGACCGTGATCTCCGACAAGAACCGCGCCCTCGAGTCGCGGCTCACCCATTCGACGACCGAAATAACGCGGCTGCAGGAAGACCTCGAACACCTGCGCCAAGAAGCGATGACCGATGCCCTGACCGGGATCGCCAACCGCCGGCAATTCGACAAGGCCCTTGCCGTTTCGTCGCAAGAGGCCAGTAACAACGGAGCGCCGCTGAGCCTGATCATGATCGACATCGATCATTTCAAGAGGTTCAACGACACTCATGGCCATCAGATGGGCGACCAGGTCCTCAAACTTCTGGCCTCCGTGTTGTCGGATACGGTCAAGGGCCAGGACACGCCGGCCCGCTACGGCGGCGAGGAATTCGCGATCATCCTGCCGGACACCGGCCTCGATGGCGCCGCGAGCTTGGCCAACACCATCCGCGAACGGATCTGCCGCAAGCGCATGGTCAATCGCGCCAACGGCGAAGACCTTGGCAAGATCACCGTTTCGGCCGGTGCCACGACATATCATGCCGGCGAGTCGATCGAAGATTTTGTGGCCCGTGCCGACGAGGCCCTCTACCTTGCTAAGCGAAGCGGCCGCGACCGCGTGATAGCGTCCCAAAAAGCCGCCTGATAACGGTGTTCCCCTTGTTGCTCGAATTAAGCATGACCGCAGGTCGATGACGCAACCGCTCGAAACGATTTTCCAGAACCTGCCGGACCCGATCTTCCTCATATCGGAGAACAGAAACGTCGTCTTCGCCAACCGGGCGGCGACGGAGGTGTTCGGCGACGTCAGATCGAACACCGACCTTGCCATGACGATCCGCCACCCGCAGGTGTTGAGCGCCGTCGATGCCGCCCTGACAGAAGGCGAACGGGAGACCGAGGAGTTTTCCATCCGCGGATCGGTAACCATGGTGTTCGATCTCCATGCCGTTCCATTGGGCCGAGGTGTCGAACTCGAAGACGGCTCGGTGGTGCGGGCCCTTATTTCTCTTCATGACAAGACGGGCTCTGTCCGCTCCGATCAGATGCGCGCCGACTTCGTGGCCAACGCGTCGCACGAACTGCGTTCGCCCCTGAGCTCGATCCTCGGCTTCGTCGAGACCCTGCGCGGCTCGGCCGGCGAAAATGCGGAAAAACGGGAACGGTTCCTCCGCATCATGCAAAACGAGGCCGAGCGGATGAACCGGCTCATCGACGATTTGATGTCCTTGTCCCGGGTCGAGATCGATGAGCACGTGCGTCCGCGCCAGGACGTCGACGTGTCGACCGCCTTGACCGGCGTGCGCGAACTCCTGGTCGCCCGCGCCAACGCCCGCAATATGACGATCGATGTGACGGGCACCGATCAGGCGCTGGACGTCATCGGCGACAACGACCAAGTCACCCAGGTGTTTCGGAACCTCGTCGAAAACGCCATCAACTACGGCCACCCTGGTACCACGGTCGAGGTCACGGCGGAGACGGTCGAACGCATACCGGGTTCGGGAAAACCGGGGGTCGCCGTTCACGTCGTCGATCACGGGGAGGGAATCCCGCGCAAACACATTCCACGGCTGACGGAACGGTTTTATCGTGTCGACCAAGCGCGGTCGGCGGGATCCGATACGGGCCCGGTCAGCACGGGATTGGGGCTCGCCATCGTCAAACACATCGTCAACCGCCACCGCGGGCGGCTGCGGATCGAAAGCGAAATGGGAAGGGGCAGTCGTTTCTCCGTATTCTTGCCGCGGGCGTGAAAAGAACCGGTTCGGCGCGCCGGTTGGGGCCTGTCACAAAAGCTTCACGGTTTTGACACATTATGGAAGTCGGACCTCAATAGGTTGCCGCCCGATATTCGGGCCGGCGCTGGAACTTGACTCGGGCCGAACCCGTTCCAAGAACCTAGAACTCGAGGAGAAGTCCATGCTTCGCAAATCCTTCGCATTTGCTGCTACCGCAGCTGTCGTCATGGCGACCGCCGGCGCAGCCGATGCGCGTGACCAGATCCGTATCGTCGGATCCTCTACCGTCTATCCGTTTTCCACCGTTGTCGCCGAACAGTTCGGCAAGACCACCAGCTTCAAGACGCCGGTCGTCGAGAGCACCGGATCGGGCGGTGGTCTTAAGCTGTTCTGCGCCGGCATCGGCACCCAGCATCCGGACATGACCAATGCGTCGCGGGCCATCAAGAAGTCCGAGATCGAGCGTTGCGCCAAAAACGGCGTCACCAAGATCACGGAAGTGAAAGTCGGCTACGACGGCATCGTCATCGCCAACGACAAGTCGGCGCCGCTGATGAAGCTGACCAAAAAACAGATCTTCATGGCTCTCGCCAAGGACGTTCCGGGCGCCGACGGCAAGCTGATGGCCAACCCGCACCAGAAATGGAGCGACGTCGACGCGAGTCTGCCGGCGACCAAGATCGAGGTCCTCGGCCCGCCGCCAACCTCCGGTACCCGTGACGCCTTCGTCGAACTGGCCATGGAAGGCGGCTGCAAGAAGTTCCCGGACATCGCCGCCATGAAGAAGAACGACAAAAAGAAGTACAAAGCAGTCTGTCACTCGATCCGTGAAGACGGCGCCTTCATCGAAGCCGGCGAGAACGACGTTCTCATCGTGCGCAAGCTCGAAGCCAACCCGAACGCCTTCGGCGTCTTCGGCTTCAGCTTCCTCGACCAGAACGCCGACAAGGTTCAGGGCAGCGTCGTCGACGGCAACGGCCCGACCTTCGACAACATCGCCAGCGGCAAATACGGTGTCTCGCGTCCGCTGTTCTTCTACGTCAAGAACGCGCACGTCGGCACGGTGCCGGGCATGCAGGAGTACATCGCCGCGTTCACCAGCGAAAAAGCCTGGGGCCCGGACGGATACCTGACCGACAAAGGCCTGATCCCGATGCCGGACGCCGAGCGTAAGAAATACGCCGACGACGCCAAGGGACTGAAGCATAATCTCTCGATGTAATCTCAAGATGGTAAGCCGAGCGGCAATTTCGCCGCCCGGCTCGGCTCATTTGTTCATATTCACCAACTGATCAGCCGATCAATCAGGCCCTCGAACCGCGATGTCACTGACTTATCTTTACCTCGTACTCATTGCCCTGACGGTCGGCGGATTTTACATGGGCCGCTCGCGGGCCCTATCGATTGCTGAGGGCCGCGCCCGAAACCTTCATTCGCGGCCGAATTATTACGGCTATTTCGTCGCCCTTTGGTGCGGCCTTCCGGCACTCGTTGTCTCGGTCCTGTGGATTTCCATGGAATCGGGAATCATCCAGTCCCTGGTTTTGTCCGGCCTTCCCGAGAACATTCGAAACCAGGATGAAGCCGCCTTGTCGTTGCTCATCAGCGACATCAAGAACCTGGCCACCGGCAATATCGCCAGCCGTACGGACCAGCCCTGGCTGACCGAGGCGGCGGCTCACTATGAGGACCTCAGCAACACCAGCCTGATGGCGAAGACGGTCGTCGTCCTCTGCCTGGCCATCGCCGGCATCGCCTGGGGCTCGAAATCCATCCACAGGGAGCTGGGTACCCGTGTGCGGGTTGAGCGGGTCGTCCGCATCGTACTGTTCCTCTGTTCGGCCGTCGCCATCCTGACGACCATCGGCATCGTTCTGTCGCTTTTGTTCGAATCGATCCGTTTCTTCGGCAAAGTTTCGCCGGTCGATTTTCTGTTCGGCCTCGAATGGAGCCCACAGACGGCGCTCCGCAAGGATCAGGTCGGCAGCACCGGTTTGTTCGGCGCTGTACCGCTGTTCGCCGGAACGCTGTTGATTTCGTTCATCGCCATGTGCGTCGCCGCACCGGTCGGCCTGATGTCGGCCATCTACATGTCGGAATATGCCCCGTCCAGGGTGCGCAGCACGGTCAAGCCGATCCTCGAAATCCTGGCCGGCATTCCGACAGTCGTCTACGGCTTCTTCGCCGCCCTAACGGTGGCGCCTTTCTTCCGCGAGCTCGGCGCTTCCGGTGGTTTCGTCATTTCCTCCGAGTCGGCGCTCGCCGCCGGTGTCGTCATGGGGATCATGATCATCCCCTTCGTCTCATCGCTTTCCGACGACGTCATCAAGGCCGTACCGCAGGCCATGCGCGACGGCTCATACGGCCTCGGTGCGACGCAGTCGGAAACCATCCGCCAGGTGATCATTCCCGCTGCCCTTCCCGGCATCGTCGGCAGCCTGTTGCTCGCCGCATCGAGGGCCATCGGCGAGACCATGATCGTGGTCATGGCGGCCGGTCTCTCGGCTAACCTGACCGCCAACCCGTTCGAGGCGGTGACCACGGTGACGGTGCAGATCGTGACGCTCCTCGTCGGCGACCAGGAATTCGACAGCGCCAAGACGCTGGCTGCCTTCGCCCTCGGGCTGATGCTTTTCTTCGTGACTCTCGGCCTCAACGTCATCGCGCTGGCGGTCGTCAACAAATATCGAGAACAATATGAGTGACGCCACCACCATCAACGGACAAGACCCCAGGAAGGCCACCTCATCGGACCGGATCGCCGCCAGCCTGGCCAAGCGATATGCGGCCGAACGCCGCTTCCGCGCCTTTGGTATCGCGGCTGTCGTCTTCGCCCTTTTCTGCGTCGCGCTTCTGTTCACGACCATCGTCTCCAGCGGCTGGCCGGCCTTCATGCAGACCATGGTGCGACTCGAGGTCACGCTCCATCCGCAGGACATCGATCCGGAAGGGACGCGCGACCCGCAAACGCTGTCGACCGCCAACTACCGGAAACTGATCCGCCAGTCGACGCTCGACCTGTTTCCCGACGTCACGTCGCGCCGCGACAAACGTCAGGTGCACGACATGATCAGCCCAGGTGCCGCCTTCGCCTTGCGCGAACTGGTCATGGACGATCCGTCGCTGATCGGCAAAAGAGTCAGCTTCCTGTTCCCCATGTCCGACGACATCGACCAGTTCAACAAGGGCGTCATCAAGGCGGAGACGCCGGAAAGCGGCCGCCGGGTCAGTGACAAGCAGATCGCCTGGTTTCAGCGGTTGAAGGACCGCGGCCTCGTCGAGACCGTCTTCAACACGACCATGTTCACGGAGGGTGATTCGCGCGAACCGGAACTGGCCGGCATCTGGGGTGCCGCCGTCGGCTCGTTCTACACCTTGCTGGTGACCCTGATCCTGTCCTTCCCGATCGGTATCGCCAGCGCCGTCTACCTCGAGGAGTTCGCCCCGAAGAACCGGTTTACCCAGATCATCGAGGTCAACATCAACAACCTCGCCGCCGTGCCGTCGATTGTTTTCGGCCTCCTCGGCCTGGCCGTCTTTCTCAACTTCTTCGGCCTGCCCCGTTCGGCCCCGCTGGTCGGCGGCATGGTCCTCACCTTGATGACCCTGCCGACGATGATCATCGCCGGCCGGGCGGCGCTGAAAGCGGTACCGCCATCCATTCGCGATGCGGCCCTGGGCATGGGCGCGTCGCGCGTGCAAATGGTCAGCCATCACGTCCTGCCGCTGGCCATGCCGGGCATGCTGACCGGCACCATCATTGGCATGGCCCAGGCCCTCGGCGAGACGGCGCCGTTGTTGATGATCGGCATGGTCGCCTTCATCGTCGAAATCCCGGGCGGCGTGACCGACCCGTCTACGGTGTTGCCGGTACAGATCTACCTGTGGGCCGACAGCCCGGAACGGGCCTTCGTCGAAAAGACCTCCGGCGCGATCATGGTCCTGCTGGCATTTCTCGTTTTCATGAACGCGCTCGCGGTGATCTTGCGCAATCGCTTCGAACGCACTTGGTAATGGTAAGGATAGTAGATTGATGACCATGGAAAAGCCTGCTCCCATACCGGAAGCACCGAGCAAGGCGATCTCGAGGCCCCAGGCGCCGGCCAAGTTCGTCACCAGGAACGTCTGTGTCTTCTATGGTCAAAAGCAGGCGTTGTTCGACATTGACCTTGAGATCCCGGAAAATCGGGTGACGGCGTTGATCGGACCATCTGGTTGCGGCAAGTCGACCTACCTGCGCTGCCTCAATCGCATGAACGACACCATCGAAGGCTGCCGCGTGGCCGGCGATATCCGGCTCGGCGATCTCGACATCCACGATCCGAAGGTCGACGTCGTGCACCTCAGGGCCCGCGTCGGGATGGTCTTCCAGAAACCGAACCCGTTTCCCAAGTCGATCTATGACAACGTCGCCTACGGGCCGAAGATCCACGGCCTTGCGGAAACCAAATCGGAACTCGACGAGATCGTTACCCACAGCTTGGAGCGGGCCGGCCTGTGGGAAGAGGTGAAGGACCGCCTGGACACGCCAGGAACCGGCCTTTCCGGCGGCCAGCAGCAGCGCCTGTGCATCGCCCGGGCCATCGCCGTGACGCCCGAGGTGATCCTTATGGACGAGCCCTGTTCGGCCCTCGACCCGATCGCCACCGCGAAGATCGAGGAACTGATGGACGAGCTTCGCGAGAACTTCACCATCGTCATTGTCACCCACTCCATGCAGCAGGCGGCGCGGGTGTCGCAGCGGACCGCCTTTTTCCACTTGGGCGAACTGGTCGAGATCGGTGATACCGAACAAGTTTTCACCAACCCAGGAGAAGAGCGAACACAGGGCTATATCACCGGCCGTTTCGGCTGAATACGTAGCCGGGTTCGAAACGGAACGAACGTCACGGGAGAACCATCGGATGCAAAGCGAACATATCGTCAAGTCCTTCGACGACGACCTCAATCGGCTCGACAACATCATCGCCGAGATGGGCGGGTTGGCCGAACACCAACTGGCCAATTCCATCGACGCCATGGTCAAACGGAACGAAGACCTGGCCGAACAGGTGATCGCCAGCGACAAGCGAATCGATACACTGGAAGCCGAAGTCGTCGATCTGGCCATCGCCATGCTCGCCCTTCGCCAACCGATGGCCGATGACCTGCGAGTCGTCATCACGGCGCTCCGGACGGCAGCACTGATCGAGAGGATCGGCGATTATGCCAAGAACATCGCCAAACGGACGGTGGCGCTTTCGCAAACGCCGCCCATGGGTCCGTCGAGAATGGTCGGGCGCATGGGGCGCCAGGTCCAGCGCATGATCCAGGACGTCCTCGACGCCTACGTCAAACGGGACGCCGATAAAGCCGAGGACGTGCGTGAGGCGGACGCCGAGGTCGATGCCCTGCACACCAGCCTGTTCCGTGAGATTCTCACCTACATGATGGAGGATCCGCGGGTCATCACGTCCTGCACCCATCTCTTGTTCGTCGCCAAGAACATCGAGCGGATCGGGGATCACGCAACCAACATCGCAGAAAACGTCTATTTCCTCGTCCACGGCAATATGCCGGCGGACAAACGCCAAAAGGACGATGAATCGAGCTTTCTCGTGGTCGACACCACCAAAGAGATCGAACCCAATACCGAGGATACCTGAAGAAAATGAAACTTTATGTCTTGATCGTCGAGGACGACCGTTCGCTTACCGAACTCCTGGCTTACAATTTGGATGACGCCGGTTTCCGAACCCAAGTCGTCAGCAACGGCGAGGAGGTCGTGCCGACGATCTCCGAGGAACCGCCGGATCTCGTCATCCTCGACTGGATGTTGCCCAACCTTTCCGGAATCGAGATCTGCCGCCAGATCCGCCGCAATGAGATCACCAAGGGCATGCCGGTCATCATGCTGACCGCCAAGGGCGAAGAGGCGGACCGAATCCGCGGACTCGACACCGGTGCCGACGACTACGTGGTCAAGCCGTTCTCGCCCAGCGAACTGATCGCCCGGATCAAGGCCGTCCTGCGCCGCACCAACCCGGAAAAGTCGGCCGACATGCTGGAGTTCGAGGACATCGTCATGAACCTGGAGGAACACCGAGTAACCCGCAACAACCGATCGATCCACCTGGGCCCCACCGAGTTTCGCCTGCTCCGTGTCTTCCTGGAACGGCCGGGCCGTGTGTTCTCCCGCGAACAACTGCTCGACCGGGTGTGGGGCCGCGACATCTACGTCGAACTCAGGACTGTCGACGTCCATATCCGAAGGCTGCGCAAGGCCCTCAATGCGAGCGGCGGCGGCGACCTGATCCGGACCGTGCGGGCCGCCGGATACTCGCTCGACCACGCCATTAGTTGATAGGTTTTTAACACCAGTTCACTTTATAATCGTGACCTGACGAGCCATGAACAGGTCACGATTCTCCTATCACCGAATTCTCTCGCAGTTGCGCCGTTTGCTGCGCAACGACCACCTCATCCTGTCGGTCCTCGGAGGCGTCATCGGCTGCCTGACCGGCGCTGCCATCATCCTGTTCCGCGAACTGATCCTGTTGGTTCAGCTGGGCCTCTTCGGCTCCGCCTCCGAACGCCTGTTTCAACACGCGGAGACCATCCCCTGGTGGCACATCCTTCTCATTCCGGCGGCCGGCGGTCTGTCGGTCGGCATCCTGGTCTACCACCTGATGCCCGACCGCCGTCCCGAGGGTGTTGCCGACGTCATCGAGGCCAACGCTTTGAAGGGCGGGCGCATGTCGACGCGGGCCGGCTGGGGTGCTGCGTTGATCAGTGCCGTTTCCATTGGCTCCGGGGCATCGGTCGGCCGCGAGGGCCCGGCGGTGCATCTCGGCGCGGCGCTCAGCAGTTGGGTCGGGCGGCGCCTGCACCTGAGCCGTTCCCTGGCCCGCACGCTCTTGGGCTGCGGCGTCGGCGCGGCCGTGGCAGCCTCGTTCAACGCCCCCATCGCCGGCGCGCTGTTCGCCAGCGAGGTCGTCGTCGGCCACTATGCTCTCAAGGCCTTCGCCCCGATCGTCATCTCCAGCGTCGCCGGCACCGCCGTGTCGCGCAGCGTCTTCGGCGACTTCCCGGCCTTCACCCTGGAGACCCAGATCATCGCTTCGTTCTGGGAATTTCCCGCCTTCGTGCTGCTCGGCCTGATTTCCGGCATCGCCGCCATCGTCTTCATGCGTTCCATTTTTGTCGCCCAGGAGATCGCCGAGCGTTTTTCCGTCCCGCCGTGGACGCGGCCCGCTTTCGCCGGCTTCGCCGTCGGTCTCATCGCACTCGCCTTTCCGCAGGTCCTCGGCGTCGGTTACGGCACCACGGAGGCGGCACTACTACAGAAATTCTCCTTCTGGCTTCTGGTCGCCGTCGGCACCGCCAAGATCCTGGCCACGGCGCTTAGCATCGGATTCGGTTTCGGTGGCGGCGTGTTCAGCCCGTCGATCGTCATCGGCGCCATGGTTGGCGGCGCCTTCGGTATCCTTGCCACGGCGGTCTTTCCGGAGCTGTCGTCGGGCCCCGGCGCCTACACCATCGTCGGTATGGGCGCCGTGGCGGCCGCCGTCCTCGGCGCACCCATCTCGACGACCCTTATCATCTTCGAGATGACCAGCAACTACGCGCTGACGCTGGGCGTCATGATCGCCGTCGTCGTCGCCTCCGAGATCACCCATCACTTCTTCGGCCGCTCCTTCTTCACGGTGCAGCTGGAGCGCCGCGGCATCAACATCAAGGAGGGGTTCGAGGCCGAGATCATGCGCTCGGTGCGCGTCGGCCGCGTGATCGCCGGAGACGCCGAGACCGTCAACTGGGGGGTCAGCCTCGGTGAACTGCGGACCAGCCTGCAAAAGTCGATCGTCGGCGAAATCTTCGTGCTGCGCGGCGACGCTGAACTCTATGGGACCGTGACCCCGGCCGACCTCTCAGAGGCCGCGTTTGATCACGACGTCGACGACCTTATCAACGCCGGCGACGTGGCCCGGCTGCACCCGCCGGTGCTGACCCCCGATGACGACCTGGAGACGGCACTGGCCCTGATGCGCGACACTCACGAGGAGCATATCGCCGTCGTCGACGACGTCGAGACCATGACCTTCCTGGGCTGCGTGCATCACCGCGACGTCATGGGCGCCTACAACCGGGCGCTTTTGGAACTGCGCCACGAGGAACATGGGGACTGATCAGAGGCCAAATTCCGGCTCTATTCGGCGCCGGGGTTAGGACACCGTGAATTCAGTGGTGTCGACCAAGACCGCATCGATCAGCGCCAACATGGAGAGTTCGCCGCTTTCCACGTTGTTGGCTGACGAACCGTTTTCCTGGAAATAGTAAACGGCCGTGTCGGAGGCGCCGTGGGCGACGATCAGGGCGTCGTCGCCGCTGGTGCTGGTCACGCCCAAACTGTTGATGGCGCTGGTCACCGAACTGAGATCGAGGAGATTGGCGTCGCTCAAGCCGGTGACCTTCAAGGCTTCATGGGTGGACGTGAAATTGGCCGCCGCATCGCTGACGAAGGTCAGTGACCCGTTGGTGCCGAGGTCGTCGAGCAGGGTATCGAGGGCACTGGCGACATTGAAGATGTCCGTCGACGTCGAAAACCCGGTGATGGTGTCGTAACCGGTGGTGGTCCCGGCGCCGAGATCGATGGCGCCCGTCGTCTGCGCCGCCCCCAGGGTGACGTCGTCGGCGTCGCCGCCGCCGGTGATCGTCTCGGCACCGGTGACGGTGACCGTGTTGCCGCCGGCGGCCAGGGTCAGGCTGTCGGTGCCGGCATCCATGACAACGGAAAGCCCCGACTGGGCGTTGGTCAGGGTCACCGTATCGTTGCCGCCGAAGGATTGCAGGACCTCGACGGCGGTCAGGCCGAGCGAGTGGGTGCCCGTCGTCAACTGCACGGTGTTGGTACCGGCGCCGCCGTTGATCACGATACCCGAAACAGTGTTCTCCAGCGACACGGCGTTATCACCGGATCCCATGGTCACCGATTCCGTGTTGAGGATCGACAATACGTTGGTGCCGCTGTTTAGCAGGTTCAGAGTATCGGAACCGCCGCCGAGATCGACCGTCGAGCCGGTGGTGAACAGGGCCAGCGCCGTCACGGCGTCAGCGCCGCTGCCGCCGGTGATGGTTTCGGTGTTGGTGACGTTCAGCGTGTTGGTGGCGTCGGCCAGGGTCAGGCTGTCGGTACCGGAACCGAGGTCGACGGTCTCGCCGTCCGTGAAACCGGTCGAGAGCGTCACCGTATCGCCGCCGGTGGTGCCGGTGATGCTCTCGATCTCGCCGACAGGGCGGTCGGTCGAACTGCCCGAGGTGGCGCCCGAGATGGTGCCGTTGGCGCCGCCGGAGACGATGTTCTCGGCGGTCGAGCCGGTATCGTCCAAAGGCCAATAGCCGACCAGGTTGGGTTCGGTGCCTTGCAGGGTGATCTCGAAGTTCTGCTGGATTTCGGTGGAGTCGCGGGCGTCGTTCCAGAACCGCACCTCGCCGATCTGGCCGTTGAACCATTGCGAGCTGGCGCCGTTCTGGCCGATGAAGATCTCGTTGCCGTCGATGTTGGGGCTGTATCCGCTTTTGGTCGCCGCCACTTCGCCGTCGACATAAACGGTCAAAGTGCCGCTCTGCATGACGGCGGCGACATGGTGCCAGTTGCCGTCGTTGACCGTAACGGTCGAGCTCTGGCCGGCGGTGCCGTTGAGCGTGGCCGAGATCGTGCCGTCCGAACCGACGGTGATGCCGCCGGCCTGGTCGTTCATGGCGCCGGCGACGTCGCCGAATTTGATGATCTTCATCCCCGCCGAGGTCGAGGTCTTGAAGATGGCTTCGTAGGTAAAGTCGCCGCTGCCCGTGGCGACGCCGGTCTGGGTGATGGAAATCGAATCGTTCGAGCCGTCGAAGGTCAGCACGTTGCCGAGGTCGAGGGTGATGGTGCCGTCCGTGAACTCGATGTTGTGGATGCCGCGGAGCGTATCGGTGCCGTCGTCGTCGGTGCCCGACGCCGTGTCGACCACCTGCTGCGAGCCGCCCGTCTGCCCGATGGAATAGCCGGTCATGGCGCCCAGCATGACCGCTGTGTCGGCGCCGCCGCCGCCGGTGAGGATGTCGTCGCCGGTGTTGCCCTTGAGCCGGTCGACCCCATGGTCGCCCAGGATGTCGTCGTTGCCGGCACCGCCGTCGATGGTGTCGGCGCCGTCGCCGCCGTCGAGGGTGTCGTTGCCCGCACCACCGGTGATGATGAGCTTGCCGTCGAGCTCATTGACGCCGTCGATCTCGAGGGCGTTGGTCGCTGTCGTCACCGCGGAGGCGTCGATGGTGAGTGTTTCGCCGGAGGCCACGTTGGCGTCGTTGAGCTCGATGTCGTAGGCGGCGTCGGTGCCCAGGACCCAGGTCTCCCAGCCGGAAACGTTGGCGAGATTGGCCGAGGTCAGCGTGGCGCCGCCGATGAACTGCAGGGAATCGGTGCCGTCCCCGCCGGCGTAGGTACCGCCGGAGATGTCGGTGGAGTTCGACACGATGGTGTCGGCGCCGGTGCCGCCGGTCAGGCGCTCCAGGTCGGTGAAGGTGATGCTGTTGGTGCCGTTGGCCAGAACCACCGAATCGGTACCCCCGGCGAGGCCGTAGGTGCCGCTGGTCAGCGCCGCGGTCAGGGTCACATTATCGTCGTTGCCGCTGCCGGTCAGGTTCTCCACCGACGACAGCGAGATGGCGCCGCCGGAGCCGGCGATGGTGATGGTATCGGTGCCGCCGCCGAGGTCGTATTGCCGGGTGCGGCTGCCGCCGAACTGGGTGATGTCGTTGAAGAACTGGGAATCGGCCGTCACCACCTCGTTGCCGCTGCCGCCGTTGATGACCTCGATGTCCTCCCAGGCGCTGAAGGTATTGCCGCCGTCGGCCAGGTTGACCGTATCGGTTGAGCCGCCGCCGCCCATCCTGAGCGCCACGCCGGAAATGGTGTTGGCGATGGTGAAGGTGTCGCCGCTGGCGGCACCGGTGATCGATTCGATGTTGGTGACGGCGAAGGTGGTCGAGCCGCCGGACAGGTTGATGTGGTCGGTGCCGGCGCCGCCATCGACGGTGTCGGCCGACGTGCCGGTGCCGCTGACGGTGAGCGTGTCGGCGCCGGAGCTGCCGAACAGCAGGTCGGCGGTGCCGGTGAAGGTGTAGCTCGCCGTACCCGAATAGTTGACCACCGTATCGCCGCTGGCGGTGACCAGGAAGTCGCTGGCACTTAGGGTGCCGGACAGGCTGGTCAGGCCGATTTCCATGTCCTTGTTGCCGTCGCCGCCGGAGAGATTCACGGCGGTGCTGTCCGTCACCGTCACGGTGTCGGTGCCGCTGCCCCCCGTTATCGTTTCGATAGCGGAAATATTACTGAGGGTGGCGCCGTTGCTGGACAGGACCACCGTATCCGCCGTCGAACTGCCGGTGACCTGTTCGATGGCCCCTTCCAGGGTCACGGAACTGACCGTCCCGGAGAAGGCGACGGTGTCGTTTCCCGTTCCGCCGATGATCGTTTCGATACCGGACACGTTACTGATGGTGTTGGTGGTTCCGTCTCCAAACGTTACGACATCGGTACCACCGCTGCCTTGCAAGGTAGAGAATGTTCCGGACACGTTCACGCTTTGCCCGCTGCCACCCAGCCGCACGAAGTTACTGCCGCCGCTGGTCGAGCCGGTCAGGAATTCCACGTTGGTCAGCGAATTGATGGTGGTGTTGGCGCCCGAGGCGCTGACGGTCAGGTGATCGGTATCCGGCGCGTTGCCGCCGACCACCGAGGCCCAATAGACCGACGACGAGCGCATTCCCGTCTGGCCGATGGTGAAGGTGTTGGTGAAGTCGGCCAGGGTCAAGGTGCCGCCGGTCGCCGCCGTCGAGATGGTGACGCCCGATACCGCCCCCTGGAAGGTCAGATCGCCTCCCTGGTCGTGCACGTATTCGACGTTGGACAGCTCCTGGACCGTATCGTTGCCGGAACTGAAGGTCACCGAGTCGTTGCCCGCGGCGCCCTCGATCTCGATCTGCGCCGTCGAGCCGTCGATGGCGGCGGAGATGGTGAAATGCTGGTCGTTGACCTCGCCGATCGAAGACGTGCCGTCGATGCGCGTGGTGCCGGTCTCGCTCGGCGATATGGTCACCGGGTCGGGGCCGTTGACGAGCAGGTTGAAGATGCCGCCGCCGACGTCGGGCAGGTAGATCTGTTCGACGTGATCGATGGTCAGGGTGTGGCTGAAACCCGTCGAGCCGCTGTCGAAACTCACCGAATCGTTGCCGCCGGCGCCGTCGACGGAATCGCCCAGCTCGGCAATACCGAACAGGGTCAGGTTGTCGTCACCGCTCGAGCCGGTCAGCGCGTCGGCGGCGAAATCGCCGAGCACATAGGAGTCGATACCGGAGAAACCGACCGTGTTGGTGATCGGGCCGGTGTCCAGCGGTGGGGGCGGGGGTAGTTCTTCGTCGTCGGGCGGCCCGAAGTCGTCAAAAAGGATCAAAAGGATCGAACGGTTCGAGAGGATCCCCGGGACCGGGCAATGGATCTCCAAATCCCCCTCCCGTGATGACTTCGATTATATCCTGAATACCTTCGTCGCCTCCTGGGCCTCCGGTGCCGGGGTCGAGCGGGTCGCCTGCTGAATCGCCGAGCCCCCCATGGCGATGCTGACGATGCCATTCATGACCGACTGAATGGCCCCGGCCGAACCGAAGGCGTTGGGATCGGCGGCCAGGGTGTTTTGGATTTCCGTCTGCGCGGCGGCGCCGGCGGCGGCGGCAGGATGGCGCGGGCGCTGGCGTAGGCGCGGGCGATGGCCGCTGCGGGCAGGACGATCGGGCGCGTCGGCGGCGAGAAGGGGCTGGAAATCTGGGTCGTCTCGTTGATGCGGCTCAGGGTCTGTGATCCGACCTGGGTGACGACGTGCATCTCGCCGAAAAACGGCGGCGGTCCCGGGGCCTGGGCCAGCAGGGTGTCGGACAGGGCCTGGCCTTTGATCCCGGCTTCGGCTCGCGCCGTTTCCTCGGCCAGCAGGGTGTAGGTGTCCGGCCCGTCCGTGCCGATACGCACGGCGCCCGAGGTGCCGCGGATGCCGATGGTCGCTGTCGGCGTCGTGATCTGCATGCCGTCGACGGCGGTCTTGGCGATCTGCCCGGAGGCGAAGGTGAAGACGCCCGAAGCGACCTGGAACAGCGCGTTGCCTTCCTGGGTGCCGGGGTCGTAGATCATCTCGTCGATGACCATTTCCCCCTCTTCGGCCAGCGAGAAGGTGGAATCGTCGGCGAACACGATGCCGACGGCGCCGTCGCCGGTGGTCGACACCGTATCGCCCTGGAAGATCTCGGTGCCGGCCTGCACGTCGACCTTGGTGCCGTCCGTGCGCGTGATGGTGACCGTGCCCTTGGCCGATTCGACCCGCCCGATGGATTCACCGGCCTGGGCCAGCTCGATGGCGGGCTCGCCCACGGGATCCATAGGCGCGACGTCCAGCGGGGTGTCTGATGGTGTTGAAGCGGGCCCTTCGGCGACTTCGACCTCGTAACGGAGGGGGACATTATCGACGTCGAAGCGGAGGCCGAAGGCGTTGTCGGGCTGGGGCGCCCGATCGGCGGGGTCGGTCTCGAAGAAGGCGGCGGCACCCGGAGTCTGGCCGAACGGCGACTCGACCGCCGGCTCCCCCATCAACGCCCCTGTCAACGAAAGTGGCGAACCGGCATCAACAGCCGTATCCGTCATGGCCCTCGGTTCGGAAACGTCGACGCTCCCGCCGGGCGGAATCATGTTCATGCGGCCACCCGCCTGAAATGTTCACCCCAAACTCTACCATAGAGTCGAATCGATTTGGGTAAATCGGTGGTTAACGCCTGAACTTATTTTTCGAGCAAAGCGGCGGCAATGGCGTCCCACTCGTCGCCCAGGGCATCACGGCAGACCTCGCGGGCGGCGCGGCGGTACCAATAGGCGGCATTGCCGAGGTCACCTTCGACGCGGTGCAGATAGGCGTGAACCCAGGCGCTGTCGGCGCCGCTGCCCTGCTGGGCGAGGCCGTGGGCACCGTCCCAATCTCCCTTGGCGGCCCGCCACAAGGCCTCGAGGGTTCTCAACAAACCTTCAGGCGGCTCATCTTCGGAGAGGGTTTCCTTGAACTGGGTGAGATCCATTGAAAGTCCGCCGCGTTGCAGGATGGCTGCCGGATCGAGAACGAAGGAAGAAAACTGGCGCGCCCGGGAGGACTCGAACCCCCAACCTCCTGATCCGTAGTCAGACGCTCTATCCAATTGAGCTACGGGCGCAGGCCGAAATTCACCGGTTTTCGGCGAATCGTTCCCCCGCCATCGGCGAGGATGGCGGAAACTACTAAAGACGGGTCCCCTTGGCAAGGTTCCTGTTTGCAGTTGCAATAGGGTAAAAAACGGCTAAAGCCCAAGGAAAAATAGGAACTTGTCGGGGCCCGAGGCTTTGAGTAGTATCTCTCGCAATAAAAAAAGAGAGACTTCTGAGCGGCGAATGATTCATAATCAAATCAGAAGTTTCCGACAGGGGAACCGAATACTACAAAGGCTACCAAGCGATATGGTTTCAAACGGATTGCGGACCCTGGCGCTCGGCGCCATTCTTTTACTGCCGGCTTGTTCATTCACCGACGATTCGTTGTGGCCGTCTTTGACCGGTGACGACCCGGCCGGCAAGGCCGAAGCACCACCGCAAGGGCAAGCGCAAGGCGCCGCCCAGGCCGAAGCCCAATCGCAAGCCCCTGCACAAGCCGCGCCCGTTACGGTCGCTGGCGCCCAACCGCCGCTCGGTACCGGCGATTTCCAGCCGACCGGTGTCACTCCGGGAGATTCCACCGGCACCTTCGTCGGCCAAAAAGTGGTCGAATTACGCGAGGGACTGCGCCGCCTGCAGGCCCAGATCTCGGCTCAAAACGGGACCTTGCAGCAGGTTCGCGGCCAGCTCGTCGGCAATTCGCAGCGCTATCACGGCACCATCGCGGCGGTCAACGCGCGCCTGCAGGTGGGTACGACGCCGGGCAACCCGATTCTGGTCCAGCAGTTCACCAGCGCCCAGGCCGACCTCGACCGCCTGGCCAATGACGTCGCCCAGATGAACAACCTGGCGACCGGCGTCACCAGTTCGTCGACCATGTCGTCGTTCCTGCTCGAGTCGACCAAGGCCGCCTTCACCGTTTCGGGGGCCATCGACGAGGACCATCGCCAATTGGCCATCCTCGAGGACGAGGTCAACGGCACCGACGTGTTGATCGACCGGCTCCTGAAGGAGGTGACCAACGACGTGCGCCGCCAGACCAACTACGTGTCGACGGAGCGCGCCAACCTCAACCTGCTGTCGACCGGCATCAAGTCCGGTGAGATTTACGGCGGCAGCCTGATGAACATCGCCTTGGCCTCGGCCGGCGGCGGCACCGGTATCGCGGCCGGCGCCCCGGTGCCGACGGCCGGCAAGCGGCCTTTGGTGGTGATCCGCTTCGACCGCCCCGACGTACCCTATCAGCAAGCGCTCTACAACGCCGTCAGCCGCGTCCTCGAACAGCGCCCGGACGCCGTCTTCGACCTCGTCGCCGTGGCCCCGACCTCGGGTGGCGAGGCCCGCGTCGCGCTTAACTCCAACAAGGCGCGGCGCCACGCCGAGAACGTGCTCCGCGCCCTGATCGAGATGGGCCTACCGCCGGCGCGCGTCGCCGTTGCCGCCAAGACGTCGGCACAGGCGCGCTCCAACGAGGTTCACCTCTATATGCGCTGATTGGCAAACGCCAATATTTGCACTGAACGGCATAGGATCGTTCGTTCGACCGGCGCCCGCAAGAGCGCCGGTTTTTCGTTGCCCCATTGACACCCCGCGCCATTGACGCCCCGCACCTGCCGTTGCGGCGGACCGGCGGATGGTCTTTAATCCCTGACGCTCAAGCCTAGGAGGAAACGGAACGATGGTGCAGTTACGCGACGATATCATCAATCACGTCGTCACCTGGGCCGAAGTGCACCGCGACTCCAAATACCTGGTCCGCAAGCTTCTGCCCCTGGGTCCGTGGAAGGGCATCGTGGCGCTGACCCGAGGCGGCCTGGTGCCGGCGACGATCATCGCCCGCGAAATGGAGATCCGCGTCGTCAACACGCTGTGCATCACCAGTTACGACGAACAGGTGCAGGGCTCCGTCTCCATCCTCAAGGTGCCGGAACAGGCGGCCACCGAAAACGGCCAGGGCTGGCTCCTCATCGACGACCTGGTCGACACCGGGACGACCGCGAAGGCGGCCCGCGAGGTCATACCCGAGGCCCATTTCGCCACCGTTTACGCCAAGCCCAAGGGGCTGCCCTTCGTCGACACCTATGCCCATGACGTCGAACAAGAGGTCTGGGTGTTCTTCCCCTGGGACACGGAACCACAGTACGTTCGGCCGCTTGCCGATCCCGCTGCAGGAGGTGAAGCGTGATGCCTCTCTTCCGGATCCTCGTACGGCCGGTCATCGCCCCTGGGGTGCCGGCTCTACCGGCTCCTTAAGCCGGCGCGAAAGGACCGGGAGCGATACCCGCGATTCGGCACCGGCTGACCGGCCGCCAACCACATTTCGTCGTACAGGTCTTCCCAGTCGGCGGGATGCTGTCTCAGATTTTGATAGGTGATGATCTTGTCGATCCTCTCTCCGTCACCCGACAAGGGAAAACGGAACGTCAACTGCCGCGATGCGGCGGCGCTCGACAGGTAGGTCGCGTTATAGACGATGGCGAGCGGCTTTCGTTCGGCAAGGACGGCGCCGTATTGCTCGAAACCGATCTTCCGGCCCTCGCGTGTCGGCGCCTCGCTGAGCCGCTTTCCGGTCATTTCGAAACCCTTGCGCACGACGCTCTCGGTCCCCCAGAAGCGGTAGAAATAGTCCTCGCCGCCGCGCAGGACGTCGACCACGGTCAGCGACGGGATGATATCGACCGGCAGGTCGTCGAGGTGGAAGTCCCGACCGAAAGCCGGCGCGAACCGGTCCCCGCGGGCCCGGTTCCAATGGGTGAGGACCACAGCGGCGCCACCGTGGCAAACGGTATCGACCTCCACGTATCGGATTCGTTTCTGCATGAAAATGAAATTCTTAATGGTTTGAGTGCTTAATGATATTCAACTTGGACTTTTAACGCCCTGGAACCGCGTTGTCATCCCTTTCCCCGACCGCGCCGCGTTTTTTTGCCGCCAAGGCCCCTTGACCTTCCATCAAGGGGGGGTCCTAAAAACGGGCTGACGGTTCGATTGGGGAGGAGACCGGAAGATGATGAAAGGGACGACGGCGACTGCGCGCGGGGCACTTTTGGGGACGGTTCTGCTGCTGGCGGCGGCGTCAGCGGTGACGACGGCGGAGGCGGCGGAACCGCGCGACCCGGCAACGGTGAAGCTGCCGGCCATGACGCCGGCCCTCAATCTCGGCAAGCTCAATTACGAGGCCAAGTGCGCCCAGTGCCTCGGCGTCAACGCCGCCGGCACCGACAAGGGTCCGACGTTCCTGCACCGGGTCTATCATCCCAGCCACCATGGGGACGGCGCCTTCTATCTGGCGCCGAAACGCGATGTGCGGGCCCACCATTGGCCGTTCGGCAACATGCCGCCCGTGGACGGTGTCGCCGACGGTCAGATCAAATCGATCATCGCCTACGTCCGGGCCTTGCAGAAGGCCAACGGTATTTTCTAGTTTGGTTCCCCAACGTTGACAGAGACGACCATGGAACAGTGCATCGTCCGCTTGTGGGATCTTTATATCGCACCCCTGTCTCTTCTTGCCGTCGCCATCTTGTGGCTGGCCTGGCCGGCCCTCGCCCATGGCCCGGGTGGCAAGGGATCACCGGCCTTCGAGGCCTATGAGAAGGGCCAATTGCCGGGCGCCTTCAAGGGGCGCAGGAACCCGCTCGATCAGACGGAGGAAACCATCGTCGCCGGCCAGCGTATCTATCAGGAAAACTGTGTCATGTGTCACGGCGCCAACGCCGAGGGCAAGGGACACATGGCGACTATGCTGGACAAGAGGCCGGCTGACCTGCGCCAGATGCTCCGCCACTTCCCCGACGTCGACGACTATTACCGCTGGATCATCCTCGAAGGCGGCGAAAGATTCGACCTGCCCATGCCCGGCTTCGAAGGATTGCTGACCGACACCCAGGTCTGGCAGGTGGTCACCTGGATGCAGTCGGGCTTCCCCGGTGCCGGAACCGAGGTTAAAGACATCATGCACCATGACCATAGCCAGCCCGATGAGACCGGGGGCGGCCACATGATGGAACGACCTCACCAACCGATGATGCCGCAGCACCACAGGCAACCGGGCAAAGACAAACCGGCGACGCAATAGAGAAAGGCTAATCCGATGAAACCTGCGCTCCTGATCCTCGCCGCCGGTGCCTTCGCCTTCACGGCCGATGCGGCCGGCGGGCGCCATGATCACGGTGCCGAAAACGCCAGCCCCTACGCCGGCCAGCACCAGCGCGCGATCAAAAGCCTGTCGACCGACGACATCGCGGAACTAAGGCGCGGCGGCGGCTGGAGTTTGGCCAAGGCGGCGGAACTCAACGGCGTGCCGGGGCCGGCCCACCTGCTGGACCTGAAGGACGAAATCCCGCTCAGTCGCGACCAGGTGGCGGCGATCACCGACCTCTACGAGGACATGCGTCGTCGGGCCGTCCGCCACGGCCAACGGCTGATCGAACTCGAAGAAGACCTCGACCGTCACTTCCGTAACGGCACCATTACCGAGTCCATCTTGCGCCAAAAGCTCACGGCGATCGGCCGGGCGCGGGCGGACCTGCGCTACGTGCATCTGGCCACCCACCTGGAAACGCCGAAGATCCTGTCGGACCGGCAGACGGCCCGATACAACCGGCTCCGCGGCTATGCCTCGGACGATCCCTGTGCCGCCCCGCCCGAGGGCCACGACGCCGAGATGTGGCGGAAACACAACGGATGTGAATAGAGGGCGCGGGGTTCAGTCCTCGATCCCGGGCGACCCGTCCCCGTCCGGTAGCGCCGCGTCGAAGGTGTCGAGAACCATTGCCAGCAACGTGTAGTACCCGCACACCGTGACCAGCTCGACCAGGGCGTCGGGTCCGAGGTGACCGGCAGCCCGGGCGTAGGCCTCGTCGCCCGGCCGGCGATCGGCCAGGATCTCCCGGCAGAAACGGTAGACCGCTTCCTCGTCGGCAGCCCTGAAATCCGGTATCCGGTCCTGGTCGATGGCGTCGATGACCGCTTGGTCGAGCCCTTCCCGGGCGGCGATCGGCGCATGGGCTCGCCATTCGTAGGTCGAATTGTTGTGGCGCGCCGTCAGCAGGACGGCAAGTTCCCGCAAGCGCCCGGGCAGCACACCCTCGAAGCGGAGCGCCGTGCCCAAGGCCTGGACCCGCTCAGCCATCTCCGCGTGGTGCAGCAACACGGCGAAAGGCCCGCGCACGGTACCCCTCGGTCCGCCGGCGATGCGATCGTAGACCTGCCGCTGGCGGTCCGTCAGTTGCGTCGGATCGACGGCCGACAAGCGCCGTTTCCCATCCGTCATCTCAACCGAGCCCGAGGATGGCCCGCGCTTCCGTAGGCGTGGCGACGGCGCCGCCGAGGCTTTCGATGATCTGCCGCGCGCGCTCGACCAGGGCCGCATTGGATGGCGCCAGTTCGCCGGGGCCGAGATAGATGTTGTCCTCGAGACCAACCCGGGCACGGCCGCCCAGAAGCACGGCCTGGCCGACCATGGGGAACTGGCTCCGCGAGATGCCGAAGGCCGACCACTGCGAGCCTTCCGGCAGACGGTCGCACATAAACATCATCGCCTCCGGCGAGGCCGCCGCGCCATAAGAAATCCCGAGGCAGAGCTGGAAATAGGCCGGTTCCGGCAGCACCCCCTCGTCGATCAGCTGGCGGGCCAGTTCGATGTGGCCCGTATCGAAGACCTCGATCTCCGCCTTGACCCCGGCCTGGGTGATGCGCCGGGCCATGTCGCGGAGGACATCCGGGGCGTTGAGGAAGACCGAATCGCGGAAGTTCATGGTCGCCATGTCGAGCGAGCAGATCTCCGGTTTCAATTCCTCCACGTGCCGCACCCGGTCGGCCGCTGTCATCAAGAGCGTGCCGGCGCCGGCCACCGCCGGGTCGGCCTCGCCCGGCACGAACTTGGCGCCCGGCCCGGTGGTCAGGTTGATGATCAGGTCGGAGCCGCTGCCGCGGATGCGTTCGACGACCTCCCGGTAGTGCTCGAATTCGATGCTGCGCCCGCCGGTCTCCGGGTCGCGCACATGGATGTGGGCGATGGCCGCCCCGGCCTCGGCGGCGTCGATGGCCGAGTTCGCGATCTCCTCCGGTGTCACCGGCACCGCCGGGTTCTTCTCCGGTGTCGGCGCCGAGCCGGTGACGGCGCAGCTGATGATGGTCCTGTCGTTCATGGGCTCTCCCCCTGCCGGAGCCGGATGTGGTCGTCCGGCTCGAACATAAGGGCGAACGCGGTGGGAGGAAACGTTGGTTTAACCGGAAAATGTGTCTAGCCGCTCCCGCCGACATCGGGGATGATCAGACATAATACCGTGTGCAACGCGATTGACCTTGGGAGGCCTGAACGTGACGGATGAAACGACGAACGCTGACCATCGGGCAACCCTGCCGGCGAGCACCATCCTCGGCGTCTTCCTGCGCCTCGGCCTGACCTCTTTCGGCGGCCCGGTGGCGCACCTGGGTTATTTTCGCGAGGAATTCGTGGCGCGGCGCAAGTGGCTCGACGAGCGCGCCTATGCGGACCTGGTGGCCCTCTGCCAGTTCCTGCCGGGACCGGCGAGCAGTCAGGTCGGCATCGGCGTCGGGCTGTCCAAGGGCGGGCTGATCGGTGCTGTTGCCGCGTGGATCGGCTTCACCCTGCCTTCGGCCTTGGCCATGGCGCTGTTCGGGCTCGGTGTCGTCGCCATGGGGGATTCGCTGGGCGGCGGTTGGTTGCACGGGCTCAAGGTGGTCGCCGTCGCCGTCGTCGCCCAGGCCGTCTGGGGCATGGCCAAGAGCCTCTGCCCGGACGCGCCCAGGGCTTCCGTCGCCGTCGTCGCCACCCTGGTCGTACTCGCCTGGCCGACGCCCATCGCCCAGGTCGGCGTCATCGTCGCCGGCGGTATCATCGGCCTCCTGCTCAGTGTCGGCGACGAAAACGGCGAACACGTCGACCTCGGCGCCGGCGTTTCGCGGACCTGGGCACTGGCGGCCCTCGCCGCCTTTTTCATCCTTCTCGTCGGCTTGCCGCTGGCCGTCCAGCTGGTGCCGAACCAGGGCCTGGCCCTGGTCGACAGCTTCTACCGCTCCGGATCGCTGGTCTTCGGCGGCGGCCACGTGGTCCTGCCCTTGCTGCAAAGCGAGGTGGTGCCGCCGGGCTGGGTCGGTAACGACGCCTTCATGGCCGGATACGGCGCTGCCCAGGCGGTGCCGGGGCCGCTCTTCACCTTTGCCGCCTACTTGGGCTCGGTCATGGGGCCCGTGCCGAACGGCTGGACCGGCGCCGTGATCTGCCTGCTCGCCGTGTTCGCGCCGTCGTTCCTGCTGGTCATCGGCGTGCTGCCCTTCTGGGATCAATTGCGCCAGGTCGGCGCCGTGCGCCGGGCCCTGGTTGGCGTCAACGCCGCCGTTGTCGGTCTGCTACTCGCAGCCCTCTACAATCCGGTGTGGACCAGCGCCATCTTCAACGCCGCCGACTTCGGCCTGGCCTTGGCCGCCTTCACGCTCCTGGTCATGTGGAAGGTGCCGCCGTCGCTGGTGGTGATCCTGTGTGCCGCCGGCGGTGCCGGTCTGGGGGCGTTGTAGGCGTTTCAGAACTCCAGCGGCGCGTTGTCGGTGACCTCCTTCATGACGAAGAACGTGCGGGTCTGACGAACGCCGGGCAGGGCGATCAGTTTCTCGCCGTGCAGCTTGTTGAAGTCCGCGATGTCGCGGACCCGGATCTTCAGGAAGAAATCGAAATCGCCGGCGACCAGGTGGCAATCCAGAATGAAGCTCAATTCCTTGATCGCCGCTTCGAAGGCGGCGAAGCTTTCCGGCGTCGAACGGTCCAAGACGACGCCGACGATGACCAGCGCCCCGCGATCGACCTTGCCGGGCGAGATATGGGCGCGCACGGCCTCGATATATCCCTCTTCGAAAAGCCGCTGTGTCCGTCGGTGGCAGGTGGCCGCACTGACGTTGACCCTTTCGGCCAACTCCGCGTTGGTCAGGCGGCCGTTGGCTTGCAAGTGGCCGAGGATGCGGCGGTCAATACGATCGATGTCGGTCAACATGTAAGAATCTTCCTTAAAATATCTGATTATCGGAAATTATCATCATTTCTCGAAAGCATGAAACTGGTTTGAATGGCTTTTACCCTCAGATTAGAGAGCACCTTTCTCAATGGATTTGCTAGCGTTTGAATCCTCGACAGCAACCGGAAAACCCTCGCCATGAACCTGGAGAAATTCGAACGTTATCCGTTGACCTTCGGCCCGACGCCCATCGAACATCTGCCGCGCATGACCGAGGCCCTCGGCGGCACGGTCGAGATCTGGGCCAAGCGCGACGACTGCAACTCGGGGCTCGCCATGGGCGGCAACAAGTTGCGCAAACTCGAATACATCGTCCCCGACGCCCTGGCCTCCGGCGCCGATACCCTGGTCTCCATCGGCGGCGTGCAATCCAACCACACCCGCATGGTCGCAGTCGTCGCCGCCAAGATCGGCATGAAGTGCCGGCTCGTGCAGGAGAGCTGGGTGCCCCACGAGGATGCCGTCTACGACCGGGTCGGCAACATCCTGCTGACCCGTCTGATGGGCGCCGACAGCCGCATCGTCGACGACGGCTTCGACATCGGGATCCGCAAGAGCTGGGAGGATGCTCTTCAAGAAGTCCGCGACGAAGGCGGAAAGCCCTACGGAATTCCAGCCGGCGCCTCCGTCCACAAGCTCGGCGGCCTCGGCTATGTCGGTTTCGCCGAAGAGGTCCGCGCCCAGGAAGCCGATCTGGGGTTCACATTCGATTACGTCATCGTCTGCGTCGTCACTGGCTCGACCCAGGCCGGCATGATCGTCGGTTTCGCCGATGACGGCCGCGCCGAGCGCGTCATCGGCATCGACGGTTCCGGCACGCCTGAGCAGACCTGGGCCCAGGTCCGCGCCATCGTCACCAACACCGCCGAACTGGTCGAGCTCGGCCGCGACGTGCGGGACGACGAGATCGTCATCAACCCGGACTACGCCTACCCTGCCTACGGCGTGCCGAGCCATGAGACCAACGAGGCGATCCGCTTCGCGGCGCGCACCGAGGCCATGATCACCGACCCGGTCTACGAGAGGAAATCCATGCAGGGCATGATCGACCTCGTGAAGAAAGGCTTCTTCCCCGAGGGCTCACGGGTCTTGTATGCCCATCTCGGCGGCGCCCCGGCCGTGAACGGGTACAGCTATACCTATCGGAATGGCTGAAGGAGTCCCCAACATTAGATTGCGAGGAGCATGAACCTTACGATGGATCGTCGCCGATTTGGGTCAGGCGAACGGAAAACTCGCCGGGTCGCCATTCGTCGGTTCGGACTCGGAACCGTGCCTCTTCTCGCGGGATGAAGCAGGGTTGAGGGTTCGAAATGGTCAGATGGATGGTCTCGCCGGTGAACCGCCAGAAGATATCGACGACATGTCCGTCTTTGGTGAAGACGATATTCTGGAAACGCCCCCAACGGGGCGGCGGGACCTTTCCATCACACATGTAAAAAGAGTCGCCCCACTCAAAGGACACTTCGTCCCAGTCGAATGGGAAAACTTCGGCGAATTTGATCTCATGGGGCGGCTCGTGAGTCAGACCCGCGAAGATGGCTTCACGAAAGGCGCCTGGCCATCCAAGCCCCATGAGCCCGGTCCGGTACCCGAAATGATAGGCCCCAAACACCAAAAGCCACAAGACGGCTGTGGCGGCCGCCAAGCGCATCGGAATAACGCGGACAAACAAGACAGTACCGAGGAACGCGAAGGGAATACCGACGGCCGTCAGGACCATTCCGCCGAGAATGTACAACCCCAGAACCTCGGAGTTAATCGACTGCCAGTTGGGAAGATCCGCAACCAAAAAGGGAGCACTGAACCCGAAAATGAGACTGACCAATGCCCCCTTGGCGAATATCCGGGCGTAGCTCCGGTTTTCGACGCCGGCACCCGTGATCATCCACGCCGCTGCCCCGGAGACAAACCCAATCGTGCCCGCAATATGAAATCGGAAGGGCAACATGAAATAGGCGACCATGGCGGCGAAGAGCGCCGCCCAAAGGCCATAACAAACGATCGTAATCAAACGGTTATTGATAGCTGCCACGAGCATGTTCGAGCGCCTTTTGAGGTGCCGTGGAACGTTAGCCCTTGGGCAGCGATGATGAAAGCCTACCGCCCCTTCCACTCGGGTTTCCGCTTCTCGGCAAAGGCCGTCGCCCCCTCCACCATGTCCTCGCTGCCGTAGAGCCTGTCCACGGTCTCGAACTCGCGGGCATCGACGCGGCGGATGGCCTCGTGGAAACCCATGGTCTCGGTGCGGCGCAGGACGTCCTTGATGGCGGCGAACACAAGCGGCGGGCCGTCGGCGAGGAGATCGGCGATCTCGGCGGCACGGCTCATCAAGTCGGTTGCCGGCACCACTTCGCTGACCAGGCCCCAGTGCGCCGCTTCCTCGGCCTCCATCCAACGGCCTGTCAGCAGGACATCCATGGCGACGTGATAGGGGATGCGCTTCGGCAGTTTGAGGGTCGCGGCGTCAGCGAGGATGCCGACGTTGATCTCCGGCAGGGCGAACCGCGCGGTGTCGGCGGCGATGATGATGTCGGTGGACAAGGCCAGTTCGAAACCGCCGCCGACGGCCATGCCGTTGACCGCCGCGATGACCGGCTTGTTGAGGTCGGGCAGCTGCTGCAGGCCGGCGAAGCCGCCGACGCCCCAGTCGGCATCCGCCCCCTCGCCGTCGGCCGCCGCCTTCAAATCCCAGCCGGCGCTGAAGAACTTTTCCCCGCCGCCGGTGACGACGGCAACGCGCAAGTTTTCGTCATCGCGGAAACCGGCGAACACCTCGCCCATGCGGCGGCTGGTCGCCGCGTCGATGGCGTTGGCCTTGGGCCGGTCCAACGTCACGGTGAGCACGGCGCCCCGGCGTTCGGTCTTGATGGCGTCATCCATGGTCTTTCCCTTCCACGGTTCGGATGTAGGCATAGACGGCGACGGCGCCCAAACCCCGGGGCCGCACCATCAGCGGGTTGATGTCGATTTCTGCAATGCGGTCCCTGTTGTCCTCGACGAAGCGGCCGACGGCGAGGACCGTGTCGACGACGGCATCGACGTCGCCCGGCGGCCGGCCGCGGTATCCTTCGAGCAGGGCCGACGTGCGCAGGTTGAGAAGCGCCTGCTCCACCTCGCCGCGATCCAGCGGCGGCAGCAGGATGCGACTGTCGGAGATCAGCTCGACGGTGACGCCGCCGAAGCCGACGACCATGTAGGGGCCGAACTGGGGGTCACGGTCGACGCCGACGATGAGCTCGGCAACGGCGTCGGTGACCATGGCCTCGACCAGCACCTGGTCGGAAACCGCCAGGAGCTCTTCGGCGGCAACCGCGACGGCCTCAGTGTCGTGCAGGTCGAGGACGACGGCGCTGGCCTCGGTCTTGTGGACAATGGCGGCCGACACCGCCTTCAGCACCACCGGGTATCCGATGCGCTCGGCCGCCGCCATGGCCATCTTGGCGTCGGTGACGATCTCGGCGGCCGGCACGGTGACGCCGATGGCGGCGAGGGCCTTCTTGGCCTCGACCTCGTCCCAGGTCCTCAGCGGGCCCACCGGCGAGGGTCCGGCCGGAAGCGGCGCCGGCGATTCCCTTTGCCGGGCCTGACCCATGGCGGCGGCGGCCTCGATCGCCGAGAGCGCCCGGTCGAGGCCGTGCAGGGGGACGACGCCATGGGCCAGCAGATAGGCGCCGACGGTCTCCGGCATGTTCTCAGGCAAAGTCGAGACGACGGCCGTCCGCCTGCCGCTGGAGCGGGCGGCGGCGGTGATGGCGCGGAGCGTCGGCCACCAGTCCTCGATGTCGCAGCGGTCCTCGCGCGGCACGTCGAGGCTAAAGAGCGCAGTGTCGATGCCGCCCGACAGTACGGTCTCGAAGCACCGCGTCATCTTCGCCTCGTCGCCCCAGATGAAAGTGTGGAAGTCGAAGGGATTGGTGGCATGCACCGTATCGCCGAGCAGTCCTTGCAGGTCGCGCTTCTGGTCCGCCGAGAGAGCGGGCAGGTCGAGCCCGGTGTCGGCGGCGAGGTCGGCGAAGATCGATGCCTCGGCGCCGGAGCAGCTGATGGTGGTGAGGCGGTTGCCGTCCAGGGGGCCGAAGGCGGCCAGCAGCGTCAGGGTCTCGATGAAATTCTCCGCTGTGCTGACGCGGGCGACGCCGAGGCGGTCAAAAAGCGCATCGCAAAGCCCGTCGGCTCCGGTCAGCGACGCCGTGTGGCTTAAGGCCAGCTTGGCGCCGGCCGCCGAGCGGCCGGTCTTGAGGACGACCAGGGGCACGCGGCGCTCCCGCGCCCGGTCGGCGACACGGACGAAGGCGGGCAGGTCGGTGAAGCCTTCCACATAGAGACCGACGGCGCGGATGCGGGCGTCTTCCAAGCAGGCCTCGAGGACCGGCTCGATGCCGACGGCGGCCTGGTTGCCGATGGTGACGATTGCGGCGAGGGGCAAGCGGCGGCGCTGCATGGTGAAGTTGATGGCAAGATTGCCGCTCTGGGCGATGATGGCGGCTCCACCGTCGACCCGCTCGCCGCCGTGCTGGTCCGGCCACAGGGCGACGCCGCTCATATAGTTTAGGAGCCCGTAGCAGTTGGGGCCGATCAGCGGCATGGACCCGGCCGCCGCCACCAACCTTTCCTGGCGCGCGGCCCCGTCGGCGTTCCTTTCCTTGAAGCCGGCCGCGTAGCAGACGGCGCCGCCGGCGCCGATGCGACTCAGCGCTCCGACGACGGCGATGCTGGCCTCGGCGGCGCCGGCAGGTCGTCGACGGACTGGAAACAGGCGAGGCCGGCCAGGGCCTCACGCTTGGGGTTCACGGGCCAGATCGGCCCGTCGAATCCGAGGCGCCGGCATTGCTCGATGACCCGCTCCGCCTCGCGCCCGCCGATGACCGCGATGCTGGCCGGATCGATCAGCCGGGCCAGGGACGCTTGGCGGTGCAGGCCCTCCACCGGTTCATTCCTCCAGGGGCCGCAAGAGGGTGCGGGAGATGATCAGCCGCTGAATCTCGCTGGTCCCCTCCCAGATGCGCTCGATTCGGGCGTCGCGCCAGATGCGCTCCAGGGGCAAGTCGCTCATCAGGCCCATGCCGCCGTGGATCTGCAGGGCCTCGTCGGCGATCAAAGCCAGCGCCTCGGAGGCGTCGAGCTTGGCCATGGCCGCGTCTGCATCGGTCATGGTGCCCCGGTCGTTCTTCCAAGCGGCCTGGTAGGTGAGCAGTTCGGCCGCTTTGAGGCGCACCGCCATGTCGGCCAGCTTGAAACCAACGCCCTGGAACTTGCCGATGGTCTGGCCGAACTGCTTGCGGGTCGCGGCATATTCGGTGGCCAGTTCCAGGGCCCGGTCGCAACGGCCGAGGCAGATGGCGGCGACCTGCAACCGCGTCGCGCCGAGCCAGTCGTTGGCGACATCGAAACCGCGGTCGACGTCGCCCAATACCGGGGACTCCGGCAACCGGCAATCGTCGAATTCTAAAATGAAGTTGTGGTAACCCCTGTGCGAGACGTTGTCGTAGCCCTCGCGCACGGTGAAGCCCGGCGTGCCCTTGTCGACCAGGAAGGACGTGATGGTCTTGCGTGGGCCGCGCCGGGTTTCCTCCGTACCCGTCGCGGCGAAGAGGATGACGAAGTCGGCAAGGTCGACATGGGAGATGAAGTGTTTGGTGCCGTTGACGACGAAATCGCCGCCGCGCTTCTCGGCCTTGCAGGCCATGGAGCGCACATCCGATCCGGCGCCCGGCTCGCTCATGGCGATGCAGTCGGTCTTGTCGCCACGGATGCAGGGAAAGAGGTAACGCTCGCGCTGTTCGCCGGTGCATGCCTGCAGGATATTGCTGGGCCGGGCGACGATGTACTGGAGCGCCATGCTGGCGCGGCCGAGCTCGCGGTCGAGCAGGCACATGGAGAGCGTGTCGAGGCCGCCGCCGCCGATCTCCTCGGGCATGTTGGCGGCATAGAGGCCGAGTTCGATTGAGCGCGCCTTGATCTGTTGGACCAGATCGGGACGCACCTGGTCCGTCGCCTCGACTTCCGCCTCGTAAGGATAAAGCTCGACCTCGACGAACCGTTTCGCCGTCTCGACGATCAGCGCCTGTTCTTCGCTCAAGGAGAAATCCATGGCCGTCTCCTATAGGGTCACCGACCGCCCGGCCCAGTCGGGCGGGGCCTTGTCGACCAGCCCGGCAAGGTGATCCTGCACGGCTTGCGGCATCGATCTCCTTTCTGACGATCAGCGGATGCATGCCAAGGGACCGGTAAATGTCGGCGGCGCGTTGTTTGGTCGTCTCCGCCGTCTCTCCACCGCCGACGACCTCGACCAAAGGCAGCAGGTAGACCGGGTTGAAGGGATGGCCGACGCAGAGCCGTTCCGGATGGGTGCAGTCCGCCTGCAGGCGGCTCGGTAGCAGGCCTGAGGTGGAGGACGCGATGATCGCCGCCGGCGGTGCGGCGCGGCTCGCCTCGGTGAGCAGCGCCCTTTTCAGGTCTTCACGCTCCGGCGCACTTTCCTGGATGAAGTCGGCCCCGGCCGCCGCTTCTTCGACCGTGTCGACGACGCGGACGATGCCCGGCTGCGGCAGCGGTGCGCGAACGAGTTTCTTGAGGGCACGCCGGGCGTTTTCCATGACCGCCTCGATCTTGCGTTCGGCTTCCGGGTCCGGGTCGAAGACGGTGACGTCGATGCCGTTCAAGGCGAAGCGCGCCGCCCAGCCGCCGCCGATGACGCCGCCGCCGAGGAGGCCCGCTTTCCTGATCGGTTCCATGACCGCCTCAGCCCCGCTTTTTGAGTTTGAGTTTTTCACGGACCGCGTCGGGCCCGAGGATGCGCACGTTCATGGCCGTGAGGATGGCCACGGCGCGCTCGACGAGCTGCCCGTTGCTGGCGAGCACACCCTTCTCCAGATAGAGGTTGTCCTCGAGGCCGACGCGCACGTTGCCGCCGGCGAGCGCCGCCATGGCTACAAAGGGCAGTTGGTTGCGGCCGATGGAAAAGGCGGAGAAGTGGGCGCCGTCGGGCAATCGGTTAACCAGGGCCATCAGGGTCGAGGGGTCGTCCGGGGCACCGTAGGGGATGCCCATGCAGAGCTGGATCATCACCGGATCGTCGATCAGGCCTTCGCGTATGAGCTCGTGGACGAAGACCAGATGTCCGGTGTCGAAGACCTCGAGCTCAGGCCGCACACCCAGTTCCTGCACGCGTTTGGCCATGGCCTTCAGCATGCCCGGCGTGTTGGTCATCACGTAATCGCTCTCGGCGAAGTTCATGGTGCCGCAATCCAGCGTGCAGATTTCCGGCAGCAAATCCTCGACGTGTTTGAGGCGCTCCAGGGGGCCGGCCATGTCGGTGCCTTTCTCGTCGAGCGGCAGCGGGTTCTCGCCGGGCCCGAAGACCATGTCGCCGCCCATGCCGGCGGTGAGATTCAAGATCACATCCGTGTCGCGCTCACGGATGCGCTCGACGACTTCGGCGAACAGCGCCGGATCGCGGCCGCCCATGCCCGTCTCCGGATCACGCACGTGGATATGGGCGATGGCGGCACCGGCTTCGGCCGCCTCGATGGCGGCGTCGGCGATCTCGGCGGGTGTAATCGGCAGGTCCGGATGGCGCCCGGCCGTGTTGCCGGAGCCCGTGACCGCACAGGTGACGAAAACCTCCCAGTTCATGCGCTCCTCCCCTCGCATTCGCTTGTCGGTGCGACCGACTGTATAGGAACGGGCTCGATTAAATTAACATTTATCGATGCTGATTTACCGATTATCGTCAGAACATGGCGATTTCGCTCTTCGAACCGCCGGAAATCCTGCCCCAGGAGATCGGCATCCTGCTGATCCCGGAATTCTCGCTGATCTGCTTCTCCTCGATCATCGAGCCGCTTCGCGCCGCCAACCGCTTCGGCGACGGCCTCTACCGCTGGCGACTCTTTTCCATCGACGGCGCCCCCGTGCGCTCATCAAGCGGCTTCGACATCGCTGTCGACGCGTCCCTCGATGACGCCGACGGCCCGGTGCTGCTGGTCTGCGCCAGCTACCATCCGGAGCGCGCCTTCTCGCCCCGCCTCGCCGCCCGCCTCAGGGATCAACGGCGCCTGGGCACGCTCTTGGGCGGCCTCGACACCGGCTCGCAGATTCTGGCCCGGGCCGGGCTCTTGGACGGTTATCGGGTGACCGTCCACTGGGAGGACCTCGACGTCTTCGCCGAGCGCTTCCCCGGCGTCACCGTGGTGCCGGACCGCTTCGTCGTCGACGGCGATCGCATCACCGCCGGCGGCGGCACCACGGCCCTGGACATGATCCTCGCCGTCATCCGCGCCCAGCACGGTCACCTGCTGGCGCTGCAGGTGGCGAGCCAGTTCATCTACGACCAGGAGCACCTGCCCTCCGATCCGCAACGCGCCGTCGCCATCCGCCAGGTTCGCGCCCAGGCACCGGCCGTGGCCACGGCGCTCGAGATCATGGAGGAGACCATCGAGGAGCCGCCGTCGATGGCCGAGATCGCCAGTCGGTCCGGGGTTTCGCAGAAGGAACTGGAGCGGCTCTTCAGGAAGGTACTGAGGACGACGCCGGGCCGCCATTTCCTTGGGCTCCGCTTGGCCACCGCCGAGCGCCTGCTCGCCCAGACGGCGCTGCCCATCGCCGAGATCGCCGTCCGCGCCGGCTTCGCCTCGGGCCCAGCCTTCTCCCGGGCCTACAAGACCCGCTTCGGGAGGCCGCCCGGAGCGGCGCGGTAGGCGGAAGCCCTTTCCCCGAGCGTCAGTCGGATGCGATGTCTCGGATGGCTTGTTCGACGAGCGGCAGACGATCGTTTCCCCAGAAGACCTGACCGCCGACGACAAAGCTGGGAACCCCAAAGACCCCATCCTCGATCGCACCGCTCAGCGTCGCTTCGTGTTTGGCCGATATGTCCGGCGCGTCGAGGGCGGCGACAAGCCCGGAACCGTCCAACCCGATCTCGGCGGCGAGTTCCCCGAGAACGGTCCTGGTGATCCCGCGACCGTCGACAAACAGCGCATGGAAAATCTTCCAACTCATATCTACGAGTTTTCCGGTCGGCTCGGCGATCCAACAAGCTTTGGCCAAATCCGACGCATCCGTTCCAAGGTCACCGGGCCCCTTGTAGGGAACCTGGTAAAGCCTAGCCCAGGCCTCGGCATCCCGTCGCCGATAGGACCAGTCGTATTGCCCGGAAATGGGCTCTCCGTCGAAGGGACTGCGGCCCTGGTTGGCGCGGCGGATAAGCTCGCCGGATTGCAATGGCAGCCACTCAAAGCGGCACTCATGCCGTGCCGCGATTTGTTCGAGCTGGGTGGCCGCAAGGTATGAGTATCGGCTTCCGAGACCAAAATAGAAGGGAACCACAGCGCGCGTCATCGTCCGGCATGCCCCATCGAGGTTCGAGGATCGCGATCGTTGACCTATAACATCTCTCCGACCGATTCGTCAGGGTGGATAGCGTCATGACCGCCTTGAAATGTAACCCCGATCTCGTGGATGGCGTTGAAGAACCAGAAGACGGTGCCGCGTGACTTCCGGGCCAACCGGCACTCCTCGTATCCGAGATCGCCGTGCGCCATCGCTAGATCACGGCATCCCCGAAGCCATCCCTAAGATCGGAGTCCCCTTCGTGGTATATTTGGTGTAGGACGGTGCTGAGACTTACGCGACACGTTTTGGTCAAAAAACACGATGTTGACCCCGGCAGAAGACTTCCTGGCCCGACAGGTCCGCGAGACCGCACTATTCACCGATTTCACGACGTTCATCGATCGCATTAGGGGCGAAAGACCGAGCCCGCGGCTGCAAGACGTCGACTTGATGTCCGAATATGTCCTCGCCCGGAACATGTATATCTTCGATGTCTTGCCAGGCGACCCGGCCTTCAAGATCCGTTTTGTCGGCTCGGCGATCTGTAACTTTTTCGGGTTCGATCCGACAGGGCGGTTCCTTGAAGGTCTGGACTTCGTCGAGAGTTTCGATGCGACGATCGCCGGCTATCACACGATCGTCCGGGAGCGCGAACCCCACGCCTTCCTCAATCACATCGCCTTTCATGAGCCGCGGTTAGATCATTACAAGAAAGGCCAGAATTTCGTGATGATCCGGCTCGCCTTCCCGCTTGTCGACGATGACGGCGCGGTCGGCAACATCGTCGGCATTATGGATTTCCTCGATCCCGCGGACGCGCCGGAGGATCGGTTCGTTCAACTGCCCTATTCGATTGCGGGCGAAGCCGATTGACGTCGAGGGTTGCGCCGCAAATACGGATTCGCTTTTAGGATCCGCACCGGTGGTCACGACCACCTTAGAAAATACCCCCGATCTCGCGGATGGTGTTGAAGAATCAGAATACGGCGAAGAAGACGGTCCACGGGCCGACGAAGTGTCCGCGTCGGCCGGCCGCAAAGGGCCACGCGGTAGGTGGTCGGGCCATCTAATCCCCTCGATAAGTCGCGAGTGACGCTGTCAAGTTCACAACGTTTAGCGAATGGAGGATTCAGTTCGTGTTCGAGTTCCGACTGTTCCGTTCGGTGGAAATGCCCACCAGGCAGCAGATAACGATGAATGACAACAAGGCAATTAGGATCGGCTTACCAAACAGGATCGCGACGCACAAAAGGGTGCCGCTTATCAAAAACACGATCATCAGCATCTCGAAGGAAAGGACCTTCGCGAGCCCCGAATTCAAACCCACCGACTCGAATACCGGGTCAAGAACACGGCTGAGGCCGAACAAAGTGAAGTAGATGCCCATCCAACTCAGTTCGATCAATAAGAGGTGAAAAAGCGTTGTCTTAAATACTCCAACGGCCGCTACCAGATAGGCGACGTAGAGCGCCAATCCGAGAATTAGTCCTCCGCCTATTTGCTGACGATGCGTCAATGATCGCGAACCCTCTGAAGTCGTGGCAGGAAACGCATACCCACTTTTTGGCATCCAGCCGTCAATACCAGGAGAATCGTATATCGCAACGGGCAGAGTAAACACACCCCCCACCCTAACCCTCCCCCACAAGGGGGGAGGGGACGAGACCAACGCCGGCGCATCGCTCCTCCCTCCCCCTTGATGGGGGAGGGTCGGGGTGGGGGTGACTTCCGATGGTGGCGATGGTGAGAGACCGAGCCCTACGACCGCCGCAAAAAATACCCCCCGATCTCGCGCATCGCGTTGACGAACCAGAACATCGCGAAGAAGACGATCCACTGGCCGACGACGTAGCCGACGACGGCCGCTAGATAGGGGTCGGCGGCGCCCAGGATGTCCGGCTCATAGCCTTCGATCTGGGAGAGCTCATAGGCGAAGAGCGCCGTAAACAGGCCGATCAGGCGGGCCACCCACTTGAGGCGGCGCTTGGCCTTGCGGAGCGTACGCCCAAGGGCCATGACGGCTCGTCCCCCGAAATTCATCCGATAGTTGGCGACAAGCATCTTCGTCTCGGCTAAACCCTAAGGCAAGGGATCAACCGAGGGGCACGGGAGAAACCATCGGTCATGGCCGACACCGACGACACCTACGAAGTCTTCGCCATCAAGTATGCGACCCATGAGCGCAACGCCGACATCAATTTCATCGATCCGCCGGACATCCACGACGGCCCCATGCCCATCGACTACTTCGTCTGGCTGGCGAGATCGGGAAATCGCACCGTCGTCATCGACACCGGCTTCAACCGGCAAACGGCCGAGGCGCGGGGCCGAGAGTTCCTCAGCTGCCCGACCGAGGGACTGAAGGCGCTCGGCGTCGACGCCGATACGGTCGCGGACGTCATCATCACCCATCTTCATTACGACCACGTCGGCAATTTCGACCTGTTCCCGGCCGCCACCTTCCACCTGCAGGACCGGGAGATGGCCTTCGCCACCGGCCGGCACATGCGCATGAAACCCTTCCGCGCCCCCATGGACGTGGAACACGTCACCGGCATGGTCCGCGAGCTTTATGCGGGCCGCGTCACCTTCCACGACGGCGACGCCGAGCTTTTCCCGGGTCTGTCGGTCCACCGCATCGGCGGCCATACGGACGGCCTGCAGTGCGTGCGCGTCCGGACGGGCCGCGGCTGGGTCGTCCTCGCCTCCGACGCCTCCCACCTCTATGCCAACAGGGACCGGGTCAACCCCTATCCCATCGTCTTTCGCGTCGACGAGATGCTGGCCGGCTTCGAGCGCCTCGGTGAGCTCGCCGACAGCGACGACCACATCGTCCCCGGCCACGATCCCCTGGTCATGGACTATTACCCGGCGCCGGAACCGGCGCTGGACGGGTGGATCGTCCGGCTCGACGTGGCGCCGGAAGCGTGATCCGGCGCCGGCCGGGTTTCCGACAGTCTTATTTGTAGAAGCGGATCTCGCGGATGAAGGCGCTGGCGGCACCGCCGTCACCGGCCTTCTTGGTATCGACGGCGACGGCGATGCCGGATATGCCCGGGTCGTCGTCGTTCTCCTTGTCGAAAAAGTCCCGGTAGCCTGAAATCAAGCTGAACCGTGATGTCGCAAGCGCGCCGGACTGCGGTTTGTCGACGCACACATAGCGGCCGCTTTTCTTGAAATACTTCCCCACATAAGGGTGTCCGATCCGGTCATCGCCGGAGCAAATGAACAGGCCGATGAAATAGGGGCTGTCGGGAATGAATAGGGAGCCGCTGGGCAGGCGTTCGTCGCCCATGAACACGATGACCATGATCGCTTCGTTGCGCACACCCTGTTCGTAGGACGCGCCTTCCGGGTGTTTGATCACCCCCCAGTCGATTTCGATCGAGGAGAAATCACTGAGGTTGACCGACTCGTTCGGAAACAGACCTATCGCCTTGCGACGGGTGACCAGGATCAGCTTCTTGTCGTCGAATTCGAGGTCGATCCGCTCGCGCCGTTTTGCATCCTGCTCGAATTGAAAGCCCTTGGCGACGAGCCAATTCTCCAACGAACCCTCCTGATAGTCGGAGAAGGTTACCGAGTAGACGGGCTCTTGCTCCGCCGCGTGGGTAGGCCCGGTCAGGGAGAGACAGGCCAACAGTCCGACGAGACAAAACAGCCAGCGAATCACGCATTTCCCCATAGGTTCGAGAGCCCCGCCGCGCCGGACGGCGTCGACGATCCCATTATCGGGATCGGGCCGGAGAGTTCAATCGGTCAGACCGAGGGACCGGCCCGACCAAGTGCAATTTCATAAATCCGAACGAAACCCTTAAGCTCGGCCAAACGGGCAGACCGCCGGCGTCCGCTGCCGTCGGCGAAATTGGATGGGTCGTCAGGATGGATACCGCGCCTGAAGTATAATAACGGGGAGGGCGAAAACCTGCGGTATGCCGGATTTGCCGTTTCGATGATCAGAGTGACGTATCGGGAAGAACTCAATGCCATGAATTAATGTTCACTATCCGCCGCAACCGCCACAACCGCCGCATCCACCACATTCACCGACCTTGAATTTCGCCTCCTCACGCCAAACTCGGTGGCCACATTTTCGGCACTGGAATTCCTGAAGCCGGAAGTCATTTTTATCTTCGAAACTACGTCCCAGCTCCAAGCTATAGGAATGGCAACTTGGGCAAATCCTATTTTGTCGATTGACGAAATAGACAACGGCCAAGGCACCGAAAGCCGCCACGACGGTTAGGATCATAACGGTCATATAAGTCGCTGGCGCAATTCCACTAGTCGCATATGCGGACTCCGATGGAACAAATGCCAAAACGGCAACCGTTGCGGCAACAACAGCGATACCGGCGGTAGTAAGGGTCGTAATCGGAAAGCGCCATAGAAAATCCGGCTTTGTGACGACCCATTGCCGACGTGTATTCACCCGTTGATAATGCAGATCGTCACCGAACCGGACAAAGGCGTTCGGCCAGATATCGGGCGGTGGCGGGCTATCAAAAAGCCGCTCGTAAGTTTGCAGAGTCCGTTCGTACCAGTCGTCGAACTTGTGAGCTTCCTTCGCGCCACCGACGGTCGGATTGTGATGGAGCGGGCGGCCAACCACTTCTTTGCAAAGACGCTGCCAGTAAGACTTGGAATAGGCGAGATGCAAGTGCCAGGCCTGGTCGACCTGGTCGGACGGCGTCACCGGATGACCGGCGGCGGCGAGCAGAAACACGAACCGTTTGTATTCGGCGATCACCCGGTCGGTGAAGGTTTCGGACCAGCCATTGTCGCGGGCCAAGCGCTGGGCGAATGAGAAGTCTGTCGGTCCGCCATCGATATCGAAATCAACGATGCGCTGGTAAAGCTCGGCCAGTTCCGGTTCGTCTAGTGTCAACATCATTCGGCGTCAACCGGACGCGCGCGATAAACCGAGGAAGCTCCATAATGTTGTCGGCTTGCGCGGCTTTAGCGCTGCTCCGACAGTGAGGCGAAGGTCGCGCAAGGAAACCATACCGACGACACGATCTTCGTGAACGATCGGCAAATGATGAAAGCGCCTGTCGAGCATCAATTTGAGCGCGTAATAGGGCGAATCACCGGGTAGAATCGTGAAGACATCGCGGGTCATGATATCGGCAAGCGGCACATCGTGCGGGCGGCGATCTTCCGATACCACTTTACGTGACATATCCCGCTCCGTGACGATGCCAAGGAGCGCACCTTCAGCATCCAGGACGACGACCGAGGAAATATCGCGTTCGTGCATCATTCGCGCCGCATCGAGCGCCGTATCCTCCGGTCCGAGCGAAAAAATCTCTTGTCCTCGAACCACGTCGGGTATGACGGCAAGGCTCATCGCAACGCTCCCCAAAAAGAACCCACAACTGCTGGTGTTATAAGGTTTACACGCGAATATCGCTACCAGGAATGGCCCAGAGCAGAAGTCTATGGCGGGCTCGCCCCGACCCCACCCGTCAAGCAGCGGGCAGCGACACCCGGAACGTGGTCGTCTCATTCTCCGAGGACTCGAAGCCGATGCGGCCCTCGTGTTTCTCGACGATGGCCTTGGCGATGCTGAGCCCGAGGCCGGTGCCGCCGATGGTCTTGGTGTCGCTGGCATCGACCTGGCTGAACTTGTCGAAAATGCGCTCCCCGAAATCCGCCGGGATCGGCCGGCCGCGGTTGGCCACCGAGATGGTGACGCTTCCGTTTTGCCGCGCCACACCGACGCGGACCGGGGCGCCCGCCTCCGAGAACTTGGCGGCATTGGACAGCAGGTTGTTGAGGACCTGGATCAGGCGGTCGGCGTCGCCGACGACGCTCGCCCGCGGGGTGACAACATCGGGATCGCCGGCCCCGGGCCCGTCCGCCTCGATCAGGAAGCTGACGCCGTATTGCTCGCCGATGCCGCGATTCTCCTCGACGGCCTGTTCGACCAGCGGCATGACGTCGATGGTCTTCATGTCGAAGGCCATGCTGCCGGCCTCGATTTTCTCGATATCCAGAAGGTCGTTGATCAGGCGGAACAGCCGTTCCGAGTTCTTGTAGGCGACATCGACCATGGGTTCCATGTCGTCCGGGATACGGCCCAGCGCACCCCCCTTGATCAGGTCCAGCGCCCCCTTGATGGAGGTCAGCGGCGAGCGCAGTTCGTGGCTGACCGTGGAGACGAACTCGTTTTTCATGCGGCCCAATTGACTTGCCTCGGTGGTGTCGCGGCCAACACCGCGATAGCCGACGAAGCTGCCTTCTCCATCGAAGATGGGCCAGCCGGAGATCGACCAGTCGTGGATCTCGCCATGGCGGTCGACGAAGGAATACTCGAAGTTCTGGAACGGCTCGCGGGCGTCCATCAATTCGAAGTGCCGCTCCCACCGCTCCTTGTCCTTGTTATGCGCGATCGGCAATTCGCGGCGCGTCATGCCGTAGAACACGCTGGGGTCGATGCCGCCGTTATAGCGCTGGACCGTATCGGTGATCAGGGTGAACCGGAGGTTCTCGTCGGTCTCCCAGTACCAGTCGAGGGCGGCACCGGAAAAATCCTTGAAGCGGGTCTCGCTGCCGTCCAGTTCGTCTCGAAGGGTGAGGGCGTCGCCCAGCGCCTTGTTGATGTTGCGCCCCAGCATCAGGAGCGCCACGCCGTAGACGGCCAACACCACGCCCATGGTCAGCGCGGTCTCGTCGCCGGCGCTGAGGAAGCGCAGAATAATGGGAAGCAGGGCCGGGACCAGGAACGCATAGAAGGCCGGCCGCCAGGCCCCGTAACTGGCCACCGCGCCGGCGGCCATGCCGCCCAGGAGAAAGGCCAGGAACACCTGATGCTGGAAAGAGACGGACGAGAAGAACCAAAGCCCGGCCATGCCCCAGACGATGCCCGAAGCCAGCGTGCCGGCCGTATAGGTGGTCAAGGCCGAGCGCGGTACGCTGCCACTCCGGCGCACGCCAACGACATGCAGGTAACGCACGGCGTTGATGGCGATGACCGCGCCACCCCAAACCAGCAGCCACGGCTCCGGCACCTGCCCCCACAGCACCCAGACGGCCAGCAGCGCCACGATGCTGCCGCCCAGCAGCGCCGTGCGGGCATTGGAGAAAAGGAGATTACCCATGGTGCATACGGATCGCCACCGACGTAATGGTCCCTAAGACGCCGCGCCTGCGAGGCGGCGGCGCTGATGACGTTCCCCTCCGGATAGGCTGCCGGTTCGCAGTCTTATTTGTTAGACCCGAAAAGTCGTCAACGACGGCGGGTATTTCAAGCGCCGATTGCGTCCGTTAATTTTGCCGGAACCAACCGTTGCTGTTGGCGGCGTTGGCCAGTTTCTTTTCCATGGCCAAGCGTTTTTTATGTTCGGCGAGGAGCGGCTCCAGGGCCTTCTCCAGGCGTTTGATCTCGCGGCGCTGGCCTTCGATGCGTTCCTCCAGGTCGTCGAGGACGTCCTGGGTGCGCCGGGCCGCCGCCTTGATCGCCTTGTCCTGACGCACGTGGCGCTCGGAAATATGGACGTCGATCTCCTGGAACCGCGCGGTGATGATGGCCTGGCAGCGTTTCGAGACCTCGGTGCCGTAGACCACCCCGCCGATACCGAAGATCAGCCCGAACAGGCCGATGATGTCGAACAGGACGTCCATTTGGCTTTCGTCTGGTTTTGGTTGGTCGTTCTCAGCGCCACCCTATCAAGGCGGGATTCGGCGGGCTATGATTGCCGTCACACGGGTGAGTATATTTTCGTTGCCGCATTCCCGTCCGCCAGATCGCCGCCGGACAGGTGACCGCCGATGTCCTTGAACGCCATTTCCCTGATTGACTACGTCGTCTTGGCCTGCCGCGACCTCGAAGCGGCGCGGCGGTTCTACCGCGATGTCATGGGTTTTCCCATCGTCTATGAACGGGGCGATTGGATCCGCTTTCAGGTCGGTGCCACGGCGCTGGCCTTGCGGCCGCTGGACGGCCCTTTTAGCGGCCGCGGCGACGACGGGCCGGCCGTGCAGCTGGCCTTTCGCGTCGGCTACGCAGAGGTCGATGCCTGCCACCGGGAATTGCTCGGTTCGGATGTCGAGATCATCGAGCCGCCGGGCGACCGGGACTGGGGCCACCGGACGCTCTTCTTCCGCGACCCGGAAGGCAACGTTCTCGAAATCTTTGCCGACATCCCGGGCGCCGGCGAGGCGGGTTGATCGCTTCCGCCGTCGTTCACGGCCGTTAACACGGGCGAAAAACCGTCGCCTCCTCGCAATCTTGAAAGGCCCCTCACCCCTTTCCCACATCCATCGTAGGAGAGCCATCATGGGCCCGCATATTGGTGAAAGGGGCAAGGAGGAGATCCGATGATACCGGCACCGATACCACCGAACGACGCCGAGCGCGTCGCCTCGCTGGACAATATGAACCTTCTGTCGACACCCCGCGAGTCCGACCTCGACCGCGTCACCCGCACCGCTCAGAAGGTTTTCGGCACGGAGATCGCTTTGGTCTCCCTGGTCGACGCCGAACGCCAGTGGTTCAAGTCGCGCTACGGCCTCGACGCCACGGAAACGCCGCGCGCCATCTCCTTTTGCGGCCACGCCATTAGCGATGGACGCACGCTGGTCGTCACCAACGCCGCCGAGGACGAACGCTTCCACGACAACCCGCTGGTCACCGGCGGGCCCGAGATCCGCTTCTACGCCGGCCAGCCCCTGACCAATCCGGACGGCTACCGCATCGGCACGCTCTGTGTCATTTCGTCGCAGGTCCGCCCGTTCTCGGACGACGACCGGGAGGTCCTGCAGGACCTCGGCCGCATGGCCGAGGTGGTGCTCTCCAACCGCTATCTCAGCGAGACGCAAAAGGCGCTGCTCGACTCGCTGGTCGCCGCCAACCGCGACAAACTGATCGATCCGCTGACCGGGCTGTGGAACCGGCGCGGCTTCGACGACCTGATGGAGCGCGAGATCTCCCGGGCCCGGCGCGAGGACGCGCCGCTCGCCGTCGCCATGGCCGACATCGACCACTTCAAGCGCATCAACGACAGTTTCGGTCACGGGGTCGGTGACGAGGCCATCAAGCTCGCCGCCGAGCTGTTGACCGAGGACTCGCGGGCGACCGATGTGGTGGCGCGCTTCGGCGGCGAGGAGTTCGTCGTCATCGCGCCGGGCGTCGACGCCGACACCCTGCCGCTACTGGGCGACAAGATCGTCGGTATGTTCCGCGCCAAGGCCAGGATCGACACCGTGGACGGCAAATATCCGTTCACCGTCAGCCTCGGCATGACCCTGGCCGGCCCCGGTGACGACCTCCATCCGGAGACCCTGCTCGAGACCGCCGATAAGGCACTCTACGCGGCCAAGGAGGGCGGACGCGACCGCTACGTGATCTCGTCCTAGATTTGCCTGTAGACTGGCGCCATGGGTCGGCGCCTCTCACCATCGGTCCTCACCGTCCTGGCGGCGCTGGTTTGCAGCAGCACCGGCGCCCTGGCCGATCGCTTCCGGCCCTACGACGACTTGATGGAAGGCCTGCTCGACAAGTGGACCATCCCCGGCGCCGCGCTCGCCGTGGCCCGTGACGGCGACATCGTGCTCGAACGCGGCTATGGCGTCGCCGACGAGCGGACCGGCGAGACCGTCGAACCGGATTCGCTGTTCCGCATCGCCAGCCTGTCGAAACCGTTGACGGCGGTGGCGGTGATGAAGCTGGTCGAGGAGAACGGGCTCGACCTTGACGAGGCGGCGCTCGCCGTAATCTATGGATCCGGGGCGGCACGGATGGCCCGCGGCGACAAGCGCCTCACCGAGATCACCATCCGCCAGCTCCTCGAACACACCGGCGGCTGGGACCGCGACGAGAGCGGCGATCCCATGTGGGACGATGTGGAAGAGGACGACGGCGACTGCCGCCCGGCCATCGAGAAGCGCATGCATGATGCCCTCGACTTCCGGCCGGGGCACCGCTACGCCTACTCCAACTTCGGCTATTGCCTCTTGGGCCGGGTCATCGAGGCGGCCGCCGACCGGCCCTACGAGGCCTACCTGCAGGGCGCCATTCTGCGGCCCGCGGGCATCGATACCATGCGCATCGGCAGCCCCTCGAAGGCCGGCCGCGCCCCGGGCGAGGTTGCCTACCACGACCGCGCCCGCGGCCAGGCCTACGGCCGTTTCTCGCCCCGGGCCATGGACGCCCACGGCGGTTGGATCGCTTCCGCCCCCGACCTCGTCCGCTTCGTGCTCGCCGTCGACGGCCGCCCCGAGCCGCCGGACCCGCCACACCTCGAAACGTGGTAGAATGACGGGTTCCAAGACAGTTCTATCGGACGCATCAGGAGGTGGCCATGAAGTACATTCTCGCCGGCAATCTCGATCGCGACTGGATCGGGCGGCACAAGGAGCGGGTCGAGGCCTGCCGGGCGAAGGCCCACGAGTTCGGCATCGAGTTCGAGAGCATCTACTACACCCAGGGCGTCTACGACTTCATCGACGTGGTCGAAGCGTCCGACGCCTACGTCATCCTCGCCTTTTCCATGTGGTACTCCAAGAAAGGCTACGGTCATGTCACCACCATGCCGGCCTTCGACGAGGAGACCATCGAGCGCGTCGATGCCATGACCTGAGGTCAGCGAACGCCGCATCGCCCTGACGGGGATCAACGCGGGCGATACCGGTCTGGCGTAGACTGGTGGCTGCGAGAGTCCCCGTTCGGGCGCATGGTTTCATCGGGTGGTTTACAAGGGAGGCCAGCCATGGACATGGGCGCGCTGGAAACCAGCATTACGGAAATGGAGGGCGAGCTCGAAGCCCTGCAGAACCGCCGCGAGGCCTACCGCGACGGCCGTGTCGAGGTCGACGCCGAACGCCTGGACCGGACCATCGAGCGCATCGAGGTGATCCTGGGCGAGCTCCGGGCCCTGCGTTCCGACATGCTGGGCGACCGGCCGGCGGAGAAGGACTGACGGCGCTTACGTCTTGGGCGGTTGAGGCACCCACCGTCATTCCGGCCGCGGCTTTCCTCCAAATCTATTGATTTGGCCAGGAAAGCCAGTGAGCCGGAATCCAGGAAACTGACCGGTGACGTCGTCTCAGACGGTGGCCTGGATTCCGGATCGCAAGGATCGCAACCCGGAAATCCGAGAATTTCCGGGCTCACCTAACGTCCGGAATGACCCTTTTTACTCGGCCTTTTCGGTGATGGGTATACAAAGGTCGATCTCGCCCGAGAGCGTCTTCGCATCGAAGCGGTCCTGCTCGTAGTATTCGAAGTCCGGCGCCTCGGCCAACTGGTAGCCGCTCTCCGGCAACCAGGTGCCGAAGATGTGGTCGAAGCTGCGCTGCAGGTCATTGCCTAAGTTGCTGTCCTCGATGACGTGGGTGAACACCGCGTAGCGCTGTGCCTTCAGGGTCACCATCTCCATGCCGTCGGGCACCGGCGCCTCGGCGCTCTCGACCTCGAGGCCGGCCAGATAGTCGAAGCCGCGGACCGGGCCGCCGGGCTTGTGCAGGCAGAGGCCGAAGGCGTGGCCCTGGACGACGTCGGCGAACTCGGCGTCGCGCCGGTGCAGCTCCATCCAGGCCTTGGGGATGTCGCCCTTGGTGTCGAGGCTGACCGCGATGCGGATGCCGACGACGTGGGTTTCGGGAACGTCGGTGAAGGTCGGTTGCATGGGTTCCAGTCTCCTTATAACGGCCGCACCGTTGAAGGTCAGCGGCGGGCGGAAGCACCCGGGCTCGGTCAGGGGCCGGGCCCGGAAGGCGCCCGGCGTCATGCGGAAGTGTTTCTTGAAGGCCCGCGTGAACGCCTCCTGGCTCTGGAAACCGCTATCGAGGGCGATGTCGATGAGCCGCGCATGGGGTTCGTCCAGAAGCCGATGCGCCGCCACGGTCAGGCGGCGGGCCCGCACGTAGCCCATCACCGAAGAACCGGTGGCGGCGCGGAACTGGCGGCAGAAGTGATAGGGCGAGACCCCGGCGGCGGCGGCGGCAGCGGCCACGTCGAGGCGCTCGCTTAAGCGTGCTTCGATCCAGTCGACGGCGGCGGCCAGGCGGTGCACGGGTTTCCTCCGAAAGGGTTGGGCTAGCAGCACCCTAGCCGGGGTCAACGGGTGTTGTCTTGATCGGGCGTGCTTTTCTTGGGTTTGTCAGGAGCGCGATTCTGCCCGTCGGACCGCCAACGTTCACGCCCCCAGAGCGATCATTCGCGCAACCGAATTCGGTAATCTGTGTCCGCAGTTTGCGGAATTTGAACCGGAAATTGCGGAATATGCGCTCGCTAACCGTTTTCACGACAAGCCAGGCACAATAGTATTCGGCCAGCCAAGAAGAACGAACGGACGGAGGCCTCGGATGATCGACCGGACCCAGGCCGGTCTTCCCCGACCGGTGCTGGCGACGCTGGCGCTGCTGGCATTGTCCGCCTGCCAGACCCCCGCCGCCCTGCCGCCGGGCGCCGCCGACAGTTACATTCACAAATACCGGAACCTGCCCCATTACCGGGCCTACGCCGTCGGCGATCCGACCATATCCTGGGCCGTCGGCTGGTCCTCGGGACACCCGTCGGTGCGCGCTGCCATCAACGGGGCCCTGAACACTTGCGGCTCCGGAACGACCCGGGTCACCGCCAATTGGTGCTCTGTCTATGCGATCGGCGACCTTATCGTCAAAGGCATGTCGCCGACGGAACGGGAACAGGCCATCCAGTTCTACCAACGCGACCCGTCGGCCACCAAAGAGAAATTCGACGCCTACCTGCAAGGCATCGGCGGCAAGAGGGCGGTGAACTAGGGCGGTTATTCGACCAACCGAATTAAGTGAGGTGTGCCCGAAGCTGGCCACGAGGACCCAGTGGCGGCGCAGCACTTGCCTTGACCGGGCGTGCTTTATTGCAACCGCGAACCCGCGCGATGTAGAGGCGAAACCGCGGTCCCCGACACTCCAAGTTGAATCGCCTCGGGACAGAAAATCGTTTTCAAACACGCGCCCGGCACAATAGTATGCGGCCGCCTAAAAAAAACAGACGTTCGCATGGAGGCACACGATGAACGACACGATCAAATCCGGTCTTATCCGACCGCTCCTGGCTCTCCTGATGGTCTCGGCGCTCGCCGCCTGCCAGACCACGGCTTCCCTGCCCGGGCGCGCCGGCGACAGTTACACCAACACGTACAAGAAACTGGACCACTACCGGGCCTTCGCCGTCGCCGACTCCATCCACTCCTGGGCCGCCGGCTGGTCGCACAAGAACCCGACCGTGCGCGATGCCATGAACCGGGCCGAGACCAACTGCAACAGCGGCAAGAAACGCGTCGCCGCCCATTTCTGCACCCTCTACGCGGTCGGTGACATCATCATCAAGGGCATGCCGCCTGAGAAGCAGAAGCAGGCCATCGCCTTCTATGAGAAGAACAAGTCGGCGACCAACGAGAGCTTCGAGGCGCACCTGAAAAGCCAGGGCGAGAAGGCGGCGGCGAACTAGGGCCGTGTCGGACTACACCTATCAGGAAACCGAACCCTACGAGAAGGGCTTCGCCAGCCACTACCTGAAGACCATGGTGCCGGTCCTCGGCGAGGCCCGCGACAAACACGTGAAGGCGATCACCCAACTGCGCCTGCACGTTGGGGTCGTCGTCGCCCTCGTCGTCATCGCCGGGCTCGCCTGGACTTTCGGTTTCATCGCCGCCGCCGTTGCGTTCGTCATTTGGCCCTATGTCCGCTACCGCTCGCAGATCAAAACCCTGGTGGTCCCCAAGATCCTCTCTTTCTTCGGCCCCTATTCCTATGCCGCCGCCGGCGGCATCGACCACAAAATACTGCCCTATGTGTTCCCCGGCCGGAACACCGTCAAGCAGGAGGACCGCATCGCCGGCGAACACCGGGGCCGGCGTTTCGAGTTCGCCGAAGTCAAGGTGACCAAGTCGCAGCGGGCCCGTTCGTCGGATACCCTTTCGCAAATGGACACGCTTTTCGACGGTGTCGTTCTGCATGTCGCTTTTCCCCGGGTGCCGGGCACCACCCACGTCGTCAAGGACAGGGGCGGGCTCGACAACTTTTTCGAAGGCCTCGAGCGGGTGTTCACCGGTGTCCGCAAGGTGCCCCTGGGGAACGCCGCCCTGGAGAGCGAATACGAGGTCTATGCCAACGACGAGGCCGCCGCCCGGATGCTCGTCGGCGAGGAACTGATCGGCGCCACCGGCGAATTCGCCCGGCTCATCGGCGCCAGCCGCTTAGGGATGAGCTTCTTCGGCACCAGTTTCGTCCTCAAGATCGAGACGGGTGTCGACTTCTTCGAGCCGGACGGCCTCGGCGGCGACGCCTTCGGCCCCGAGACGGCCAAACAGTTCGTGCGCGAAATCCACACCCTCCTCAAGGTCGTCGAAGCCGCCGCGCGCATCGCCGATAAGATCGGGGAAAGAGCCGGCGAGCTGATACCGGATGGTTTCACCGAGGACATCATCGAGAACGACGACGGCACCTTCTCCGTCCACGGCCGCACCTACAAATCGCGGGAGACGGCGGAAGCCTATTTGGAGCACTATGGGTGAGGGGTTTGTGGTTCGGGGGACATGACCGTTTTCCGTCAGGGAAACGGATCGTGTCCCCTGGGAGGTCGATCACTCAACGGAATTAAGTGAAGTGTCCCCGGAACTCCCGGCGGGTGGTGGCTACCGAATTAAAAATTAACTGTCCCCGGAATTCCCCGGGAATTCCCGCCGAGATTAGTAAAGCGCCCCCAATACTGCCTCGTTAATATAAGAAACTTGATACACGCATAAGAACGGGAGGGCGCTAACATGAACGATGACCATGACGATATCCGACAGCCGCATAACAACGACGACACCAATTGCGACTCGTTGGATCCAGGTCGACGTGCCGATCGACCGGAAGACACATGGCTGCGAAATCTAAAATCTTGGCATATTGGGCTTTTCGTGGTGGCAGTTTGGTTGACTGCTTCGGTCGTCATCCTATTCATCGAAAACGTTGAGATAACAGGGCTCTTTGGCGATTCCTTCGGTAGCGTGAACGCTCTTTTTTCCGGCCTGGCTTTTGGAGGAGTGATTTATACGCTGATCCTTCAGAGAGAAGCACTCGCACAACAGCAGGAGGAACTCAGGCTGACCAGGGACGAACACGAGCGTGCAAGAAAACAGCACCAACGCTCGGCGAAGGCCCTCGAGGATACCTATATCGAATCCGTGAGGAGCAGATCGGCCGACGTATTTCTCAGGCTTTCCGATGATCTTGTGGAAACAAGGCAGTATTGGCACGAGCTTTACCAACTTCCGCCATATGAGACCGGTTGGTCGAAACAACAGGAGGAGATCGCCGACAGGGTGTGCACTGCCCTTCAAAGAGTGGCCTTCGTCATCGAATCCGGATTTATCGATGGAAAGTACATCATGGAGGAATATGCGGGCACCTTCGAAAAGTGTTGGGCCATTCTGCAACCCTATATACAGGACTACCGCATAAAGAGTGGAGAGGACCCGACCTCAGGCAAGCCCGCCTTTCAGCGCCGCCATTTCGAAAGCTTCGCTAAGAAGTGTGGGGAACACTTCCGCGAAAACTACTCATGAAATTGCGGGGGTTAGTTATTTCCAAGATGCCTAGAGAGTGACTTGCGCGAAGCATCGGACTGGGTCAGCCTTTTCGCCGATGGGTATTTTCTAACCCCCGGCACCAATAGATCGCTTGCCTCGTGGGCGGCCACTGTTTCCTTCTGGAGGTAGGTAGCATTCTTTCAGGGAGGGCGCACAACTTAGTGTTTACACCTATAACAATTCACCCCTCCACCCTTACCCCATTCCCCACCATAAAACTCCGCATCCAATCCGGCCGATACCCGAGCCCCCAGGCCTTCCGGTAATCCTTTAATGCCTTCGCCGTCTCCCCCGACTGCCGCCAGGCGGTGCCGCGGAGCGCATGGGCTTCGCCGCTCTTCGTGTCGAGGGCCAGGGCCCGGGTCGTGTCGTCAATGGCTTCCGGGTAGCGGCCCAAGGCATTGAAGCTTCCGGCGCGGGCGGTGAGCAGGGGCGCGGCTTGGTCGGCGGGCGTGGTTTCGAGGGCGCGGGTAAAGTGTTGGATGGCCTTCTCGTGGTCGCCGGATTGGGCGGCGGTGATGCCGTGGAGGCGGTCTAAGAGGGGGTCGGCGGCGG
>Ga0209561_1000011_pt1 | contig 61215 bp, 54 predicted proteins | sample WorMettrBAHAMAS2_FD_187393 | JGI IMG/M metagenome (GOLD analysis project Ga0209561, IMG submission 187393) | Marine gutless worms symbiont microbial communities from Max Planck institute for Marine Microbiology, Germany - Inanidrilus... | ecosystem: Host-associated > Annelida > Digestive system... | reverse complement strand
AACCAGCGAAACCGCCAACCAAAGCCAAAAACCGCCGCAGCATCTGCCAGTGGCGGCGAATAAACGTCCGCTCTTAATAGAAGCGGACGCCCAAAACACTCTTTCGGACGAGTTTATCAACGATATCGGGGGATCGCCGCCGGACGATCCAAACAACCTTGCAGACCTCTCCTCGACCAAAACGGACCGCCGAGAACCCGCTCCGATTGGCATTGCGCGCCGAAGTCGTCGCGTTCCCCGATCAGTCCGGCGACCAGCCGCGGATCGACGCGCAGCCGCTGAGCGCAGGCCTAACAGCGGGCAAACATCGCACCACCCTGATGGCTGTTTTCCGTAACGGGTGCTGTCATCCGTGTTTCCCTGTCCGGTCGACTTGACTATCATCGCCGCCGGCTCAAGCCGGGCCGTCGACATCGCGGGCCGGCTCGGCGGCACTATGACCGCTTCATCGCCCGACCGCGGCGCCCGCATGACCACCTGGCATCCGGGGAAACCATAAGGAAGCGGCAGAGAGAGGCGGCTCATGGACAACGCGTTTTCGGCAGTGATCAAACCCATCGAAACGGCGCTCATCGCCGGTTTCGACATCTTCCGCCACAACGAAGTGGCGATCGCGCTGTCGGTCGTCATGCTGCTCGTCGGCCTGGTGCTCGGTCTGCGTTTCTGGCTTTTGCAGATGCGCCCGCTGTTCGCCGCCTTCGATGCGGTCGACAACCAAGTCCGCCGCCACGCCGACGCGCGGGCCTTCGCGCAGGCCTTCAAGGAGGTCGACCGGGCGCTCTCCGAACCGGCATTCCTACGCCACGGCTGGCAGGAGTTCCGGGCCACCCTGATCCATCCGGAAAAGGGTGATGACGAACCGATCCGATACACACTGAGGCCGTCCGCCTACTTGCATGTCGGCGCCGTCGAATCGGGCGGCGTCAATTTGCAGCTACAGAAGGCCCTGCTCAACTTCTTTGTCGGCTTCGGCCTGTTGTTCACCTTCATCGGCCTTGTCGCTGCCTTGTTTTTCGCCAACCAGGGCGTCGCCTCGCCGAACATCGCCGTCGCCCAGGAGGCGCTGCGCAACCTGCTGCACGCCGCCACCTTCAAGTTCCTGACCTCGGTCGCCGGCATGGTCGTGTCGCTGGGCATGGCCATCGCCAACCGGGTCCTGCTGCAACGCCTGCACAACCGCTTCGTCGATCTCTGCGAGGCCCTGGAGCACCGCCTTGCCTTCATTTCCGCCGAGTCCATCGGCTACGTCCAGTACCAGGAGACCGTACGCCAGTCGCGCCAGCTGGCCGATTTTCGAGCCACCTACGCCGATGAGGTGGCGACGGCGCTGGGCCGGGCCCAGGCGCCACTGGCCGCCTCCATGGAACATCTCGCCGACAACCTCAAGGACGTCAACAAGGAGGCCCTGTCGCAGATGGCCCGCGAGTTCATCGAGGCCCTGAACCAGACGGCGGCCAAGGAACTGAATGCCATCGCCGCGACGCTGGACCAGCTCAACCGCCAAATGGTCGGCCTAATCGAACACCTGGGCCAGACCACCGAGGGCTTCGGCACCCGCATCGAAGGCGCCGGAAGCACCCTCAAGGGTCTGCTGAGCACCGGTGCTCGGTCCCTGCACGAGAGCCTGGACAGCGGCGGCCGGACCCTTTTCGAGCGCCTGGAGAGCGGTGGCACGGCGCTCCGCGACGGCCTGGAAACGGGCGGCGCCGGACTGGCGGCCCGCCTCGACGGCAGCGGCGCTCTTTTCGCTGAGCGACTCGATGCCGGCGGTGCCGGGTTTTCCGAGCGCGTGACGGCGAGCGGCGAAGACCTGAGCCGGCGCCTCGATGCGGCCGCCGGTAGCCTGGCTGGCAGCCTCGACACCAGTGGCCGCACCTTCGCCGCCAACCTGGAGACGGCTGGACGCAACCTGCACGGACCGGTCGCCGAACTGACCGGTCGCTGGGAGAGCCTGGAGTCTGTGTTCGGCCAGCTCGACGAACGCCAGCAGCGCCCAGGCACATTTGAAGGAACTGGCCGGTGAGTTGGCCGAGGGCGCCGAGACGGCGCGGGCCAGCTGGGAGACCTACCGGCAGCGTTTCGAGGAGACCAACGACGACCTCGCCGAAACACTGCGCGACGCCGTCGCCGAGGCGCAGGCGACACAGGCAGCCGCCAGCGACATCGCGCGCGCCTTCAAGGAAGAACTCGATAAATCGCTGGAGCCCCTCGACGGCGACGTTCGCGGGCTCGACGCGCGGCTCCACGACATGACCGAAAACCTGAAGAAACTGACAAAGGCCCTGAAAAGCGCGATCCGGCGGACCGAGGATTAGGCCATGAACGAGGCCCCGAAAACCGTCCACCTGATGGACGAGGAAGAGAGCTACTTCGTATCAATGACCGACCTGATGGTCGGCATGCTGTTCATCTTCATCGTTTTGCTGATGGCCTTCGCGCTCAACTACCGCCAAGCCGAACAGGGTCTGGTCGGGGCCCAGGACGCGCGCACGCGCATGCTGACCAACGTTGAAGAGGCCCTGGTCGCCATCGACGTCCGGGCCCGGGTGTTTCCGCAAACTGGCATCCTGCGCCTTCCCGAGGACCTGTTGTTCGCCTCGGGCAAGGCCGAGCTCAATCCGGAAGGCAAGGGGATCCTCGCCTTCATCGGCCATACGCTGCGCACCGTGCTGCCGTGCTATGCGATCGCGCCGGCGGACGTCGACACGGACCACTGCATCGCGTCACCGGGCGGGCGGTTGGAAACGGTGTTGATCGAGGGCCACACGGACGACGTGCCGCTGGCACCGAACGCACGTTACCGCGACAACTGGGAGCTGTCGACGGCGCGGGCCATCGAGACGTTCAAGGCCCTGGTCGACGAAAAGGGCGTCCTGCCGAGCCTCGTCAATCGCTGGGGTAACCGGTTGATTGCCGTCAGCGGCTACGGCGAACAACGGCCCATCGACAGCAACGACAGCGAGGCCGGGCGGCGCAACAACCGGCGCATCGATTTCCGCTTCATCATGAGCACGCCCGAGGTCAACAGCCTGGAGGCCGCCGAGGAGGCGTTACGGCGCTAGCGGCTCCGCTTGCCGGAGAATATGTCGAAGAGGCGCTGCGGATCGCCCAAATGAAAACGCCCCGGCCATACGACCGGGGCGCTTCAGGAGTGGATCTACGGGTACGTCTTCAGGCGGCCTTGATGGCGAACGCCTTGATCGTCTCGGCGGCCTGCGCCTGCACCGGCTTGGCGGCTTCGGTGGTCACTTCGCGGGTCAGCTCAGCGACCGTCTCGACGAAGGCCTTGGCTTCGTCCTGTTCGGCCTTCAAGAGTTCGCTCTGCACGGCGACGATGTCCTGCAGGCTGGTGGCGCCGATCAACTTCTTGACGGCGGCGACACGGTTGTCGGTCACGCGGGCCAATTCGCCCTGCATGAGCTCGGCCATCTTCTCGGCGCCGGCGGTAACGACTTCGCTGGCGGCGACGGCGGCATCGACATTGGCCTGAACGGCGGTCTGCGCCTTTTCGGCCTGGGCGGTGGCCATGTCTTTGGCTTTTACGAATTCGGCCTGGGCCTTGTCGGCGGCCTGGCGCTGCTGCGCGGTCACGGTCTCGACGCTGTCGAGCAGCGCCTTGCGGACGGCGGCGAAAGGATCGGTGGCTGTTGCGGTCTTGGTCATCTGTCTATCTCCTAGCTTTCCCACTGATGTGGCGAAATGGGTTTCGTCGGGACCCGGGTTCGGCATCGCCGACACGGTTTATGTTGCGCTGCAACATCGCAAATATAACCCATATTTCAGGGGTGTCAACGGATTTTTGTGCAGTGCACAATTTTTTTCGGGAATACGGTTTTGAAGATCGCGCTAGGCGCCTTTCAGATGGTCCCAAAGGGCCGACGCCCGAAAGTCGGGAATCGCGGCGTCGGCGCCGTCGGCCAGCAGCCGATCGGCGGAAAACCCGGTGGTGACGCCGAAAGCATAAACGCCGGCCGCCTTGAGGGCATGAACGCCATGGGTCGAATCCTCGAAACCGACGGCCCTGTCCGGCGCGACGCCGAGGCGCTGCATGGCAACCTCATAGGGCAGCGGATCGGGCTTGCCGCGCTCCAGGTCGTCACCGAGGATGACGGCGCCAAAACGCATTTCGAGATCAAGGGCGTTCAGGACGGCGTCCGTGTTTTCGCGGGGCGCGTTGGTGACAACGGCGGTGCCGATCCCGTTCGCCTCGGCCCAGTCGAGCACATCAAAGAGGCCGGGCATCGGTGCGACGGCACCGAGCGAGGCGCGGAAGGCGCATTCCTTCATCTCGACGTAGCGGGCTTGTTTCACCGCGTCTCCGTCCGGAAAGAAATATCGGGCGATGTTCTCGTTGCTGTTGCCGTGAATGACGCGGTCGTAGGTGTCCCGCTCGATGGAGATCCCGAATTTCACCAAGGTTTCGACGCTGGCGCGGTAGTGCAACTCCCCCGTATCGACGATCGTGCCATCGAGGCCGAACAGCAGGGCACGAACTTCCGTCGGCCTTTCACTCAAAGGACGCCCCTTTCGCGCAAATCGGACCGCAGTTGTTCCGGCGACGAGAAGCGGACAGCGTCCATGCCGGCGGCCCTGGCCCCGTCGACATTGTCCTGGCGGTCATCGATGAACAGGGCATTCCCGGGCTCGATGGCGAAGGTCGAGCAAAGGAGCTCGTAGATTCTCCGGTCGGGCTTGATGAGGCCGACCTGTCCCGAGACCAATACACCGTCAAACCAGCCGAAAAACTCGAACCGTTCGCGGGCCCGCGGAAAGATCTCGCGCAAAAAATTGGTCAGGGCGTAGAGCGGTGTCCCGAGAGCCTTGAGCTCGGCAAGAAGTTCAACGGTGCCGTCGATGGCACCGGGCACCATTTCCTGCCAGCGGTCATAATAGGCCTCGATCAGGGGTGTATAATCCGGGTAGAGGGCGACGCGCTCGGCCACAGCCTCGGCGATGGTCCGTCCGGCATCCTGATGGACATTCCAGTCGTGCGTGCAGACCTCGTCGAGGAAGCGTTCCATCTCCGCCTCGTCGGGTATGAGCTTGCGGTAGAGGTGACGCGGATCCCAATCGATGAGGACTCCACCTAAATCGAAAACCACGGTCTTTGTCATGTCGCCTCAGTCCGGATCTACTGGTCCGGGATCACCGAATCCCGGCTCCCGAGAGGTCACGCGTTTGCGAATTAACATCGAGATGCGGTCTGGTGCAAAGCCTTTCCGCCTTCAATGACAGTCCGGCGATGCGCCTGCCGCAACCTCGGGGTTTGGGAGGGTGCCTCGACACGGCCTTCTGTCATGTAACACCGATTTGCGCCAGGGTTTTTCTATCACGACGCAAATAACCTGTTGATAAAAGTGCTTTTTCTGGCATGTCCACCGGCGCCAAATATTTCTGCACCAAACATTTTGAAACGAATCGAAACACGATAAGCATTCTTTCGGCCTACGCGTTTTGTTACCATGGCGCCGCTATTCAGCGTTCGGGGGAACGCCCGGGTAAACTAGAAAATGAGGGGGGCAACATGGTTAGACGTGTTGCCGGAGTAGAGTTATGAGCCCCTTGAAAATTAGCGTCCGTCTTTTTCTGATGGTCATCATGGCCGTTGTCGGTCTGGTCGCCCTTACGTCCTACGCCCTGGTTGTCCAGAAAGGCGAATTACTCGACAGCCGCAAGGTCAAGACACAGCACATCATCGAGGTCGCCCACAGTATCATCGCCCATTACGGCAAAGAAGAGAGCGAAGGCCGAATGGCCCGCGAGCAGGCGCAAAACGCCGCCCGCATGGCGATCAAGGACCTTCGTTACGACAAGGTCGAGTACGCCTGGATCAACGACTACAACGCCGTCATCGTCATGCACCCGATCAAACCGGCACTCGACGGCAAGGACCTCTCGAAATTCAAGGATAAGGGCGGCAAGGCCCTGTTCTCCGAATTCGTCAAGGTGGTCAAGGCCAAGGGCGCCGGTTTCGTCGATTACCTGTGGCCGAAACCGGGCTTCGAGAACCCCGTTCCCAAAATCTCCTACGTCAAGGGTTACGCGCCCTGGCAGTGGATCGTCGGTTCGGGCATCTACATTGACGACGTCGATACGGCCTTCAACAAATACATGATGACGCTCGGTGGCGTGACCCTGGGCATCCTGGTCCTGCTCGCCATCGTCGCCATTTTGATCGCCCGCGGCATCACCGGTCCACTCGGCAGCATCACACGCAATATGCAAAAACTGGCCGATGGCGATAAGGACATCAACATTAGGCACACCGACTCTCAGAGCGAGATCGGTGCCCTGGCCCGCACGATGGGCGTCTTCCAGGAGCGTGCCGTCGAGATGGAAGCCCTTCAGAAGAAGCAGGTCGAAGCGGAACGGCAAGCCTCCGAACAACGGGCCGAAGAACGCACGGCACTTGCCAACGAGTTCGACCAGAAAGTCGGCGGCCTGATCTCGACCGTATCCTCGTCGGCCGGCCAACTGCAATCGGCCGCCCAGGGCATGTCGTCGAATGCCGATCAGGCCAACGTGGAAGCCCAGAAGGTTACGGGCCCCTCGGAAAATGCTTCGCACAGTGTACAGGCCGTGGCCACGGCGGCGGAGGAACTGTCCGCTTCGATCACTGAAATCAGCTCGCAAGTGACCCGTTCGACACAAATTGCATCTGATGCGGTGAGCGAAGCCGAGAAGACCAACGCCAAGGTCAAAGGGTTATCGGATGCCGCCAACAAGGTCGGCGAAGTCATTAACCTGATCACCGACATCGCCGAGCAAACGAACCTGCTGGCACTCAACGCCACCATCGAGGCGGCCCGCGCCGGCGACGCCGGCAAGGGTTTCGCCGTCGTCGCCTCCGAGGTCAAGAACCTAGCCAACCAGACGGCCAAGGCGACGGAAGAGATCGGCGCCCAGATCGGTGCCATCCAGTCGGCAACGTCGGAAGCGGCGGACGCCATCGCCGGCATCTCGAAGACGATCTCGACCATGGACGAGATCTCCTCCGGAATCGCTGCCGCGATCGAGGAGCAAGGTGCGGCCACCAACGAGATCTCGCGCAATGCGGAATTGGCGGCGGTGAGCACGACCGAAGTCAACGGCAGCATCTCGAGCGTGTCGGGCGCCGTTGAGGAAACCGGCTCGGCGTCGGGTCAGGTTCTGGCATCGGCCAATGACATGGCCCAACAGGCCGACGACCTGCGCACCGAGGTCAACGGCTTCCTCGACAAGATCCGAGCCGCCTGACGCCTTTTAGGAACCAACCGCCGTGGGCCCTCCGGCTCGCGTCCCATGGTTGGCCCGCCCGGTGTGGTCTTCGTGACCGGTCCGGGCGGGCCATTTATTTTCGCGGACCGGAATCCACCCGGCCGTTGCTCTTTCTCTTTTCACACACCATTTTGGAAATCGAGTTGTGACGGCGGGAGAACGGGTGGATGGCAAGGGGTGCGCGCCGTGAGCGGAAGGGCAAACGTCGGCAACGGCCGTTCAGCAAGGCCGGCAAGCGGAACAAGGCGGAAGGCCGCCTCGACGACGCACGCTTCGCGCTTCGCGGCGGCGACCCGCACCGGGCCTTCGAGGTCTGCCGCACGGTCCTCGCCGATCAGCCGGACAATGTCGACGCTCTGAGCCTGGCCGGTGTCGCGGCTTATCATGCCGGATTGGCCGACGAGGCTTTCGGCCTTCTAACGCTGGCCGTCGACCACGATCCCACCCATGCCGAATCCTGGACCAATCTCGGGAACCTGCTTGTTCATCGCGGCGAGACGGACGCAGCCGTCGAAGCCTACCAGACGGCCATGGCCGCCGATCCCGACTACCCCGAATCGTATTTCAACTTCGCCACGCTGATGGAAAACCTCGGTCACCTGCCGCAAGCCCTTCAGGCCTACCACAAGACCCTCGAGAAGGCCGCCGAACATGAACCGGCGCGGCATGGCATGGGCAATGTCCTGAAGTCCCTGGGGCGTCTGGTCGAGGCGAAAGCCGTATACGAAGAGACCCTTGAGCGTAGTCCATCGCAACCGGCCGTGCGGGCCAACCTGGCCGCGGTGCTGCACGAACTGGGAGACTTGGACGGTGCCGCCGCCCAATGCCGCCGGGCACTCGCCGCCGCCCCGACGCTGCTCGAGGCACGCTACAACCTGGGCCTCGCGCTGCAGGAACTGGAAAGGTTCGACGAAGCGGTCGCCGCCTACGACATGGTCCTCGGCCGGGTGCCGGACCACGCGGCCGCCGCCCACAACCGGGCCGACGCCCTGCAGCGTTCCGGGCGCCTCGACGAGGCGCGGGAAGCCTATGAGCGGACCATCACCATCGACCCCGATTTCGCCAAACCCCAGGTCAATCTGGCTGATCTGAATTTGCAGCTGGGGGACCCGGACGCAGCGCTCTCGGTCTGCGACGGCTTCCTGTCCGGTCACCCCGGCAATACCGATCTATTGGCCTTCAAGGCGATCGCCCTCGGGGACGCCGGACGGGAAACCGAGGCCGCGGCCTTGGTCGACTTCGACCGCCTCCTGCACACCGTCGACGTCGAGCTGCCACCGGACTTTCGGTCATTGGATGCCTTCAACGGGGCGCTCGTCGCCCACCTTCTCGACCACCCGACACTGACGCCCTCACCGCTGAGCCATGCGACCCGAGAGGGGCGCCATTCCGGTGAACTCTTGAGTGATCCCCGGGGACCGTTCGCCGATTTCGAAACCATCGTCCACAAGGCTGTCAGTGCCTATCGGAAGACGCTCGGCCGCGACGCCCACCATCCGTTCCTGGTTGGACCTCCCGAACGATTGGACCTCTCCGTATGGGGTGTCGTCATGGAAGCGGGCGGCCATCAGATTCCTCACATCCATCCGGCCGCCTGGATGAGCGGCGTCTACTACGCCGAGATTCCCGACAGCATCGGCGGAGAAGACCGGGCCGGTTGGCTCGAGTTCGGCCGACCGCCCGGCCACTTTCACAATCGGACCGAACCACCGCTGTGCGCCCTACGCCCGAAGGCCGGTTTGATGGTCCTGTTCCCTTCCTACTTCTATCATCACACCATCCCCTTCGAGATGGATCAGAGGCGGATCAGCATCGCTTTCGACCTGATCCCGGCGTAACCGTGATCGGCCCTGCCGCCGTTCGGCCGGGAGCATTGGCACCGGACCGGCAAAGTCCTTATGTTTAGCCAACGGGATTGGCCGCCCCGGCGGCAAGACGACACAGGTTAAGGAACGGCGTTGGAAATCGAAACGATAGAAACCGTCTCACCGGATCTTTTCGAGGAACCGCGGGACCGAGAGACGAAGAAGGCGCTGTTCAAGCGCTACGTTTCGAGCGTCATTCTCGAACTGTTCGACTACTGCAACCGGCAATGCGTCTATTGCCCGGTCTCCCTCGTCGATCGCATGTCGAGCATCAACCGACTGGATACCGGTCACCTGGACAAGATCGTTCGCGATCTCAAGGCGATCGAATTCGACGGTCATCTGTGCCTCAACCTGTTCAACGAACCGATGGCCGATGACAGCCTGTACGACGCCATGGCCAAGCTTCACGAGGCGCTGCCGGCGGCGACACTTTGGTTCAACTCCAACGGTGACTACCTCAATCGGGAAACACTCGATCGCCTCGCCGCGGCCGGCCTCTCGCGCCTCGTGGTGACCTTGCACGTGGCCAAGAACAAGACCTACGACGACCTTCACCAGCTCACGCGTTACAGCCAACTGTCGGCGCGGACCGGCCTTACGCTCACTTTCGAACGCTACCGGCCGGGCCGGAAGATCACCGCCACGGCAAACTACAAAGGCATATCGATCGTCGTTAAATCGGCCGACCACGGCGCCAACGGAGAGAACCGCGCCGGCCTGATGACGGACATTCCCGTAGATGCCCAGCGATCAGCGCCCTGTGACCGGCCGTTCGACGAATTCACCATCTCATGGAACGGCGACGTGTACCCGTGCTGCCAGTTCTTCGCAGGCGCGGCCGAACACGATCCGTTTGTCGTCGGCAACATCGGCGATGCCGACAACCTTTACGACCTCTATGCGGCGCGCCTAATGGCGTCATTCCGCACCGACTTGTTCACATACGGCACAAAAAAGAGCCCGTGCAGCAGTTGCATCGAATACGACGTCCACGGCGGAGACAGGGACGTCGAGGCCAGAACGGAAGCGGCGCGGCGTATCGGACTTGGCAGCGTCGTCAGTGAAGCCGTGTGATCGGCAACCTGGAATGAGTGAACGAGAAAACGCGATGACGGCTCTGAAACGTGCGACCCTGCGCATCGCTCGGCCGACCGATGAACTGGAATCGGTCGTCGAATTCTATGTGAACGGCTTGGGTTTTGAGCGACTTGGCGGCTTTAAGGATCATGAAGGGTTTGATGGCGTCATGGTCGGTTTTCCGGGATGCCCCTATCATCTCGAATTCGTTTGCGAGCGCGGCCAGCGGGCCGGGCGGGCACCGGGCGGTGACAATCTTCTCGTTTTTTATGTTCCCGATCACGACGCATGGCGCGCCGTCATCGACCGCATGATCTCGGAAGGCCATGCGCCGGTATCCTCCCATAACCCCTATTGGGACCGCAACTGCCGCACATTTGAAGATCCGGACGGCTACCGTGTCGTTATAGAAAACTCTGATTGGGCGAAATAGCGGCCGGATTCACGTGAACCGGTTCGCCGGATCGTTGGCCAGGACCGTGTCTTCGTCGTTCAGGGCATAGCCGAAAGCGTAACTGATCACCAAGTGCTCATTTTCACGGGTTTCGCCGTCCAGAGGCACGATGATGCCCTCCAGTTGAAGATCGACTGTCTTACTGTCCAATGCCATGTCGGCGAGGACACGCACCGGTGTCGCCGAAGCCAGGGCGCGCCGCAGCATCCAGTGGAACACTTCCGTTTCCGTTTCGCTGTAACTGTCCGATATGCTCTTGCCCGTGGCGTCGATACCCAGAATTTCGACCATCTGCGTGCCCCAATAGCGGTTGATGAACGACTCGCCATCGTCGATCACGTCCTTGACGATCGTCGTCGGCGCCACATCGAAAATATCGATGAGATCGAAATCGGACCATTTTGGTCGCAAACGGGCCCCGCGTTTGCTGTTCCAGTAGGCCAATACCCGGTTGGCCGCCTGCGACTTGAACGTCGTACTGGGGAACACGGCAAAGGTGCTGGCCTCCGGCCAGGCGGGTAAAAAATGCTGGTAATCCATGTCCGTCAATAGGTTTCCCCACGCCATTGCGCGACATGCCTTCGTATTCTAGCGGATGGACGAGTCCGTTCCGCCTCCCCGTGCCGGGTCTCGTCCCCCTGTTCGCGCCCAGCTCGAAAAGACTAGATTGGGAATCGCGCCAACAGCAATCAAAAACCGGGCACAGGGGCCGGCGATCACGAATTGGTGATCGGGTTTGGGCGACGGGCAGTTCTCGCCTCAGCGACCGGTCAAGAGGTGGGCCGGGCGGTTCCTCCGTCGCCGACCAACATGAACGGTGCCCAAAAGATCGGATGGGCATAGGCGAACACGTGCTTGCCCTGACCGTCGATTGCCGCACCTGTGGAGATCATTTCGGTCTGCGCCGCATTGAGGCCGTCGGCCCGGGACAGGGACGGATCTTCCGCCTGTCTCGCGAACAGGGTTTCCGTCAGTTTCCGGGCGCTGGTTGTTTCCACGGGCCAACCCGTGGCGAGGATGGCGCGCGCACCGGCATAGAAAAACGCCCGTCCGAGCCCGGAAATCGCCTCGGCGCCACCGCCATCGCCGGCGGCCGTGTTGCAAGCCGAAAGCACGACCCAGTCGGCGTCGAGTTTCAGGGCCATGATCTCGTCCATGGTCAATAGGCCATCATCGGCGCCGGCCCCGTCACTCAACTGCGGCGCCGAAAGGGCGAGCGCCGGCTGCGTCAAACCATCGAGCTCTCCCGGCACGAGACCGTGGGTCGCGAACGCCAGAACATTGCGGTCTCCGAGCCCCAGGGTCTTCACGGTCGTCTCGTTGGCCCGGCCACCGAGGAATACGTCGGTCGACGCATCGGCGGCGAGAGCGGCCGCGATGCTGCGAACTTCGGCGGCCGTATCGGGAAGCCTGGGCAGATCCTTGAGCGTGTAGGAGTCCTCGGCGGTACCGCTCGGCACGCTACGCCGTTTGAGCGGCAATCCCCGGACTTGCAAGCCGCCGCGCATAGCGACCTCGACCGGCTTCTCGGCAGCGGCCTCCTTCGCCTGTTCGGCGTTGAACCAGGGGTCGCCGAAGCCGGCGAAAGCCTTGCGCGCCGGGTCGCCGGCCGGCAAGGCGCGAAGAGTCGCCAGCGACGTGACGCTCGGCAGAACCATAGTGGCGTGGGTCTTTGCCAGCCACGGCACATCCCGGTACTCGGCGAACAGCAGGTCGGCATCAGGCGCGACGGTCACCGGCTTGGTCGGAAGGACGCTCAGCGGCAGGTGCCCGAGCGGCCCATCGGCGACGACCAGCAGGTGACGCGCCGGTTTCCAGCCAGCCTCGACCGGCCCCAACAGCGTCTTGTAGAGATCATGTGCGAGAACCGTATCGAAGGGTGGGATTTCGCCCAGCGTCGCAGCTTGCGGGTCGAGAGCCGCGCGCAACTCGGCGACCGTGTCGTCGAGGTCCTCAAGGCCCAGATCGGTAGCCGCGAAAGCGACCGGCCCCGCTTTTCCAAAAGACCAAACGTAGGTGCGGCTGTCGGCCACATAAAATGCGACGATTGCCTCGTCGGCGCCGAGCGCGGCCCGGGCCTGTTCGATGGTCGCCGGTTTCGGGTTGATGATCGAAGCGTATTCGGGGAACCGGCCTTCGATCTCTTCCATCAAGGCGGCGCGCGCCACACGCAAATCGTCGATGGCGACGCGCAGTTGCCGGCTGTCGGATCCGCCGCCGTCGACCATGGCGTTTGAGAGAACGCCATAAAGGGCGGAGATCTGTTTTTGTGCGTCCTGCTCGCGGCGCACCAGATCCTTCAGGTCCGGGTTGGTGATGGCCGCGCGCGCGGCGGAACGCGCCAACGCCTCCTGCACGCCACGGGCGCGGGCCGCGTTGGCAACGACGAAAGCTTCCTCCGCCGCGCCGTCGCCGCCGGACGCACCCAAAGCATCGAGATAGCCTTCCAGGATCAATCTCATCCGACCGCTGGCCGCCGCGCCGCCGTCCGAATTGGTTTGGCGGGAGCGTTGCGTAAGGATCGGGAAGGCGGATCGGAACGCTGCCAGGGCTTCCGTCGTATTCCCCTGCCGCTGCAGGGCGACGCCGTGCAGGCCGAGCGCTTCAGCCGCGTCAAAATGCTTGCCGCCTAGCAATCTGGCGAGGCGCGCGGCGGCGGGACCGGTGACGTCAGCGGCCTTGGCTGGCTGGCCGCTCTCGATGAGCGCGACGGCGCGTCCCAGGTCGAAGCGGTAGAGGCGATCAAGCAGGACTTCATCGCCGCCGACTGCCGAACCGATCTCGTCGAATGCCTGCAAGGCCCCCGACCAGTCCTCTTCGGCAACCATGACGTTGGCGAGGAAATGACGGGCCTTGTTGAGCGTAAATCCAGAGGGTTCGACATTGAGGTTGGTCAGGATTTTGAGCAAAATCTCGCTCAGCGCCCGCGCTTCCTCGATGCGGTTGGTTTGTCCGAGGACAAAGATCAAAGGCGCGATGGAGCGGGCGGTATAGACGGAATCGCGCCCGAACCGTGAAACGGCGAGTTCGACGGCATCCCGAGCCACCACCTCCGCCTCAGCGAAGCGGCCCATGCGGGCCAGGGTTCGGGCAAGGCCCCGCTGTATATTGTTTTTGATGAGTTTCCGCGACGTCGCCATATCGTAGATGGAAAGCTGATAGTCGGGCTGCCAATTCGCCTCGATGTCGGCATCGATCAATCTCATGGCGCGGCGGAAAAGCGTTTCAGCGTTTTCATAACGGCCCAAGAGGTGTTCGATCTGGGCCTCAGAAAACGTCATCAGCGATTCATTAATGGGGATGAAATTGCCGATGCGGCTGCGTCCCTGGGTCCGGACGATGATCGCTTTGGCCTCCGCGAGGGAAAATTTGGCCAGTCCCAAATACTCGTCGGCGGCTTTGAAGTCCCCGACTGCCGCTTTGTAGAAGGCGAGCACGCTGGCCCGCGAGTTCTTTTTCATTACGCCGCGTTGCTGATTGCGAATGACGTCGAGCGATTTCTCACGCGCTTCGATTGCGGCGCGCATGTTGCCGTTTGATGATTCGGCATGGGATAGCGCCATCAAGGTGTTGGTCAGGAGTGTCTTGTCGGACGGGTTTTCGGCGAGGGCGGCTTTCAGGTCCGTGATCGATTGCTGCAATCGCCCGATCTCGGCCGCCGCCTCGGCCCGTTCGCGCAGCGAATCGGCCCGTTCATCCGGCGTCGAACCGGTCGGCGCCGGACCGTCAGCCTTGGCCCGAATCTTGGCCATCTCGTCTTGGTTACGGTCCGAGGCCGCTTCCAGCATGCGCGTGACGTCCTCGATCTTGCGCGGCGGTGGCGTGAAGGCTTCGTTCTTGAAGGTCGTCGTGATCTTTTTCGCCTCTTCGACAGAGACGGTGCGCGGGCCGGTCGATTGACAGGCCGCCATCAAGGCCAGGCAGCATACGCCAGCGGAAACGACTTTGATCGCCTTCATCGGACTCTCCCCGTGAAATAACCCCAGGTTTATTTCGCCGTAATGGTTTGCCGGCGTTTATAGGCAAACGATATCGGCGGCGCACGATCGGTCAAGCGCTCTTAAAGGTGATTTCTGGCTATTATGGTTGTGAATCCGGGATCGTCACTCGGTCTCGTTGATGTAGCAGCTTACTGCAGACCGGCGGTGTTCTTCACGTCTTTTGGGGTTTCCGTCTTTTCGACCACGACCGTCGGATCAGTCTCCGTGTCGGACATTACGCACCCACTGGCCGTGAATGACCACGAGGAATTATTGAGGACACGGCCGCAGCAAGCGCGACGGAGACCACCCGGCGTGCGCATGCAGATGCAGCTCCCTTCGAGGTGGGCCTTACCGGAATACCGGCACCAGCAGTCGCGCCCTTGTGCGCTGTCGGCCATGGCGCCGGTTGCGACGAACAACGCAACGATGGATATCGCGAGGACCATCAGGGACCGGGTCATGCCCTGCCCTCCTTTTAACCTAGGTACTCGACTCTATCACAAGTGGGTGAATTTGACGACGATCACGGTTTTGAACGGTCGCCGACGGACCTATGTGAGTAGAGTATGAAACCTGTGTCAGGGAGGAGGAAGACATGAGCCGCAACGTTTTGATCGTCGGCGCCGGCACCGGAATTAGCGCTTCCTTCGCGAGGGTCCTTTCGCGCGAAGGCGCGCGCATCACTTTGGCCGCGCGCAACACCGAGAAACTGGCCGATTTGGCGGCGGAAATCGGCGGCGAAACGATCGCCTGCGACGCCACCGATGAAGATGACGTGAACACGTTGTTTTCAGAGATCGATACCCGGTTCGAACGTCTCGATATCGTCCTCTACAACCCGAGTGCCCGGGTCCGAAAACCATTGCTTGAAACGAGCGCGGCGGAAGTCCGCAGGGCATTCGACGTAACCGCATTCGGCGCCTTCCTGGTCGGTCGCGAGGCGGCGCGGCGGATGGTCGATGGCGGCGGAACCATTCTCTTCACCGGCGCTACGGCCAGCATCAAGGGATTTGCCAACTCGGCAACTTTTGCAATGGGAAAGTTCGCTCTGCGCGGCCTGGCCCAGAGCATGGCGCGTGAATTCGGCCCGCAAGGCATTCACGTTGCGCATTTCATCATTGACGGAGGGGTCCGTGTTCCCGGCCGCGACCATGCTAGGAGCGGCGAAATCGACTCATACCTCGATCCCGATGCGATCGCCGAAACCTATCTACATGTCGCCAATCAAGACCCCAGCGCCTGGACATTCGAGATGGACATCCGGCCGTCAGTCGAATCGTTTTGACGAGCCCCCCACGCCATACCGACCGCGAAAAAAAAGAAACCGCCCACGAGGGGCGGTGAGTAACAGGGAGGCTTGTCAGGTGTGTGGGAGGAGTAGGAAACCTGACGGCTCTATAAAACGAAATTAGGAAAAGCTCTACATTGATCTAGATCAACTTAATTGCGCCTCGCATCGGCACCCCTCATACAGCGGGATTATGGCAAACGCGCATACGGCTTTCTGGCGGCCACGGTTCGGTTTTTCGGGGTTGATCGGGGCACGGTCCGGAGGGAGAAAGAAGAGAGGAGAGAAAGGCCGGCCCCGATCACGGTCATATCACCATGTGGCGGCCGGCCCGGCAGTGATCGAGTCACAGACGGCCGGGCTTTTTTCCTTCAAATACGCGGCTCGTCGATACGGTTCGTTGATTAGGTCGCAATCCTTGGCTAGTCGATTTTCACTTACCCTTCACGTCTTTCTGGGATCTTTGGTCCTGCTAGCCGTACTGTTTTCCGGCCCGACGATCGACACCCCGGATGTCCGGGCCGATCTCCGGTACAAGGAAAAGATCGTATCGGACCTCAATTGCCTCGCCCTGAACGTCTATTGGGAAGCGCGCTCTGAACCCTATGAGGGCCAGTTGGCCGTCGCTGCCGTAACCTTGAACCGGGTCCGTCACGAAGCCTTTCCCGACGATGTCTGTTCGGTCGTTCGCCAAGGCGGTGAACGCCCTCGACACCGTTGCCAGTTTTCCTGGTGGTGCGACGGCAAGAAGGACGAACCGACAGACGAGCAAGCTTGGAAACAAGCCCTGCTCGTTGCCTGGTCGAGCCTCCTTATGCGTGCCGGCGACCCAACGGGCGGCGCCCTTCACTACCATGCGGATTACGTGGCGCCCAAGTGGCGGCAATCCTTGGTTCGGACCGTGAAGATCGGGCGCCACATCTACTATCGTCAGCCCGCTCCGGCGGCGACCCCCATCGACCGCTTTGCTCAACGGCGGCGAATTGGATAGATTTGACGTTTCCTGAAAGCCCCCCGGACGACGAGGAACGTCATGCCCCATCATTCGATCCGTTTCATCCTCGGCCTGTTTTTGATCTTCGCGGTTTCTTCAGCTCCCTCGGCTGAAGACATCACGCTTAGAAGCGGCGGCCTCGAGCTCAACGGCCGGCTCGAAATGGCGGACGGAAAAACGATGGCGGACGGCGTCATCCTTATGGTTCACGGCACCCTCGCCCATAACGGCATGGAGACCATCCAAGGGCTTCAAGATGTTTTGGCGGAGCGTGAGATCAATACACTGGCGATCACGCTGTCGCTCGGGATCAGCGACCGTAAGGGCATGTACGACTGCGCCAAGACGCACCGCCACCACCACACGGATGCGCTCGACGAAATCGCCTTGTGGCTAAACTGGCTCAAGGCAAAAGGCGCCAAGGACGTGACATTGTTCGGCCACTCCCGGGGCGGCAATCAGGCAGCCTGGTTCGCCGCCGAACGCCAGCACGACCTGCTTCGCCGGTTGGCCCTTTTGGCACCAGCCACCTGGAGCGCCGAGCGCGTGGAGACGGGTTTCAAGAATAACCACGGGCGCGATTTGGCGGTCGTCATCGAGGAGGCGCAAGCCCTTGCCGCGCAGGGCAAGGGCGATCAGCCGATGAAAGGCGCCGGCGTCCTTTACTGCCCGGGCGCCGACGTCACACCGAATAGTTTCCTCTCCTACTACCTGCCCGATGACCGTTTCGATTCACCGTCGTTGCTGGAAAAGATCAAGCATCCCGTCATCGTCATTGCCGGCGGCAGGGACACGGTCGTCGCCGGCCTTGCCGAACGGGTCGAGCCGATGGCCGACGGCAAGAACCTTCGGTTCGCCCTGATCGAGGACGCCGATCACTTTTTCCTCGACCTGATGGCCGAGGATGTGGCCGACGCCATCGAGGAACTCCTCGCACCGGAAGGAACGTGACGTCGCCGGGCCGCGGCCGTTGAACCCGCCCCCGCCACAAGAGGGCGACCCCCAGGACCTCCTTGATCGGGCATCGGCGGCCCATCGAGACGGTCGCTACGAAGAGGCGATCGACCTCTACCGACGCCTCGCCGCCACCTTTCCGGATGTCGCGGAACTGCATCTCAACATGGGTGTGGCCCTCCGCCAGGGCGGCCGACCGGAAGACGCCGTGGCCGCCTTCGACCGGGCTCGGGAACTGGCGCCGGAACAGGTCGGCATCCACTACAATCGAGGCAACGCACTAATTGACCTGGACCGACTCGACGACGCCGAGGCGGCTTTTCCCACCGCACTCGAAAAGGCGCCCGACTTCCTGCCGGCGGTGAACAACTTGGGCGATCTCCTGACCCGTCGCGGACGCCACGCAGAGGCCGCCGAACTCTACGCGGGCGCTCTGGCGACGGAACCCGGGCATCCGGAGCTGCTGAACAACCTCGGCAACGCCTTTGCATCCCTCGGCCGTTACGAGGACGCGGAAACCCATCTCGCTGGCGCCATCACAGGTGACCCCCGACGCGGCCTCTACCTGAAGAACCACGGCGCCGTCTGCCAAGCGCTCGGCCGCTGGGCCGAGGCGGAAAGCCAATTCGACCGTGCTCTTGCCATCGACCCGGATGATGCTGACGGCCATTGTCTGCGCGCCTTCGCGCGCCTCGCGCAGGGCCAATACGGCGACGGTTGGGACGACTACCGCCACCGCTGGCAAACGGCCGATTTCGAACCGCGGCGCCCCTTCCCCGCCCCACCTTGGAACGGTGCCGTACTGGAGGGAAAGCGCATTCTCGTTTGGGGAGAACAGGGCATCGGCGACGAAATCATGTTCGTGACGATGATCCCCGATCTCGTCGCCGCCGGCGCCGGCGTCACCCTCGAGTGCTCGCACCGCCTGGTGGCCTTGTTTGAGAGGTCTTTTCCGGAAGTCGCCGTCGTCCCCCGCCTTCAACCGCCACGCCGCGACCTCGCCGCGGTCCCCTTCGACTGGCAAACCGCCTCCGGTGATCTCGGCCGCTATTTGCGCCGCGACGAACAGACGTTTCCGGCGCGGACGCACTTCCTGACCGCGGAACCGCAGCGCACGGAGGCCATTCGGCAACGCTACCGCGCCATTGCCGGTGAACGTTGCCTCGTCGGTCTCACCTGGCGAAGCGGCGCCGAAGCCACGGGCAGTCAACGCAGCCTCGGTGTCGATGACCTTGTTCCTCTGGTCGGTCCGGACCGTGTCTTCGTCAACCTGCAATGGGGCCAAGTCGAGGACGAGCTGGCCCGGTTCGAAAACGAAACCGGACAGGCGGTCATAAACGACCCGGCTATCGATCCCCTGGGCGACATGGATGCGGTCGCGGCCCAGGTCGCGGCATTGGACCTCGTGATTACCGCGGCCAATACGGCCGTCCATGTGAGCGGCGGCCTCGGTATCGAAACCTGGGTCCTCGTACCGAGCCCGCCCGATTGGCGCTGGCGGGCCGCGGGAGACCACAGCTCCTGGTATCCGTCGGTCCGCCTATTCCGACAGAATAGCCGCGGCGACTGGTCGCAAGCGGTTGCCGAACTGGCCCGCCGGTTGTAGAGAACCGGTTGGGGAGCGTGGACGCGAAGGGAGGTCACCATGGCATTCGACAGGATCGCCGTTCTGGGCTTGGGCAAGGTCGGCAAGTTGGCCGCCGAACTGCTGCAGGACGCCGGCTTCGAGGTTGTCGGTTTCGACAATCGCGAACACCTGACGCCACCGCCGCTGCCGGTCGAGCGCCAGGACGTTGCATCGCCGGAGACCTTGGGTGAAATCCTCAAACCCCTCGACGGCGTGTTGTCCTGCCTGCCCTACCACCTGAACCTTTCTGTCGCCTCGACGGCCCATCATCTGGGGCTCCACTATTTCGACCTCACTGAAGACGTGCCGACGACCCAGGCTATCCGCGAAATGAGCGAGAGCGCCAAAGCGGTCATGGCGCCGCAATGCGGCCTGGCGCCCGGTTTCATCGGCATCGTCGGCGCCCATCTGGCCGAACAGTTCGAGCGGGTCCGCTCGATCAAACTCCGCGTCGGCGCCCTGCCGCAGCACCCGAGCGGGCTCTTGGGTTACGCCTTCAACTGGTCGCCGGAGGGCGTCGTCAACGAATACCTCAACGACTGCGAGGTCATCGAGGAAGGCCAGCACAAATGGATCTCGCCCATGGAATGGGTCGAGACCGTCTATGTGGGCGGCGTCAAGCTCGAGGCCTTCTCCACTTCGGGCGGGCTCGGCACCATGTGCGAGACCTACCTGGGCCGCGTCGAGAACCTGGACTACAAGACCATGCGCTATCCGGGCCACGTGCAGCTCATGAACTTCTTCTTCCACGAACTCCTCATGCGCGAACGCCGCGAGGACGCCGGGCAGATCCTGACCCACGCCAAGCCGCCGGTGGACGACGTCGTCGTCTTCCTGCACGCATCGGCCGAGGGCGAGGCCGACGACCGCCTCATGCGCCGCGAGTTCGTCCGCGCCTATTATCCGATCGACATCAACGGCACCCCACGCACCGCCATCGCCTGGACGACTTCGGCCTCGGCCTCAGCCGTCATCGAGATGGTCCGCGCCGGCGCGCTCCCGGAAAAGGGTCTCCTCAAACAAGAAGAGATCCCGCTCGCGCCCTTCCTGGAAACGCGCAACGGGGCGCTTTATGGGGCGGTGAAGGGTTAGGCTGGCGGCACAACGTCGAAACGCTCAGAACAGGCCCCGCACGAAAAGATCGCTGCCCTCCGCGACATCGAGGAGCAAATTACCGAACCAGGCGAAGGGTACAGCCAGGAGTGGAAAGACCCACCATAGCAGGCTGGCCAGGAATACCAGACCGGTCGTCCCCACCGCGCCGAGTGCCGGATACCAGATGCGCACCATATTGTCCTTGGCCGCGTCCGGACCGCCATCGGCCTCGATGAAGGCCCTGGCGCCCCGGACCGCGTCCACCACCAGTTTGATCAACGCCACAACCAATGCCGCCAGGGCCGCCGTCAGGTGAACCGCCGTCGGCAGCAGGGTTGAGAACAGCATCAGGTAAATCCAAAGGTTGGGGGCGTCCGCCGGATTATTTCGGAGCCCCTCGAACAGCGGCCCCAACGGCAGCACCGGGCCCGGCCCAACGGTATTTGCCAGCGACACCACTGCCGCCGTGACGCCAGCCAACACCACCATGATGACCAGGGCGCCGAACACGTCGACGACAGACATAGCGGCTTCCCAAAACGCCGTCCCCTTGACCCGCCCAAGCCGCAATAGCCACCGCGTCAAACCTAGGGAGGCCCAGTCGAGCGGCGCGTTAGCGAGCGGCAGCAGGGCCAGGAACAGGAGCAACTGCAACATCGACCTCGGCTTGTCGCCAATGTCGACAAACGCCAAGACGGCCAGGGACGCCACCAGAAAACCCAACCCGTGTGTCACGAGAAATGCGTTCTTTTGTCGGTTCTTTTCGAGCCGACCAAATATCCACGTTACAGTGATACCGAGAACGACACCACCAGCGAAAGCGCCAACGCCAACGCCAGCGAAAGCAAAAGTCATAGAGATGGCGAAAGCGACAACGCTAGCGCCAGAAAAACCAACAGTGGCAGCACCAACACTAGCGAGGACGGCAACACTAGCGACAAAGAGAGAAAAAGCGGCAATACGAGCGACAAGACCAGTGACAGCGACCGCAAGAACAAGGTAGATGACGCGGTGCCAGCCGGACGAACGTATGAGTTTTACAGACAGGACCCCGATCAGGCTAACCCCGGCGGCGGCGATGGCCCGTATCATGCCGTTAGGCTCCAACCGCACCAACACCTCCAATCCCGGCGGCGGGATGCCGTTCACCGTCCATCCGACGAAAAGGAAAATAAACGGATAGGCGACGGCCAATAGCAGCGTGAAATCGTAGAGCCCCGGCGACCAGAGCGAGGTCCATTTCCCGCCGGCCATTGCGCGTTCCAGGTAATCGTCCCCGGCCCGGCGGTCGATCCACCGGAGGAAACCGTCCACAGCGCCACCGTAAAGTCTTTCCAGAGTGGTGCCGAATCCAGCCGCTTTGGCAGCAAGGAACGCGAGGAACCGGTCGTCCTTGCGCTCCGGCGCGAGGACCTTGCGCAGACCCCAGAAAACGGCGACGAACAACGGTCCCAACGCGAGAAAGTAATTTGCGCCGGTCGGTCCTGCCAGTAGCGCACTGAAGATCGTCTCGGCTTTTTCCATGCCGTATCCCGTCCCCAAGAGATTGAGTCTTTTAGCAGAAACACTCTCTTTTGGCGTAGGGTATTTCGATTCTGTCGGAGATTGTGGAGAACGGAAGGTCGGCCGCGGGGTTGGCCTAGCCGTGCACCAGATGCTCCGCCGCTCCGATCAGGGCCGGGTTTTCAGCGGTGATGACGGACGTGGGGATCGAGGACATTAGGTCTCGGAAGCGGCCTTTATCTTCGAAACGACGGCGAAATCCACCGCTCCTGAGCACGTCTAGAAAACGCGGCGCCATGCCGCCTCCGATGTAGGCGCCGCCCCTGGCCACCAGAGTCAGGGCCAGATCACCGGCGACGGAACCCAGAATCAAGCAGAAGCGCTCGATCGCGGCGACGGCGGCGGGGTCTTCGCCGGCCAGACCGAGTCTGGATATGGCGGCGGCGTCCTCGGCTATGCCGGCAGTACCTTCGATTTCACAGAGGGCGTCGTAGAGGTTTTTCAGGCCGGAACCGGACAACAGGCGCTCGACGGAGACCCGGCCAAAGCGTTTGGCGAGAACCTTCAGGATCTCGATCTCTTCCTCGTCCGCAGGCGCGAACCCGACGTGGCCACCCTCGCCGGACAAGGCTGCCCACTGACCGTTTCGCTGGACCAAACCGGAAACACCGAGACCGGTGCCGGGTCCGATGACAGCGATGGGGGCGCCGGAAATCGTATCGCCGCCACCGATGCGTTCGATTTCGCCGTCGCCCAACCCGGGCACGGAAAGTGCGAGCGCCGTGAAATCGTTGACGACGACAAGCCGGTCCAGACCGAACCGCTCCTTCAGGCCGCGCTGAGAGAACTGCCACGGGCTGTTGGTGAAACGGATGATGTCGTCGTGGGCCGGACAGGCGACGGCAATACAGGCCTCGGCGATGGGACGGTCACCGGCGAAAGCGCTGATGGCCTCGGCGATGCCGGGGTAGTCGCAAACCGCCAGGGTCTCCGATCCTTGCGGCCGGCCCGATGCGCCGACCCAGGCGAAGCGGGCATTGGTGCCGCCGATGTCGCCGACCAGCCTCGTCACCATCCCTCCCCGTTTTATCCGTCACGTCCGGCCGCGATACTCGCCCATCGACGCGGGTGCGTCCAGTTGCGAAGAAACGGTTTGAGGCGCCTAGCGGATCACTTCTGAACGATCCATTCGTGTTCCGGATCGTTCTTGAAATGCCAGACCCGGCGCGGGCCGGCCATGACGTTGAGGTAGTAAAGATCATAACCGTGCGGCGCGCCGACGGGATGATAACCCTTGGGCACCATGACCACGTCGCCGTCATGCACGGTCATCGTCTCGTCGATGGAGCGGTCATCCGTGTAGACCCGCTGGAAGGCGAAGCCCTGGGACGGGTTGACCCGGTGGTAATAGGTCTCCTCGAGACTCGATTCGGTGGGCAAGGCGTCGGTGTCATGCTTGTGTGGCGGATAGCTCGACCAATTGCCGGCCGGCGTGATGACCTCGACCACCAGCAGGCTGTCGGCCGGTTCGGTCTCCGGCAGGATGTTGTAGACGTGGCGCTTGTTGCCGTCCTTGCCGCGTTCCTCGTATCCGACGTCGTCGGGTCCGATCAAACGAGGCGGTAGGTCACCCCGGCCCGGGGCCGAACAGACGGCAAGCTCGACGTCGCCCAAGGCCTCAACCGTGTAGCGGCTGCCGGCCGGGACGTAGACCGAATAGGGTTTCTTGCCCTCAAACACGGATTTCCGCCCGCCGATGGAGTCGAAGCGCACCTCGCCCGCCCAGACGTTGGCCTCTCCGGTCACCAGGACGAGACAGACCTCGCGGTCTCCAGGACGAGACAGACCTCGCGGTCTCCAGTTTCGGCCTCAGCCGTTTCACCGGCCGCGAGCTTATGCAGCTTGAAACCCACGTACTTCCAACCGGCCGTTTCCGGTGTGACTTCCAGGACGTTACCGTCCGCCTTCCGTTCACCGGGGCGTACAAGCAAAGACGACATGTTCTTCCTCTTTTCCAATCGACGGTGAAGTGACGGACACGTTACGGCCCGATGCCGGATCGCCTGGTTGCAACCACACCGGGTCGACACCGTCAATGATGACTATATTTCATCCAGCTTTCGGCGAGCGAGCCAAATCTGCCGGCCATGACCGCGACGGCGCCGGCGTCATCGGTTTCGCCTTTCAACCACTGCTCGGCAACGTCACCGAATATGGTCCTCCCGACCGCGAACCCCTTGACCACATCATGGCCAGCGGCGACACGAAGGGAGTCCATGAGGGCGTCCATGGGAGCATCCAGCCCGAGCACGACGACGCCGCGGCATTGCGGGTCGTTTTCCGTGATCACCGAACCGACCGCCTCCCAGGCCGCGTCGCTGACCAACGGTTCGAGCTTCCACCACGCGGGAAAGACACCGAGGTCGTAGAAACGTTGCATGGCTCTTGCCACCGTATCGTCTCCCAGGGCCCCGTGTTTGCCGGCGATGACCTCGAGCAGCAGATCGTGGCCGGTACGATGGCAGGCGTTGAACAAGGTGAGGACCTTGCCTTCCTGGCGGCGACACAGGTCTTCCGGATCGTCCGGATGATAGAAGACCAGGCATTTGACCACGTGCTGGACCGGCCAATTCGCCAGCTCGTTTTCGACGTCGGGTCCGGTCTCGAATTCCAGGGGACGGGATCCCGGCTGTTCCACTGGGCGGCCGATCCACAGGCCGTTGCCTACGGAAAGGTCGATCGCCTTCTGTCCGAATCGCGAATCGAGGAGCGTGCCGAAACCCTCCCGCCTGCCGGCTACCTGTTCGGCCGCCCTTAAAGCCAGGACCTTAAAATCAGCGATCCGCGTGAGTTCGGCGCCGCAGCGCTCGGCCATTTCCTCGAACTGGCTTCGGTGGTCGACGGCTAGCGCCATTAGGGTTTCCGCGCCGGTCATTGATCGTCTCTCACCATCCCAGGAATGTTTTGGTCGGAAAGATCCCGCATAACGGAAACGAAATCTTTATTTCATTTGATTGTATAAAATAGAATTATGGGTCCAGGATTGCAAGACCCACATCGACATTTGAGTCGACGCTAACGGCTTGAGGAGTGTGGCTGCGGACCAGCTACCCGGTGTCGTCGGAAACGCCCAAGGAAATTGCCAGGACCTGAGCCAGGCAGATAGACGCGGCGAGCGCCCGGAAGCCATGCATCGTCGCGTCCTCGACGAAAAAGCAAACAGACGAGTGTTGGGCCAGCGGGCTCAACGGATGGTCGGTGATGCTCACTACCGGGACGCCCCTTTCGGCAGCATCGGAGACGGCATCGATCACGACCGGTGTGTAATCGGCGAAACTTGTCGCGAACAGGAGATCGGACTTTTTCATTTGAAGACGCTGTTCGACAACCATGCCACCGACATTGTCGAGCAAAACCGCAGGGCGGCCGATCTTCGAAACCATGTAGAAGAACGAAGAGGCGACTGGATAGGCGCGCCGCTGCGCGAGAACGTAGATGGTATCGGCCCCCTTCATGAGGGCCGTCGCGCGTTCGAGATCGTTCTCCGGAATCTCGTCACTGAGATGGTGCAGCGCGGCGACGTTGGCATCCGTGAACTGGCGAAGCAAGGCCGGAGCGTTGCGCTCGCCGCCGTCCAGGTCATCACGCATGGCGGCCAGGCGGTCGGCATAACTCGGCCGGCTCTCGAGCAAGCGTTGCTGGAACAGACGCTGGATATCGGAGAAACCGTCGAAACCGAAGGCCTTGGCAAACCGGATCAGGCTCGACGGCTGGACGTCGGCCCGTTTCGATATCTCGGCGATCGTCTGAATGGCGAAATCGTTGGGGTTATCGAGCGCGAACTGAGCGATCTGCTTCAAGCGGCGGCTGAGCGAATCATAGCCTGCCGATATCTCGCGAACGGCTTCCGCATAGGTCTGTGGTTTCTTCTTCGTTTTCACGATCACACCGGGCCTAGGCAGGCGCCTCATATATCGATTTCAGTTCATTCCACATCGTGGAATTTTTTTTACATTTGATCAATGCAAATAGGGAAATGGGAGCGCAGTCATAGCGAACAGCTCCTAGCGCCATCCGCGTGCTTCGGCAATTGCCGACGGCACCGTTCAGCCTCCAGGGCGCGGAACATCTATCAGTTAGACCGGCACTTCGTATTTCGATTTGCCACCCGCTTATTCTCTATCGTCACAACTATTCGTCATAATTGGCTTCTTTATTCCAAATTGATCACCAATACACTCGTTCTATCGATGTTCGGGAGCGCGCATCAGGCATTCACAAGACGAATTGCGCAATAACTTGTTGTGCGACGCTGCGGCCGAGTGACAAGGCCCGGCTTTTAAACAACACCGGACGAACGTCTTCATCGCCGTTCGGCCGAATTTGCGGTGCGTGAAATGAAATGCGTTTGCAATTGTGGGCCGTGCGGAAGACATTGCTCGACGAAACCGATGTATTCGTGCAGGCGCTTTTGCCGTTTCAATACGATGAAAAGAAGACGCGTTAGATTCAGGGTAAATTTGGATGGCTGAAACAATTTGGCAACTCCTTGACACGTGTGATAATGCGGCGATCGCCCTCTCGGCACCGGAGCGCCCAACGCTCGATTACGCAGGCTTGAAGGAACAGGTAGCCTCAACAGCGGCGACGCTGGCGGCCCGCGGTGTGGCTCAGGACGATACCGTCGGTATCGTCCTTCCGAATGGGCCGGAAATGGCTTCTGCCTTCCTATCCGTTGCCTGTTCAGTTATAGCGGCGCCGCTCAATCCCAGCTATACGGCAGAAGAGTTCGCCTTCTACCTCACCGACCTGGACGCCAAGGCCGTGATGGTTATGGACGGCGTCGATACGCCGGCCCGCGACGTTGCCCGAGCCAAGGGCATGAACCTCCTTGAGATCCGGGTTGCCGATGATGCACCTGCCGGCCGCTTTCTCATCGAAGGCCAGGCCGCCGCCGCAAATGCCGGACGGCAATCGGGCCCGGACGATACCGCTTTGGTCCTGCACACTTCGGGCACCACGTCGCGCCCGAAAATCGTTCCCCTGAGCCAGCGTAACCTCTCCGCCTCCGCCCAGCACATCCGCGACACGCTGGCCCTAACGTCCGACGACCGCTGCCTCAATATCATGCCGCTGTTCCACATCCACGGCCTGATCGCCGTGATCCTAGCCTCCACTGCTGCCGGCGCCTCGGTCTATTGCACGCCTGGCTTCAATGCCATGAAGGTCTTCGGTTGGATGGAGACCGCCGAGCCGACTTGGTATTCGGCGGTACCGACCATGCACCAAGCGATCGTGGCCCGCGCTGCTCGAAATACGGAGGTAGTTGGGCGGCTCGGTCTTCGCTTCATCCGCTCGTCTTCCGCCTCCCTGCCGCCGCAGGTCATGACCGAACTAGAGGCGACCTTCGGCTGCCCGGTCATCGAAGCCTACGGAATGACCGAGGCGGCGCACCAGATGGCCTCCAACCCGCTGCCGCCGGCCGACCGCAAGGCCGGAACCGTCGGCCTCGCCGCCGGCCCCGAAGTGGCGATCATAAACGAAGACGGTGCGCTCCTCGGGCAGGGTGCTAAAGGCGAGGTCGTCATACGCGGGCCCAACGTCACCGCCGGCTACCGCAACAATGAGAAAGCCAACGCCGAGGCCTTCACCGGCGGCTGGTTCCGTACCGGCGACCAGGGCGTCATCGACGCCGACGGCTACCTGACGATCACCGGCCGCCTCAAGGAGATCATCAACCGCGGCGGCGAAAAGGTATCGCCGCGCGAAGTCGATGACGTGCTCATGGACCATCCGGCCGTCGCTCAGGTCGTTACATTCGCTCTCCCTCACGACAAACTCGGCGAGGAAGTGGCGGCGGCGATCGTATTGAAGGACGGCAAGACGGCCGAACCGAGGGAGATTGCGTCCTTCGCCAGTGAACGGCTGGCCGCTTTCAAGGTGCCGCGCAAGGTGGTGATTCTGGATGAGATCCCTAAGGGCGCCACCGGCAAGTTGCAACGCATCGGCTTGGCCGAAAAGCTGGGGCTGGCCTGATGCGGATCTGTATCTTCGGTGCCGGGGCCATCGGCGGCCTTCTGGCGGTCAAGTTAGCCGAAACCGGTGAGGACGTCTCCATCGTCGCCCGCGGGGCCCATCTGGCCGCCATCCGCGAGAACGGACTGAAGCTGCGCATGGGCGGTGAGGAAATCGTGACGCCGGTCCGCGCCTCTGACGATCCCACCGATCTCGGCGAGCAGGACTATGTCATTGTCACACTGAAGGCTCACTCTGTGCCTGCCGTCGCTGACAGGATGGCCCCGCTGATGGGTCCGGAAACGGCCGTCGTTACCGCCCAGAACGGCATTCCCTATTGGTACTTCCACGGACTTGACGGTCCCTACCACAACCGCCGTGTCGAAAGCGTCGATCCGGGCGGGCGACTTTGGGATGCGCTGCCGCCGGTGCGCGCCATCGGCTGCATCGTCTACCCCGCTTGCGACGTTCCCGAACCGGGCGTCATCGAACATTTGGAAGGCGATCGCTTCACCTTGGGTGAGCCCAACGGCGAGAAGACGGAACGGGTGCAACAGCTGGCCAAGGCCTTCGTCACTGCCGGTTTCCGCGCACCCGTGAGACCACGCATCCGCGACGAGATCTGGATCAAGCTCTGGGGCAATCTCTGTTTCAATCCGCTCAGTGCGTTGACCCGAACGACGCTTGACCTAATCGCAACAGATCCTGACTCGCGCGACGTGGCACGCGCCATGATGCTGGAGGCCAAAGCGGTGGGTGAGAAGCTGGGAGTCCGCTTTGCCATCGACGTCGACAAACGCATCGCTGGCGCCGCCGCCGTCGGCGCCCACCAGACCTCTATGCTGCAGGACCTGTTAAAGGGCCGACCAATGGAAATCGATGCCTTGGTAACCTCGGTCCAGGAACTCGGGCGGCTGGTCGAGGTGCCGACCCCGACACTCGATGTCGTCCTCGGGCTGGTCCGCCGCCTCGCCCGCAGCGAAGGATGCTATGACTGAAAATTCGGGGTTTTAAGGGTTGCCACGATCCTGGCCTTTCGCCGTCGACGATTGCGTTCTGGGCGCTTGCAAGACATAAAATGCCGTGCTGGTGAAAATACCCGACAGCGCAAAATCGGATTGTATCGGCGCGCCGGGCGACCGGCCCCGGTCGGTTCATGTGACCGACGGTGGTGTCGTACAGGGTCTGTTCAAAAGGGGGAAGAATAGGTGTCTGACATAGAAATCGCCCGTAAGGCGAGCAAGAAACCGATCCAGGAAATCGGCGCGAAATTGGGCATCAGTTCCGAGCATTTGCTGCCGTTTGGCCACGACAAGGCCAAGGTGTCCGAGGCATTTATCGAGTCCATTCAGGACCGGCCCGATGGAAATCTCATCCTCGTCACCGCCATCAACCCGACGCCGGCCGGTGAAGGAAAAACGACGACCACCGTAGGCCTGGGCGATGGATTGAACCGGATCGGAAAAAAGACTGCCATCTGTATCCGCGAGGCCTCTCTCGGGCCGTGCTTCGGCATGAAGGGCGGTGCCGCCGGTGGCGGTTATGCCCAGGTCGTCCCCATGGAGGACATGAACCTCCATTTCACGGGTGACTTCCACGCCATCACCAGCGCCCACAACCTGCTCGCGGCCATGCTCGACAATCACATCTACTGGGGCAACGAACAAGGCATCGACATCCGGCGCGTCGCCTTCCGCCGGGTCCTCGACATGAACGACCGCGCGCTCCGCCAGATCGTCTGCAACCTGGGTGGCGTCGCCAACGGGTTCCCCCGGGAAGCCGGTTTCGACATCACGGTGGCGTCGGAAGTGATGGCGATCCTGTGCCTTGCCGACAACCTCAAGGATCTGGAAAAACGCTTGGGCGACATCATCGTCGGCTACCGCCGAGATCGCTCACCTGTCTACTGCCGTGATATCAAGGCCGATGGCGCCATGGCCGTGCTGCTCCAGCAAGCGATGCAGCCCAACCTGGTTCAAACGCTCGAGAACAACCCAGCTTTCGTCCATGGCGGGCCGTTCGCCAATATCGCGCACGGCTGCAACTCCGTGGTCGCCACCAAAACGGCCCTGAAACTCGCTGATTACGTCGTCACCGAGGCGGGCTTCGGTGCCGACCTGGGGGCCGAGAAGTTCTTCGACATCAAGTGTCGCAAGGCGGGTTTGAATCCGAACGCGGCCGTCATCGTTGCCACGATCCGGGCCTTGAAAATGAACGGCGGCGTCGCCCGTGACGATCTCGGCGTGGAGGATGTCGAGGCCGTCCAAAAGGGTTGCGCCAACCTGGGCCGGCATATCGAAAACGTTAAGCAGTTCGGCGTCCCGACGATCGTCGCCATCAACCACTTTGTTTCGGATACGGACGAGGAGATTGAAGTCGTAAAGGAATACGTGGCGAGCCTAGGCGCCGAAGCCATCCTGTGCCAACATTGGGCCAAGGGTTCGGAAGGCACCGAGGAACTGGCCAGTTGCATCGTCGACATGGTCGAGGGCGGTTCGGCGCAATTCGCGCCGATCTATTCCGATGACATGCATTTGTTCGAGAAGATCGAAGCCGTCGCCAGGCGCATTTACCGTGCCAACGAAGTGATTGCGGACAAGAAGATCCGCGACCAGCTTCGCCAGTGGGAAGACCAGGGATTCGGAAAACTGCCGGTCTGTATGGCGAAGACCCAATACAGTTTCTCAACCGACCCGAACCTGCGCGGGGCGCCCAACGATCATGCCGTGCCTATCCGCGAGGTGAGATTGTCAGCCGGGGCAGGCTTCGTCGTGGTCATATGCGGCGAAATCATGACCATGCCGGGCTTGCCGAGCGTGCCTGCGGCCGAGTCCATACGCATCGACGACGACGGTCTTATCGACGGTTTGTTCTAGGCCGGTTCGACATGAGTCCGATTGCCGTCGACGGGGAACACCTGACTCCGCGGCGACGGCAAGGCGGCAACGTAGGCGGGGCCAACCTCCTGCTTGGCGGTTTCGCGCGGCCGCTCGCCGCCGTCGCGATGCTGGCGCCTTAAAGTCGGGCATTTTCCGACAACGGACAAAATCTTGCCCTAGCTGGCTGGCTCGGGAGGGTTTTTGGTAAACCACTCAACGATACTCGGCATGTTGTCCTCAAATCCGGCCGGCACACCGAAATTCAATGCACCTGCCCGCATGGCACTTCGGTTTTCGAAGGTATGCCGCACGTCTCCTGGAACCAGAATGAAGGAGCCTTTGGGGGCTTCGATCCATTTATCATCCATTTGAAAATGCATGGTTCCTTCGATCACGTAAAAGACGTCATCTTCGGGATGGGTATGAACGGGAGGGCCTTTTGTATTCGGCTCCAGCCACCATTCCGAGATGTTGTAGCTGCCAGCGGATTCATCGCGATCGGCCTTGAAGACGGCCGTCATGCCGCCCATCGCATAGTGTCGTCCTTGGCCTGGAGACAAAACGACGCCTTCGCGCTTGCCTTTGCCGTCACTCATTTGAGGCTCCCCGCTATCTGGACCAAGGGGAGATCTCGACGTTCGCCGATAGACCCACCCCCCTCGTCGAAACTTACAACATCCGGCGGTATTTGTTGATTCGCACGTCACCGTAGGATCAGTAGTGGCTCCTTCCGATCGAACGCTAGGATGGTCGAATTGGATGGGAATAGGCGGTATCCCTCTTGAACCGCTAAATGAAACGGCCGTGCCGCCCTCTGACTGCCTTGAAAACGCTCTTTGACCGGATTCCGAGACTGGCCACCCTATTCAGCCGCGACGCCGGTCTCCTCTTCCCCCTTCTCGACCCGGCAGGCCGAGTACTTGAACTCCGGGATCTTGCCGTAGGGGTCGAGCTGCGGGTTGGTCAGCATGTTGGCGGCCGCCTCGACGAAGGCGAATGGCACGAAGACCATGTCTTCCGCGATGGCGCGGTCGGCGCGGGCCATGATGTCGATGCTGCCGCGCCGGGTCGTAATGCGGACCGCATCGCCCGGCGCGATGCCCAGTTTGCGGAGCGTCCTCGGGTGGAACGAAGCGTTGGCTTCCGGCTCCGCCCAGTCGAGAACGGCGGTGCGCCGGGTCATGGATCCCGTATGCCAATGCTCCAATTGGCGCCCGGTGATCATGATCAGCGGAAACTCGTCATCCGGCGTTTCGGCCGGGGCGACGATGGACGCCGGTGTGAACTTGGCCCGCCCGTCGGCCCTGGGGAACTTGTCGCCGAAGACGATGGGCTGGCCCGGGTCGTCGTCGGCGAGCGACGGGTAGGTGACGACGTTGTCGCGCTCCAGGCGCTCCCAGGTGATGTTGTCGAGCGACTTCATGGATTTTTTCATTTCGTCGAAGACGTCGCTGGGGTGTCCGTAGGTCCAGCCGAGGCCGAGGCGTTTGGCGAGATCGACGACGATGGCCCAGTCCTCCCGCGCCTCGCCCGGCGGCGGCACGGCGGGCCGTCCCATCTGCACCTGGCGGTTGGTGTTGGTGACCGTTCCCGTCTTCTCGGCCCAGGCCGTCGCCGGCAGGATGACGTCGGCGTAATTGGCGGTTTCCGTGAGGAAGATGTCCTGGACGACGAGGTGTTCCAGCTTGGCCAAGGCATCCCGCGCATGCCCGACGTCCGGGTCGGACATGGCCGGATTTTCGCCCAAGACATAGAGCCCCTTGATGGCGCCATCGTAGATGGCATCGACGATCTCGACCACAGTGAGGCCCGGCTGAGGGTCGATGTCGGCGTCCCACAGCCCCTTGAACAGTTCGCGGGTGGGTTCTTGGGCGACCGGCTGGTAGTCGGGCAGGACCATGGGGATGAGACCGGCATCCGATGCCCCCTGCACGTTGTTCTGGCCGCGGAGCGGATGCAGGCCGGCGCCCGGCCGGCCGACCTGGCCGCACATGAGGGCGAGCGAGATCAGGCAGCGCGAGTTGTCGGTGCCGTGGATGTGCTGGGAGATGCCCATGCCCCAGAAGATCAGGGCCGCCTTGGCCCCGGCGAAGGTGCGCGCCACGTCCCTGAGGACCGCCGCGTCGATGCCGCAAATGGGCGCCATGTCTTCGGGCGAGAACGCCTTCAGGTGGTCCTTCATGGCATCGAACCCTTCGGTCATGGATTCGATGTACTGACGGTCGTAGAGCCCCTCCTCGACGATGACGTGCATGATGGCGTTGAGCATGGCGACGTCGGTGCCTGGGCGGAACTGCAGCATGTGGCTGGCGTGGGGTTTCAGGCCCTGGCCGCGCGGATCCATGACGATGAGCTGGCCGCCGCGCTGGGCGAACTGCTTGAAGTAGGTGGCGGCGACCGGGTGGTTCTCCGTCGGGTTGGCGCCGATGACGATGGCGACGTCGGCGTTCTCGATCTCGTTGAAGGTGGCGGTGACGGCGCCGGAGCCGACATTTTCCATGAGGGCGGCGACGGAGGACGCGTGGCAGAGCCGGGTGCAGTGGTCGACGTTATTGTGGCCGAAGCCGGTGCGGATCAGCTTCTGGAAGAGATAGGCTTCCTCGTTCGAGCATTTGGCCGACCCGAAACCGGCGACCGCTTTTCCCCCGTGCTCCTCGCGCAATGCCATCAGTCCTCTCGCCGCCTTTTCCATGGCCTCTTCCCAGGTCGCTTCCCGGAAATGGGTGAAGGGATCGGCGGGATCCACGTCAAGCCCCTTGGCCGGCGCGTCGTCACGGCGGATCAGCGGCTTGGTCAGGCGGTGCGGGTGGGAGACGTAATCGAAACCGAAGCGGCCCTTGACGCAGAGCCTGTTCTGGTTGGCCGGGCCGTCGACGCCGTCGACCCAGGCGATGGCGCCGTCCTTGACCTTGAATGACAGCTGGCAGCCGACACCGCAGTAGGGGCAGACGGACTGAACCTCGCTGTCATAATCGGCGCTGTCGCCGGTCTCGTCGGGCCTAAGCGCCGTCGCCGGCATCAGGGCGCCGGTCGGGCAGGCCTGCACGCATTCGCCGCAGGCGACACAGGTCGACGCCCCCATGGGATCGCCGAAGTCGAAGGTGATCCGGGCATCGTGCCCCCGCCCGGACATGCCGATGACGTCGTTGACCTGGACTTCCCGGCAGGCGCGGACGCAGAGATTGCAGTGGATGCAGGCGTCCAGGTTGACTCGCATGGCGGCATGGGAGTCATCGAGCAGCGGGACGCGCGACTCTTCAAGTGGCGGAAAACGGCTTTCGGAAACGGCCTGGCGTTTGGCCATGAACCAGAACTGCGACGAGCGGTCGTGGGCCTTGTCCCGGTCCGGCTGGTCGGCAATCAGCATCTCCATGACCAAACGCCGGGCCTTGACGGCGCGCTCGGAGTCCGTGGCCACGACCATGCCCTCGCTGACGGGCCGGATGCATGAGGCGACCAGGGCCCGTTCGCCCTCGACCTCGACCATGCAGGCCCGGCAGTTGCCGTCGGCGCGGTAGCCTGGTTTCGGCTTGTGGCAGAGATGGGGAATGCCGGTCCCTTCGGCCCTGGCCGCTTCCCAGATCGACTGGCCTTCCCGGGCCGAAACGGTTTCGCCGTCGAGCGTAAAGGTGACCGTCTTCGGTGTTTCGGCCGCAGTCATGATCCGATCTCCTCGCCGAAGTGTTTCATGGTCAGGCGGATCGGGTTCGGCGCCGCCTGGCCGAGACCGCAGATCGAGGCGTCGGCCATGGCGTCGCACAGGTCATCGAGAAGAGGCTGATCCCAAACGTCCTGCTCCATGAGTTTCACTGCCTTCTCGCAGCCGACCCGGCAGGGCGTGCATTGGCCGCAGCTTTCGTCCTCGAAGAAGCGCAGCATGTTGAGCGCCGCATCGCGGGCCCGGTCCTGATCCGAAAGCACGACCACCGCGGCCGAGCCGATGAAGGTCCCGTGCTCCTGCAGGGTGTCGAAATCGAGCGGTACGTCATTGAGGGACGCCGGCAAAAGCCCGGACGACGGACCGCCAGGCTGGTAGGCCTTGAAGACATGCCCGTCGGCCATGCCGCCCGCCGCCTCGATGATGTCGTCGATGGTGGACCCGGCGGCGAGCAGGTAGACGCCCGGATGTTTGACGCGCCCGGACACCGAATAGCTGCGCAGGCCCTCGCGGCCGTTCTTCTCGACCGAGGACAGGACTTCCGCCCCCTCGCGGAGCACACGAGCGACCCAATGGAGCGTCTCGACGTTGTTGACGAGGGTCGGCCGGCCGAAAACGCCGACCTGGGCGACGTAGGGCGGACGGTGACGGGGCAGGCCGCGCTTACCCTCGATGCTCTCGATCATCGCCGATTCCTCGCCGCAGATGTAGGCCCCGGCGCCGCGGCGGAGGTCGATGTAGCCCTCCCTGACCAGCCCCGCCGCTTCCAGGTTGCGGATCTCGCGGCGCAGGATCTCAAGGATCGCCGGGTACTCGTCGCGCATGTAGAGGAAGACCGTCTCGGCCTCGACCGCCCAGGCGGCGATCAACATGCCTTCGAGAAACAGATGCGGTTCGCGCTCCAGGTAATAGCGGTCCTTGAAGGTCCCGGGCTCGCCCTCGTCGCCGTTGACGGCGAGATAGCGCGGGCCCGGTTCAGCGCGGACGAAGGACCATTTGCGCCCGGTCGGGAAACCGGCGCCGCCGAGGCCGCGCAATCCGGCCTCGATCAAGGTCTCCTCGACGGTTTCCGGCGCCGTCCCGCCGCCTCGCAAGGCTTCCAGTTTTTCGTATCCGCCATCGGCCCGGTAGGCATCGAAACCCTCGTAGTCCGGAATATGCGGATGGGTATGGCCGGCGTCGATCGCCGCCTTGATTGTCTCCGGTGTCGCGCGGTCGATGTGGTTGTGACCGAGTTCGACGGTCGGCGCCGTGTCGCAGCGCCCCATGCAGGGCGCGCGGACGACGCGGACTTCGGCCGGGTCGAGGCCGTCTTCGAGAGCACTTTGCAGTTGCCGGGCGCCCGCCAGTTCGCAGGACAGCGAATCGCAGACACGCACGGTCAAGGCAGGCGGCGGGGTCTCCCCTTCCCTGACGACGTCGAAATGGGCATAGAAGGTGGCGACCTCGTAAACTTCCGCCTGGGATAGGTTCATTTCCTCGGCCAGTGCCCGCAGATGCGCCGCCGACAGGCAGCCGTAGCGGTCCTGGACCAAGTGCAGGAATTCGATCAGCAGATCGCGGCGGCGCGGCCTGTCGCCGAGGAGACCGCGCACGTCCTTGAGAGCGCTATCGTCGTATTGGCGCCCTTTCGGCGTTCGCCTGCCTTTGCCGCGCCCGGATTTCCAGACGCCCTTCGTACCATCGAGCGGAGCCATGGCACCCTCCTCCCTTCTCAGAAACCATTATAGGGAAACCCGAATGGGGCGCGGCGGCAAATCGTATTTCGTTAAGGCGTGATTTGCCCAGGTTATTGCGCCTGGTCGCTCAATGCCTTTGCCAACGCCAGGATCGCCGGTAACGCCGGTTCCCGCTCAACCACCGCCAGGCACATGGGTTTCGCCACCTCGGGCTCGACCAAGGAAAGCTGAATGGCACTGGACGAGAACGGCAGGCTAGCGGCGAGCTTCTCCGGAGCGATCGTCGCCGCCGTTCCGGTCTCGACCTGGGCAAGAGCCGCCGTCAAGGCATTGGTCTCCATGATCAGGTTGGGTTCGACGCCGACCTCCTCGAAGACCTCGTTGAGGATGCGTCGGTTACGCATGTTCTTGGTGAGCAGACAGAGCGGCAGCCCGGCGGCTTCCCGCCAGGTGACGGTTCCCTCGGTGCGCGGCGCCAACGCCGGCGGCGCCAGCAGCACGTAACGCTCGTCGTAGAGCACCTCGGTCTTCAGGGACTTGGGGATTTCCTGCTCGAGATAGGTGATGCCGGCATCGAGGGAGAACTCCTCCAGGCCCTGCCAAATCTGGGATGAGGAGGCCGAATGGATCTCGATGACGAGGCCAGGGTGCTGCTCGCGCAGGCGTTCCAAATTCCGGGCCGCGTAGGTGATCGCCGTCGGCACCGTGCCGATAAGGAGCCGGCCCGACAACAGCCCTTTCGCCTGCTCGATTTCCTGGCGCATGCCTTCGGCATCGGCGAGCAGTTGGCGGGCCCATTTGAGGACGATTTCCCCTTCATCGGTGAACCCCATGAAGCGGTTTCCGCGCTTGACGATGGGCGTCCCCAGTTCGTTTTCCAGATTGCGGATGCGGGCCGAAAACGCCGGTTGCGAGATCCCGCACTCGTCCGCTGCCCGGGCGAAGTGGCGATGGCGGGCCAGGGCGGCAAGGAGTTGCATGTCGCGGAGGTCGGTCATCGATCGAAAAGGTCCAATTTCGGCCGACGTTCTTTTTCCGCCTGCCTCTCGCCATCACTGAGGTTCGGTTGGACAATACTATAGCCGATCTCTTCACATCTATCGACGGCATGCACAACACGACTACCGCCGAATACAAGGCGTTTACGACCCCGCACCACCGTCGCCGATCAGGCTGAAGGGCGCCCAGAACAGTGGGTGGGCGTAGCTGAAGACGCTCTTGCCGCCATCATCGACCAACCCCGGGCCGTCGATCAGCGACAGCATCGATTTCCTGAGCGCCTGGGCGCGGGGCAGCGTCGGTTCGGCGGCGTGGACACGGAACAGTTCCGTCGTCAACTTGCGCGCCGAGGCGCTCTCCACAGGCCAGTTGCTGACCAGGAGAGAGCGGGTGCCGGCGTAGAAGAAGGCGCGACCCAGGCCCGAAACCGCCTCCGCACCGGCACCATTGGCGGCACCCGTGTTGCATGCCGACAAGATGACCCAGTCGGCATCCAATCTGAGCGCCAGGATCTCGGACATGGTCAGGAGACCGTCCTCGCCGCCGCCGGCCACTTCCGGCGACGACAGGGCCAAGGCCGGTTCCTGCAGCCCCTCCAGTTCGCCCGGCACCAGACCGTGCGTGGCGAAGGCCAGCACCTTGAAGCCCGATAGGTCGGCCTTTTTGACGAAACCCTCACTGGCCTTCTCGCCCGTGAACAGCGTCTGGCTGGGGTCGGCATTCAAGGCGAGCGCAATGCCGCGGATCTCGTCGGCGGTGTCGGGCAACCTGGGTAAGGCGTCGAGTTTAATGGCGCCGGCGCCATCACCTGGCGACGCCATCGGCGCAGCGCGGCGCGCCAGCACCATGCCGCGGGTCTTAACGTCTCCGGTGCCGGCCGGTCGGGTGCCCGGTGACGGCGCGCCCTTTTGGCTCGCATTGAAGAAGGGATCACCAAAACCGGCGAACGGTTTGCGCTCGGCCTTGCCCGGCGGAAGTTTGCGGAGTAGGGCCAAGGCACTGACCGAGGGCACGCGACTGACCGCGTGGTCGCGAACCAGCCAGGGGACCGTACGGTAGCCGGCGAACAACATCTCTCCTGCCGCGGCCGGGCCGGGTGTTCTCGTCGGCAGCACCGTCAGCGGCAACCAGCCGAGCGGGCCGTGGGCGACCACGACCAAATTGGCGGCCGATTTCCAGCCATCCGCGACTGGCTGCAGGAGCTGTTGATAGGCATCGAATGCCGTCTCCACATCGAAGGGCGGGATGTCCCCCAGGGTCGCGGCATTGGGTTCCAGGGCACCGCGGATCAACGCCACGGTGTCGTCGATGTCCTCCTCACCGGCGTCAATAGCCGCAAAATGAGCGCTTCCGGATTTCGGTACCGCCCAAACAAAAGAGCGCTCCTCGCCGACGAAGAAGGCGACCAGCGCCTCGTCGGGCTTCAAGGCCTTGCGCGCATCGTCGATCGCCGCCGGTTGCGGATTGATGAGACCGGCGTAATCGGGATAGCGGCGCTCGATAATCGCCATAAGATCGCCCCGCGTGTCGCGGTGCTTATCGATACGCACATTCAGATCGGCAACGACTTCGGAAACCTGTTGGTCCTGCGGTTTACTCAAGATCTCGGCCAGAAGCGCATTCAGAGCGGCCGTTTGTTTGCGCGAGTCCTGTTCGCGGCGAACCAAATCGGCCAGTTCCGGTTTCACCGCCAAGGCCCGGGCGCCTGAAGCGGCAATGGCGCTCTGCACACGCCGGCCGCGCGCGGTGTCGGCCAGTTGAAAAGCGACCTCCATAGCGTCGATGCCTGCCGTTTTTTCGTGTTCGGTCCCCCGGATATCGGCGAGGAGGCCGATGTAGGCTTCCAAAAAAACGGCTTTCCATCGCTCCTGTGCCGTCTCAGTGGCGTTCTCGTCGTCGATCGGTCGAGATTTGGAAAGCATCAGAGGGATGCCGGAGATGAAGTGAACAAGGGCATCGGCGTGTTTACCGACCCGAGCCAGGGCCGTCGCCAGGGTGACACGAGCCAGGGCAGCCCGCGGGTGCTTTTCGCCGAACTGCCGGCTGGCATGGCGATGGGCGTCTTCCAGATGGGGCAGAATTTCCGCTGTCCGGCCGGTCTTGATCAATGCGATGGCCAGCGACGGCGTCTTGCCGAGCATGCGCGTGAACCCTTCCGGTTTCATGACCATCTCGATGCGCGCGAATTCCTCAGCGGCGTCCGTCCATTCAGCCTGGAAGGCGAGGATCGAAGCGAGATCGCGCCGGGCGCCGCGCAATTTCGACTGGCGGTCGTTGAGACCGGCGTTCTGGTATATTCCGATGGCATCACGAACCGTCTGTTCGGCATCCGCGGCGCGGCCCTGGGCGGTCAATGTCGCGGCCAGCTTGCGGGCGATGTCGCCGGTCACAGAGTTGTCGGTGCCGATTTTGTCGAGAGCGTCGTTAAGCGCTGTCCGCGCCGTCACTTCTGCCTCTCGCAACCGCCCCTGTCTGATCAAGTTTCGCGCCAGACCCCCGTGGCGCCGAGCGCGAAGCGACGGATCCGTGTCCATTTTGCCGGACTCTGCAAGCGCATCGAGTTCCTTGCGCAAAAAGACCTCAGCGTCAGCCCAACGCCCCTGAAGCTCCATCAGGAAAGCGTCCATGCGATGGCTTTCCGCCTCCAGTTGCAGTCGCTTCTCCGACGGTGGACGCTTGGTCATGAAGATCTGCTGGATGGTGCGTTTTGCCTTCTCGCTGGCCTCACGGGCCCGTTCGATGTCGCCCTGGGAGGCGTACATATAGGCGAGGCCGCGGTAGGTCACCGGATTGGGCCGGATCGCCGCCGCATCCTGCATGATCCGAATCGCCTTTTTGGTGTGGCCGATCTGGTGCTCGACGAAGGCTGCGTCCTTCAGGATCGATTGGCGTTTCTTCGGGTTGATACGGGCGCTGCGCAACGCTTCGAGGGCCTTACGCATATCCGCAACCGCATCCGTGAGGCGTCCTTCCTTCTGCGCCTGCTTGCCGCGTTTGCGGTAAAAAAGTGCCTGCTGAGCCGCATTCACCCCACCCTCGCCACCGGCCTGCCCGGACTTGCGTTTCTTCTTTCCTTTTTTGCCTTTCTTGCCGCCGCCGGATTGGGCAAGGCGAATTCCGTCGATCCCGTTGCGCGCCTCGGCCGAAGTGCCTTTTTCACGAAATGCCAGGAAAAGAAACGAAGCGTCATTCGATGAACCGTAGACTGCTGTTGCCGGACTGGGGGAGATCAACAACGGCGCTGCTATGGCGGCCACAAGTGCAAACCGCACAAGCGTCCGGCCCGAGGACAAGAATGCGGTCGCAACCGTCATCAGACGTCCCTCCTTATCTGAGGGTGGCGAGCAACTTCCTGGCTTGACCGACGCACCCGTTTTCCGCCATCCAGACGATCCGGTGCGCATCGGTTGAGAGCTCCGGCATTTGCTTTAATTTGACCCGGGCCGCCGTCCGCTGGCCCTTGAGACGGACCATCACCGACATTCCATCGCGGACCGATACTTCGGACGGCCACTTCAGGTCCGCCGCGCCTTTCGGCCACGCAACCTTGGTCTTGCCGCCTTTCGGTAGCTCCTTTAGAGACACCGAGCCCTTTTTCTTGGTATTCGCCCGCCACAATGCCGGAAGCGTGCCGGTGCGGAAACAATGGGTGCTGGAGCGTCCCACATCGATATGCCAGACATCCGGCGGTTCCGCCTTGGCCGAACCCCGCATGACGCCGAGCTTGCTGGTGCCGCCCCCCTGCGGCGCCACCAGCTTGGCGAGCGCCGCCGTCAAATTCTTGTCGCCATCACCGGCGGCGGCCGCGACGGCACCGGAATGGGGGCCTTTCAGCATGATCACTTGGCCGCTTTCCGATACCAGGCTCAATTCCATTCCGGTCGCGAGCGTCACGTTCGTGCCATCCTCGATCATGCCGCCGGCCGGGTGATCCGGAGACGTTGAAGCGATGATTACCAATTGACCGGCCCAGGACGGTACGGCGAAAAGCAAAAGCAAAACAAAGGAGATAAACGAAATCGAATTGCGGCCGTTCATATTCTATTTTTCCTTCAACACGATGGTTTCTCCGGTCGCGCCACTAGCCAATCGGCCCGCATGTCGTCCACACCCTTCATCGTCTCTTCGGCGATACACACCATGGTGCCGGTCTGTTTGTTGACGCTCTCGAGCCTGGCGCCCGTGTTCATGGCATCGCCATGAGCGTTGTAGTCGAAAAACGCCTTGCCCCCGAAATTACCGACCGTAACCATGCCTGAATTGACGCCGACCCGGATGCCGCCGATCTCGATCCCCTGTTCCCGGTAGCGGGCCTGGAACGCGCGGGCAAACTTGTCGAACTCCATGGCGCAAAGGGCGGCCCGCTGGCGATGATCGTCCTGGCCGACCGGTGCATTGAAAAGCACGACGACAGCGTCGCCGACGATCTTGTCGATGGTGCCGCCGTGACCGAAGGCTATCGAACACATGCCGTCCAGATACTCGTTGAGGACCGGCAGAATTTCCGCCGGATTCGATTTCTCGATCATGCTGGTGAACCCGGCGAGATCCGAATAGAGGACGGAAATCTCGCGGCGCTCGCCACCAACCGTGAACTTGGTCGGGTCCTCGATCATCTGATCGACGACCTGGGGCGCTGTGAAGCGCGAGAAGGCATCCCGGATGTATTTCTTCTCGGCCCGCACCCGGCCCAGGAACAGAGACGTGACGCCGCCTGCGGCGAGGACGAAGGCTGCACTGGGTGACACCAAGGGCAGCAGCACTTGGCCCTGTTGATAGAGCACGAATCCGCCGACCCAGAACCCGACGATGACGGCGACCGTGATCAGGGCCTTTGCCCAGGGCGGCATCTTCACGGCGAATACCAAGCCGCCAAGCGTGGCCCCAATGGCGATGACCAGGATCAAAACGGCCGTACCCGTTCCCGGAGGCGCCTTACCGTCGAGCAGTTGGGCAACACCGTGGGCATGGATGAACACACCCGGAAGGGTTCCTGCCTTTTCGCCGAGGCCGGCGATCAACGGTGTGCGGTGTCGATCGTCCTGCGGCAAGTCGGCGCCGACCAGAACGATCTTGTCCTTGAACCACGGTGCCGGCAGCAGCCGGAAGGCGTGAAGCGGAAAGGACTTGAAGGTCGGGGTCTTGTCGTTGGGGGGCTGGCGGTAAAGCAACCGTTCAGCCTTGGTTTGCGGCCCGCTGTCCAGACCGGTCAGGGAATAGGCCAGCCCCGGCACCCAGCGCCCATTCCGCTCGCCGCCTGGGAAGATCCAACGTACCGTGCCGTCGGCCGGGTCGGACGCGAGGTTGGGAAGGGCGCGGTAGACGTTCGAAGGTACGTTCTCCAGAAACTTCGCCTGTTTATCCGTCAGTCCGTCCTGCGTCGACACCCAGGATACTGAAATCGGCACCGTCGAATTGGCCATGGCGGCGAACAGGACCTGGTCCTTCTGGGATTCGGTCGCCTGGTCGAACAGGATGTCGAGCCCGATATGGCGGGCACCAGCGGCATTCAGCTTGGCGATCGTCGTCGCCAAAATGCCGCGGTCCAAAGGCGAGCGGTAGGGGAACATCGCCAACGTATCCTCGGTCACGGTAAGGATGACGATATCCGGGTGCTGCGGTTGGCCCGGCGTCAACGCGGCGATGCGCAGGTCAGCGACGGTGTTCTCGACCTGGGCCAGGATCGGCAGGTAACGGAACCCGCCCCAGGCCAGCAGCGTGGCGCCGACAAGTACGGCGCCGATGGCCAAGCGAAAGCGCCGGTTCGACGACTCTGGCGTGTGGTTATCGCTCACGCGGATCCCCCAATCGTAAAGGCCCGGCTAAGAAAACCGCGGATAAGCCAGCGCTTCAAGAGCCTTTGGCGCCCGGGATTAGGCAACCTCGCGGCTGAGGAACGTGCCCAAGGCCGCATTGTATTCTGCCGGCTTTTCCAGATAGGGCGCATGACCGGCGCCGGCGATGGTCACCAGGTCGGCGCCGGGGATAGCGGCAGCCAGTTCATCGGTGCGCTCCCTGGTGACGACCGGATCGACTTCGCCGGCGAACACCGACACCGGGCAAGCGAATGCGGTGAGCAGGTCACGATTGTCGGCTTCGTTGATCATGCGCGCCGCCGCCTCGACGTCGTCGCGACTTGTCCGGGATGCGATCTCGGCAATCAGATCGAAGACGTCGGCGGGCGCATCGGGGGCCAGCATGGCACGGGCCCGTGCCAGCCCGTATTCCCGGGGCCCGCCGCAGTCAAAGGCCTGGAGGCGTTCCCGGTAATCATCGGTCAATCCCGATCCCTTCGAGCGGCATCCACCCCAATGAGTGCAGGACAAGACCAAACGTTCGACGCGTTCCGGATGGCGCCCGGCGAAACGCGCCGAAACGATGCCGCCCATGGAGTGGCCAACCACCGTGGCCCGGTCGACGGCGCAGTGCTCGAACAACTGGACCAAGGCCTCGGAAAAGCGATCGACGTCGGGCTCGGCGAGCGCCGACCCGCTGTATCCCGGCGCGTCCCAGGCGATGCATCTGTAGTCCCGGGAAAATCGCTCGAACTGACCGACCCAACTCAAGGAGTTCCCGGCGAGCCCGTGCAGGAAGACGATGGCGTCGCCCGCTCCCGTCTCCCGATAGGTCAGCGGTCCGCCCGGCAGGTCCGCCGTTCGTTTCCGCGCATCCATGGTTCCGCCCCCGTTAAGTCTTTTTCCGAAACCGCGCGTCACCCGCAGCTTTTGTTGGCACCCTTTGTAGCCCGATTCCGCTGATCCGCAAACGCGGGTAAACGAACGGAAGGGTTGAGAGACGATCCGATTGCGAAACCGTCAGCACCCATTATGCTCCAACGATGGCCTTCGAAGGAGACAGGACATGCGGTTTCTTATCCCGGTATTTATAGCCCTGACACTCATTGCCGCAGGCTCGGCGGGTTCAGCGCGCCCGGCGGACGCGTCCGACCTGTTCAACAAACTGAAAGAGGCCGTCGACAGTGTCGGGACCGGGACTCCAACCACGGGTAGCGGCGCGGCGACGCTCTTGAGCGACGACGACATCATCGCCGGTCTCAAGGAGGCGTTGAGAGTCGGCACCGAGCGTGTCGTAGGCCAGATCGGTGCCGCCGACGGCTACAACGCGGACCCGGCCATCCACATTCCGCTGCCGCCGGAACTGCAGAGGGTGCAGGGCCTGATGAAGAAGTTCGGCCTGTCGGACCTGGTCGACGACGTCGAGCTCAAACTCAACCGGGCCGCCGAACAGGCCGCACCGAAAACCAAGGAACTCATCTGGAAGGCCATCAATGAAATGACGCTGGACGACGCCAAACGCATCTACGACGGCCCCGACGACGCGGCGACCCAGTATTTCAAGAAAATAGCCTCCGATGATCTCGCCAAGGTCATCAAACCGATTGTCGATCGGACTCTAAACGAGGTCGGTGCCATCGCCGCCTACGACCAGCTCATGGGCGATTACGCAAAGCTACCGCTGGTCCCCGACGTCAAGGCGGATCTTTCGAACCACACAGTCAACCTGGCCCAACAGGGTCTGTTCCACTATCTCGCCCGCGAGGAAGCGGCGATCCGTCAGAACCCGGCGAAGCGGACGACGGAGATATTGGCGAAAGTGTTTGGGGGGTAGGTGTTCTAAGGCGAAGGTTCTCTGACAAACGAGCTCGCGAAACGATGTCGTCAGTCGCCGACGAGCCAGCTCAAAGCCGATCTGTCGTCTAGGAAAATACCTGTTCTCACGCCGCGGTTCGACGCGACGTCTTTCACAAATTCCATTCTCTCCATATCCTGAACCGGGATAATGATGGCCAGGCGCGTAACGGCCGGGAAATGCCGATGGAGTTCGCTGGTGAATTGAAAGTCCTGAGTCAAAGACTGTTGAGGTTTGGCTTCGGTCACGTCGATAAGGAGCCTTTTGCAGTCATTGTCGACCAGCGTTCGGCTGACATCTCCGCGCGAAGTCTCAAGGTCGTTTTTCGTGACGGTGCCGCTTATGGTAAGGGACACGAACCCTTGGTCTTCAAGAAAGTCCACGACGAAGGGCATCCACTGACCTTTCTAATTCTGCCGCGATTTATACTTCAAGCTATAGCATTCGGTTGTATTCAAGTCCCGCGCATCGCCAACCGGAAGACGGGGTATTGGGCGAGGGTGTTTGGGGTGTAGGGTTTCGCGCGTCGATGAAGTCTATTACTCGAAAACGCTCGACGCGAGGGACGAATTAGTCGTTGTTGCGAGCCCCCTGGTAGTGAGCGCCGTAGTGTTGTCACTGGTTCGTCCGAACACGAACGGCAGCTTAAAACTTATGGCTTGGGCTAATGGATTTCTCGTGCGACACGAAACCCGAAGCTAAAGTTCCGTGCATCTGGATGCGTTCCATAACGATTAGCAGAGCGGAGATTTGTTGGAGAAATGTTCCAGGCACCTCCACGTAATACGCGGTAGGAGCAATCCGCCTCCTTCCTAGCAGCGCCACGTGTTGGTGCCCCTTCGTAGTTGGGAAGATAACAATCCTCAGTCCACTCCCAGACATTGCCATGCATGTCGTGCAAGCCAAACTGATTTGGTGGGAAGCTTCCGATAACAGTCGGTGTCTTTCGATATTGGCCTTGAGGCCTACCGTTGAAGTTGGCTTGGTCGGTGGAGATCGTCGAACCCGTGAAATACGCTGTTGATGTGTTCGCGCGAGCGGCATATTCCCATTCGGCCTCACTGAGAAGTCGATAGGGCTTGCCTGTATTCTTGGCGAGTCGTTCCGCAAACGATCTCGCTTCCTTCCATCTCACATTTTGAACTGGTTTTTGGTCGCCTTTAAATCGACTCACGTTTTGCCCCATCACTGAAACCCATTCAGCCTGTGAAACCTCATATTTCCCGATGGCAAGTGGTGCTGGAATTGTGACATTGTGTACCGGGTTTTCATCTTTGAACCCGTCACCGCTCAAGTCGCCCATGCGAAAACTACCTGCAGGAACAACCACCATCTCGGGACACGTCGCGCAATCTTTGAAAGATGTACCGGGCGAGAGGTCTTGCTCGGACATTTGCGGAGCACAGGCCGAGAGATATCCGATCATTAGCGTGACCAATAACCAAGGATGTATTTGCATCCCGGATACCATTTTCTGGTTCGGCCAGATGCCTCAGTGACTGGTCCCGGCCGACAGCGTGATCTTGTTGTAGACGTTGTACTTGCCGCTGGGCTTTTTCATGGGGATGCGCTTGACCTCTTCCAAAGTCGCGGCGTCGTAGATGACCAGCGCCCCGTCGTTCTCCCAGATGCTGACCAGCGCGTGCTTGCCGTCGCGGGTGAACTCCACGTGCGCCGCCGTCTTGCCCGGTTCGGGGCGCAGTGTCCTGACGATCTCGAGTGTGCGCTTATCGATGACGTGCATGGCGTCGTGGTGTTTGCCGAAGAAGACATCGACCCAGGCATAGGGCGTGTTCTCGTGGCTTCGCATGAAGAAATCGGGGCCCAAGGTCTTGATGCGCTTGACGGTTTGCCAGCTTTCCATGTCGATGACGCTGACCATGCCTTCCCTCAGATGCGGCGTCGCCATGACGTCGCGACCGTCGTACTGGAAGGTGATGCCAGAGCCCAGATGCGGCATGCTGTCGAGCTCGAGATCGGCCACCTTCCTACGGGCATCCAAGTTGAACACCTGACCCTTCTTGGCGTTGCGCGCCGCGCCCATGACGTCGGTGTAGGCCTGGTCGAAAAAGAAGTCGTCCATGTAATCGCCGACCTCGATGCGCCGGATCCCGAACGGCTGCTCGGCGACGACGACGCCCTCGACCTGCCCTTCCCGGTAATTATGGACGAAGTTTCCGTAAATGGGCGGTGCGTCCGGGTCGTAGGAAAGCTCCCAGATCTCGGTCATGTCCTTGAGGGCGACGACGAAGCTGCTCCGCGGTCTCGCCGTATAGACGGCGCTGACCCTGGACGTCTTGCCCTTGCCGTCGGTCACCGGAATAACGCGGAAGGGGCTGAGATCTTCCGCGTGCAACACGACGAGGCTATGCGGCAGGAAGTTGCCGACCATGACCCATTTGCCGTCGGCCGATACGGCGATGTTGCGCGTATTGATGCCGGCGCGGATCTCGGCCACGGGCTTCAGGCTGTAAAGGTCGTACTTCGAAACCCAGCCGTCGCGCGAGCCGAAATAGACGAAGCGGCCGTCCGGCGAATACTTGGCACCGCCGTGCAGTGCGTAGCGTGACGGGAAGCGCTACAGGGGCTCGAACTTGTCGCCGTCCAAGATGGTGACATGGTGATCGCCGGTCTCGACGACGGTGAAGAGGTTCAAGGGGTCGGCGTCGTGCACGGGTTTGTCGGGCAAGGCCGAAACCGGATTGTGGATGACGTGCGTCGCCTTGGTCTCGGCCATGCCCCAGTCCGGGATCGCCGGGAGTTTGGTGTAGACGAAATCGACGACGGCGGCGATCTGCTTGTCGTCGAGCTGTTCCTTGAAGGCCGGCATCTGGGTCGCCGGGCGGCCGTCGGCGACGACACCCAGCGCCTTCTTCTTGCGAAGCCGCCTCAGGTTCTCAGGCAACAACGCCGGGCCGATGCTGCCCAGGCGATCATCGCCGTGACAGGCCGCACAATGCTGCTGGTAGACGATCTGCCCGTCCGGTTCGGTCGCTTCCGCGCGCAATGGCAGGGCGGCGGCAGCGATCATCGCGGCGGCCGTCAGAACTTTAGGCAACGGCATGTCTTTGGCTCCTGTAGGGCGTCGTCTCGACCCGGGGACCGCCGTCGGTGATGCCGATCTCTTCGTCGGTCAGGTAACAGGCTGGGTCTTCCTGCCAGGGATCTTCGGTCACCTGCCAGGCGCGGACGCGCGTATTGCCGTTGCAGATGTCGAAGTGGCGGCATTCGCCGCACCGTCCCTTGACGGTGCGCGGGTGCGGCTTGAGACCGGCCATGATCGGGTCCGAGGTGTCCATCCAGATCTCGGAAAAAGGACGGGTCTTCACGTTGCCGAGGCCGTAGTTCCACCACATGGTGTCCGGATGCACCTCGCCGAGATTGTCGATGTTGGCGACATTGACGCCGGAGGCGTTGCCGCCCCATTGCACCAGCTTGGCGCGGATGTGCTCTTCCTTCTCGGGGAAGCGGCGGCGCACCCAGTGCAACAGATAGACGCCGTCGGCATCATTGTTGCCGGTGACGTATTCCTTGGGACGGCCGTCGAGGGTCTCCTGGAGCGAGCGCTCGAAGAGGAGGTCCATCGCATTGCGCGTCACTTCCCGCTCGGCATCGTCGACACGGTTGGTATTGCCGCGTCCCGCATAGTTCAGGTGCGACAGGTAGAACTTGTCGATGTCTTCATCGTCGAGGAGGTCGAGAAGTTTCGGCAGCTCATCGGCATTGTCCATGGTCATGGTGAAGCGCAGGCCCACCTTCATGCCGCGGCTCCGGCACATGCGCGCGCCCTCAAGAGACTTGTCGAAGGCACCCTCCTGGCGACGAAAGAGGTCGTGGGTCTTGCCGATGCCATCCAAGCTGATGCCGACGTAGTCATAGCCGATGGCACCGATGTCATCGATGTTGTCTTCCGTGATCAGCGTGCCGTTGGTCGACAGGCCGACGTAGAAGCCCATGTCCTTGGCGCGCTGGGAAATCTCGAAAATATCGGGCCTGAGCAGCGGCTCGCCGCCCGAAAGAATGAGCACCGGCACCCGGAACGCTTTGAGGTCGTCCATGACGGAGAACACTTGATCGGTCGAGAGTTCGCCGGGGAAGTCGGTGTCCGCGGACAGCGAGTAGCAATGCTTGCAGTTGAGGTTGCAGCGCCGGATCAAGTTCCAGATAACGACAGGCCCGGGCGGGTTGCGCCGGGGGCTGGCCGGCGTCGGCTCGATGAGTTCGCGCATGAATTGGCTGACCCTGAACATTTCTCGCTCCCGTCTAACCGACCAGCCTGAGGCCGGTCTTCTTGAGGATCTTGGTACTATAGAGGATTTGATGGGCCCTGGCCCGTTTACCCAACACGTCCGCAACGCGGGCTGCCTTGTCTTCGACCTCGCTGCGCTCGCGCCCGTGGACCATGGCGAACAGATTATAGGGCCAGTCCGGCAGATGGCGCGGACGCAGGTAACAATGAGAGACGAAATCGAGGGAACCGATCTCGCGACCCGCTTCGACAGCGTTTTCGTCGGCCACATCCCAGACGGTCATGCCGTTGGCTTTGTAGCCGAGCCGGTAGTGGTTGGGCACGGCACCGATGCGGCGGATGACGCCCGTTTCCAGCATGCGCCTCACTCGTGCCATGACGTCTTCCGGCTCCAGGCCGAGGCGTTCGGCGATCACGTGATAGGGCCGGATATCGAAGGGCAAGCCCTCCTGGGTCGCGGCGACGATCCGGCGATCGGTCTCGTCAAGGACGTCGGGGCGCAGGCTTCCGTCAGGCATCGAACCTCAACCCTATAAAAAATTCTGCCTCGCGCGGCATGTTGAGAACGGTAATGCCCGTCTCGGCCTCGATCTCGGCGATCACGTCCGCGATGCGTTCCGGCGTCTCGGTGGCCAAAACGAACCACATGTTAAGCGCGTGGTCGCGGGCGTAGTTGTGGGCCACCTCGTCGTGGGCATTGACCAGTTCGGTCACTTCCTCGTAGCGGTCCGCCGGCACCGCCATGGCCGCCAGCGTCAGGCCGCCGCCCATGCGCTCAGCATGAAAGAGCGGACCGAACCGGCTCAATACACCATCCTCCCGAAGGGAGCGCATGCGGTTGATGAGTTCGGCTTCTGACAGGTCGAGGCGATCGGCGAGTTCGGCGAACGGTCGTTCCGACACGGGAAAGCCGCCCTGCGTTTCGTTAATGATAAGCCGGTCTATGTCGTCCATCAGGCGGCTCCCGGAACCGCGGCGGTACCAGCGGCCCGGTGGGCCGGTACGTAGTGCGCGCCGCATTGCTTGTAGCGGTTGCGGCTGAACAGGATCGCATTGTCATACTGGGCCATGCCGAGGTCACCGCAGATCTGGTCGATCTGCGACAACACCGTTTCGCGGTCCTTGCCGTGGATCATGTTGTAGAGGTTGTAGGGCCATTCGCGATGACGCAAACGCTCGTAGCAGAGTGTCACGAAGGGCAATTGCGCCAGCTTTGGGCCGACCTCCGCGACCTGATCGTCGGGCACGTTCCAGGCGACCATGGCATTGGCCCGGTAACCCAGTTCGCGGTGCCGGACGATGACCCCGAAACGCTTGATGACGCCGCTGTCGATCATCGCCCGCAGTCGGTCGATAACCTCCGCCTCGGTCAGCCCAATGCTCTGGCCGACTGCAAGGTAAGGCCGATCGACCAAGGGCAGGCCGTCGGCGATTTCACGGAGCAGTTCTTGGTCGGATGCGTCGATCCTCATTTCAGGTCGAACCCCAAGTCGATATGGAACGGCGTCAGCAGGCGCAGGTCCATGACCTCGAGGCCGGTTGCCTCGGATATGGCATCGAGAACACCGGTTAGCGCCGACTCGTCCGGCGCCGTTACCACGAACCATAGGTTAACGTCGTGTTCGCGCTCGTAGTTATGGTTGACCTCGGGAAAGGCGGTGACGATTTCCGCCACCTCGGCGAGCCGGGCATCCGGCACCCGAATGGCGGCCAGGGTACTGGCACCGACCGTTCCCGGCCGCACCGCGGCACCGACCCGGCCGATGGAGCCCGAAGCCTTCAACTCTTCGAGCCTTTCGATGACATCCTGCTCGTCGAGCCCGAGCGCCTGTCCAATCACGGCAAAAGGCCTGGGCTCCAGCGGAAAATCCCGCTGAAAATCGTTGAGCAGACGGTGCTCCAAGGAACCTGGCGTCACGGTCAGAGTCCTATTCTGTTGGCCCGGGCCGTCAGAAAGATACCGCTCGGTTTGTCGGCCGGCAATTCCGCGAGGCGCTCGAAGGTCCGGGTGTCGTAGACATCGACCCGATTGGCATCGCGCACGGATACCCAAACCTGTTCGCCGCGCGGTGTGAACTCCAAATGCAGGATCGCCTTGCCCGGCTTGAACTCGTGGACGATTTTCATGGACGGAACATCGATGACCTGAACCGTGTCGTTCTTCGGGTGGGCAAAATTGACCCAGACCTGGCGACCGTCGGGCCGTGCCACGGCGAATACGGGTTGGCCATGAACGGGGATTCGCCCCACTTCCTGCCAACTTTTGGGATCGACAACCAGCAACTCATGACGGCCGATGGCCGGCAGGAAGATCTTATCACCGGCCCGTGCCCAGCCTTCCAGGTGCGGCATCTTGTAGACCGGCAGTTTCTTCTCGCCGCGACCGTATCCCGACAGAATGCGCCGCGGCCCCTTGTCGACCTGCCACAAATCTAAAAGCGTCATTCCGTCTTCGCCGAACAGGCCGGCGATATAGTAGCGGCCGTCGTCGGTGACGAGTGCGTCATAGGGCAATTCGCCGACGTCGGTGAATTTTGTGATGGCCGGCTTGGTGCGATCCGTGAAATCGGCGATCCAGGTCTCGCCGGCATCGTAGAGGCTGAACACGAACCGTTGCCCCGGCGCATCGACAAGGCCAATGACTTTGGAAAGTTCGCCGTATTCACCGTTGGCCGGAATATCGGCGACCAGTTCGAGGGTATCGCTGTCGAACACCTTGACGCCGCCCGGCTTGTAGTTGGACACGGCAACCAGGGAACCGTCCTGGGAAATCGCACCGCCGATGCTATTGCCCGACTGGATAACCCGATTGACGATCTTGCCAGTCAGCATGTCGATCTTGGTCAGGCCGCCGTCACGGCCGAACACGTAGGCGAAGCGTTGGTCGCGGGAATAGACCACCGAGGCATGGCTGAGATCGCCCAGACCGTCGACGGTCATCAGGGACGTGCGGGTCGACGTCTCGATGATCTGAACCTTACCGACGGCGCGTTCGATGATAACACCGAGATCGCCGGTCCCTCTAAGCCGCGGCCCGTCGGCGTCAGCAGCCTTTGAGGCGATAAACCCGAAGACGATGATGGCCGTGACCAGGAAGGCCTTGTGCCACCAGTTCATTGCAAGGTTCATTCGGGCAACCCTTCCTTCAGTTGCTTGACGATCCAAACCACCTCCTGGCGCGTCAGCAGCGGCTGCCAGGGCGGCATCGGTGTGCCTTCGAATCCGTGCAGGATGGAATCGGCCAATACCTCGTCATCCTTACCTTTGAGGACTTCGGGAAGCAACGGAGGGCCGAGGCCGCCCTTCATGGTCAACCCGTGGCAGGAGCCACAGTCCTGCTTAACCAAGTTCAAGAGATCGGTACGCCGTTCCTGGCTCAAGCCATCGGCAAGAGCGTTTTCGGTCATCAAGAGAAGCGTGGCCATCAGGGCCAGGCTACGCATGGCGGAGTCCTTCTCCCCGCACAATGCGATCGACGCGGCCGTCACCGCTGCCGAGAACCTCGGCCAATTCGACGACCCGGCCGATGATAAACAGCACGGGGCCATCAAAATCAGCATCGGCGACATCGCCGGCGACTTCACCAAGTGTCGAAATAACGTGTGCTTGGTCGTCCCGTGTCCCGTTGCAGACGGCCGCCGCCGGGGTATTCGGCGCCAAACCGTTGGCAATGAGCTTGACCGCGATCTGCGGTATATGGGCCTTGCTCATATAAAGGACGAGTGTGGTCGCGGGATCGGCCATCCCTTTCCAATCGAGATCGAGCTCGCTTTCGGCACAGCAGTGCCCGGTGACGAAACGGACACTGTTGGCCACGCCCCGGTGGGTCAGCGGTACACCGATGGAAGACGCGCAACCGGTCGCCGATGTGACACCGGGAGCGACTTCGAACCCAATATCGTGATCGAGGAGATAGGCGGCCTCCTCGCTTCCCCGGCCGAACATGAACGGGTCGCCGCCCTTCAAGCGCACAACCTGGCGGCCGTCACCGGCAAGGCGAACAAGCAATTCATTGATCTCGTCCTGGGGTACCGGATGGAGCTGCGGCTGTTTGCCGACATTTATCTTGGCAACACCCGTCGGAATCATGTCGAGGATTTCGTCCGAAACCAATCGGTCGTACACGACGACGTCGGCGTCCTCAATGGCTCTGAGGGCCTTGAGCGTCAATAGGTCCGGATCACCCGGTCCCGCCCCGACGAGCCAGACTGTACCTGATTCACGCATGGTCTTGAGCCTTCACCCGAGTATGCCTTCGACGGTCGATCTTCCATTATCACGGCGGGATGACGAAAGAATTGATCTCGGTTAAGTATTTTGACCGAAAGCCCGTTCCGAAGACCGCTTGGACGGTGATCGCCACCACTCCAGTCCCATACGGACGATCGGACCACTGGCGTAATCGGGCGCGACGCACCCTGTCCCGCCCACAGCCTTACGATGGCCCACCAGATTTGATGGTCGATAAGGCCCTTGGTCCTTCGCATCCGCGTGTTTCGAAGGTCGTACCGATATCGGGGGTATTCTTCTGAAAGTTAACTTTGGTCAAGGCATTGGTCCGGAAAGGCAGGTACTCCGGTAGGCATCGTCAGTGGATTATCTCGTTTTAAAGTCAGTGGAGAGACTGAGATGTATAGACTATCCGTGAAGGCTTCCGCTTTCGCGTTGGCGGTGGGCGCCGCTTTTCTGTTTGGCGCCTCTCCGGCAACCGTAGCGGCTCAGGAGCCGACACTTTCCGAAGAAGACTTCGAGGAAAGCAAGAAGCTCTACTTCCAGCGTTGTGCCGGCTGTCACGGCGTGCTTCGCAAAGGCGCGACAGGCAAAACCCTGGAGCCGAAGAGCACGCGCAAACTGGGCCAAAAGCGTCTGGAAAGAATCATCGCCCTCGGCACCGAAGGCGGCATGAACAACTTCGACGACTTGTTCACGAAAGAGCAAATTGCGAAGCTCTCGACCTACATCCAAATGGAAGTTCCGCCGCCCGCCGAAATGACCTTGGCGGAAATGAAGAAGCGCTGGAAAACCGTCGTCAAGCCGGCCGACTATCCGAGCAAGCCGGCGCACAACCGCAACTGGGAAAACTTCTTCCTGGTCATCCTGCGTGACGCCGGTATGGTCGGCATCATCGACGGCGACACCAAGGAAGTCGTTGCCAAGGTCGACACCGGCTACGCGGTTCACGTCATGAAGGAATCGTCCGACGGTCGTTTTTGGTACACCATGGGCCGTGACGGCCGCATGACCAAGATCGACCTGTGGATGAGCCCGCCGCAGGTGGTCGCCGAAACGCAGATCGCCTCCGACGCCCGTGACGTCGCTGTCTCCCACTTTGGTCAGTGGAAGGACAAATACGTTATCGGTGGTGGCTACTGGCCGCCGCACTTCGTCGTTCTCGACGCCGTCACCATGGAGCCGCTGAAAGTCGTCTCCACCCGCGGCATCAACGTCGATGGCGAATACGTCAACGAATCCCGCGTCGCCGCTGTTTACAATACGCCGAACGCGCCGACCTGGATCGTCGCGGTCAAGGAACTCGGCCAACTGTGGCAGGTCGACTACTCCGACCTCGACAACCTGCGCATCGAGCAGATCAACAGCCACAAGTTCCTGCACGACGGCTTCTTCGACCCGACACAGCGTTTCTTCCAGATCGCTGCCAACGCGTCGAACCGCATGGAAATCATGGACTCCGTCGAACGTAAGTTCGTCGCTTCCATTGAGACCGGCAAGAAGCCGCACCCGGGACCAGGCGCCAACTGGGTCGACCCGAATTGCGGTCCGGTTGCCGGCACCGTGCACCTTGGTGAAGGCATGATCACGACCTGGGGTAACGATCCGAAGGGCAACCCCGATAAGGCGTGGAAGATCTGCTACAAGACGGAAACGGACGGCCCCGGCCTCTTTATCCGCACCCACCCGAACTCGCCTTACGTCTTCGCGGACCAGACCAAACATCCGGATCCCGAAGTCCAGCAGGCCATCAAGGTCCTGGATAAGAAGACCGGCAAGATCGTCAAGACCATCCAGGTCACCGATCAGGAGTTTGGCCTCGCGGTCCACTCCGAGTTCAACAAAGACGGCTCCGAAGTTTGGGTTTCCGTCTGGGTCCGTGGCGGCAAGAAGAACTGGGCGAAGGGTGAGATCGTCGTATACGACTCGAATACCCTCGAAGAGAAGGCCCGCATCAAGGGTCTCGAAACGCCGACCGGCAAGTTCAACGTCTACAACCGGGTCCATCACGTGACCTGATGAAGGCAAAAAGAGAGGCGGGTGGCTTTCACCCGCCTCTTCTTTTTTTGTCTATTTCTCGGAGCGTTGCTCCAATCAATGAAGATGAAGTTCCAGCGCGGTGCGACCTCGTAGAGGTCGAGGAACAGCTGGCGGATGAAGTCGACCATCGCGGGCTCGCGGCGACGGAAGGACGGGGCGCCCCAACCGGGCGCCCGCCCCCGTCAGGCGATTACTTGTCGAGCCAATCCTTGGTGCGCTCGGCCTGGGTCTTCAGGAAGGCCGTCGGCTTGATGCCCCACTTCTTCTCCCATTCGATCAGCTGGCCGTTCTGCAGCCAGTTGTAGGAGAGACCGGACATGAAGTTGCCGAAGATGCAGCCCTTCTCGGCCAGAGGAACGGCCAAACCCCAGGGGTTGTCGTCCTCGGAGTTGAGCGGCATCTCGAAAGCGTCCCAGTTGCCGGACGCCAGGTCGGAACCGATCGACGAGTCGTCATAGACCCAGGCGATGCACTTTTTGTCGCGAAGCGCCTGTTTGGCCTCGGCGTTGCCGGTAAAAGCAATGACCTTGGCGCCGTGGCGTTCGGTGACGATCTTGTTGTAAAACGCGCCCTGCTTGCCGCAGACCGGCTTGCCCGAAAGTTCCTTCCAGCTCTTCAGGCCGAGTGCCTTCGGCGACATCACGTTGGTGCCCGACGTGTAGTAGTTGGGCTGCACGATGCTGACGATCTTGCGGCGGTCCGGGCGGTCCGACATGGTCGCGATCATCAGGTCGATCTTGCCTTGTTCGAGGAACTGCATGCGGTTCGACGACTGCACCGGCACCAATTCGACTTCGACGCCCATGGCCGCACCGGCGGCCTTCGCCATGTCGATTTCCATGCCGACCAGACCGCCGGACTCGTTGCGGAACCCCCACGGCTTGTAGTCGGCCTTGACGCCGACGACCATCTTGCCGCGGCTCATAACCTTCTTCCAAACGTCGTTGGTACACTGGGCCGCTTCGGCGACACCCGCGGACACCAGCAGCGCGGCCGCTGACGCGGCCAGGATCGCTTTTTTCATGATTTTACTCCCTGTACATGTTCGTTGGCGGTCGCTTCGATCGGACCGCCGCATTGGCGCCACCTGCCAGAACTGAGCGCACGACGCGCCACCAGTCCCCCACCTGCGGTGACGAGTGCGGAAAGCTTATGAAACATTTGTTTCTAGTGTCAACTTGATTGTGCTGGAGAACTTTAGGCCTTGCATTTGCAACAGTAACAGAGCTCAAATGCCTGTAACATTTGTTACGCGCCTGCGAGGTTCGATATGGAAGAAATCATCGATCATCTCTCCCGAGAATATCCGCGCCTGAGCCCGCAACTCCAACGCGCAGCCCTCGTCATCCTTGGAAATCCTGGCGGTGTCGCCATCAATTCCATGCGCACCCTGGCGGCCAGAGCCAAGGTGTCGCCGCCGACCATGTTGCGACTGGCCCAACGTCTGGGCTTCGAAAACTACGAGGCTTTTCGCAACGTGTTCAAGGAAATCGTTGCCGGCTCCAGCTACGGCATCCGCGCCGACGGTCTGCGCAAGGCAACAGACAAGCAGGGGATCGCCGGACTCGTCGAGGCGACCGTCGAAGCCGCGGCAACCGGATTTGAACGGTTTCGCGATCCGATGTTCGCCCTCAGCCTCGAGCGAATTGCCGACATCATGGTCGGTGCCAATCGCACCTTCGTCGTCGCCAGCGGCTCTTCGTTCGGGCAGGCCGTGAGCTTCCAGTATGTCTGCCGCATGGCCTTGCCGTCGGTCGAGTTGGCCGACGGCCTCGGCATCAGCTCCATGGGCGAGGTCGCCTTCGCCGGGGTCGACGACGCGGTGCTCGCCATTTCCACGTCGCCCTACGCCAATGCCACCGTCGATGCCACCCGCTTCGCCAAGGAACGCGGAGCGACAGTCGCCGTCGTTACCGACAACCGCGCTTCGCCGTTGGCGCGGATCGCTGACGCCGCCATCCTCACCGATACCCATAGCCCCCACTATTTCCCGTCGACGATCTGCCTCAACACCACCCTTGAAATTCTAAGCGCCCTGATCGCCGTCAAATGCGGTAACGCCGGTGTTGCCGCCATCTCAGACTACGAAGCGGTCCTGCGGGCCAACGATTACTACTGGACCGACACCCCATGACGTCCGGCCTGACTTTACCTGCCCATGCCTCCGTCGTCGTGGTCGGCGGCGGTGTCATGGGTTGCTCGACTCTCTACCACCTCGCCAAGCTGGGGGTCGGCGATGCTGTTCTCGTCGAGCGCAACCAACTGACGTCCGGCACCACCTGGCATTCAGCCGCCCAGGTCCGCGCCCTTCGTTCGACCCGGAGCATGACCGAATTGGCCCGCTATTCCATTTCCCTCTATCCGGAACTGGAGCACGAGACCGGCCAAGCCACCGGTTGGATCAACAAGGGGTCGCTGTCGATCGCGACGACGCCGGACCGTCTCGTCCATATCGAGCGCCAAGTGGCGCTCGCCAAGATGTTCGGCCTCACCGCCGCCTCAATCTCACCTAAGGAGGCGAAGGACATCTGGCCCCTCATGAACGCCGACGACGTCATCGGTGCCGCCTGGTCGCCAGACGACGGCCGCGTCAGCTCGTCCGACCTCTGCGCCGCACTGATCAAGGGTGCCCGGTCGCGGGGCGCCAGGGTCTTTGAGGAAACGGGCGTCATCGGCATTCTCACCGAAAGCGGCCGCATTGCCGGTCTCGAGACGACGCGGGGCGCCATAAGCACCGACGCCATCGCCTTGTGCACCGGCCTCTGGAGCCGCGACGCGGCGGCCATGGCCGGTGTCGATGCGCCGGTCTGGCCCTGTGAGCATTTCTATCTCCTGACCAAACCGATCGACGGTCTCAGCGGCAACGTACCGACGCTGTCCGATCACGACTCGCACCTCTACATTCGCGACGATTCGGGCGGCCTCCTGGTCGGTTGCTTCGAGCCGATGGGCAAGGCCATCGCGCCCGAGACCCTGGGCGAGGACTTCGCCTTCCAGCTCCTGCCCGAGGATTGGGACCACTTCGAGCCGATGATGATCAACGCGCTCCATCGGTTGCCGGCCCTGGAGACGGCGGAGGTCAAGACGTTGCTCAACGGCCCGGAGAGCTTCACGCCGGACGGCACCTTCCTGTTGGGCGAGGCAGCGGAAACGCGTGGCCTCTATCTCGGCTGCGGAATGAATTCGGTCGGCGTCGCCACCGGCGGCGGCGCCGGCATGGCGCTGGCCCATAACGTCGTCCACGGCCACATGCCCATGGACCTGGGCGAGGTCGACCCGGCCCGATTCCCCGGCTGCTGGAACGACGCCGATGCCCTGGCCCGGCGCGTACCCGAGGTGCTCCATTACGAGATCACCTATCCCAGCCGTCAGTGGACGACCGCGCGCAACCTGCGCCCGACACCGCTCGACGCGGCCTGGCGCGCCGAACGCGCACATTTCGGGCAGGTCCACGGTTGGGAACGACCGCTCTATTTCAGCAAGACGGCGGAACCGAGGCTCGGCTTCGGCAAACCCGACTGGTTCGACACCGTCGCCGGCGAGGTCGCCCAGGCCCACACGGGTGCCGCCCTTTTCGACCAGTCGACGCTCGGCAAGATCACCGTCGCCGGTCCCGACGCCGAACGTTTCCTGAACCGGCTCTGTACCGGCGACATGAGCCGACCACCCGGCAGCGCCTGGTTCACCCTCATGCTCAACCCGCGTGGCGGCATCGAACACGACATGACGGTCCTGCGTCTCGACGACGAAGAATACCGGCTGAGCGTCGGCACCGTCGCCGTCAAGCGGGCGGTGGCCTGGCTCCGCCGCCACAGGCAAGAGAACGATCGAGTTGATTTCACCGACGCAACCACCGGTTACGCCACCCTCGCCCTGACCGGCCCCCAGGCGTTCCCAATCGCCGATGCCGTGGGTGTGCCGGACCTCAGGGACATCCCGTACTTCCGCCACGCGAGAACCGAAATCGCCGGCGTGCAAGTACGCGCCGTCCGCCTGTCCTATGTCGGCGAAGCCGGTTGGGAGATCACCTGTCCGGCCGATCGCGCGATCGATCTCCATGATGCCCTCGCCGGTGCCGGTGCCCGCCCGGCCGGTCTGTTCGCACAGACGGCCATGCGCATCGAAAAGCGCTTTCTCGCCCACGGCCACGACATTGACAGCGACACCGACCCCCTGACCGCCGGCCTCGCCTTCGCCCTTGCCCGGGATACGGATTTCATCGGCCGGGGCGTCCTCGAGCGAATCCGCGAAATGGGACCCGCGAAGTCCATCGTCACCGTCCTTTTCGACGGCGAGGAAGACGGGGGCGCCTGGCCCCTCGGTGACGAGCCCGTGTACCGGGACGGCCGCATCGTCGGCCAGACCACGTCAGCCGCCTTCGGCCACCGCGTCGGCAAACCCATCGCCGTCGCCGTCGTCGAACGCGCCGCCGCCGAAACCGCCGTCGAGATCGACATCGCCGGCACCCGCCACCTGGCGCGAACGTTTCCCGGAGCGGCCTTCGATCCGGCGGGATCGCGGATGCGGGGTCCCTGAAGGCTGGCGGGTAGTCAAAAGACGCGAAACCGTGCTATTCTCTTCTGTGATCATCGTCATAGGCGGTGGCAGCCGATTGGGCTAGGATAAGGGCCAATCGGTGAAACGATCGGCGACAGCGCGCGGCAGAACAGGCCATCGCGGAAGGAAGAGAGAAGGTTTTCCATGATCGACAAGATCGGCGCCCTCCCCATGCATCCCAACGAACTCGGCGCCAAGCTGGAAGAACCCTTGCGTCCAGGCCCGGCCGACGAGGCGAGCAAGGGCGGCGGATTTGGCACCGCGCTTTCGATCGATTTCTCGGAAGAGGCGCTGGCAATCTTGGGCGGCGGCCACGGCGACATCGGCGGATATCCGGGTGACGACGCTCCGGTGCTGACACGCGCCGACGAACGTAAGCTCGACAAGCTGTTCGCCGAGTTCGACCGCATTCTCGAAACCAACCCGGACGAGCCGCTGAGCGCCGAGCAGGAGCGCCGCCTCGACGCCTTGTCGCGCGAGATCGAGGGCATCCTCGGCATCCCCGATGATCCGTTCAACCGCCTGAGCGCGGAGGAGCGTGAGAAGATCGAACAGCTGTTCGCGCGCATCGATGAGATTCTCGGCACCAATGCCGGCGAGCGGCCGACAGCGGAACAGCAACGCGAACTGCAGGCCCTGCGCGCTCAGGTCGACCGCCTCCTCGGTCTTGAACGGCCCGATCCGCTGGCCCACTTGAGCGGCGTGGAACGGGACAGGGTCGAGCAATTGTTCGCTGAGGCCGATGCCATCCTTGGTCAAGTCGACGGCCGGCCGAATGACGACCAGCGCCGCCAGCTCGATGCCATCGGCCGCCAGATCGACAAGATTCTCGGTATCCGGCCCGACCCCATGGCGCAATTGACGGACAGTGACCGTGAGGCCGTGGAGGCCCTGTTCGCTGAGGTCGAGAGAATCCTCGGCACATCACCCGATGAGCCGTTGAGCGAGGACCAGGAACGCCAGCTTGCCGGCGTCCACCAGCGCATCGAGGGTATCCTCTTCGGGTGATCGTAAGCCGATCACCAGCCGGTCGATACTGTTGATAAACCCCTGTTGATCGGTTTCTGAGATCGTGATTCCGTTTCCCGAGTGATTCGGTGGAGGGCGGAACGATGATGGGGCGGTTGTCGGACGACCAGGGCAAGTTCTTCTACGACTT
>Ga0209561_1000010_pt1 | contig 63413 bp, 62 predicted proteins | sample WorMettrBAHAMAS2_FD_187393 | JGI IMG/M metagenome (GOLD analysis project Ga0209561, IMG submission 187393) | Marine gutless worms symbiont microbial communities from Max Planck institute for Marine Microbiology, Germany - Inanidrilus... | ecosystem: Host-associated > Annelida > Digestive system... | reverse complement strand
AAGTCGTAGAAGAACTTGCCCTGGTCGTCCGACAACCGCCCCATCATCGTTCCGCCCTCCACCGAATCACTCGGGAAACGGAATCACGATCTCAGAAACCGATCAACAGGGGTTTATCAACAGTATCCCTTATTTCCTGGCTTAGCCGATGCGGCGACACAATCTACAATAACTCATTACCGACGACGGGATGAGGGGGATTTGTGTCGGATCACGTGAGCATCCGGGCGGTCGTCGAGGCCGACCTATCGGCACTCGCCGACTTGCTCGGCCAACTTCGTTACGACGTGCCGCAAGACGAATTGCAACGGCGCCTCGAAAAAGTCCTGACGTCGCCGGGACATATGGCTTTCGTCAGTGAAGAGCGCGGCCGCATTCATGGGTTGGTTCACGTCTACGGCCGTCCGGCCTTCGAAAAACCGCCAGAGGCCATCATTCAGGCGATCGTGGTCGATACGTCGGCGCGCCGGGCCGGCATTGGAAAACGGCTGATGGCGGCGGCCGAAGCCTGGGCCGTGGATCAGGGTTATGCCAGCGTCGCCTTGCACGCGAGCACGGACCGCGCTGGTGCCCATGCTTTCTATACAGCACTCGGCTATTACCGGGCGGCAACGTCAGTGCTCTTTCGCAGGTCCCTCGCGTCTTGAGTCAGTAATCGGCCGATCGGTCCGGAGGGACTGATCTCGGTCGATGGCCGTGAGGTTCGTGCTTACACGAGCCGACCCCTTCGGTTATCATCGGCCCGGGCTCGAGGAATCACCCGCGGAAAATCGGCCAAGACACAACCCCGAGGAACTGGGGAGGGGATAGCAATGACCGTGAAGACCGTTGAAACCCAACCCTTCGAGGACCAAAAACCGGGCACCTCGGGGCTCCGCAAAAAGGTTTCGGTATTCCAGCAGCCCCACTATCTCGAGAACTTCATCCAATCGGTCTTCGATTCGCTTGACGGCTTCGCCGGGGAGACGCTGGTCGTCGGCGGTGACGGCCGTTTCCACAACCGCGCCGCCGTCCAGGCCATCCTCAGGATGGCGGCTGCCAACGGCTTCGGCCGGGCCCTGGTCGGCCAGGGCGGGCTGTTATCGACGCCGGCGGCCTCTTGCGTCATTCGGAAATACGGCGCCTTCGGTGGCTTCATTCTTTCGGCGAGCCACAACCCCGGCGGCCCGGACGGTGATTTCGGCGTTAAATACAACATCGCCAACGGCGGCCCGGCACCGGAGAAGGTGACGGAGGCCGCCTACGCCCATACCCAGACCATCGAACGCTTCAAGACCCTTGATACCGGCGACATCGACATCGACAGGCCCGGTCAATCGCGACTCGGCGACATGACCGTTGAGGTCATCGACCCGGTCGCCGATTACGCTGAACTGATGGCCGGCATCTTCGACTTCAGGGCCATTGAAGGCCTGTTCGCCGGCGGTTTCCGCATGTGTTTCGACGCTATGCATGCAATCACCGGCCCGTACGCCAAGATCATACTCGAAGGACAACTGGGAGCTGCCGAGGATACCGTGATCAACGGTGTTCCCAAGGAGGATTTCGGCGGCGGTCATCCCGATCCCAACCTGAAACACGCCCATGAATTGGTCGACATCCTTTACGAAGTTAATGGCCCCGACTTCGGTGCCGCGTCCGACGGCGACGGTGACCGGAATATGGTCTTAGGGCCGCGGTTCTTCGTCACACCGTCGGACAGCCTCGCCGTGCTCGCCGCCAACGCTACCCTGATCCCAGCCTATGGCGGCGGTATCGCCGGCGTGGCGCGCTCGATGCCGACCAGCGCCGCCTGCGACCGGGTCGCCGGCAAACTGGGCCTCGACTGTTTCGAGACACCCACCGGTTGGAAATTCTTCGGCAACCTGCTCGATGCCGGCCGCACCACTTTCTGTGGCGAGGAGAGCTTCGGCACTTCGTCGGATCATGTCCGCGAAAAAGATGGCCTGTGGGCCGTCCTCGCCTGGCTCAACGTGCTTGCCAGGCGTGGCCAATCGGTCGAGGAGATCGTCCGCGCCCATTGGGCCGAGTTCGGCCGCAATTACTATTCACGCCACGACTACGAAGGCATCGACAGTGAGGCGGCCGATGCCCTGGTCGACTACCTGCGTACACTGGCCGGTTCCCTGCCCGGCCGCGTTCTTCAAGGCCTCAGCGTCGTCGCCGCCGACGACTTCTCATACACCGACCCGATCGACGGCAGCATCACCGCCAAGCAAGGCGTCCGGGCGATGTTCGAGGACGGCTCGCGCATCGTCTACCGACTTTCCGGCACCGGTACGGAAGGGGCGACGCTGCGCGTTTACATCGAACGCTACGAACCCGATCCCGCCAAACACGACATCGAAACCCAATCGGCCTTGGCCGACCTGATCGCCGTCGCGGTGGAACTCGCAGAAATCGAAGTAAGAACCGGACGCAACGTACCGACGGTCATCACCTGAGGCGGTGCCCCGGGCGCAGGTCGTCGTCTTCGATCAAACGCCGCAGATTCTCCCGGATCCGTTCGCCGGACCGGCCGTCGGTCAGATCCCCGAACAGATGCGCGCGCGCCGACGCTCGCTCGGCGGATTGTCCGTCGGGATGGGCCAGCGCCTGTTCGACGGTCGCCGCCAAGTCGGCGACGTCTTTGACCCGAACAGCGATATCGCGGCAGGTCCATTCGATCCCTTTCGGATCATAGGCCGGGGAACGTTTCCGGTTCGGGTTGTCGATCACGACAATCGGCCGGTCGACGGCGAGAAATTGGAAGACGGCGCTCGAGGCATCGGAAACAATGATATCGGCCCGCTGCAGGAACGGCATGAGATCGGCTTCCGGTTCTGTGGCCAGGTGAACGTGTGGCCGACTGGCGGCCCGTTCGAACCAGGCGTACCACGCCGGAAATCCGGATTGGATGAGCGGATGTGGTTTCAGGACGAGATCCAGGCCGTCGTTGTCGCCGATCAACCGCTCGACCATATCGTCGCCGAGCATGTCGACGCTGGAGAGGTCCGGCGTATACGTCGGCGCATAGAGAACGCATTTTGCATCTGTACGCAGCGGGAAAGGCAGGGGTGGCGCCTCCCGGCGGAAAAGCGGATCCATTTGCGGGTACCCGGTCATCCAGACCCGATCCGGATCGAAGCCACCCTCTTCGATGTAGTGGTCGCGTTGCGACGGTCCGCTGACGCAGACGAAATCGCATTGCTGGGCAACTTTGAATGCGTGGTTCTTGCTGATCAAGCCGTGTCGGGTCTGGATGAATGTGGCGTAGGGGACAAAGGACCGCAAATTGTCGGCCTGGGCGTCGCCAAGGAAAACGAACTCCGGTTCGAAGGCCCGCAGCCAAACCGGATCGTCGGTCAGAATGACGTCATAGTGATCGCGCAGCGCATCGAATATAGGCCGCAGGATCCAATAGTGGAATTCCCGGTTCATATGAAGGGCGACCCGACGGCTCGATCGGTTGACCTCGGCGCCCGCCTCAAGGCCCGCGGCGATGCTTTCCCGGGCTGCACGGACGGCGATTCCGCGAGGGTCGCCGGCGAGCGCACGCTCGGCGAATTCCGACGCCTCGTTGAGGCGCCCGAGAATGTGGGCGTTCATGGCGGCGTTGTGGCATACCCAGGGGGCTGGATCGCCCGTTTCCAGCGCGCCGATGAAGGCGGCGTGGGCGGCCTCACCGAAGCCGGCGAAACGGGCGAACAATCCGAGCCAACCCCGAGTCTCAGTGCTATCGAATCCATGGGCGACAGCCGCTTGCAGCATCCGGGTCCCTTCTCGGAAACGTTGTTGCATCAGGAGGTCGTGGCCGGCCCGGCGTAGACCGTCCATAACGCGCTCGCGGGGTAGCGTATGGTCGGCCAACAGACCGACCGCTGCTGACAAATCACCCCGGTCGAGCAGGAAGGAGAAAGCGCCGGCGAAGGCGCTGGCGGTTGCGCCCGACCCGCCGCCCGCTGCCGGGGTTCCCGGCGGTCGTCCTGGTTTCACGTCGCGCACGGTCTCGTATTTCCCCTCCGGTCCGATTGGCGAAGGCCGGATCGAAACGGCCGGTACCTCCAGCGTCCCACAGTACGACCGCACCATCAACGCGTTCGTATCGACCGCTTTCCCCATTTTTCCGCCACTTAGACCGTAAGGAGGCGTATTATGGACGCAACATTGCTTATGAGGAGTGCGTAACATGGGTGATCGAACAACCCCTATCGTGCAATCCGTCCTGGTCGCCGTTGTCGTTCTCGGCGGTCTCATGCCGGCCGGCTACTTCGCGATCGAGAACCTTCGTGACAGCTTCGCCGCCGAACATGCCGAAACGCGTAAGGTGGTTATCGAATTGAAGGCAGAGACACTCGATGAGGTGCGCGCCGTAAAGTCGGCTGCCGTCGATGAAATCCGCAATGCCCAGAACGATACCCTTGAGGCCGTCCGCGCCGCCGGCGCGGCCGCCGCCGGCGCCTGGATCCGGGTTACGAACGACCCATACCGTCTACTTCCCGCTCGGTGCCGTTGCTGCACCCGTTATCGACGAGCAGGTGGCCAAGCTGTTGGCGCCAGTACGCGACCGCCTCGCCGAGGCGGCGTCCAAGGACGCCTGTCGTATCGACGTTTCCGGGTTTTCCGACACCCTCGGCAACGACAACGCCAATCTGAAGCTGTCACAAGAGCGCGCCGAATACGTGGCCGGCAAACTTCGGGCCGAGGGCCTGACAGTTTCCCACGTCAAGGGCTGGGGTGAGCGGCGGCTGAAGATCCACACCCTGGACGCCACCAAGAACGAACTCAACCGCCGCGTTGTTGTCGAGACCTGGTGCGCGGGAGCACAAAAGGTTGCGGCCGACGCCGCATCGTGACGGCGGACCCGGAATACAATTGCAATTCCTCGATCGCTCTTCACGGTGCGGGCGCAAGGTAAGACGCCGCGGGCGCGGGTTCTCTGACATCGGCGCGGCGTTTCGCGAATAGAGAATCGATGGCCGCGACCATTTGTGCCAAGCTACCCGTCCATGGTGGACGTCAACTATAAGCGCCTTGAGTTTGATAAGTCGCGGTATCCCGATGCCGCGATCTGCCTCGATTGCTGGGAAGGGCTGCGCGGCGACCGCCTGGCTCCGCGGTGGGACGAGTTCGATTGGCTGCGAGTACCGCCTGAGATCATTCCCCATATGGGCGTCGTTGATGTTCATCTCGACCCCCTCGATTTTATCTATCGGTTCTGGGGCTCGGCGCACGTCGAGGTCTTGAAACAGGAACTGACGGGTAGGTCCGTAACCGAAATGCGCCCAGAGAGCGAAGCAAGGTCCGTTTTCCAGCAGTATGCCGAGACCTATGAGGCGTGCCGGCCGATGTTGTTCGAGAACATCATCTCCGCCGGCCCGCACCTGCTGCCCATGGAGGAGGTATCGCTGCGCCTGCCCTTTTCCTTGGACGGCGAACGGATCACCCAGATTCTCGCCTTTTCCGATATCCGCCGTGACTTCAAGCGCCTGAAAGAGAGTTTTCTCGGCAGGCCGAGGCGGTAATCCCGATACCGTTCATAGCGTTTTAGTCAGAGCGTTTCGAATGGCTTCGGGGAAAGGGCTCGAGCTTCTAGCATCCGTATCCATATGCACTGTCGTCATCTCGCATTCGGCAATTATATCACCGTCACCGTCTGTCATGGTGTGAACGTATTTCAGCACCTTGTCGCGGAGTTCGACAATGCGGGTGCGCACTTCAACGACGGCGCCGGGCATGGCTTCCTTGCGGTAGGCGATGTTCTGCTGTACGGCGGCCATGCCGGAACCGGCAAAGAAGTTCCAGGTCGCCTCGTCGAACTTACCGACGATGAACATGACGTTCATGTGGTCCATGTGATCCATGTGCCACGGATAGACGGCGCCCTTGTAGGTGAGCGTTTCCTTCGGCATCGCATACCTCCCCCTAGTCGTCCTGGCGTGCGCGAAAGGAGAAGCTAGCGGAAGTTTACGTTTACGTAAACGTTAAGGTTGGTTGAGGGCGCTTCGTCAGGCCACATTCCGGAAATCGACCGCCGGATCGGCCGGCTGGATGGCCGGTTCGCCGATACCGAGGTCGTCCCAGTAGTGCCTTTTCACATGATCCAGTTTCACCGTATCGGCGACGCCGGGGATATCATAGAGGCGGCGCGTATGGCGGGTCAGGTTCGGGTAGTCGACGAGGCGCTTGATCGAGCATTTGAGTCTGGGGTTGTAGACCGTATCGAAGCGGACCAGGGTGGCGAACAGGTGCCAGTCGGCCTCGGTTACGCGGTTGCCCAGCAGATAGGGCCGGCCGGCAAGGCGGTCCTCCAACTGGTCCAGGGCCTCGAACAATCGCGTGACTGCGTGATCGTAGGTCTCCTGGGTGGAGGCGAAACCGGCCGCGTAGACACCCATGTTGATACGCTCCAGGATGACGGTATTGAGCGCCTCGATATCGTCGCGCCGGTCTTCCGGATAGAAGTCGACCGACGCGTCTCCCCAGGCGTCGAAGGCCGAATTCAGCATGCGGATGATCTCGCCCGACTGGTTGTTGACGATGGTCCGCGCCTGCTTGTCCCAGAGAACGGGCACCGTGACCTTGCCCGTGAAGTCCGGTTTGGCCGCCTGGTAGGCCTGGTAGAGATAGTCGAACCCGGCCGCTTCGTCCGCCGTGCTCAGGTCGCTTTCGAAGAAGCACCAGCCGTGCTCGCCGGTCCACACCGGATGGGCCACCGACATGGAGATGACACCATCCAGGCCCTTGAGGCGGCGGTAGAGGATGGTGCGATGGGCCCAGGGGCAGGCGTAGGAGACGTAGAGATGGTAGCGCCCCGGTTCGGCTTTAAAGCCTCTGGAGCCGTCGGCGGTGATGGCCGAGCGGAAGAAGCGTTTGGCCTCTTCCGCCCGCGCCAGCCGAAGCGCCGGGGTGTCGTCGGCATCGGCGTGCCAGACGCCCTCGATCAGGATCTTCATTCGGCCGGCTCCGCAGAGCGGTTTGGCGGGCGAACGGCAGCCTCGGGTCCCAGGCGTAGGCACCGGAGCCCAGGAGCGCCTGCACCGCCGACGCCGCGATCAGGAAGACCGGGTACTCCCAGCCGCCGCCCTGGGCGGAAAAGACCCAGCCGTTGGCCGCGTGCACCCAGGTGGCGCCCAACAGCACCGGCATCAACGCAAGGGCCACGTAGCGGGTTTTGAAACCAACGATCAGAGCGATGCCGCCGACGGTCTCGGCCAGGAAGACAACGTAAGCCAATGCCGGCGGCAATCCGAGGGAGCCGAAGAACTGGGCCGTGCCGGGCAGCGTGAAGACCATGAACTTGAGGACGAAGCCATGGGCCAGGAACATGACGCCGAGTGAGACGCGAAGCACCAGGGCGGCATAGGGAGCGGTTCGGTTGTCGATCATGGGACAGGTCCTTTCAATAATCGGGATCACTTTCGGTGAAAATAACTTGTTCAAAAACGCATAGTAATTCTATAATATCGCCAAAATAATTTGCATCTACGCAAAGGCCTTATTGTGGGAGGAAACCGTGGACTGGGACGATCTCCGCTATTTCCATGCGGTGGCCGAAGCCGGCAGCCTGTCGGCGGCGGCCCGCGCTCTGGCCGTCAATCACTCGACCGTCTATCGGCGCATCGCCGCATTCGAGGACAGGGAAGGCGTGGCGCTGTTCGACCGCATCGACGGGCGCTACGTGCTGACCGCGGCCGGCGAGGAGATGCGGGCGTCATCGGAGCGCATCGCCGAAGAGGTCGACACCCTGAGCCGGCGCCTCTCCGGGCGTGACCTGCGCCTGACCGGCACGCTCCGGGTGACGACCACGGACTCGCTTGCCGCCGAGTTCCTCGGGCCGCACATCGCCGGTTTCGTGCAAGACTATCCGGGAATCGAACTCGAGCTCGTCATCGACACCCAGCATCTCAGTCTCTCGAGGCGCCAGGCCGACGTCGCCATCCGCCCGACCAGTGTGCCGCCCGAGACCCTGATCGGGCGGCGTGTCGCCGAGCTTGCCTTCGCCGTCTATGGTTCCGTCGACTACTTCGAAAAGGCCGGCCTCGGCGGCGACCCCAGGGACCACGCCTGGGTCGGCTTCGACGACAGCCTCGCCCACCTGCCGGCAGCCAAGTGGATGCGGACGGAACTCGCCGGCGCCAATATCCTGCTTCGCGGCAACAACCTGTTCGCGCTGTCGGGAACCGTCGCTGCGGGCGCCGGTCTGGCGCCGTTGCCGTGCTTCATGTGCGACGGCAACCCGAAACTGCGCCGCTTCGACGGTATAGACCTCGACCTCGGCGCCGGACTGTGGCTGCTCACCCATGAGGACCTCCGCCACACGGCCCGCGTTCGTGCCTTTCTCGATTTCATGTACGGTTCGCTGGAGCGCGACCGGGAATTGCTGGAGGGGAAAAGGCCGTACGGGTTCTAGAGATCAAATCCGCGGGTTGCCCGTCGAAGGTGATCGGCGCGGAAATGGGACGGTCCCGGTTGTGGCGGATGGGTGCGTGAAAATCGAACGGCGGCAGGCCGCCTGGCGTTGGAATTAATGTCCGGCCCTAGTCGGACGCGGCGCGGAAAAGACGGTCGAAGCAGTTGGTTAAAGGGTTGTCGCGAATGGTGAATCCGTACACGGTCAATACCCAAATGACGAAAAAGAATATGAAAATCCCGAAGTACGTCATTATTAACGTATGACTAAAATGATCCTGAAGACCTGGGCTCGAATATGTGGGGTCATATTCCAGCGCCCAAGAATAAAACCGGCTGTCGACCTTCGGGTCCGGTGCGGAAGGCAAATAGGAAGCCGCTCGGGCTAAGCCGAGGCCGAAGACGGCAACCACGAGCCTCGAGGCGGATTTCCGAATGTTCCAACCCTTCTCGATTATGTAGAAAGCGATCATGTTCAAACAATACACCTCGAAAATCAGGTGAATTTCATAAATACGAATAGCACCGGACTGAACACTGGGTACCGAATTGGCCAACACGAATACGCTCGCGACAATCAACAACGCGACAAAAAAAAGGACTGTCGTTCCGTGTCGCCGCCATTCCAGTCCGTTGTCACGGATAAATGCCGCCGCAAACCCTATGACTCCCCCGTGGGAAGCGAAAGAATGGTGACGATAGCCACGAGATAGAACAAATTCTCGTCCCCACTGTAACTGCCTTTCCATCCGAAACCGAGCCCGCCGCCAATTATTCCTGCAAGGGTTCCCGCGACGAATCCGTCGCTCAGCGTCTTGCCGACCGGCGTATTGAACCTTTTTGCCAACAGGTTTGTGAGCGCAATAACGACGCCGATCACGAAAACGACGAGGCCTGCCGCGTAGAGGCCCTGTATCGAGACTTCAACGTCCAGAATTTGGATTTCCTTGATATCGATCTGCTTTGCAAAAACGACAATGATAAATGCCAAAACGATCAGTACGTAAGGCACCCATCCGATGTACCTTATCGTTTCCTTCAGTGTTTTCAGAATGTCTTCCAATATCACCACCCTTCATCTCTTTTGACCCAAACATACACGTTAATGGGGTTAAGTTGATCGGAAATCTTTAAAAAGTAGAAGTAATTGATTTTCCCCCGCCCTTACGGATTCTAGGGACCAAAACCGCGGGTTGCCCGCTTCCGCGACTTCTGTGACACTGGTTCCGGTGCCTCCCTATTCGATCGGCAAATCCCGCCGACGCCTCCATAGGCCGAGCTTCCGATGCACCGCGGCCTGAACCCCGTGCCAGGAGCACCCATGAAACTGAATGACGCGCAGGTCGCTGCCGTTGAGCGGCAGGCCCAGGCGAAGCCTCTTACTGACGATAACCCGGCCATGGGGCAATTGATCGAGATTTTCGGCGATCACACGTTCTATGCCGATTCCACCGGCTTGCTGGTCTTCGAACTGGTGCTGGAACACGTGCAAGGGTACGAACCGGGCCTTTATGCGGTCGTGCAGGTTGCCGAATGGGGCGAAGAGGGCACGGGCAGCCTGGTTCCCATCGAACCGAAAATGCTCGGCGGCGTGTTGCGTCTGGATGACGACGGCGAAGACGGCGATGGGAGCAACGGGGATGACGCAGACGGCGAAGACCGCTGATCGGGGCCGAAAGAACCTTCCCTCCAGATACGCTCGGCCGGGAGTGATGACGATGCTGCGGCAGGCGCGCTAGGATAGCGGCTCGGCCGGGAGACGCTGGCATGTCGCTGCAATCATGGATCGAAGGTCACGGCTTCGTCATGGGCGAGGGGTCGATGTACGAGCGCCTGCGCCGCGACCCGGATGTGCGGTTCGATGAACACATTGCCCATGCCGGCCTCATTTACGACGCCGCCGCCCGCGACGTCCTCACCGGCGTCCATCGCCAGTACCTGGACATTGGGCGCAAACACGCCATCGCCATGCTGACCGGAACGCCGACCTGGCGGGCCAACAAGGAACGTGTGGCGCGTTCGGCATTTGCCGGCACGAAAGTCAACCGCGACGCCGTCCGTTTCATGATCGAACTCAGGCGCCAACATTACGGCGATGATGCGCCGATCCGCATCGCCGGCCAGTGCGGGCCCCGGGGCGACGCCTACCGCCCGGAGGAGGCGCCGGACACGGCGATGGCCGAGGCCTTCCATCGAGAACAGATCGAGGAGCTGGGGGACGGAGGCGCCGAATTCCTGATGGCCCTGACCCTGCCGGCCTTTCCCGAGGCCCTCGGTATCGCGCGGGTCATGGCCACCACCGGCCTGCCTTACGTCATTAGTTTCGTCATCCGCCCGGACGGCACGCTCCTCGACGGAACCGGTCTCGATGACGCCGTCGATCGCATCGACAACGGAACCCCGCGCCCGCCCGATACCTACAACGTCAATTGCGTCCATGCCTCGGTATTCGCCTCGGCCCTGGCGGTGCTGGGCGCCCGCAACCCGACGGCGCGCGCTCGCGTGTCGGGTCTCCACGCTAATACCTCGGCCCGCTCGCCCAAAGAGCTTGACGGCCTTGACGTCCTGGAAACGGAAGCGCCCGGCGATTTCGGAACCAATATGTGGAAACTACGGACCGACCTGGGAGCCACAATCCTCGGCGGTTGTTGCGGCACGTCGACGGAGCATATGGCCGCCCTCGCCCGGCTCGCCGCATCGGAATTCACCGCGCCCGATGATCCGCGCTGAAAGCCTACGGTGATTTCGTCTTCCCCACGCCCGATAGCTCCGACGGGGAGGAGCGAGATCCGACAGCAGGTTTTCCGTGATCGCAGTCATGGCCTACAAAGCACTCATTCCCGGCGCGTCCTATGGCTTGCTGCTCGACACCAAACTGTTGATGGTAGGGCACCACGTGCCCCTGTCGTCGCAATGTTCGACCCGGCGGCCTATTGGGCCGCCGCTCGCCGACCGGCCGGTGCTGCCGCCGATTGCGCCGATGCCAAGGGCAGCTCGATCCAGAAGGTGCTTCCGCGGCCCTCTTCGCTCTCGAAGCCGATGCGGCCGTCCATGTTCTCGACCAGGAGCCGGGTCACTGCCAGGCCGATACCGGCTCCTTCGCGCGAGATCATCGCGTCGGTTCCCAACCGGTTGAAGATCTCGAATACGGCCCCGCGGTGTTCGTCTGAAATACCGTAACCGGTGTCGGTGACGGATATGTGCAGATACCCGTCGACGGTCGAGCGCCCGGCGACGGTCACCGTCCCATGGTCCCGGTTGTACTTCACGGCGTTGGAAAGGAGATTGATCAGGGCCTGCTTGAACCGAAGCGGATCGGCGAAAACATGGTACTCCGGGGCTCCGCCCAATCGATTTACGAATTTGATGCTTCGTTGTTCGCCCAACGCCGTCGTCAAGGTGACACATTCCGCGACCACGGCGCCGGCACCCACGCTCTCCATGGAGAATTCCATGCGCCCAGCCTCGACACGGGCGAGATCAAGAATCTCGTTGATCAGTTTAAGAAGGTGATTGCCGCCAGACAGAATGCTCTCGATGCTCTCGGTCTGTGCCGACGACAAAACATTGCGCCGGTCGAACTTCAGCATTTGCGCGAAACCGAGCACGGCGTTGAGCGGTGATCGCAATTCATGGCTCATGGAAGCCAGGAATTCGGATTTGGCAGTATTCGCCCGTTTGGCGTCGTGCTTGGCTGACACCAGTTCGGTTTCGATTCGCTCGCGTTCGGCGATCTCCCGGGTCAGGCTCGCCGTCCTCTCCCTCACCGTCCGGCGCAAGGTGACGATCCAAAGCAGCCCCAAGGCGCCTGAAAGGATGGCGGCGATCCCGGCGCCAAGAATCAAGGGCCGGTACGTCGACCATGCGGACTCCTTTCGGTGGAGCACTTTGCTGTTCGCCGGTAACCGTGACAGCGGAATGCCGAAACGGTCCAGCACCCGCCAATCGTAGATGTGCTCGAAGGCTTCGCCCTGTTGGGTTCCCACGCGCGTCGACGGTTTTCCCGACAACAGGGAGAGAGTTTCCCGGGCTGCCAACTCGCCGACCCGGCTGGCGCTCAACAGGTATCCGCCGGCGATGCCGCTGCCGAGCAGGCTGTCCCAATGGCTGAACACCGGCGCCGAGGCGCGTGCGGCGATCTGCTGAACGGCATTATACGGGACGAATGTTTTGCCGGCGCCGTCCCGGAAGATCAGCATGTAGAAGATCGCAGTTCCGGGCGGCAGGTCGGCGACCTTCTGCAAGAGATCATTCAACGGTAGATCGAGAAGAAACTCGACGGTGATTCCCGGATCCATGGGATGGTTTTCGCGGATGGCCGCCACGTTGTGCCGAACAACGGGCGTCGCCGTCTCACCGATGACGACCACACGTTTGGGCGCCGTTACGGCCAGCATATGGCCGAAGGCCGCGTGGATGTCCGCCTTCGCCGTGATCACGGCTCCGGCCAAGTCGCCCTGTAGGCCTTCGGCGATGGGTCGGGCCGGGTTGACGAAAAGCCGTGGCGTGCCGGCGAACAAATGGGGGTACTTGGCCAACAACAGCGCCGCCGGACCGCTTTGAGCGATCAGCAGGTCGATGTGTCGACCAGCGTATTTGCCTTCAAGGTAGCCGACGTAGGACCCGTCTTCGATGTGAGCCGGAAACCGGGAGGCATCCATGAACTCCTCGAATACCCGGGGTTTCTCGACAGCGCCGGCAAGACCGGAATGGAAGCCTTTATGAAAAAGCCGCGACCACGGGATTTTCGGATTGAACGAATCGAGAAGGACAACCGTTTTCGGCGGCGCCTCCGAAGCCGCGCCAAGCCCGCCGGCCAGGAGAATGAAGGCGATCGTCAGACCGAGCGGAATAAGAAGGAGATATGTGATTCGTCGCCGTCTCACACGGTTCACCATCGCAACGTGAACTGCCAATCACCGGATAGAGCCATGGATACCGTGTTTCAGGGTACTACAGGAGTAAAACGCCAATCAATTGTATTGGCGGCAAGAAGTTCCCGGTCACCGTGTTGTCCGGGAGGGTGATGACGGCGAATCAGGAGGGACATGCGGATAAGGCTTGACGGATTTGGACAAGTGTCCTAATTTTTTGGACAATCATCCTAGACGATCAGCACGAACGGGGAGGGAATGACCATGAGCGCCCGGGAAACCGCCGACCATATCATCGAAGCCGCGGACGATCTGTTCTACTGGCAAGGTTACGAATACACCTCCTTCGCCGATATCGCCGATGCGGTGCAAATCTCCCGCGGCAACTTCTATTACCATTTCAAGACCAAGGACCGGATCCTGGACGCCGTCATCGAAATGCGCCTCGCCAATACCCAGACCCTTCTCGATCAATGGCAACGGGACGGTGACACGCCGGCCGAGCGCATCCGGTGCTTCATCCGCATCCTGAACGTGAACCGGGCCAAGATCGAGCGCTACGGCTGCCCGGTCGGCACGCTCACCTCGGAACTGGCCAAGCTCAACCACGCCGCCCGGGGTGAGGCCAACGCCATTTTCGTGCTTTTTCGTGATTGGCTTTGCGGGCAATTCGCGGCGCTTGGGCTCGCGGACGAGGCCGACGACCTGGCCCTGCACCTGCTCGCCATGAGCCAAGGCGTTGCCACTCTAACCAATGCCTTCCGGGACGCGGCATTCACCGATCGAGAGGTCGCCCGCATGGAGGCTTGGCTGGACGAGCAAGTGGCACGCGCCGACGGGCAATGATCCAAAACACGTAGCTCCAATTCTTCGCGAGGAGACCACCGATGTTCATCGTTTCGCTCAAATTTTCCGACAACAAAAGCCGTGCCGGCCAATACATGGACGGCCACAAGGACTGGCTGCAGCGTGGTTTCGACGACGGCGTCTTTCTGGTCGCCGACAGCTTGCAACCGAATTTGGGCGGCGCTGTCGTCGCTCACAACACCAGCCGGGACGACCTGCAGAGCCGGGTCGACGACGACCCCTTCGTCGCCAAAGGCATAGTCAGCGCCGAAATCATGGAACTGACCCCGTCCCGGGCCGATGACCGGCTGCAATTCCTCCTGGCCTGACGGCCCTGGCCAAATCCAAGACGAAGAGACGATCCATGAACCAAACGATCGATGGACCCGACGGTAAACCGCGCTGCAGTTGGTGCAAGGCGGCGCCGGAGTTTTTCGCCTACCACGACGCCGAATGGGGCTTCCCCGTCGACGACGACCAACGCCTGTTCGAGAAGATCAGCCTGGAGGGATTCCAGTCGGGCCTGAGCTGGCGCACCATCCTCGCCAAGCGCGAGAACTTCCGCGCCGCCTTCCACGGCTTCGACTTTGCCCGCGTCGCCAAGTTCACCGAGAGTGACGTCGAACGCCTGCTCCAGGACAAGCGCATCATCCGCCACCGAGGCAAGATCGAGGCCGTCGTCAACAATGCCCAAAGGGCACTCGAGTTGATCGAACAGGAAGGATCGATCGCCGCCTATGTTTGGGGCTTCGAACCCGATCCGGCGAGCCTCGGCCCGCCGCAGAGTGCCTCGACGTCCGACGAATCGAAGGCGCTCTCCATGGACCTCAAGAAACGGGGCTGGAAGTTCGTCGGCCCGACCACGGTCTACGCTTTCATGCAGGCCATGGGCCTGATCAACGACCACGTCGAGGATTGCGTGACCCGGGCCAAGGTCGAGCGCGTCCGGAAGGGGTTCAAACGTCCGGGAAACTGATCTCTCGAGCCTGCGTTCCTTTGTCGCCGAGGAGAAAGACATGGAACCGACACTTTCCGTCAGCTCCGTTTGACCCAGCCGCTGCTCAGGAAATCATCCATGGTCCGGTCCGGCTCCGGCTCGAAGCCTTCGTCCAAGACCAGAAGGTCGGCCATGCGATCGAGGCGGAACGACCGAAAGTCCTGGCGCAACTCGCACCAGGAGGCCAGGATCCATACGGGCCCGAAAAAGGCCACGGCAAGCGGCCAGACCACCCGCTGGCTCCGCTGATCGTTGGCGTCGCGGTAGTCGATACGCACCTTCTGCCGGCCGCGAACGGCAACGCGCAGTTCCCCCGGATCGATCACGATCGGTTCCGCCAGATGGTCGGCCGGGGCCAGCAAGGCGGTTTCCGCCATGTGCCGGCGCAGGCGATCCGGGACCACCGCTTCGATTTTTGCGATAACCCCGCCTGCCGCATCGGCAAGTTTCGGGTCGGCCCACGATTCGACGATGCGCACGCCGAGAACCAAGGCCTCGATTTCCTGTTCGTTAAACATGATCGGCGGCAGGTCGTAGCCGCGTAAAATGTACCCGACACCGGCCTCGCCCTCGATCGGTACGCCGCTCGCCATGAGGTCGCTGATGTCGCGGTAGATGGTCCGCTCCGAGACCTCCAATTTCTCCGCCAAGTCTTGGGCACGGACCAGTTTTTTGCGCCTGAGAATCTGGATGATGTCGAACAAACGATCGGCGCGCCGCATGATGTGTCCTCTGTTGTTTACGGGCCATTTCCGACTTCCTGACACTATTTGTCATGAGACCCAAGCCTAGCAGAGGCCTCCTGACACCGCGCTGTCAGGAGCCCGTCCTTATGTTGGTGCCAGTCGGACGCGTATCGCTCCGGCAGCCAGCATGAGGAGGACGAAAATGCATATTCTTACTTTTATCAGGCATCAAATCCGGAAACTACGGGATTGGCAGGCTGAACGCGACGCCATTCGCCAACTGCGGGACATGGACGACCACTTTTTACGCGATATCGGGATCGAACGTCAGGATATCGAAACAGTCGTCCACGGTTTGACGGATCAGAGACATACCGCCAAAAACCACCAGCGGTGGCTCCATCGACAAGCCGAGACCCAGCTTCACATGGCGCTGGCGGAATAATGGGCGGGTTTCTTGAGCAGGCCCGCTGGCCGGATGAGAGAAGTGCCATGTCACAATCGATAGAGCAAAAATACGAGCGTTTCAGGGCGCTTCACTTTAACGACCACGCGTTCGTCATGCCCAATCCCTGGGACGCCGGCACGGCGCGTATCCTGAGCGCACTCGGTTTCGAGGCTTTGGCGACGACGAGTGCCGGATACGCGTTTTCTGTCGGTAAACGTGACTCCTTCGCCGGTCTCGCACGTGGCGAGGTGCTGGCCAATGCGCGGGCCGTCGTCGAGGCCACGGAGTTGCCTGTATCGGCCGACCTGGAGGACGGTTTCGACGCATCGCCGGAGGGTTGTGCGCGCACCATCGATCAGGCGTCGAGAACCGGTCTCATCGGCGGGTCGATCGAGGACGCGACCGGTGACCCCGACGATCCCATCCATGAATTCGGTCTGGCCGTCGAGCGGATTCGGGCGGCGGCCGAGGCGGCCAGGGACCGGCCGTTTATGCTGACGGCGCGGGCCGAGAATTGGCTGTGGGGGCGGCCGGACCTCGACGAAACCATCGAGCGCCTACAGGCCTTTTCGGAGGCCGGCGCCGACGTTCTCTATGCGCCGGGGCTGCCGGATCTGGAGGCTGTCCGCGCGGTTTGCCGGGAAGTGGATAAGCCGGTCAACGTGGTCATGGGCCTGCAGCGCGCCAGCTATACGGTCGATGCCCTGTCCGAAGCCGGTGTCAAACGCATCAGTGTCGGCGGATCGTTCGCTCGCGCGGCGCTCGGTGCCTTGGTTCGGACGGCAGAGGAGGTACGGGACAGTGGGACCTTTACCTACGCGGAACAAGCCATACCGGACCGGATCATCAGTGCCATGATGGCTCCGGTGAAACGCGCCACTCGTATATGATGATGGGGAACTCAACCTTGCCGGTGCCGCCACAAAAGACCATCTGTACAGCAGGTGATTTTTGGGCTTTGTTTCCGCCGACCCGCCGAACGAAATCGGCGCCTCGACCGAACGGTGATCCCATGAAACCGAAACTACTGGTCCCGTTCGCGCTCGGGCACTTCGCCAACGATATCGCGCCGGTCGGCATGTACCTGATCATTCCGGCGTTTGGATTGGCAATGGGCTTGTCGCCGGTCGAGATCGGTCTTCTGTTCACCATCCACAGTTTCGGATCGGCCATGGCCCACGTGCCGGCCGGTATTCTCATCGATCATGTATCCAACCGTGGCTTTCCGTTGATCGTGACCTTTTTCTGGGTCGCGCTCGGATACTTCGGCGCCTCCTTGGTGAGCGATTATTGGACCTTCGCGCTCCTGATCGCCGTCGCCGGCGCCGGCGATGCCGCCTGGCACCCGATGGCCACAGGTATCCTGGCCCGGGTCCATAAGGACCGTAAGGCCTATGCCCTTGGCGTCCACGCACTTGGCGGTCACTTCTCCGAGGTCGTCGCCTTGTTGGTTGCCGGGTATTTGATCAGTATCGCCGACTGGCGCGTGGCGCTGCAGGCCCTGATCCTGCCGGGGCTGGTTATGGGGTTCGTCTTCATCGGTATCGCCAGACGGGTGCCCAGGATCGAGGCGGCACGGCCGCAAAAGGCCGACTTCGCACGCTTATGGCGCGTCTGGACGAGCCGGATGGCGCTGCGGGTCATTCTCCTGTTCAGCGCCTACAACATGGCGTTATTCGCCACCTCGACAATGACGCCCGTATTTCTGAAATCGGTGCATGACCTCGACTGGCAGGAAACGGCGCTGGCCATGGCGGCGATGATGGCGCTCGGCGCCCTGGCCCAGCCGTCGATGGGCCGCATCTCCGATGTCATCGGGCGGCGGCCGCTCCTGATCGCCGGCAACGCGCTGGCCGCCGTTGGCGCTGTCGCGGCGTGGCTTGCGCCGTCGCTGGTGGCGGTCTTGATCGCTCTCGGCATCGTGTTGACGACACTGGTTGCCATCCGTGCCGTCGTCCTCGCCGTGGCCCTGGATCACGGAGGTGAGCAGGAAGGCGCCAGTCTTGGTCTCGCTTTCGTCTTCCTGGACGGCATCGGGGCGCTCGGCGCCGTACTGGCCGGTTTGATCGGCGAGCGGGACCTCAGCCAAGCTTTTCTTTTTGCCGGTCTGCTGTCCGCGGTCGCGGCTGGCCTTTCGGTATTGCCGCGCCGTTTCTCTACTGGCCGAAGCGCCCATGGGGAAACGGTGGCGGAACCGGGAGATTAGGTCCGGCCCGCCACCTTGTTCCGTGGCCCGAAGGCGTCGCTCAATTGGTTAAGGCCTTTTTCATCACGATCCCGGGCAACGACAAATCACCCGAGGCCACGTCGTGGACACCGGACACACATAAGAGCGGCGCCTTGGTTTCCGCATTGACCGTCAACTCGGCAGTCACCGCATCGAATTGAACCGTCTCCGTGTTGCCGGCCGGCACCGTGATCTGGGCCACCTTGCCGTTCAAAGTGGGACTCATGCCGGGGCTGTCGAGCGCGATGGGCAGCATCGGCGCCGTATCGGGCAGCAGGTCGACGCCCGGTGACACGTCGCGCACCTTGAGCCCGGCTGCGCAGGCCTCGTCCTTGACGAGGACCACCCAGTGCGAATGCCACTCGGCGCCGTCGTTGGCCGGATCGCCGTCGTTGTTCTCGTCGTAAAGCGGCGTGTCATCGAAATCCGGGTGTGCGGTAATGGCCAGCGCCAGGATGCCGGACGCCTTGTCGAATCCGACCTGGGACGGATCGAGGTTGGTCGGCCATACGTAGGACTGGACCTTGGCACCAGCCAGTGTGCCGATGGCGGGCGGTTTGACGCTGCCGGCGATACCGGCCAATTCCATCATGAAGGTGGTCAGGCGGCCGTCGGTCGAGGCCGAGGTCTTGGTGATGTCGAATGCGGCAGTCTTATCGGGCGCGGTCGGGCTGGATATGTCGTGGGCCGCAGCAGAACCGGCCAGGGCCGCTGTTGTCAGCAAAGACAGAAAGAGGTGTTTCATGGGTTTCTCCTATTAATATCGAGTCGATTTTTTTTCGGAACCAGGGCGTTCCCGCAGGTTGGAGACGGGTCGGGTGATCGGGGCGCTCGAGTCAAGCATAGAGGGCGGTGATCTCAGCTTTCGCGGAAGCTGCGGTCGATACTCTCGATCAGCGGATCGATAAGATAGCTGAAGAACGTTCTCGTACCGGTGAAGATCATCGTGTCGGCCGACATGCCGGGCACGAGATCGTCGGCAATGTCCAAGGTGGCGAGTTGTTCGCGGTCAATCTCGATGCGAGCCAGGTAGTATTCCTCGCCACTTCCCGCATCCTGTAGTTTGTCGGCAGACAGGTGCTCGACTAAACCCTTGAGCCGCGGAAGATTTCGCTGTGGAAATGCACTGAGCGTCACATGCGCCTCGTACCCTTCCTTAATTGCGTCAATATCCGTCGGACTGACACGGGCGTCGACCAAGAGTCGATCCGTTGCCGGTACAATATCGAGGATTGGCTCTCCCGGACGGACCACGGCGCCACGCGTCGTCAACCGAAGATCGATGATCGTGCCGTCGTTGGGTGCCGTTATAACCGTGCGCGCAAGGACATCACGAGAGCTTGTCATCCGTTGCTCGAGATCAGCGATTTGGCTGCGGATTTCACCGAGTTGGGTCGCGGCCTCGTCGCGGCGTTTCGTGCTCAGACCGAAAATCTGCAGTTCGGTCTCACCGATGCTCTGTCGCGCACGGGCAATCGCCGCCCGACTGGAGGCCAGTCGACCGGCGATCTCCGCCTTGTTACGTCTCAGTTCGAGTAGACGCGGTTTGCGCGCCAATCCCTTGTCCAACAGATCGTTCATCATGCCGATCTCGTCGTCGATTAGCGCGAGCTGTTGATCATAACTCCGGATCTGCGCCTTCAGGCCGTTGATCTCTTCTCCCAATTGATCAATTCGCTTGTTCAGGATATTGCGCTCGGCCGCATCGCTCTCCGTTCGCGCCTCGAAGATCGCCTTCTGGTCTTCGATCATTGCCGGCGCACCAGCGACATCGGGGACAGCCGACCAGTCCGCTGACGCTCGGCCCGCTTCCTCGGCTACGAGCCGGGCCTCGATGGCCATCAGCGATCCGAATCGGGTCTCTTGGACGCGATAAGTGGCAAGGGCCTGGGTGTCCTCAAGGACCAAGAGCACGTCGCCTGCCGCGACGCGATCGCCGTCTTGGACCCTAATATCGCGGATGATTCCTCCCTCAAGATGCTGCACCGTCTTACGATGGCCCTCGGGACTTATCTGGCCGGTGGCAAGCGCCGCGCTGCCGAGCGGCACCAACACGGACCAGGCGCCACCGATGCCAAAGAAAGCGATCACGACAACCGCCGCAAATAACGCGGGTCCGTTGATCGAGCGCCTTAGCAAACGCCGTTCTTGCCGGAGCCGAGTGTATTGTTGACTACTGAACATAACGGGCCTCCTGGGCGTCGTCGTTGCTCGGCGTGATACTCGCTTTTTCAATCGCTTCGTCACGCCGCTCATGGGTCAAAATCTCTTCACGTGGTACCTCCGCCACAATCTTGCCTTCGGCGAGGATCGCGACGCGGTCCGCAATTTGCAGGAGAGCCGGGCGATGACTGATGACCATGACGGCCGCACCCCGGTCTGCTGCCGCCCGAACGGCCTTGGAAAGAGCCTGTTCGCCCTCCAAGTCCAGGTTCGAGTTGGGCTCGTCGAGAACGATGATCGACGGCTCGCCATACAACGCGCGGGCGAGACCGATCCGCTGCAACTGACCGCCGCTGAGCGAATATGGATCATCCGCGCGAACTTCCGTCTCGTAGCCCTTCTCGAGGCGCCTGATCATCTGGTCGACGCCGGCCCCACGGGCGGCCGCAATGACGCCTTCCGGATCATCGGCGCCGAACCGCTGGATGTTGTCCTTGATGGTTCCCGGCAGCAAGCCGACGCTTTGCGGCAGGTACCCGATGTTGCGTCCGAGATCGTCGGGATTCCATCCCAGGACATTTCGCTCATCAATCCTGACTTCGCCGCCTGTCGGTTCCAACGCTCCGACGATGAGGCGACTGAGAGTCGTCTTTCCGCTTCCCGATCGGCCTACAAGGCAAAGGACCTCTCCTGGACGAAGGCGCAACGAGATATCGTCCAGGATCTTGGGCCCGTCCGCGACAGCCTGGTAATGAAGATGGGCGACGGCGACCGAACCCGTCGGATCAGGCAGGCGCATGGATTGCTCCGCCGATTCCAGGTCGCGCAGGCGTGAGAGCGCCGCCCATCCATCTCTCGCCTGGACGAAAGACTTCCATGCGCCAATGGCCTGCTCCGCCGGCGCGAGACAGCGCCCCAAGAGGATCGACGCAGCAATCATTCCCCCGGCGGACAAATCTCCCGCCAAGACCAGGTACGCGCCTGCCGCTAAAACCAGAGTCTGAACGACCAACCGGATCCCCTTCGCTGCGCCGGACAGCATCGCCGACCGTTCGGCCGCCTTCGCCAGGTTGATCTGGACCAAATCAGCGGACGCCTGCCAGCGCTCGCGTAGGGACAACGCCATACCCATCGCGCGCACGGCGTCGGCATTTCCGAGGGCGCTCGCCAAGACCGCTTCGTTTTCATTCTGATGGGTCCTCGCATCGCGCAGCGGCCGACGGCTGAGCAGCTCCGTCAGGACGGTATGACGAGCAGTGCCGACGCACCGCCGAGGGCGACCAAACCGAGCCAGGGGTGCATCCACCACAGCAAGGCGGCGAATACAAAGAGCCAGGGAGCGTCGAGCAGAGCGAAAACGCTCTGCGCGCAAAAGAACCCCTTCACCGCGGAGATGTGCTGAAACGCCTGCGACACGGGTTGACCGTCGAGTAGGGTCGAATCGATGAGGCGACCGCTCGCGTGCTGTTCCAGCCAGTTGCCGGCCCGCGCGAGAACCATCTGACGCAAGGCGTCGAGAACGCCCAAAATAACTAATGCACTTATCGCGAGCATTGTTAGACCGTAGAGCGTTTCATGATGCGCACTCATCAGTACCCGGTCGAAGACCTGCATCATGAAAATCGGGCTCACCAGCATCAGCAAATTGACAACAACGCTGATCGACCCGGCGAAAAACAGTGGCGTGTTTAGTGAGCGAGCAGATGATTCACGTTACTTCCTTGTATTAAAAGATTTTTTATACGACACGTAACCAGGAAAAGAGATTTTTCGGCAATATGCAATTCATTTATTTGTCGAGACAGTGCCGCAAGTTTGTCGATAAATTGAGGTGGATTTGACGAAAATTTCAGTCAAATTGCCGCGGGGTATTTCCCTGCATTGTGCAAACGAAAGCTACAATTTGAACAAGTTTGTCGGCAAATAAATGATTCGACATGGATCACCATAGATCGCCTATTAATTGCATAGCGGGTTTCTCTCTGAGTGACCCACATGTGAGAACTGCGTGCTTGATCGCGCGCTTAACCAAGGAGTCGAGCTATGGCTGAAGAAAACAATCTAACCAATAGCCGAGATCATTTTGACCAGCGGCCCTTTGAGTCCGCACCCGACGATACGTTGGTCGGCACGGAATACGCCGATACGATCTCCGGGGACCCGAAGACGGTCGAGAATTCTAGCCTGCCGGCGGCGGTAGCGTTCTGGTCGTTCGAGGGCGGCATTGATGGTGTGTTTTCAAACGACCAGACGGGGCCATCGGTGACGGCATACCGCGCGGAGGACGGCGTCGCCGTGGTTGCCGCCGAGACGCCGACCCGGCCGGGACCCGGAGAGCCGGCATCAAGTCGCGCACTCGAATTCAACGGTGACTCTGCGTTCGCCTTTATCGAACACGACGCGGCAATGGAGATCAGCCAGGGCACGATCGCGCTTTGGGTACAGCCCGACGATCTCTCCGACGATGCCATCATTCTCTCCAAGGATCAAAGTGGTGCCGGCGACGGGGGACATTTCCGTTTCGGTCACGAGAAAGATGGCCGTTTGTTTATCCGCTTCGCCAACGGCGATGGCGGTTCCAACAAGTCGTGGGAAACATCAGCGTCCTACCTCAATGAAGGCGAATGGTGCCATGTCGCCATCAACTTTTCGGCCGAGGGCGGCGTTCAAGTCTTTGTCGACGGTAAGGCGGTTCCCGACTATGTGTGGATTCGTCAGGAGGGCAACGAGGATCTGCCGAGCCTTCAATCCGAGGCATATCTGCTGCAGAACGAAGAACCATGGATTCTCGGCGCCGACACCTCGGGCACCAAAAACAACGATACGCCCCAGGCCTTCGTCACCGACGATCCGAGTCTCGACGATCCGTTTGACGGCGCCATCGCTGACTTCGGCATCTGGGGCGGATCCACGGCCGACGACGTGCTGACAGAGGCACAAATCAATCACTTGATTGAACAAGGGCCCGACACGGCGCTGACGAAAGATGCGGCGGCAACCATTCTTGCCGGCGCCGATACGATCAACGGTGACGGCGGCAACGATCACCTGATGGGCGGCGACGGCGATGACGTTCTCGTCAGCCGCTCGGACGCCGGTGAGCAGCGCATCGGTCAGCGGGTCGTCGGCCGAGAAACCCGGGGCGACGCCAACAACGAGGTCAACCCGGCCTACGACAAGCTCTACGGTTGGGAGGATCAGCCGCTGGCCAGCGACGACATCATGTTCGGCGGCAACGGCGCCGATACATTCTTGTTCAACCCGCAGATCAACGGCAAACGCGACATCATTATGGAGCATGTCAACGACGACCGGACGATCGATTGGGCCGGCGTCGCGGGCGAGAACGACAACCAGCACGACCACTGGGTCGACAGTTTTGGCATCGACACCATCGGTGACTACAACGCCGACGAGGACACCATTGCAATTGTCGGCCATACGGCGGCACCGGAGGTCCGTTACAAGCTGATCGACAGCGACGGGGATGGCGTCGACGACGAACTGGTGTCGATCATCGATGTGTACTCCAATCAGCACGGCGGCGGCGGCGCGCATAATGAAGACCTGATCGGCCAAATCGTCGTTCATGGCGACCTGGTCGATGAGGATGATCTGGTCGTCGAAGCGAACGTCACCCACGGCATTGTCGAAACGGTGGACGAACTCAACGAAGCCCTCGCCCCGACCGGCGACGAGAAGGTGTCTACGTTGTCCGACGGATCGACGTTCAAGGGATACGATTCCCGGGACGATCAGGGCAATCTGGGCGAAGTCGTCGAGAACCCGGACCAATTCATAACCAACGATTGGCTCGAGGAAGCGTCGGCGAACTTCGCAAGCAACGTGCCCGAAGGCACACCGCCGCCGGTCGCCGTTATCGACGATGCGTCCCATCCGGTCCTCGCTGCCGTGAGTCTCTCGGGCGAACCGGCCGAAGGCGAGACCGATGGGTCGTCACCGGGCGCCTACGTCAATGTTCCGCACACATCGGGCTTGGCCCAGACTGCCGGCACGATCGCCTTCAACTTCACGGCGGAAAGCGTCGACGGCTTTCAGACTCTGGCATCCAAGGATCATAGCGGCTACGGAGACGGCGGACACTTCATGGCTTGGCTCTATTCGGGCGACGTCAAGGTCCGTTACCAATCCGAAAGCGAGAGCGTCTACCTCTACGCCAGAGATACGGACATTGAGCCTGGCGAACAGTACAGCTTCGCCTTCACATTCGATGCCGGCGAAGCCGCGCTCTACATCGATGGCAGGCAAACGGACGTCGAAGACCTGACCGACAACGCCGGGTTCGAAGACGGCATGTCGGGGAACACACAGAGCTTCGTACTTGGCGCGAGCACGACGTCCCGGACGGAGGATCAGCTCAACAAACTGAAGGATTTCTTCCAAGGTACGATCGAGGACTTTGTGGTCTTCGATCGGGCGCTCTATCCGGTTGAAGTGGCGAAATACGAGGCCGGCGCCCTGCCGACCGTCGGGTCCGACGAGCCGGCGCCGGATGCAAGTGAGCCCGCTGCGCCGGAGGTGTCGGTTGAATTGGCGGTCGCCGAAATTCCCGTGGCGCCGGGCGTCGACGTTCCGACAGCAACCAGTTTCTGGACGTTCGATGACGGCATCGATGGCGTCTTCGGCGACGCCATGGGCGGACCCGACCTAACGGCTTATCGGAACGAAGACGGTGTCGCGGTCCCTGCGGACGAGACGCCGACCCGGCCGGGACCCCGTGGTGCCGGTGACCAGGCTCTGGAGTTCAACGGTGACACCAGTTTCGCCTTCATCGAACACGATCAGTCCTACGAGATGACCCAGGGCACCATTGCGCTCTGGGTGCAGCCGGATGATGTATCCGACGACGGCATGTTCCTGTCGAAGGATCAAAGCGGATCCGGCGACGGCGGCCACATCCGCTTCGGTTACGAGGACGGCGGCCACTTGTTCATCCGCTTTGCCAACGGCGACGGATCGGGCAATCGGTCATGGGAGTCGTCGGCGCCCTATCTCAACGACGGCGAATGGACCCATTTGGCCATGTCGTTCTCGGCCGACGGCGGCGTTACCGTCTACGTCAACGGTGCAGCGGTTCCCGACTACGGCTGGATCCGCCGGGAGGGCAACGAGGACCTTCCGAGCCTTCAGTCGGAGGCCTATCTGTTCCAGAACAGCGAGCCTTGGGTAGTGGGCGCCGATACCTACAAGACCGGAAACAACGACACCGCCGCCGACTTCGCCGCTGATGATGCCAACCTTCGCAATGCCTTCGACGGCGCGATCGGTGAAATCGGTATCTGGGGCGGATTCGACGCCGACGATGTGCTTTCGGCGGACGAGATCATGCAGCTTTATGTCGATGGACCGGGCACGGCTCTGTCGCCCGCCGAACCTACGGTCGTCGAAACGGTTGCCGAAATGACCGGAACCGACGGCCACGACACCCTCGAAGGCGATCACGGCGATAACCGCATCGACGGTGGTGCCGGGGACGATGTGCTGCACGGTGGTTTCGGCGCCGACCTGCTGAGAGGCGGCGAAGGCGACGACCTGTTGGTCAGTCGGTCCGATGCCGGCGAGCAGCGCATCGGTCAGCTCGTCACCGGTGAACCGACGCGCCCGAACGAACCGGGCACCGTCGATCTCAGCCGTTACAAACTGGTCGGCTATGAGGATCAGCCGTTCGTCGCCGACGACATCATGTTCGGAGGCGCGGGCGCGGACACGTTCCTGTTCAATCCGCAGATCAATGCCAAACGCGATATCATCTTCGAACACGTCAACGATGACCGAACGATCAACTGGGCCGGCGTCGCGGGTGAAAACACTTACACGCACGATCACTGGGTCGATAGTTTTGGTATCGACATCATTGGCGACTACGATTCGTCGGAGGACTCGATCGCCATCGTCGGTCACACCGTCGCGCCGGAGGTCGATTATCGACTGGTCGACACAGACGGCGACGGCAACGGGGATGAACTGGTCTCGGTCATCACCGTGTACTCGAACCAACACGGTGGCGGCGGCGCTCATGACGGCGACCTGATCGGTCAGATTGTCGTACACGGTGATCTGGTGGATCCAGACGACCTGCTGATCGACGCCGGCGTCATCCACGGCATCGTCGAGACCATCGACGAGATCGACGACGCACTGTTCATGGACCCGATCTATGAGACGCTGGATCTCAAAGCCTCGACCCTCGAGGATGATTCGGTGTTCGTCGGCTATGACTCGCGTGACAACGCGGGCAATACCGGCGACGTCATCGACAACCCGGAGAAATTCGTCACCAACAGCTTCTATGACGATGTGAAAGGCGACTTCCGGGGCAACGTGCCGGACGGGGTCGAAACCCCGAACGCCATCCTCGACGGGGTTTCCCACCACGACCTCGGGAGCGTGACCTTCACCGGCAATCCGGCCGACGGCAAGTCCGATGGCTCGACGCCCGGCGCCTATGTCGACGTTGCGCACTTTGACGCCTTGGCCCGGGACGCCGGAACCTACGCCTTCTCGTTTACGGCCGACTCGGTCGGGTGCAACAACCGTACCCTCATGTCCAAGGATGCGCGGACCTATGAGGACGGCGGCCACCTGACCGGCTACATCGATGGCGGCAAGGAACTCGTTTTCCGCTTCCAGTCGACGAACGAGAGTGTCTACTTGAAAACCCGCAACACCGACCTCGAAGCCGGCCACAAGTACCATGTCGCCTTCACCTTCACCGCGGCACAGGCGGCCCTTTACCTTGACGGCAGGCTTGTCGATACGGAAGACCTCAGCGACAAGCCGGAGTTCGCAGCGGGCATGACGCAGAACCTCGAAAGCCTGGTTCTCGGCGCAAGCACGCAGACGCGTTCGTCCGGTGAACTCAATAATCTGAAAGACTTCTTCGACGGCACCATTGACGACTTCCTTGTGCTTGATCGGGCGCTTTACCCGGCAGAGGTCTTGAAGCTCACTGAGGGCGCCTTGTCGGTCAACCCGGCCGAGGCGGCGCCGGACGACCCGGAACCGGAGCCCGAACCGGAACCCGTGCCGGAAGACCAGGAGTTGATCGGTACGTCCGACGCCGATGAACTTGTCGGCGGTGCCGGCAATGACACCCTCGACGGTCGCCGTGGCGACGACATGCTCGACGGCGGCGCCGGCAACGACACGCTCCTCGGCCGACGGGGCGCCGACACACTGAACGGCGGCGCCGGCAACGACGTACTGCGCGGCGGTCGCGACGACGATGTGTTGATCGGCGGTGCCGGTGACGACGTTATGAGAGGCGACGCTGGAGCCGATACGTTCCGGTTCCTGGTCCCGGACGGGGGCGGCACCCTCGGCGCAGACCGAATCCGAAAGTTCGACGCCGATGACCGAATTGAGGTTTCGGCGGATCTATCGGTAAGCCGGCAGGAGTTCCGGAATCGCACGGAACTGACGCTGACGAAAGCGGACGGTGAAACGGTCGGCACGGTCAAAGTCTTCGGTCACCGTGTCGAGGATGATGACATCTTCGTCTACACCCCGGATCTCGGCGGTGACACCGTGATCTGATCAGACACCAACTTATACCAGGAGAAAGGTGGGACCTGAGTGTCCCACCTTTCTTGTGTCAGCCGTAAAAAACGCGGCAACGGACCGAGAATCCCCGTTGGTCCAAGGGGTGGTTTCCTTCGATTCGCTCGCTTCTAGCCATTGGCGGCTGAAAAATCGGCGAAACGTTTCGCCTCCGCGCGATCGATGGCTTACGTCTCCTTGGGCCTCTGAGCTGAGATTGAAACGGACCGGCCCGCGAGCAGTCCCCAACATATCCCTTTCCCTCTCGTCAACGGATGAAATTAGAAAGTCTATATTTGAACGGCTGACCGTCTTTTGCCGCCATTTCGCCATAAGCCGGGTGAGGCCCGCTCTGCGATCAGCGTTCGGACATTTTCGCGATCGTGGCAGCACGGCGCCTTTGAGGCCTGAAGGGACATCGCCGTCGGTCTTACGGGAGCGGTCTTACTCGAAGGGCTTGACGACCGGTACAGGCGCAAAGCCGACATCAAGACGAGCAACAAGCGTGGTGACTAACAGCCTTGGCGCAAGGCGGCCGTGTGAACCGGTGCGTCCCACAGTTCCTTCGCTTCATCGTCGAGCAACGAAAGCGTGACGGAGCATCCGGCCATCTCCAGAGAAGTGACGTAGGATCCGACTAATGAACGCGCGACTTGGACTCCGGTCGCTTCGACCAGGCGCCGGGCCGCGTTGTACATGAGATAGAGTTCCATGGACGGCGTGCCACCGAAGCCGTTAACCAGCAAGACCGCCTCGCCGGCGGCGGTATCCCCCAGGTCGCCGAGGATGCTGTCGACCATCTCCTTGGCGATATCGTCTGCGGATGCCAGGGTCTCGCGCCGACGCCCAGGCTCACCATGGATGCCGACGCCGAGTTCCATTTCGTCCTCGCCGATGTCGAAGGTCGGTTTGCCGGCAGCGGGGACCGTACAACTGGTCAAGGCGACGCCGAAGGAGCGGGTCCGGGCATTGACGCGGTCGCCGAGGGCTTTGAGGTCGGCGAGGTCGTCGCCGCGCTCGGCCGCGGCACCGACCACCTTTTCGACGATCAGGGTACCGGCAACACCGCGCCGACCGGTGGAGAAGGTCGAGGTCTCGACGGCGACGTCGTCGTCGGTGATGACTGAGGCCTGCTCGCCATCGACCATCTCGGCGGCCATCTCGAAGTTCATGACGTCGCCTTCGTAGTTCTTGACGATGAACAGTACGCCGGCACCGGTGTCGACGGCCTGGGCAGCGGCCAGCATCTGGTCCGGCGTTGGCGACGTGAAAACCTCGCCGGGGCAGGCCGCGTCGAGCATGCCGTAACCAACGAAGCCGGCATGCAACGGTTCGTGACCGCTGCCGCCGCCGGAAATCAGGGCGACCTTTCGCGCCTTCAGCTCCTTGCGCCGGACGAAGGCGTTGCCTTCGCCGGCAACGACGATGTCCTGGTGGGCAGCACAGAATCCGGCGAGGCTTTCGGTCAGGACCGTATCGATGGTGTTGATCAGTTTCTTCATGGTGATGTCTCCTTGGCGGCGTCGCCTCGCCTCTATTTCTTCAGTGTATCGGTCATCATCCGCGCCATGCGCTTGACGACGTCGTCGACCATCTTGTCGAAGGCCTTGTTCAATTCGGGATCGCCCAGGTTGGGCACGGTGACTTGCAGTTTGCGGTGCTCGAGGGTGTCTTCCACCTTCTTGAAACGTCTCGGATGGGCCCGCCGATAGGCATCTAGAAAGGCATCCTTCTCACTGGTCGAGAAGTGACAGAGCTCGAGAATACGGTCTACGTGTTCGATCGGTATGGGCGTCGGATAGGCCGGATTGGCAATCTGCGAAATGAAGCTCCGGTTCTTGCCGATGGCCTCGGCCAGGCGCTGGCGCGTACCCGACGGGCGAGTGTCGAGCACTTCTCGGAGAATGGTCTTGTAGACGACGACCGGGTCGTCGCGGTCGCGGTGTCTCGACTTGTGTTCAGCCATCGGCCTTGCCTCCGTATGTAGCGACCTCAGCCTTGCACGCGGCCAGCGCCGATGGCGCCACCGATAGGGCTCTGAGGCCGCAATCGAGCAACAGATGGGCATAGCGACGATCGGCCGCGAGGTCGCCACAGAGGCTGACCTCACGTCCTGAGTCGCGACCGTGGGTGGCGACCCGTTCGAGGAGGAAGGTCACCGCCGTTAGTTCCGGATTCATGAGATGGCCGACGGCCCGGTTGTCGCGACCGCAGGCGGTCACGTACTGAATCAGATCATTGCTGCCGATGGAGAAAAAACCGGCATCGAACTCTTCGATGGCGATGGCCGCGGCCGGCACCTCGACCATCATGCCGAAGGCCGGTTCGCCGATTTCAACATCTTCCTTTGAAAGCTGTTCCCGAGTTTTCTCGAACAAACCCCGAGCCTCGGCGAATTCTTCGGCGGTGGTAATCATCGGAACCATGATCTTGACCGGGCCGAGGGCGGCGACACGAAGCAGGGCTCGAAGTTGTGTTTCGAACACGTCCGGATGCAGGAGCGAGAGACGGTAACCGCGGACGCCAAGAAACGGATTGCTCTCGTCGTCAACCGTAAGCCCGGCAATCGGTTTATCACCACCGGCATCGAGGGTGCGGAAGGTCACCGGTCGACCCTCTGCCCACTCGACGATGGTGCGATAGGCCTCGAATTGTGCGTCCTCGTCCGGCAATCCGGTATCGTCGTGGAACAGGAATTCCGTGCGCACCAACCCTATGCCGTCGCAATGGCCCGCTTCGATACCCTCCAGGTCGTCCGACGAGGCGACATTCAAATAGACGGCAACGGTTTCTCCTGCAGCCGTGACAGCCGGCCCGTCGAGGTGGGTTTCGTCGTCTCGGGCCCGTAGGTCATGGTCACGCCATTTGTGTTCATGTTCAGACCGGCTTCGGTCGCTGGGATCGACGATCAACTGACCCGAGTCGCCGTCGATAAGCGCTTCACCGCACGCTTGCAGGTCTGCGCGTTCGAGGCCGACCAACAAGGGCACACCGCGCGCCCGGGCCAGCATGGCGACATGGCTCGACGCGCTTCCTTCGAAAAGCGCGACCCCGCCGCCGTTCCAATCGGTCTCCAGAAACCGAGTCGGCGTCACATCCGTTGCGACAACGATTGACCCGGCCGGGAAGCCGTCGGCGGTTTGGCCGCAAAGAAGGCCTTCGACACGGGTTTGAATGTCGATGATATCGCCAGCCCGGTCCCGGAAATAGGCATCGCTGGCCGACCGGTATTCATTGACCAGGGTAGTTATGGCGCTGCGCCATGCAACCAAAGCCGGCGTTCCCTGGGCGACCGCCTCGAATGCGGCCTCCGACACGGTTTCGTCTTCGAGCATGGCGATCTGAAACTCGATGATGCCTTCTTCCGACCCATCCAGCGTTTCGAGCAATGCGGACAATTCAACCGACGCGGCGCCAAGCGCGTCTTCAAGCGCTGATTTTTCCACCTCCGTCGACCCCGCGTGATAGGGTGGCAAAGCGCTCTCGACGGTGCCGTTCGCAGTTTCGGCCTGAACGAACAGCGGCCCGGCGCCGAAACCGCCCGACGCCGGCGTACCGCTCAAGCGGCGTTCCTCAGGTTGCGGAAGGGACTGGTTTTTCATCCTCGAAATCCCGTTCGACCAATTCCGTCAGGGCGTCGAGCGCGGCCGGCGCATCGTCTCCCTCCACCTCGAAAAACAGCACGGTGTCTTTTGCAATCTTGGCACCCATCACTTTGTTGATGCTTTTTGCGTCGATCCACGGTCCATCGGCCGACAACCCCAGCATGATACGGGCGCCGAAGGTCTTTGCCAGCTTGGTTAGTTTCACGGATGGACGGGCGTGCAATCCCACATCGTGAGTCAGAACGACGGATCCGGTTAAGTGTTTCGTCATAGTTTTTTTCTCTTATCGCCTTTCTAAGGTCTTCGGTCCGGTGACTCGCTCATGTCGGTGAATACTCTTCCGCCGTGTGGCAGACGTCGGCCAGTTCGGCGCCGCCCGAAGCTTCGGTGGCAGCCATGACCGCCCCCTCGACGATCGGCGCATTGCAGATGACGACCTTGTCGCCGCGTTCACCGGGCAGCATTTCGATGGCCATTTCGCTGTTCGTTTCGGCACCGCCCAAATCGACGAGGATCGCCACGCCCTTGTCGGACCAGGCGGTATCGATGGCTTCCGTAATGGCGCCGACGCTGCTGCCGAGGCCCCCGTCGTCATTGCCGCCGCACCAAGCCAGCGGCACTTCATCGCCGACCATCTGGCGAACCATGTCCGCCGTCCCCTTCGCCACGTCGGGCGAATGGGAGACGATGACAATCCCAACGCAACCAGTCATATCCGATCCTCCAACACGTCACACACCGCCTCGATGGCAAGCGCGCTCGATCGCGCGCCCGGATCCATATGGCCGATGCTTCTCTCACCAAGAAAAGATGCCCGTCCCTTGGTCGCCAGCATGGGAACCGTCGCCTCAGCCGCCTGGTGGGCGACGCCACGCAAACGACCAATGTCGCCCTCGTCCGATTGGGCAAGGGCTTCGTGGACGGGCACAAGTACGTCCAGCATGGTCTTTTGACCTGCGTTCGATTTTCCGCGTCTCTTGACCGCGTCGACCGCTTCACCGAAGGCACCGGCCAGCGGTGCGGCGTCGGCGGCCATGGCCTTGCCAAAAGCCATGAAGAAGGTGCCGTAAAGCGGTCCCGAGGCGCCACCGACCTTCATCACCAGGGTCGTGCCGACCGCTTTCAGGGCGTCGGGCGGAGCCTTGCCGGCGGTCTCGTCGAGGGTCGCCAGGACTTCCTCGAAACCGCGTTTCATGTTGAGGCCGTGATCGCCGTCGCCGATCGCTTGATCGAGGTCGGTCAATTCATCGGCGTGTTCGATGATCCGTGTCGCCACGGTCTCGATCAACTCCTTGAGCATGTCCTGCGAAATGTTCACCGTTTCATCCTCCGCCCGAACCGTCTGCAACGCGTTCGCCCGCCGCATCGAAGAATAGCGGGTTTACCAGATCGATGGCGACGTTGTCTCCGACGGCCAACCGGGAGCGCGGATCGACGAGGGTGACCAGCTTCTCATCACCGACGGTGACATGAAGGTGGTTTTGGTCGCCGAGATGTTCGATCCACTCGACCCGACCGGCGCCATCGCCGTTGGCGGCCGGCGACAGGGACACGTGTTCGGTCCGCGCACCGATCGTCTTGGCCGCCGCCGGCATTCTGTCAACGGGAAGCAGTTCCCTTGGGAACAAATTGATCGCCGGCTGACCGAGGCGGGCCGCGACATAGGTATTGCGGGGCTGTTCATAGATCTCGCGCGGCGTCGCGATCTGGACCAGCCGCCCCTCCTGGACTACGCCGATACGGTCCGCCATGGTCATGGCCTCAGTCTGGTCATGGGTGACGTAGAGGATGGTCGCGCCGAGGTCCTTCTGGATGCGTTTCAGTTCGAGGCGCAACTCGGCGCGCAGTTTTGCGTCGAGGGACGACAGTGGTTCGTCCATCAGATAGATCGACGGGCGGCGCACCAGGGCGCGGCCGATGGCGACCCGCTGCATTTCACCACCTGAGAGCTGGGTCGCCTTGTTCTCGAGCTTGTGTTCGATGTGCAGGAGGTCGGCGATTCCCCGAACCTGATTCGAAATCTCCCGTTCCGGCATCTTCCGGGCTGGCGAACGCAGCGGAAAGGCGAGATTGTCGAAAACGGTCAGGTGCGGATAAAGCGAGTACTGCTGGAAGACGAAGGCCACGTCCCGGGCCGGCGGCGGATCCTGTGATACGTCACGTCCGTCGATCCAGACGCTTCCGGAATCGGCCGTTTCCAGGCCGGCGATTAGCCTCAACGTCGTCGTCTTGCCGGCACCGGTTGGGCCCAGGAGAACCACGAACTCGCCATCGGCAACCGTCAATGAAAGGTCGGTCACGGCATCGACGTCACCGAACGCCTTGCTGATTTCCCGGAGCACCACCTCAGACATGAGGATCACCGTCAAAAAGAGCGCTTTTCAGCGATCGGCCGCTTTCCGCATCGAATAGGACAAGCCGCTCGGGCATCAAATCGAGCCCCACCGTCTCGCCGGGTTCGGCCCGGCGGTCGGAGGGAATGCGGGCCTTTACCTGGCCGTGTTTGGTGTCGATCGTAACGATCTGGTTGGTGCCCAGATACTCGGAGCCGAAAACCTCGCCGCGCAATGACGCTGCATCATGCAGGCGAACGTGTTCCGGGCGCATGCCGAGGGCGAGTTTGCCTCGGCCGCACCCCTCACGCAGTGTCGGGATTGCCAACTTGGCCCCATTGACTTCGACCTCTGACTGGCCTGGTTCGACTCTGCCGTCGAACTTCAGGAAGCTCATCGGCGGGCTACCGATGAAATCGGCGACGAACATGGTGGCCGGCCGGTCGTAGATTTCCTGAGGCGGCCCGAACTGTTCGACGACACCGTGATTCATGACCAGGATCTTGTCGGCCATGGACATGGCTTCCAACTGATCGTGCGTGACGTAAAGGGTCGTTGCCCCCATGCGATCGTGCAATTGGCGCAACTCACCGCACATGATATCGCGGAACTCGGTGTCGAGCGCACCCAGCGGTTCGTCCATGAGAAAGGCCTTCGGGTGGCGCACGATGGCGCGCCCCAGGGCGACGCGTTGGCGGTCGCCGCCGGACAGGCCGGAGACCGGCAGATCGAGAAGATGGTCGATGCGCAACAATGCGGCCGTGTCCTCGACACGCCGTTTGATGTCGCGTCGGGGCACGCCCTGGCAACGCAACGGAAAGGCGATATTCTTGCGGACGTTCATATGCGGATAGAGTGCAAACAACTGGAACACAAAGGCGATGTCGCGGTGCGCGGCCCTATTGAACGTCACGTCCTCACCGTCGAGCAGGATCTGTCCGGTCGTCGGTAGTTCAAGCCCGGCGATCATCCTGAGCGTCGTTGTCTTGCCGCAGCCGGACGGGCCGAGCATGACAAAAAACTCGCCGTCCTCGATGGTAAAGCTAGATTCCTGGACGGCGACGAAATCGCCGAACATCTTACGCAGGTTATCGACCCGGATTTCAGCCATGGTCTCTATTCCGGAAAATGACTGACAATGATGAAGCCGACGGTTCCGGTCAGGATGACGGCAAACGAATAGGTGAACAGCGTCATCGACAGAGACTGCATCAGCATCACCACACCGATGGCAATGAGTGCCGTCGCTGCCGTTTCCCAGGGCCCGCGGCGGAAATACCGGCCCGACTTCGATTTGGATTTCTGTTGGCTCATTTCCGTACCGCTCCGAAGGTAATCCCGCGCAGCAGGTGCTTTCGCAACAGGATGGTGAAGACCAGCGCCGGCATCAAAAAAAGGGTCGTTCCGGCGGCGACGGCCGGCCAATCGAGGCCGCCCTCGCCGATGATGATGGGAATGAAGGGGGGTGCGGTCTGCGCTTCGCCGCTGGTCAGCAGCAGGGCGAAGGCATACTCGTTCCAGGCGAAGATCAGGCAAAAGATGGCCGTCGCCGCGATGCCCGTCGTCGCCTGCGGCAGCACGACCTTGAAGAAGGCTTGCAGCCGCGTGTAGCCGTCGACCATAGCCGCTTCCTCGTATTCCCTGGGGATTTCATCGATGAACCCCTTCAGTAGCCACACGGACAGCGACATGTTGACCGCCGTATAGAGCAGGATCATGCCGGCATAACTATCGGCCAACCCAAGGGCCCGATACATCAGGAAGATGGGGATGGCGACGGCGATCGGCGGCATCATGCGGGTCGACAAGATGAAGAACATCAAGTCGTCCTTGAGCGGTACCTTGAAGCGCGAGAAGGCGTAAGCGGCCAGGGTCCCCAAAAAAACTGCGAGGAAGGTGGAGCCGAAACCGATAATGATCGAATTCAGGTAACGCCCCATGAACCGGGACGGTCCGGTGATCACCATGTTGCGGCTGCGCACCAGTTCCTCATACCAGGTTTCCGCTTCCGGCAGGCTGGCCATGTACTCGGGCGTCTGGCGCGAGCGCGTCGTGAACAGGTTGACGTAACCCTCCAGCGACGGCTCGAACACCACCTTCGGCGGATAGGCGATGGAATCGGGCGGCGTCTTCAGGCTGGTCGCAAAGATCCAGATCAGCGGGATCAAGGTGACCAGCGCGTAGGTGACGACCAGTGCTCCGGCCAACCGCCGCGTCCACGGGTTGGGTTCGACGATGGAATGGGCAGTCGTTTTTCCGGTCATCGTTTCTTCACCGCGTTGAGGGCTTTGATGTAGATGTTGGCGGCACCGAAAACGGTGACGAACAGGATGATGGCGAAGGCCGAGCTGTAGCCGGTCTTCCACTTCTCGAAGGCTTCCCGCTTCAGGTTGATGGAGGCCAGTTCCGTCGTCGACCCCGGTCCGCCGGAGGTCAGCTCGACGACCATGTCGAACATCTTGAAGTTCTCGATGGCCCGGAACAGGACGGCCAGCATCAGGAACGGCAGAACCATCGGCACCGTAATAGACCAGAACGTGCGCCAGGCCGAGGCACGGTCGACCTCGGCCGCTTCATAGATGTAGTCGGGAATGGAGCGCAGGCCGGCCAGACAGATGAGCATGACGTAGGGCGTCCACATCCAGGTATCGACCATGATGATGGCCCAGGGCGCCAGGGTCACCGAGCCGATCATGTCGACCGGACCGACGTCGGCGAACAGGTTGACGATGTAGCTGAAAATGCCGGTCTGTGGCTGGAACAGATAGGTCCAGAAAGTGCCGACGACGGCCGGCGACAACATCATCGGCAGCAGGATGACCGTCGTCCAGAACCCGTACCCCTTGAACTGCTTGTTGATCAGCAGCGCCAGGCCGAACCCGAGGATGACCTGCAGGGCCATGGTCCAGGTCAGGAAATGCGCGGTTGCCTGCAGGTATTCCCAGATATCCTCGCTGCCGAGCAGGCGTTCGTAATTGCGGGTTCCGACCCATTCGATATCACGGTGCGGCCTGTTGGCGCGGAAATTGGTGAAGCTGAGAAAGATCGTCCACAAGAGCGGGAAGATGTTGATGGCGAGTAACAAGAACACGGTTGGTGCAATGAAGATCCAAGCGACCGCCCGGTCGGTCAGGCCCCTGGCTCCGGCGATCACTCTGGCCGATCCGACTGGCGGAGCCACGGGGCTCAGCGTTGCGGAGGAGGATTGGTCGTTCATCAGGGCGGTCCGTTTCCTGTCAGAAGTCGAATGGATTAATAAAATGGAATAACGAACTGTTGGTGCGGGGAGTCCGGACGGCCGACCAGGGAGGAGTGTGGCCGACCGCCCGGGGAGAGATCCCGTTGGTCAGATCTTGCCTTCGTCCTCGAAGACTTCGCCCCAATCCTTGACCAGCTTATCGAGGGCTTCCTTGGCCGTACCCTTCTCGGCGACCACGTAGTCGTGGATGCGCTTTTGCATCGATTGCATCAGCTCGGCGTAGGCCGGCTCCTGCCAGAAATCCTTGACGCCGGACATGGCTTTCAGGAAGTCGGCGGCAAAGGGTGCGGTGTTGGGGAAATTCGGATCCTCGACCACGGCGTTGTGGACGGCATATCCGCCCAACGACCACCATTTCTTCTGCACGTCGGGTTTGGCAAACCACTTGATGTACTTGAGCGCCTGTTCCTTCTTGTCGGAATAGGAGACAACGGAAATACCCTGTCCGCCCAAGGTCGAGGCGTCGATCTTCTGCGACGGATTGACGAAGAAGCCGGACTTGGCGCCACCGACATCCGGGTCCTTGGCGATGCCCGGGAAGAAGGCAAACCAGTTCATCTGCATGGCTACCTGACCGGATTTGTAGGCGTCCAGGTTGGCGACCATATAGGCGTCCGAGTGGCCCGGCGGTGTGCAGCACTTGTACATGTTCTTGTAGAACTCGACGGCGGCGACGGCGTCCGGCGAGTTGACGTAGCCCTTCATGTCATAGGGCTTGTCCGGGTTCTGGTACTGGAAACCCCAGGAATACATGGCCGCGGTGACGCCCATGGTAATGCCTTCCGAGCCACGCTCCGTGTAGATGGCGGCGCCGTAGACTTTCTTGCCGTCGATCTCGCGGCCCTGAAAAAACTCGGCCACCTGCTTGAGCTCGGTCCAGGTCTTCGGCGGGGCCAGTTCGCGGCCGTGTTTCTCCTTGAACTCGGCCTGAAGCTCGGGCCGCGCGAACCAGTCCTTGCGGTAGACCCATCCGAGGGCGTCGCCCATGGCCGGCAGAGCCCAGTAGTTGGGCGTGCCCTTGGGCCAGGTCGAATAGGCGTAGACCGTGGCCGGCAGGAAGTCATCCATGGAGATGCCTTCCTTGTTGAAGAAGTCGTTCAGTTTGACGTAGTGGCCGTTGGTCGCTGATCCGCCGATCCACTGGCTGTCGCCGATCAACAGGTCGCAGAGCTTGCCACCCGAATTCAACTCGTTGAGGAACCGATCGGCGAAGTTCGTCCAGGGGACGAACTCGAATTTCATCGGAATGCCGGTCTCCTCGGTAAAGCCTTTCGACAACTCGACCAGAGCATTGGCCGGATCCCAGGCGGCCCAACAGAGGGTCAGCTCATCGGCCGCCTTCGCCTGGCCCGTTCCCAGACCGCCAGTCAACGCAATAGCGACTGCGCCGATAGCGGAAATCACGCTTGTTCGCATGGATGTTCTCCCAATTAAAACCAACCTTCGTCACGATGGACGCACGATGACTCGCTGAACCGTCTGTTTCGGAAAACCGGGGTTCCCCTCATCGGACTGGCGGCTGTTCGTGGAGCCTCCGACACGCTAAACCGCTTGATTGTCAATGCGGTCCGCGTATCGTATTTAGTATTATTGTTTAGTGATTATATTTACTAAAATTCAGGCTGTCAACCAAATTGTATAAACAGTCGATCGGCCAGATATTGGGGCCAATCGAAAATACCTAAAATGAGACGTCAAAATGCTAAACAGCGAACGCCAAACGGGATTGATGGTTTCTGAGGCCAAACCCTGTATCAGCGTCGGTTGTTCGGGCGTCGTCTTATCCCAGAGATTTCACGACTGGCAAATGCCCGAAGCTGACGTCGTCAACGACCAGTCGTGACGTCCGGTGGGTGCTAAATGCGGGGGCTGCATATTAGGGGCAGGGCGGCCACTGACTACTCTAGCAAAAGCGCCAGTTGCCGGTTCGGACGTTTGAAATAGAAAATCCTCCGCGCGCTTTCGCGCGCGGAGGACCGGGGATGGTCTGCAACAACAACCCCCTAGCGAAAAGACGTATCTTTTCGCACCGACAGAATGCCCCTCTGCCAAAATCAACGCAATCAGGATGTGATTTTCAATATTGACTAAAAAATAGTCAGAAAAAAATAAACTGTATAAATTTTGTGCTACTCGGTGTCGCCATCAACGCGAGCCGATCGGCCCACTTTCCTCACGACAAAACCGAGAAATCTTTTTAAAACAAAGGGTTGCCTTCCGATTCGGCGTTTATCCCCAGGCTTCAACAAATTTGGCCCAAGGTTTGCTGAGAGTTTTTGCGCTGCAACAACAACCCCTAGCGGAGAGATCTTTATGAAGAATACGATGAAGGCCCTGGCGGGCGCCGGCGTCATTGCCGCATCCGCCCTTTACGGTGTCACGGCACAGGCTGCCGAGACCATCAAGGTCGGTGTGCTGCACTCCCTTTCCGGGACCATGGCGATCAGTGAAACGACCTTGAAGGACACGGTCCTGATGATGGTCGACGACATCAACAAGAAGGGCGGGCTGCTCGGCAAGAAGGTGGAAGCGGTCGTCGTCGACCCGGCTTCGAACTGGCCGTTGTTTGCCGAAAAGGCCCGCGAGTTGATCGAAAAAGAAAAAGTGTCCGTCGTCTTCGGGTGCTGGACCTCGGTTTCGCGGAAATCGGTGCTGCCGGTGTTCGAGGAACTCAACGGCATGTTGTTCTATCCGGTCCAATATGAGGGCGAGGAAAGCTCTCGCAACGTCTTCTACACCGGTGCCGCGCCGAACCAGCAGGCAATCCCGGCCGTCGAATACCTAATGGGCGAAGAGGGCGGTGAGGCCAAGCGCTGGGTCCTGCTCGGCACCGACTACGTCTATCCGCGCACGACCAACAAGATCCTGCGTGCCTTCCTGCACTCGAAAGGCGTCTCGGACGACGACATCATGGAGAACTACACGCCTTTCGGTCATTCCGACTGGCAGACCATCGTCGCCGACGTCAAGAAGTTCGCCTCGGCCGGCAAGAAGACCGCCGTCGTCTCGACCATCAACGGAGACGCCAACGTACCGTTCTATAAGGAACTGGCCAACCAGGGCATCAAGGCCGAGGACATCCCGGTCGTCGCCTTCTCCGTCGGCGAGGAGGAACTGGCCGGTCTCGACACCGGTCCCCTGGTCGGGCATCTGGCCGCATGGAACTACTTCATGAGCGTCGACAATCCGGAGAACGAAGACTTCATCGAGAAGTGGCATGCCTTCATCAAGGACGAGAAACGGGTCACCAACGACCCCATGGAAGCGACCTACATCGGCTTCAAGATGTGGACCCAGGCCGTCAAACAGGCCGGCACCACGAGCGTCGATGCCGTTCGCCAAGCCATGTACGGAAGAAGGTCAACAACCTGACCGGTGGCGTCGCCGTCATGAACACCAACCACCACCTGTCGAAGCCGGTTCTCATCGGCGAGATCCAGGAAGACGGGCAGATTGAAACCGTCTCCAGCACCGATGACGTCGTCGTCGGCGATGCCTGGAGCGACCATATCCCGGAAAGCAAAAAGCTGACCGCCGACTGGACCTATCCCTGGGTCTGCGGCAACTGCGAAAAACCCACCTACACGAGCATGCTGAAGTAACGATTGCTCGATACGGCCGGGGCCCTGTCCTCCTCAGGGCCTCGGCCACCCTCTTTAGAACGTTTATCCGGCGGTGCCTCGATCAATGCCATTTTTACGACCCCTCATTCTTATCACCGCCGTTCTGTTCGTTACCTTATCGGGACCGGCCTCGGCCGATTTCAGCGCCGATATTTCCGGCCTGACGGCAAAAAAAAGCAAGGCCAAGATCGCCGCCGTCGAAAAGCTGGCGGCCAGTGGCCATCCCCGGGCCGTCGCCGTTCTGCGGGCTTTCCTCGAAGGGCGTCTGTACATCCAAAAGAAAGGGGGCAAACCCGCCATCGTCAAAAAATCGGGACGCGATTTTGAGACCTTTGACCCGGAGTCAGGCGACCCTCTCGGCGTGGCGCCGAAAAAGTCCCTTAAGAAAGTCCGTATCAACAATCGGCTGCGCAAGGTGGTCAAAGGAGCGTTGGGCGGGCTGACCCTGCTCAGTCCGTATCGGGAAAAGCGTGCCGAGGCCGCCAAAGCGGTCTTCAAGGATCGTCAGGCGGCCATGCTGCCGATGCTGGAAAAGGCGCTCGCCAAGGAAACGGACACGACGGCCCGGAATGAGATGACGCGGGCCCTGGCGGCGATCCAAGCGACCCGTTTGAAGGATACCGAACGGCGGGTCGCGGCGCTCGAGGTGCTGGCCACCTATACGGATCAGGACGTACGCGCTCTTGTCGCCGGACTGCTGACGACTGACGCCCAAGGCAAGCCGCTGGAAAGCGACCAAAAGGTCAGAGAGGCAGCTGGGAACGCGCTCAAAGTGATCGAGGACCGGCTCCAGCTTTGGGGTTTCGCCGCAAGCATCTTTCAGGGCGTCAGCCTCGGTTCCGTGCTTCTGCTGGCGGCCATGGGCCTCGGCATCGTCAACAAGTTCCTGGAATCGGTCTCCGGCGCCGTGCTCGCCAAGATTCTGGTCCTCATCGCCATCATTCTGTTTATCCAGAGACGCCCACGCGGCTTGTTTGCGCTACGCGGCCGTGCGGTGGAGGCCTGAGCATGCCGATCGCCAGCAATGGGCCTCTGATCCTTCGTCTGCTCGATAGCCCCGGTTCGCGGATCACCGTTATTGGGCTTCTCGCGGTCGGGCTTTGCGTGCCGCTATTCAACGTCATCTTCCCGCCCGACTCGCCGCTCCATTTTTCGGCCTATACCATGGGCCTCATCGGCAAGTACCTGTGCTTCGCCCTGCTGGCGCTCAGCGTCGACCTGATCTGGGGGGTCTGCGGCATTCTCAGTCTCGGGCACGGCGCTTTCTTCGCGCTCGGCGATTATGCCATGGGCATGCATCTGATGCGCCAGATCGGCGACCGCGGCGTTTACGGAAATGCCGAGCTTCCCGACTTTATGGTCTTCCTAAACTGGAAGGAGCTGCCCTGGTACTGGTACGGCTTTGACAATTTCGCCTTCGCCATGGCCATGGTGCTTTTGGTCCCAGGCCTTCTCGCTTTCGTCTTCGGCTGGCTGGCCTTCCGTTCGCGGGTCACCGGCGTCTATCTGTCGATAATCAGCCAAGCCATGACCTTTGCCCTGTTGCTGGCGTTTTTCCGCAACGACATGGGTTTCGGCGGCAACAACGGTCTGACCGACTTCAAGGACATCCTCGGCTTCAACCTGCAATCAAACGGCACCCGGGCGGGCTTGGTGACGGCGTCTGCATTGGCCCTGCTGTTCGGATACCTGCTCTGCCGGTTCATCGTCGCCTCGAAATTCGGCCGCGTCCTGATCGCCATTCGGGACGCCGAGAGCCGGACCCGTTTCCTAGGCTACCGGGTCGAGCATTACAAGGTCGCCGTATTCGTCGTCTCCGCCGTGCTCGCCGGTATCGCCGGCGCGCTGTTCGTCCCGCAAGTCGGCATCATCAACCCCAGCGAATTCTCGCCGGCCAATTCCATCGAGATCGTCATCTGGGTCGCTGTCGGCGGCCGCGGATACCTGCATGGCGCCATCCTCGGTGCCATCCTGATCAACTACACCAAGACATTCTTCACCGGCGCCCTGCCCGAGGCCTGGTTGTTCGTGCTCGGCGGCCTGTTCGTCGCCACCACGCTTTTCCTGCCCAAGGGTGTCGTCGGCACGCTTCCGGCGCTTGTCGCAAAGATCCGCCGGCCGAAAAACGACGCGCCGTTACCGGCGCCGGCGGCCGGGGAATAGGGGGTGACATGCTGATCGGCGAACATCCCTTTCAGACGGGCGACACCATACTCTACCTGGACGGCGTCAGCGTCAGCTTCGACGGCTTCAAGGCCCTCAATGCACTCTCTTTCTACGTCGCTGCGGGAGAACTCCGCGCCATCATCGGCCCCAACGGCGCCGGTAAGACGACGATGATGGACATCGTCACCGGCAAGACGAAACCCGACGAAGGCGACGTCATCTACAAGGGCGCCACAGACCTGACCCGCCACGACGAGGCGCATATCGCCAATCTCGGCATCGGCCGTAAATTCCAGAAGCCCACCGTCTTCGAGAACCACACGGTCTACCACAACCTGGAACTGGCTCTCACCGGTGACCGCGGCCCGTGGTCAACCCTGCTGTTTAGGGTATCTTCGGCCGATGCCGATCGCATCGATGCGGTCCTCGATACCATATCGCTGACCCAGGCACGCGACCGCGTTGCCGGCGAACTGTCGCATGGACAGAAACAGTGGCTGGAGATCGGCATGCTGCTGATGCAGGACCCGGAGTTGCTCCTCGTCGACGAACCGGCGGCCGGCATGACCGACGCCGAGACGGAACAGACGGCGGAGTTGCTCAAGGAGATTTCGGCCAATCATTCGGTCGTCGTCGTCGAGCACGACATGGAATTCGTCCGTTCCTTGGAAAGCCGGGTCACCGTCCTGCACGAGGGTTCAGTGCTGGCCGAGGGGTCGCTCGACACGGTCCATAAGGACGAACGGGTCATCGAGGTCTATCTGGGACGCTGATCATGCTGCACGTCGATTCCATCGATCTCTTCTATGGCGCCAGCCAAGCGCTCAAGAGCGTCGGTCTCACCGCCGAGAAGGGCCGCGTCACCTGCGTGCTGGGGCGCAACGGTGTCGGAAAGACCAGCCTGATGCGGGCCATTTGCGGCCAGCAGGCGGTACGGACGGGTCGAATTCTCTGGGAAGACGAGGACATCACGGCAATGCCCCCCTATGCCCGGGCTAGACGCGGCATCGCCTTCGTACCGCAGGGCCGCGAGATTTTCCCGTTGCTCACCGTTCTCGAGAATCTAAAGACCGGCTATGCCTGCCTCAAGCGCCGTGACCGTTCCGTGCCGGCCGAGATCTTCGAACTGTTCCCGGTACTGCGCGACATGCCTGGCCGGCGCGGCGGCGACCTTTCCGGCGGCCAGCAACAGCAGTTGGCCATCGCTCGGGCCCTCGTCACCAGGCCCAGACTCCTGGTCCTCGACGAGCCGACTGAAGGCATTCAGCCGTCGATCATCAAGGAGATCGAACGGGTGATCAAAATCCTGGCCGGGCGTGGCGAAATGGCCATCGTCCTGGTCGAACAGTATTTTGAATTCGCGCGCGACCTAGCCGACGACTATGCGGTCATGGACCGTGGCGAGGTCGTCAGCGCCGGCCGCGCAGCCGATATGGTGGAGGATGATGTTCGACGCCACCTCACCGTCTGACGGGGAACCGGTGTCCGCGCCGAAGGCCCGGGTCGAGGTCGCCGGGCGGGCCGACGTTTCGTTCGCTTGCCGAGGCGGCCGCACCCGGGTCGGACGCAACTTCAGCTCGGATCCTTTGCGCTTGCTTTTTCCGCGCCCGGAACCGGGGCAGCCCTTGACCGGCGTCGTCGTAACCACATCCGGAGGGCTGGTTGGAGGAGACCGCCTGAACGTTTCCGTTTCCGCAGACCGGGACAGCGAAGCCCTGGTCATGACGCAGGCCGCCGAGAAGGTCTACCGCTCGGCCGGTCCCGACGCCGAAATCGACGTTACCCTGGAAGCCGAGGCGGGAAGTTGGCTGGAATGGCTGCCGCACGAAACCATCATTTTCGACGGCGCGCGCCTGAAAAGGCGGACCCGGGTCGACCTGTCGCCGGATGCCAGGCTTCTCGCCGGCGAGTTCCTGGTGTTCGGGCGGTTGGCCAGCGGCGAGACCCTGAAATTCGGATATCTCCGGGATTCCTGGGAAGTGCGTCGTGACGGACGACTGGTCTGGGCGGACATCTTTGAGGTCGACGGCGACTGGGACACGGTGACCCAGGCGCCTGCCGGGCTCGCCGGGGCGTGAAGTTGAACTACCCGGAGGCAGTCGCCCTGGTTTCCGACTACGTCGTCGAGGGCGCGCGCGATGGACGCAGTGTTGCCGAGCTGATGGCCGACGGCGCCCAGGTGATCTCCCGAGACCAGGTCATGGAATGCATCCCCGAGATGATCCACGAGATCCAGGTCGAGGCCACGTTTCCGGACGGGACCAAGCTGGTCACCGTCCACGAACCCATTCGTTGAGGAGAGTAGGTCGATGATCCCGGGAGAGTATTTCATCAAAGACGGTGCCCTGGTTCTCAACGGCGCGCGTGAAACGGTGACGTTGGACGTCGCCAACACCGGCGACCGGCCGGTTCAGGTTGGCTCGCACTATCACTTCTTCGAGGTTAATGCCGCCCTCGCTTTCGAACGCGAAAAAGCGAAAGGGTTCCGGCTCGACATCCCGGCCGGTACGGCCGTTCGTTTCGAGCCGGGGCAAACTCGCGAAGTGACGCTGGTCCGCTACGCCGGTTCCGAGATGGTCACCGGCTTCAACGGGCGCATCGCCGGCGGCATGGCCGAGAACAGGGAGGGCTGAGCATGGCCTACGAAATCGACAGGGCCGCCTACGCGGACATGTTCGGCCCGACCACGGGCGACAGAGTCCGCCTTGCCGATACGGCCCTGATCCTGGAGGTCGAAGACGACCGCACCACTTATGGCGAAGAAGTCAAATTCGGCGGCGGTAAGGTGATCCGCGACGGCATGGGCCAGGCGCAGACGAGCCGCGCCGAGGGCGCTGTCGACACGGTCATCACCAACGCCCTGATCGTCGATACCTGGGGCATCGTCAAGGCCGACGTCGGCCTCAAGGACGGCCGCATTGCCGCCGTCGGAAAGGCCGGCAACCCGGATGTGCAGCCGGACGTCGACATCATCGTTGGCCCCGGAACCGAGGCCATTGCCGGCGAGGGACGCATCCTGACGGCTGGTGGCATTGACGCCCACATCCATTGGATCTGCCCTCAGCAGATCGACGACGCCCTCTATTCCGGCATCACCACCATGCTGGGTGGCGGCACCGGGCCGGCCGAAGGCACAAACGCCACCACCTGTACGCCCGGCCCCTGGCACATGGAGCGCATGCTGCAGGCGGCGGAAGGCCTGCCCATGAACCTCGGCTTTTTCGGCAAGGGCAATGCGTCCAAGCCGGCGGCGCTCCACGAGCAGGTCGAGGCCGGCGCCATCGGTCTCAAGCTGCACGAGGACTGGGGCACGACACCGTCGGCCATCGACACCTGCCTCAGCCTGGCCGAAGCCATGGACGTCCAGGTCGCCATTCACACGGATACGCTCAACGAATCCGGTTTCGTCGAGAACACCATTGCGGCGCTCAAGGGGCGGACCATTCACGCCTTCCATACGGAAGGGGCCGGCGGCGGCCACGCGCCCGACATCATCAAGGTCTGCGGCGAAAAAAATGTCCTGCCATCGAGCACCAACCCGACGCGGCCCTTCACCGTCAACACGGTCGACGAACACCTCGATATGCTGATGGTCTGCCATCACCTTGATTCGAAAATCCCGGAAGATGTCGCCTTCGCCGAAAGCCGCATCCGGCGCGAGACCATCGCCGCCGAGGACATCCTTCACGACCTCGGTGCCTTCTCGATGATCGCGTCCGACAGCCAGGCCATGGGCCGGGTCGGTGAGGTCATCATCCGCACCTGGCAGACCGCGGATAAAATGAAGAAACAACGCGGCGCCCTTGAAGGCGAGAACGGCGACAACGACAACCTCAGGATCAAGCGCTTCATCGCCAAATATACCATCAACCCGGCCTTGACCCACGGCATCGACCATGAAGTGGGTTCCGTCGAAGTCGGCAAGCTGGCTGACCTTGTGCTCTGGAAACCCATGTTCTTCGGCGTCAAACCGGACCTGGTCCTCAAATGCGGTACCATCGCGGCGGCCGCCATGGGTGATCCCAACGCCTCGATCCCGACACCGCAGCCGGTGCATTATCGCCCCATGTTCGGGGCCTTCGGCCGATCGATGACGCAAAGTTCAGTAACCTTCGTGTCTCGGGCCGCGGTGCAATCGGGCATCGGCGAGAAAATGGGTTTGGGTAAATCGCTGGTTCCAATATCCGGGAGCCGCACGGTCACCAAGACCGACATGGTCTTGAACGGGGCGACACCGACGGTGGAGGTCGATCCGGAAACCTACGAGGTCCGGGCCGATGGGGAGTTGCTGGTCTGCGAACCGGCCGCCGAATTGGCCATGGCGCAGCGGTATTTCCTGTTCTAGAGGCGATCATGCGACGTGTATCCCGAGTTTTCGCCAAAGACCAGTGGCCCGCCGAGGCGACTATCGCATCGGTCACCCTGACCTTCGATGCGCGCCACAAACGGCGCATCCGCATGACCGACGATGGCGGTGAAGCTTTCCTGCTCGACCTTCCCGAAGCCACTGTGCTCGGCCACGGGGATGGTTTGGAGTTGCAGGATTCAGGTTTCATCGAAGTGCGCGCCGCCGTCGAGCCGGTGGCCGAAGTGCGGGCGCGCTCGGCCGTGCATTTGGCACGCCTGGCCTGGCATGTCGGCAACCGTCACGAGTCCTTGCAGGTCGTAAACGAAACCAGCCTCCGCGTTCGCGACGATCACGTTCTCATCCAAATGCTCAGGGGACTGGGCGCGGAGGTCACTCGAACCAAGGCGCCCTTCGCGCCCGAGTCCAGGGCCTACAGTCATGGAGGGCACGGCCATGACCATTGACGGCGACGCCCATCGCAACATCGACGTCGTCCGCCTGATGGCTTGGCTGTCGCCGTCCTTTCCCGTCGGTGCCTATACCTATTCGCACGGCATCGAATACGCGATCGAGGCCGGTCTGATCGGTGACCGGGAAACGCTCTCCATGTGGATCAGCCACATCCTGACCCATGGATCGGGCCGATCCGATTGCGTATTGGCCCGGGCGGCCCACGATGCAGTCAGGGCCGGCGACGTCGACCAATTCTCCGATGTGGCGACCTGGGCCGACGTCTACCGATCGAGCCCGGAAATGGCCTTGGAGAGCGTATCGCAGGGGGCTGCCTTTCTCGAAACGGCGGCCGCCGCCTGGTCCGAGATCAACCTACCGCCATGGCGGGCGAATCTGGATGCGATCGAGCGGCCGGCAGCTTATGCGGTGGCCCTTGGGTTGGTCTCGGCGCTCAGCGGAATACCGGTACGCTTGATGCTCAGCGCCTTTCTGCACGCCTTTGCCGCCAACCTGATTTCCGCCGGGGTCCGCCTGGTGCCACTCGGTCAAACCGATGGGCAACGGGCGACCGCCGATCTCGAACGGACCGTCTTGGGCGTCGCTGATGAAGTGGCCGCCATCGAACCGATCATCCTTCCCGATCACCTGGGCACCGCGGCGCCCATGGTCGATTGGACATCCATACAACACGAAACACAGTATACGAGGTTATTCAGATCATGAGCACTCCCCTGCGCGTTGGTATCGGCGGCCCGGTTGGGTCGGGTAAGACGGCGCTTCTTGACCGCCTGTGCAAAGCCTTGCGTGACGACTACGACATCGCGGCGATCACCAATGACATTTATACGCGCGAGGACGCCGAGTTCCTGACCCGCTCGGGAGCATTGGCGCCAGATCGTATCGCCGGCGTCGAAACGGGAGGCTGCCCGCATACGGCAATCCGCGAGGATGCTTCGATCAATCTGGCGGCGGTCAACGACATGTCGGCGCGTTTTCCCGGTCTCGATGTGGTCTTCATCGAATCCGGCGGTGACAACCTGTCAGCCACCTTCTCGCCGGAACTGGCCGATATCACCATTTACGTCATTGATGTGTCTGCCGGTGACAAGATCCCGCGCAAGGGCGGTCCCGGTATAACCCGTTCCGACCTTCTGGTTATCAATAAGATCGACTTAGCGCCGCTGGTCGGCGCCAGCCTCGATGTCATGGGTCGCGACGCTAGGCGGATGCGCGGCGAGCGGCCGTTCGTCTTCGCCAACCTGAAAGCGGGTGATGGATTGACCGATATCACCAACTTCATAATTGAGATGGGCGGCATTGATCATCGAGAATCTGCCGCAACTGGATGAATTTGGGAAAACACTGCCGGCCGGTGTCAAAGAGCCGTCACCCGGGCGAAATCTCCCGCATCCTCGGCAACAAGTCGACGGTGTTGGGCCGTTCGCCGGATTGACTCGATCGCGCGTTTAACCGGGCATTAGAACTTAGTTGGGTGATGGCGACACTATCGGTAGTCTGACATCGGTGTCTTTTTCGCAGTGATCAGCGGACCGGGAATGTTAGGCCGAGTCGACATTGGCAACGCGGTCGCACCGAATTTGCTGCAGGTGAAATCTGGTCCATCAGGCATAAATCCTCTAACGCCCGCTTTCTGACCGGAAAGAGACCGTTCCCTGCGACAATGAAAATGAGCGGCCTCCCGGAAGCGCCGGGCCTTCGAAGGCCGCCTCCGATGTCCGCTAAATGGCTACCCCCGGTAGGTTAGGTTGGTTGTACGTCATGTTGAACTTTCGCTGCACAGGTTCGCCAATGTCGCACGTCCCGGATATCGGCCTAGATAAGAATACTCCGTCACTTCCGACAATTGTCGGTTCATGCCAAAACAATCTATCAATTTCGCGGCGGAAAAAATGCGGTTAGGAGTACGGTCTAGGTTTTTCAGTCCTGTAGAGATTTAGACCCCCCTGGGGGGCGTCATTGTGCGAAAACGCGATTCGTTTTCGAGCTGGCGCCTTGTCCAAACCATTAATCTGAGGATTCCTGGGCTCGGCCTTAGGGATTCACCGGGTTTGACACTTTCAACGAAAAACAGCGGAGACCTATGACCCGTTTACGCCCATTCACAGCGTTGAAAAGCCAACGTCATCACCTGGAAAAAAGCTGGGCCGACAATCGGACCCGGTGGAATCAACGTCTTGGATGGGAGTGTAATGGACTCCATGACTTTTGGAATCAAAACGCAGATCCGTGAAGGATCGCTCGATGAGATCGGTGACTGGTTGGTCAACGATTTCGAACACGATTTCCGCCTCGAGTACGAGTCCGAGGAGCCGAATTTCGGTTTCCCCGTGGTCACCTTCCTGTTTGGCGGTGAAGCCGAACGCGAGGCCTTTCTCTCCTATATCCTTCTGAAGCACGACAACAAACCGGGCTTTCCCATCGCCACCTACAAGCTTTTTGAATGGGATGGCAGCGACCGTCGCAACGAGGTGCGCCGGGAATTCGGCGAACGACGTGACGACGACCACGGCGACGAAAGCTCTGACCGCCGGTCGTCAGGCAACCGTCGGCAAATGGCCGACCGGCGCAACAACCTGGTTTGCCTATAAAGCCGGTTCCCAGGGTCGAGACCGGGCCAATCACCGGCGGGCACTTATCCCCCCATCAAATCCGGGTTCTGTGTGTAGGTGCCGACAAACTCACCTTCCGCTAGGATGTGACCCTCCATGGCGGCGACCGCCTCGGGCCCGCCGAACACGCCGCCTAGACCTAAGCTCTCCACGTCGAGCGCGTAGACCCGAAAATGGTAGTGGTGGACAATGGCGTCGTTCCACGGCGGGCAGGGCCCGTCGTAGCCACCGTAATTGCCCTTCATGTCATCGTCCCCGGCGAACCAGTCCGTGTAGTTGTTGATGCCGCGCACACCGCTGGCCGTGGCGCCCGGGTCCTTGCCGCCGGCGGTGATGCCGTCCGCATCGGTGCCTTCCGCCAGGCCGGTCGCCGACGCTGGGATATCGACCAGGACCCAATGGTAGAAATCGACCCGGGGCAGGTCGGCTGGTATGGTGCGCCCTTCCTGGTTGACGTCATCCGGTTTCGACGGCACGTCCGGATCGACGCACAGGATTGCAAAACTCTTTGTGCCATCGGGCGCCCCGGACCAGCTTATGGCCGGGCTCAGGTTGGCGCTCATCTTGACGTGGTTGTCGGCGCAGGGTGCGCAGAAGGCAAATTTCTCAGGGATGGGGTCTCCGTCGTTCCAACCGTCGATGGAGACATCGAGCGAACCGGTCATTTTCCTCTCCTCGGGCGTTTGTTCTTGGTCGGTCCAGCATATCGCGGGGTTGTTTTCCGTTCCAGGCGAAAGCCGGCCGGCGTCTTTCCGCCGGCCGAAAAACCGTCTATCACGGCGCTATGGATGTCCTGCATAACCCGGATGTCACGTGGTCGGAGGACGGCACGCCCCGTTCTCGCCGCTTCGATGATGTCTACTACGCTTCGGGCGGAGGATTGGCGGAAACCAGGCATGTCTTTCTGGACGGGGCCGGTTTGCCGGACGCCTGGCACGGCCGCGACATCTTCGTGGTTGGCGAGACCGGGTTCGGGACCGGCCTGAATTTTCTCGCCACATGGCGCCTGTGGCGGGAGACGAACGATCCCGGCCAGCGCCTGCATTTCGTCTCGGTTGAGGGGTTACCGCTAGAGCCCGCCGATATCGTCCGGGCCCACAGGGCCAACGCCCAAGTGGCGGAACTCGCCGAAAGGCTGGCGGCCGAGTACCCGGCGCGTCATCCCGGCTTCCATTTTCGGCAGTTCGACGGCGGGCGCGTATCGCTGTTGTTGCTTTTCGGTCCCGTTGAAAAGGCCCTCGGTGATCTTTCCGCCCGTGTCGATGCCTGGTTTCTGGACGGCTTCGCGCCGAATAAGAACCCAGACATGTGGAGCGCGGGCGTTTTCCGACAACTGGCCGAGAGGTCGGCGGCTGGCGCCCGGACCGCCACGTTCACCGCCGCCGGTGCGGTCCGCCGGGGTCTCGAGGCGGCCGGTTTCGCCATGGAAAAACGGCCCGGTTTCGGCAGCAAGCGCGAATGCCTGGCCGGGCGTTTCGCCGGTTTGCCCGCGGATACGGACGATCCCCCGTGGTTCCGGGCTCCCGATCCGGTCGATGCCGGATCCCATGTCGCCGTGATCGGTGCCGGTATCGCCGGCGCCGCGGCGGCACGGGCGTTGAGCGATGCAGGGTGCCGCGTCCAGGTGTTCGACCGGGGTAGCGGGCCGGGATCCGCCGCCTCCGGCAATCCCTTGGGCCTGGTACAACCGCGGGCCGGCAGTCCCGAAAACCCCTATGGCCGTTTCCAGACCGCCGCTTTCCTTCGTGCACTCCCATTCTATGAGCGGCTTGCGGACAGGAATGTTTGGCATGACGGGCGCGGCCTGCTTTCCGTCGGGCGCGATGAGGAGGACCTGGTCCGTCAGATCGAATGGTCGGCCAAAGGCGGATTGCCGAGCGGTGATGCGAATCCCGTTTCGGCGCAGGAGGCGTTCGAACTGGCGGGTGTGCCCTTGCGGCGGGAAGCGGTTCACTATCCCCGCGCCGGAACGATCCGTCCGCAAGCCGTTTGCCGGGCCCTTTTGGATGGGATTACGTGTACCTGGTCGGTTCGCGTCGAAGGCATGGAGCGTTACGGTGACGAGTGGCACCTGCGATCGGGCGGCGGGGTCCTATGGGCCGGTGATGCGGTCGTTCTCGCCAACGGAACTGACGTGACCGATCTCAGTTCCGATCTCGCGGGGGCGGTTCACGGGAACAGCGGCCAGATTTCCTACGTCGCGGCCGCGGGACAATCGTTCGACCTTCGGTTGCCGATCGCATTCGGTGGCTATCTCGCACCGGTCTGCGACGACGGGGACGGTGCGTATCACGTGCTCGGCGCGACCTATGGCCGCCTTGGCGAAACCGAAGATCCGCCAGCGTCGTTGAGCCCGGAGGACGATCGGATAAACCGGGACCGCCTGACCGAACGCCTGCCGGATCTGGCTGCTATCCTGAACGGAGACATCATCGGCGGGCGTGTCGGAGTCAGAGCCACGACCTCGGACCATTTGCCGGTCGTCGGCCCGGTGCCGGACAGAGCGACGTTTCTGCAGACGTTCGGCGCCTTGGGTCACGGCAGGGCCCGCCGGTTCGCTCCAGCACCCTATCGGCCGGGCCTTTTTGTGCTATCGGGCTTGGGGTCGCGCGGTTTCTCGACGGCGCCGCTGGCGGCCCAGGTCTTGCGCGCCCGAATACTGGGTGAGCCGCCGCCGGTGCCGCGCGACGTCCATCACGCCCTGCACCCGGCGCGGTTCCTGGTGCGCGACCTGAAACGCCAGTAAGCTGCCGCCCGGTGGTTCTGAGAATGGAGGAAACAGACGTATGCGCCTGCACTTGTTGACGTGGCAAGAGGTCGAGGCCTATCTCGCCGAACAGACCGGCATCATCATTCCTATCGGATCGACGGAACAGCATGGACCGAACGGCATGATCGGAACCGATGCGCTGTGCGCGGAAGCGGTCGCCTTGAAGGTGGGCGAGAAGGCGGATGCACTGGTCGGTCCGACCTTGTCCATCGGTATGGCGCAACATCATTTGGGCTTCGCCGGGTCGGTAACGCTGCGACCGACAACCTTGATCGCGGTCCTATGCGACGTCGTCAATTCCCTGGCCCGCCATGGTTTCGACCGGTTCTTCTTCGTCAACGGCCACGGCGGAAATGTCGCTACGGCGAGCGCGGCGTTCTCCGAGATCTATGCGCAAGCCAGCTTGGACGGCGGGCGGGCCGGACTCCGTTGCCACATGGAGAACTGGTGGCAGAATGATGCGGTGATGAAGATCTCGAGAAACCTATTCGCTGAATCGGAAGGCAGTCATGCCACGCCGTCGGAAGTGTCGCTCACCTATCACCTGTTTCCGGAAGATGCGTTGCGGATTTCGGCAGCCGAGCTGTCTCCGGAGATCGCACCTAAGGGGCCCATCTACGACGCGGCCGATTATCGCCGGCGTTTCGCGGACGGGCGTATCGGTTCGAACCCCGGATTGGCCACGACCGATGCCGGCGAGCAACTTCTCGCCGCCGCCGAGAGTATCTCGACCCGGTATCTCGAGTTCCTTGCCGCGGAGTAAGCTTTAGCCGCCCTGCATCGGTGGAAAGATGGCGACCTCGTCGCCGTCGGCCAGGTGGGCTTGATCGCGCTCGGACGGTGCCACCGTATCGCCGTTGACCAGAACCAGGTACGTCTCGTTCGTGTTCAAGGGCAAACTGTCGATCAAATTCGACACCGACGCCCCATCATCAAGCTTGATCTCGGCTTTTCCATAGGCGTCGAACCCCTCGGGCGGGGCCGCCGCCATTGAGATCAGCTTGACGTTCACCCTCATGCCAGGCCGACGCGTTCCAAGGTCTCTTGCGTCGGCACACCATCTTCCGACCAGCCGCGCAGGTCATAGTATTCGGGCAGCATCTTGTCGAGTTCGGTGACGCGCCCCTTGCCGGCCCCGGATTTCGCCCCTTCCTTCAACATGCGATCGGGCAGGGTGTCGTCGGCCTTGGTGAAGCCGGCGGCCAGGTTGAACTGACGCTCCAGATTGTAAATACGTTCGCCGACCTCGATCATCCGGGCTTCGTCCCAATCGCCGGCGCAGGCGCCATGGATCATGCTAGCGTAATCGGCCATGTCCCAGGCGTTGAAGGCGAACATGCAGCATCCTGTCGAGTCGACGGCAGCCGCCGAATCCTGTGTGTCCTTGACGATTTGCGCCTTGCCCTCCGGACGCACATGAGAAAAGTCGTCCGTGAACGGAGAGGCCCGCATGTGACAGGCGCCGCGGCTCGAGGTCGCATAGGCCAAGCCCATGCCCTGCATGGCGCGTGTGTCATAACCCGGAAATTCCTGGCCCTTGACGACCATGGCGAACTCCGGGCGGCCGTATTTCTCGCAGAGCCGTTTGGCACCGAGGCCGATATCCTTGCCGAACCCCTCGCCGGTACCGGTCAGCTCGGCCAAGGTGCAGAGCGCTTCCGCGTTGCCAAAGTTAAGCCGGATGCCGCCCGTTTCCTTGGTCGTAATGACCTTTTCCTCGAACAGTTCCATGGCCGCCGACACCGAACCGCCAAAAGAGATCGGGTCCATGCCGTGTTCGTTGCACAGCATGTTGGCGTAGGTCGCCGCCTCGATGTCGTCGACGCCGACCATTGGGGCCAGGGCAAAACCGGACTCATACTCGAGACCGCCGATGGCGCCGCTGTATTTTCTCTTATGGTCCGGATCCTTCATGGTGAAGTGCTCCGGGTCCATTTTCGATACCCGCCCGCAACCGATGGTGCAGGCGACACAGGCCTTGTTGCCGATCAGGTTGGCATTGCCGTCGGAGCGCCTCGGCGTCTGCATGGCGCGCACGTTGACCTTTTCGATGTCGTCGAACTGGACGTCGCGGCAGTTGTGCGTCGGCAGCGAGCCGTAGGCATGGGTGGTGTCCATCATCGGCATGGTGCCGCTGGAAGCCAGGCGTTCCCGGGACGGATGCGGGCCGAGCTTACCCTGCGCTGCCTTGACCGCCTCGAGGAAGGCCTCCGGTTTGTCGACCGGAACGCCGAGTGTCCCGCGGATGGCAATGGCCTTGAGGAGCTTCGATCCCATCACGGTGCCGACGCCCGAACGGCCGGCGGCCCGGTCGCGGTCGTTGGTTACGCAGGCGTAGCGGACCAGTTCCTCGCCGGCCTTGCCGATGGATGCGATCTTGAGGTCCGGATCCTGATGGCGCTCGCGGATGCTGTCCTCCGTTTCCCAGACCGTCTTTACCCAGATGAAGTCGCGGGCATCGAGCAGTTCAGCCTCGCCGTCGCGGACCAGGAGGTAAACGGGATGCGCGGACTTGCCATGGACGACGATCATGTCGTATCCGGCGAATTTGATCTCCGCGCCGAAGTAACCGCCGGAGTTGGATGCTTGAGCGCCCCCTTGGTGACGACGGAATACCGGCCGCCGGTCGGCGCCAGGGTCGCCGTCAAAGGACCGGTGGCGAAGATCAGACGGTTTTCCGGATCCAGGGCATCGGCCTTGGGGTCCATCTCCTCGTAAAGGTATTTTGATGCCAGGCCTCGCTGTCCCATGTAATCGGCGGCCCACTCCATGTTCAATGGTTCGCTTTCCGCCGTACCGGCCGTCAAATCGACGCGCAGAATTTTCCCTTGCCAGCCCATGGTTCGTTTTCTCTCAAGTTTTGTTGGTGACCCGAAACGGCCCAATGACCGCACCTTCCAGCGTCGCAGGAATCAGCTTAGGGTTTTTCGCTATCGGGTTTCTTGTCCTCGAACGGCCAGAGCGACAGATGGCGCTTGCGCAGCACCATCAAATCGACGACCGAAAGGTGACGGAAGACGGGATCGGCGCCCACGTGGTGGAGCCAAATGAACCCGTGTTTTTCATCGGGAAACGGATGGCGGACGTCGTCGTTGGCGCGTACCTCCAAGACCAGGGTCCGCCTCTCATCCGGCATTCGGCTCAACCACTTGACCACCATATTGGTGACCGGCTCGTCTCCCGGAACCGGCGTTTTGATCATGTTCTGCTCGGTCGGCGGGCCGAAGCGGTCCGTCAAATGCTCGACGACGTCGAGGAAGTTGGCGCTGGGAAACAGGACATGGGCCTGGCTCGACCGGTCGTCATCATAGCGGATGATGGCGCTGTGGCCGCCGTAGATCGCAGGGGTCGAGACCAGGGCTTCGCGAAGTACGTCGGGCCAGGTGACGGCGTCGACGCAAAAACGGGCTTCCGGAACGGCTTTTTCGATACAACCCTCCGGCGCTTGTTCGGCGGCCCGGTAGGGTCGGCCCAGGTGGATTTTCGGGCCGAGATCGAGCGCCTCGCCCTCGAGCGGCGGGTTGCTCCGGCCGGGAATGACCTCGGGCGCCGGAATGGTGATCCGAAGAGGCGCGGTCGCGGGCGAGACCGGCTCGGCCTCGTCGCCGGTTTTCGGTTCCTCCTGGGCGATTTCCATCGGCGCTGATGAAGGCGGTGCCGCCTCTGCCGAGGTGGTCCAGACAAGGGACAAGACCGCTAGGAACAACAGAAGTGTGCGAACGCCGGCCATCGGATTTCAGCGCTCCCGCATGGCCGTCCGCGCCGAACGCAGGAATGGATCGGCCAGGTAGGCGAGGACCGAGCGCTGCCCGGTCCGGATCGAGGTCATCACCTGCACGCCTGGAACCAGTTGGTAGCGCATCTCGTTTTGTTCGAAGAAGTCCCGCTCGGTGGCGATGCGGACCTTGTAGAACGCCTGGCCGTCCGCCGTTTCGATGGTATCGGGGCTGACGTTGACAACCTCGCCATCCAGGTTGCCAAACCGGATGGCGTCGGCGCTGGCAAGCGTCACCAGCGCCTTCTGGCCCGAATGCACGTAACCGATATCCTGGGGCGGCAACTTGGCCTCGATGATCATGCGGTCGCCCTTCGGCACCACGTCGACGACCGTGCCGCCGGGGGCCACGACGCCGCCGACCGTGAACACGTGGATCGATTTGATGACGCCGTCAACGGGCGAACGCAGCACCGTGCGGCGAAGCGAGTCCTCGAATTTGCGGAGCCGGCTCGAGTATTCGTCCAGCGAGCGGCGTTTCTTTTCCAGCTCTTCGCGAACCTTTTCGTGGAAGGAGGTTTGGATGGCCTCCAGCTTGTTCTCCGTGCCTTTTTGTTCCGAACGGGCCCTGCGTAGCATCGCCGAGTCCTCACCGATCTTGCCCTTCAGTGCCGCAGCCTCCTTGAGCAGGTTGAGATGCTGCATGCGGTTGGTCAGTTGGTCCTTCATCAGTTCCTCGGAGATGTGGATCTGCTCTTCGAGGAGTTTCAGCTTCTCCCGGTTGTTGGCGATCCGGAGCGTGATCTCCCGGATCTGTTCTTTCGACTGGTTGATCTTCTCATTCTGGCCGGCAAGCTGGCTCTGGATCCGGTTGCGGCGCGTCTTGAACATGGCCATGGTCTCGGCGACCAGGGTCGAGTGGTTTTCGACCAGATCCTTCGGAAAGGCGGGAACCTCCGCATCGGTTGCCTCGGCCTCCAGGCGGGCCACGTCGGCGGACAACGACGTGATCCGGACCCCCAGTTCTTCCACGTCGGCACCGCTTTGTGTCGGCTCCAAACTGACCAGGGGCTGTCCCTTCGACACGTCGTCGCCTTCCCTGACCATGATCTCCCGAACGATCCCGCCCTCGAGATGCTGCACGCTCTTCACCTGGGTCGACGGGATGACCTCGCCGACGGCGGTGCTGACGACATCGAGGCGTCCGTAGTAGGACCAGGCCCCGAAGGCGACGACGACGAGCATGCAGAGGAACAGAAAGACATGGGTCAGGCCGTCGCTTTCCTTCTGTTCGCTTTCGGTCATGGCGGCGAATTCGTTCATGACGACACCGTTCGTTGGCTTTCATTGCCGGTCGGATTGGCGACTACGCTCTCTTCCGTGATATCGGCCGGGCGGCGGATCAGGTTGGGCACCGGCTTGGCGTTGAGGTCCACGTAATGGGGCGCGGCACGAAGGATCTGCGGGTCATGCGAGAACGCCAGCACCGTACGGCCGCGTCCGGCCAGGTGGTTCATGGCATCGAACACCGACTGGCTGCCTTCGTTGTCCAACCCTTCCGTCGGCTCGTCGACGATCACCAGCATGCCGTCGGTGGCCATGGCCCGGGCCAGGGCCAGGCGGCGGCGGATTCCCAGCGACAGGTTGGCACCGCCGCCGGTGATCATCATCTCCGGTCCATCGGCGCTCTGGTCGACGAAGGTGCGGATGCCGGCCCGGTCGATCAGCGCGTTGAGTTCGCTTTCCTCGAGGTCCGGATTGGCGACGCGGATGTTCTCGGCCAGGGTCGCGTTGAGGAATTTCGGCTCCTGCGGCAGGTAAACGATCTGTTTGCGCCACCACTCGGGGGCAATCTGCTGCAGGTCGACACCATCAGCCAGGATCTTGCCGCGGGTCGGCTCGAGCAGGCCGACGAGAAGCCGCGCCATGGTCGTCTTGCCGGCGCCGTTGGAACCGGAAAAGACGAGCACGCTGCCGGGCTCGAGCCGTAGGTTGACCGATTCGAACATCGGCGTCTTCGATCCCGGGTGGACGAAGGCGACGTCCTGGAAGTCGATCGAGCCCTTGTATTCGCTGAGTGCCGTCCCTTCCGATTTCTCGCGCGGCAGCTTGGCGAACTCCTGGAACAGGTTGAGGGCCTGGCGCGCCCGGGCCAACGGTTCGCTCAACATGGCGAACTTGATGATCGGGCCGAGCGCCCGGGCGCCGAGGATGTTGGCACCGATCATGGCGCCCACATCCATGGTGCCGGCCACCACCTGAAGCGCGCCGACGACGATGACGGCGACGCTCATCAGGGCCTGCGCCGTCATGCCGAAACTCTGCACAAATCCCTGGCGGCCGGTGACCGTGCGATAGAGCTTGTGGAAGACCCCCGTCTCGTCCTTCCACTGGTCGCGCAGGAAAGCGCCGCCGTTGAAGGCGCGGACCGTGTCGCCGGACTGGATGGCGGTGCCGACGATGCCGCCGCGTTTGCCACCGGTCATCTGCATCTCACGGGACGGTTTGCGCAGCGTCGCCAGCGTGATCACGGAGACCAGGAGCCCGAAGGCGACGAAGCAGGACACGACGATGGCGATGGATGGGTTGAGCAGGTACAGGACCCCGATGAACAGGAGCGCGAAAGGTACATCGAGCACCGTGCAGATGTTGGTGGCGTTGTAGGCGACCTGCAGTTTCTCGGCGCCGGCGACCATCTCCTGTCGGATGCCCGGCGGCAGCTGCTCGATGGCCGCCGACTTGGCGGTGATCAGCGTCCCGAAGGCACCCTGCGCGACGGCCCGGTCATAAGAGGCGTTGACGCTGGCGGCGATGCGCATACGCAGGTGGCGAAAGGCCAGTTCGAGGGCGATGGCGATGGCGACGCCGGCGGTCAGCGTCGCCAGTGTCGCATCGACGCCGTGCGCCACGTAGCGGTTCAGCACCTGGATGACGAAGATCGGCGAGGCCAGGGCCAGCACGTTGGCGAACAGCGAGGCGGCGATCATTTCAGCTGACAGGGCCGGACGGGAAAACAGGCGGGCCAGGAGCTCTTTCATGGAATGCGGGCGCTTTCGCGGATGCCGAATCTGCCTATGGATTCAATCGGATGCACCTTAGCACAGGGGACCGGCGGCGCCTATGGCCAAGCGGCTCACGTCTGGCGCAAGTCGGCGTCCAGGGGGCCCAGGAAGTCGGCGTAATCGTCGGCCTTGAACGAGATCGGTGTCACCGCGTCGAGACCGCCGGTGGCTTCCGGACGTGCATCCAAGTCCAGGAAATTCATGAGCTTTTCCAGCGTCGCGCCGGGCGCGCCCACCGCGTCTTCGAACCGGATCTCGATCATCGGGTTGGGCAGGGCGGCCTTCCAGTGATCCAAGGCGGTATCGGTGAGGTGAAGGAAACGGCCGATGTCACCGAGGTCGGTGGCGTAATGCTGGGTCATGAATCGGTTGGTGAAACACTCGAGACCCGAATCGCGGGGCGCGCGGCGGCAGACGATGACCTTGGCCTTCGGGAACAGCAGCGCGCCGAACCCGAGGAGCAGGCTGTTCATGGCGTTGGTGTCGACGACGTAACGGGTCGCCGCCGGCTGGGCCAGCCTGGCAAGGGCGCCGAGGTGAACGGCGGCCAGGCGGTCGACGAGATCGCGCCCCAACCGGCCGCCAGGGCCCGATTGCGCCAGTTCGACGGCCTTCATGACCTCTTCCAGGGTTTTCAATTCACCGGCCGGGGCGACGTCTGGATGACTGGCCAGCAGGCGTTCGATCAGCGTTTTACCGCTACGCGGCGTTCCGACGATGAACAGTGGCCGGTCGCTGGCGCTACCCCAACCGGTCGTTTGAGAGAAGAACCCGGCCGATAGCCACTCCATGGTTTGGTTCATGGCGCTTACCAGATGCTCGAAATCGTAGTCCGGTTCGACGGCCCGGGTCGCGGCATTGGCCTTTTCGTAATAGGCGAAAGCCCGGTCGAACCGGCGCTGCCAGTGGAAGCGGTTGGCTCGGGTGAACAGCAGGGACGCCTCTTCGTGTGTGCCGGGTTCCGAGGCTGACAGGCGCTCGTCGAGAAAGGCGTCGGTGGCGTCACCGTCGACCGGCGGGGCCGAGACGCTAAGGCCGTAAAGCGCCTCGGCGTGTCCGGGATCGGTGGCGAGCACACGTCTGTAAATGCCGGCTGCAGCCCCATGATTGCCCATGTGGCGGTGAAGGGCGGCAAGATTGCATCCGGCCGGGACATGGCCGGGCTCGATGATAAGCGCCGTGCGATAGGCCTCCATTGCGTCGCGGCGCCGCGACTGAAGGTCCAGCGCCGTGCCCAGGAGATGGAGGGCGCGGGCATCTTCCGGGTCGATGGCGAGGCAGGCCCGCAACAAGCCCTCGGCCTCGTCGGCCTCGCCGTCGTGGATCAGGCGCCGGGCGGTGGCGCGCAGGGTTTCGGGATCGGCTTCGGTGGCCGTCATGCCTTGCCCCGCGACCTCGGGAGGTTGCCGTAAGTCCGCCCGGTAATGCGGTATTCTCGCGAGTCCGGCGTTTTCCGGGCGGCCGCTTCGTCAAGTAGTTTGGGCAGGGTCAGGTGCATCGACGCCCTTGCCGCCGGATTCGAGCGATGGGTTGCAGTCTAGTAATTAGGTCCGCAGCCTGGCAATTGGGAATGGCCAAAACGCAATGAACTTAAAGCCGACTCAAGCTTGCACAGCGAAATCACTATCGGTCAAATTCGACCCGGCACTGGTATTGGTGACGCCGCTGAAAACGGCGATGTCGTTTTCAGTTCCATTCCCGTTGAGGTTGGTCGTATGGAACGCCGTCAGGGTGTCAGCGGTGCTATTGCCGCTGTCGTTGAAAATCACGATGGCATTTCCAGTATTGCCCGCGAAATTACCAGCGACCGCTGCTGCCGCCGCTGTTTGCGATCCCGATGCACCGGTAAGGACGACAACGGTGGCGTTAGCGTTATTCACGCTGCCTATTAGAGCCGTTCCGTTCCAACTTATTTCATCGTAAACGATACTCGAAATACCGAGGTTCGAGGTGTCGAAAACGAGGACGTCGCTTTCGCCGCTGCCACCGCCAAATTGCGTGGCGCCGCTGAAGTCGACCAGGGTGTCGGTGCCCAGTGAGCCGGCCGCGGCGCCCGAGAAGATGAAGCGGTCGGCGCCGGTGGCGCCGGTCAATTGGTCGGAGCCCTGACCACCGGTGATCGAGTCGTTGCCGGCCCCGGCGTTGACGGTTGTTGCGGTCGAGCCGGTGACGGTGATGGTGTCGCCACTGGAACCCCCATTGATCGTCTCCACGTCGGAAATATTGCTCAGCGTGACACCGCTGTCCGCGAGCGTGATCTGGTCCGTGCTGGTGCCGCCGGTGAAGGTATCGAAGGTGCCCGACACGCTGGATATGGTGACACCGGTGTCGGCCAGCGACACGACGACGTTGCCGAGAGAATCCTTGGTGCCGATCAGGTTTTCGACGTTGCTGATGTTGTTGACGGTCGCGTCGATGCCGGTGCTGCCGCTGGATCGCACGGTCAACGTGTCGGTGTCGGCGCCGCCGTCGAGGTTGGATACGGTCGCATCATTGCCGCTGGCGTGGACCGTGAACGAGTCGTTGCCGCCGCCGCCGTTGAGGTGGACTACGGTCGACGTGTTGTTGCTGCCTTGGACCGTGATCGTATCGACGCTGGATCCGCCGGAGACGGATGTCCAGGTAACACTGCCGGTATGGCCGTTGAAATCCGTGTCCGAGAGGGAGGAGAGCTGGCTGATGGTGATCGTATTGCCGTCGTCATCCAAGGTCAGGTTTCCGCCCGTGCCGCTGGTGGCGATGGTGACACTGGAAAGAGCCGACTTGAATTCCAGGTTGCCGCCTCCGTCGAGCACGTACTCGACTCCGGTCATGCCTTCGATAACGTCGTTACCCGACGTGAACTGGGCGACGTCGTTGCCTGTCGATCCGGTGAGCTCCAGGGTGTTGCTCGAGCCGGCATTGTCGGAAAAAAAATGCTGGTTCAGCGCCGTCGAACCGTCCTCCGGCGTGCCGGCGATCAGGTTGGAACCATCATTGCTCATGTTGATGGTGGTGGTGCCTGCTGAGCGGATGTTCAGGGCAAAGGAATTGCCGGAGCCGACGTTGGGCAGGAAGATGGACTCGACGTCCTGCATGCCGAAGACGTGGCTCCCGCTGTCGTTAAAGGAAACGTGATCGTTGTCCCCCCGATATCGTTGATAAACTCGTCCGAAAGAGTGTTTTGGGCGTCCGCTTCTATTAAGAGCGGACGTTTATTCGCCGCCACTGGCAGATGCTGCGGCGGTTTTTGGCTTTGGTTGGCGGTTTCGCTGGTT
>Ga0209561_1000009_pt1 | contig 64566 bp, 55 predicted proteins | sample WorMettrBAHAMAS2_FD_187393 | JGI IMG/M metagenome (GOLD analysis project Ga0209561, IMG submission 187393) | Marine gutless worms symbiont microbial communities from Max Planck institute for Marine Microbiology, Germany - Inanidrilus... | ecosystem: Host-associated > Annelida > Digestive system... | reverse complement strand
AATAACCCGCAACATCTCTTCCAGCCGATCGCCGGTCTCAGACAGACGTCGCATATGATCCGGAAGGTCGAAAAATCCAAGCTGTTTCATGGCATCCCCCTCGGAAAGCCATCGAATCACAAAACCGCCAAATTGGCGAGGTTAATGGGGGTGTCCATATTGCTGAATCTGCTGATCACTCAGTGATTCGATATCGGCATCCGACAACAAGCCGTTGTCCAGGCACTTCTGCCGGATCCGATCCATGTTCAGGCCCTTACCGTCATCAGAAATTTCGATGATGATATGGCCGCCTTCATGGAAAGCGTTAAGGGTAATCGTACCTTTTTCCGGTTTCCCGGCCTCGAGACGATCGGGCGGCATTTCGAGCCCGTGATCGGCCGAGTTCCGGACCATATGGGTCAAAGGGTCCTTGATTAGTTCGAGGACCTGGCGATCTAATTCGGTCTCTGCGCCGAGCATGACCAATTCAATTTGTTTGCCTGATTCAACGGAGAGATCACGAACGATCCGGGGCAATTTCGCCCAGGCGTTGCCGATCGGCTGCATGCGGGTCTTCATGACCCCTTCCTGCAGGTCCGAAGTAATATGGCTGAGGCGTTGCAGGGGTACGGTGAACTCACTGTCGTCCAGGCCCCGCACCATCTGCAAAAGCTGGTTGCGGGTCAGAACCAGTTCACTGACCAGTGTCATCAAATCCTCGAGAACGTCTACGTTGACGCGAATGCTCGAGGCTGCGACCGCCGATTCCTTGGTGCCTTTTTCTTCGGTCTTGGCGGGGGCGGCTTTTTTCTTGGGCGCCGCCGGGACCTTCGCTTCCTGCGCTGGAGCCTCGTCCACTGGCGCAGCTGGCGGCTGGCTTTCCGTGACACGCTCCGCTGCCATCTCCGCATTCATCTGAGCCTCGGTCGCCGCCGAAACGCCTTGAGCCTGTGCTTCTTCCACTTCGGCCAGAAGCTCGGCAGCCACGGGGGCCCCGACCTCGTTGGCTGATGGTGCGTCATCACCCTCCGGTGTCCCGCCACCGCCCTCGGCTGCAGTCTCCGCCGCCATTTCAGCGGCCATTTGCTCATCAGAGGCGGCCGAAACGCCTTGCGCTTGGGCCTCTTCCACTTCGGCCAGAAGCTCGGCTGCGACCGGGGCGCCGAATTCGTTGGCGGAAGGCGCATCATCGGCAGCGGCTGGCGCCGGTGCGGCAGTTGCTGCGGGTGCCGATTTTCCTTCGGCCATGGCATCCAGTTCGGCGATCAGTTCGCTGTCCTCGCCTTCCGGTTCTTCACCCGTATCTTCGAGCTCGGCCAGAAGGTCACGGATACGATCGATGCACTTGAGGATCAACGTCACCGCTTCCGGGGTCACTTCAAGGACACCGTCGCGGAACTTTCCAAGAATGTTCTCGCCGGAGTGGGCCACCGACTCGAGACGCGGCAATCCAAGGAAGCCGCAGGTCCCCTTGATGGTGTGAACCAGCCGGAAGATGTTCCCTAGGATTTCCTGATTCTGTGGTTCCTGTTCGAATTTCACCAGTTCGACGTCAATTACGGCAAGGCTTTCAGCCGTTTCCGTCAAAAATTCGCTTAACAGGTCGTCCATGACACCTTCTCCTCCGAGAGATTAGCCGGCTCCGGTCGTTCCCGGTTCACCGTCCTCTACAATCCTATTCGCCTATCGGTCGGCATACTCGGCCCCTTACCCGTAGCCGAGCCTTATCAATTCGACAGGCAATGCAATCCATCAGTCGGGCGTATCTTACAGGAACTTCCGATTGCCCAACAATTTCAATATGCTTCGGTTTATGACAGGATTGTTTACGCCTGTAACAAATGGCCAATGGGAGGAATAACGGTCTCCAGCCTTACTGGGAGACCGGCGCCAATACCGCAATCCTGATGGTTCCCGCGTCTTCGGACTCGGTTTCAATTGTCCCGGCGATAGAAGCCAGCAGCGATTTCGCAAGATGGAGATGGGCGTTTCTTGGTGTCAACGTCTCGGTATCCGCCTCGTTCGCCAATGCGTTTGACGCCTCATCGGGTATACGCGCGACCTCACCGATCGCTTCGATGGCCAATCCGAACCCTTCGGGAAACCGGGCAATGCGGATCGCGACTTCACCGCCGCGCGGAAGACAATCGGCGGCCAAGAGCAGGACGTTGAGCAGGATTTTTGTAACGACGCTCGGCATCGTCGTATCCGAATGCACATCCGGTGAATCGCGCCAGCCCAGGCGAACTCGCCCTCCCACGAAGAAATCGGTGGACAATTGTCGGACTTCTTCGATTGATGCAGGCCCCTCGCGACCCGCAGCCATGCCAAAAGCGATTCGGAAAAACGAAAGGCGCCGCGCGGTCTGGTCGGCGCTTTTACTCATGAGGTCGAGCGGTCCATCAATATCGGACCGGTCTTCAGCGATCAGTTCGAGACCTGATCCAATGGCCGATACGGACCCGACCAAGTCATGGCAAAGACGTGAACACAATGCCTGAGCGAGATTGACGTCAGCCACCATCATGCCGCTCCCCGTTCAATCATTTCTTATCCTCCGCTGATCGGTCCCGAGATAGGGATCCAGCAAACATCCGAATTGTGTCTGGGGCAAGGTAACGGAAGCCTTTTCCTTTGCCTATCGGGGTCTGGTCAAGTCATGGTTCGACGGGAACATTGGGAGGTCCGGCCATGAAGCCCGCCAATCTTTTGATCATCTGCTCCGACGAGCATACGCGTTCGGTATTGGCTGGACCCTCGGCCTGCAACGCAGCGAGCCGCTTCCGGCCTACGACGCGCCGGTCGAATTTGCGAACGACGCCGGACCAGGGGAAAGCATCTATACGCGCTATGACCGAGATGTTCTCGCGGCGGCTCTAAACTGGCTCGAGGCGGAAGGAACCCGAGACACTGGAAGACCCTGGGCGCTCTTTGTTTCGTTCGTCGCGCCCCATTATCCCCTCCGCGCGCCGCAACCATTCTTCGACCTCTATGCGGACGCCGACCTCGGGGTGCCGCTTCATCCGCAATCGGAGCAGCGCAACAACCATCCCGTATTGCGCAGGCTGGCCGACTTCTACGACTATGACCGCCATTTCAATAAAGATACCCGTCGCACCGCCCGCCAAGCCTATTACGGTCTCTGCTCTTTTCTCGACGACAACATCGGCCAGCTGCTCACCGCCCTCGAAGACAACCGCCTGGCCAGCACCACGCGGATCCTCTACCTAACCGATCATGGCGAGATGCTGGGTGACCACGGGTTTTGGACCAAATGCGTGATGTACGAAAACTCGGTAGCCGTCCCCATGATCCTCTCGGGACCCGGCGTGCCAGCGGGAATCGAAGTCGGCGCCCCAGTGTCCCTAATCGACGTCCATCCGACCGTAATGGAAGGACTCGGTGTTTCCGGCGCCGACAAAGAGGAAAGTGCCGGAGTTTCTCTTTTCGCCTCCATCGGTTCCCCAGATGAGGACCGGATCGTTTTCAGCGAATTCCATGACGGCGGCGCAATCACCGGCATTTTCATGATCCGCTGGCGCCGTTGGAAATACGTCCATTACGTCGGCTATCCACCGCAGCTTTTTGACCTTGAAGACGACCCCACCGAGGGCAATGACCTGGGCCTCGATCCGGCCTACGCCGAAATCCGAGAAAATTGCGACGCGAAACTGAGAGCGATCGTCGATCCCGAGCGAGTCAACGCGCAGGCCTTCTCCGAACAGAAGAGCCGCCTGGCGGAACTGCGGGCCTCCGGACTATTGTCGAAAAAGCAGGATTTCGAGTTCACACCGGTTTAATCAGGCGCCGGCTCCTAGACACCGGCCAATCGCCCTTCGGCCTCTTCGACGTTCTCTGGCCGATTGATATTGAAAAAGGGATCACCGCCACTCGTATCGAAGGGCACGTGAACGATACGGTAACGCGCCGTCCACAGGTCGATCTTGCGCATGTCCTCGTCGACCATGGCCTTGCGGAGCTCATCCTTGAGGCGGACCGGCCACAGGGCGAATACGGGATGAGTGCGCCCGTCCGACTCGGCACAAGCCATCTCAGCATCCGCTTCAGCGATGGCGGAGCCCATGTGCTCGATCAGGTCGACCGGAAAAAACGGCGCGTCGATGGGAAAGGTCGCCAGCCATTCAACGTCAGGCGCGTTGGCGGCGGCCCATTCCATGCCGGTCAAGACGCCGGCGAGCGGCCCGGCAAAGCCTTCGATGACATCGGCGACAACCGGCAAACCGAAGCGTTCGAACCGCGCCGCATCGCCGTTGGCGTTGAGGATGAGTCTCGACACCTGCGGTCGGGCGCGCTCGACGGCGTAGTCGAGGAGCGGCCGGCCGCCCATTTCGATGAGCGCCTTGTCGCCACCGCCCATGCGCCGCGCGAGACCGCCGGCCAACAGCAATCCCAGCGTGTTGTCTCGGCTGACGCTCACGAAGCGCCCTTGCGGTTGAGATGTTTGGGCTCGTCGGCGACGGCGTCGGGGTCGCTATCGAAGCGGATGCGGTCCTCGCCGGCCAGCGCCAGGAACCGCTTGCCCCGCGCCCGGCCGATGAGCGTGAGGCCGACCTGCCGGGCCAGTTCGACACCCCAGGCGGTGAAGCCCGAGCGCGAGACAAGGACGGGGATCCCCATCTGCACGGTCTTGATGACCATTTCCGAGGTCAACCGACCGGTGGTATAGAATATCTTGTCGCTGCCGGTCATGCCGTGGCGGAACATGTAGCCGGCGATCTTGTCGACGGCGTTGTGGCGTCCGACGTCCTCCATATAGAGAAGCGGCTTGTCTTGCTCACAGAGCACACAGCCGTGAATGGCGCCGGCCTTCAAGTAGAGGCTCGGTTGCGTATTGATCTCCTTCATCAAAGCATAGATCCAGGACGTCTTGACGATGGCTTCCTTGGGCAGTTTCGTCGATGCGAAGGTCTCCATCACATCGCCGAAGACCGTACCTTGGGCGCAGCCCGAGGTCAGGGTCTTCTTCTTCAGCTTGTCCTCGAAGTCGGTTTCGTGGGCCGTACGCACGACGACGGTCTCGATGTCCTCGTCGTAGTCGACGCCGGTAATCTCGTCGTCCGGCCCCAACATGTTCTGATTGACCAAATAACCGACGGCCAGATATTCGGGGAAATCGCATATCGTCATCATGGTGACGATCTCGCGGGAATTGAGGAACAGCGTCAGCGGCCGTTCGACGGTCACCGAGGCGTCGACCCGGTTGCCGTCGTGATCGATGCCCTCGACCGTTTCTGTCAGCCGCGGGTCTTCCGGCTCCGGCTGGACCAGATAGGTGGAGTCCAAGGGCTCCCTCGGCATGCCTCACTCCCGACAACGCATTCGCTTGTTTTTCTTATATGGTGGCCGGGGCCCGCTTGGCCACGAAAACCGTCGTCACAAAATTGATGCCTCTCACTATCAACATCGGCCCGCCGTCGAGGGTACGGGTAAACGCCGATTGCCAAAGGGCAACGACATGTGATTGAAATACGGGCCGCCGCGCTGGGGCGGGTCGCCCCGACCCGGACGGCGGATCAAGGGGAGGCACCGATTTGAACGACATGAGCGCCGCGTTCGGCGCCGCCTTTTCACTGGTCACCGGTTTCGACACGGATCTCTGGGAGATCGTCGCGCTGTCGTTGAAGGTCAGCCTCGGCGCGGTGGCAATCGCATCCTTGATTGGTCTTCCCTTGGGCGCCGCCATCGCATTGTTCCGCTTTCCCGGACGCACGCTCCTCACCGTGGCGCTCAACGCCTTCATGGGCCTGCCGCCGGTGGTCGTCGGTCTCATCGTCTACCTGCTGTTGAGCCGGGCCGGGCCGTTCGGTGTGCTGGGGCTGCTGTTCACGCCGACGGCCATGATCATCGCCCAGGTCATTTTGGTCACCCCCATCGTCTCGGCCCTGACCCGCCAGGTCATCGGCGATCTGTGGACCGAATATGAAGAGCAACTGCGCTCGCTCGGTGCCGGCCCCGGTCGCGCCCTGCCGACGCTTCTCTGGGACGGACGGTTTACACTCGTTACGGCGGTTCTGGCCGGCTTCGGGCGGGCCAGCGCCGAGGTCGGCGCCGTCATGATCGTTGGCGGCAACATCGATCACGTGACCCGGGTCATGACCACGTCCATCGCCCTCGAGGTCTCCAAAGGTGATTTGGCCCTGGCCTTGGGTCTCGGAATCATCCTCCTGACGCTTTCGGTTTTGGTCAACGGCGCCGTTTACGCTCTTCAAGGCGTCGCCGGGAGGGCTCACGCATGAGCGAAGCGTCGATCCTGCCCCTCGAACTCCGTGGCGTCTCCTTCGAGGCCGGCGGCAAGCGCCTGATCAAGGACATGAACGTCTCATTCGAGTCCGGGCCGAGGACCGTCATCGTCGGTCCCAACGGTGCCGGCAAGAGCCTGTTCCTGCGCCTCTGCCACGGGCTGATCGAGCCGAGCGAAGGCGAGATCCGCTGGCACGGCATTGCCGCCAAGGCCAAGAACGGCAACGCCAAACGCCATCAGGCCATGGTCTTCCAGCGCCCGGTGATGCTCCGGCGCTCGGCCGCCGCCAATGTCGACTATGCGCTCAAACTGCAGGGCGTCGCCGACAAGGGCGAGCGGCGACGCATCACCGACGATGTCTTGGGCCGCGCCGGGCTCCGGCGCCTCGCCGACAAGCCGGCCCGCGTGCTTTCCTTCGGCGAACAGCAGAAACTGGCACTGGCCCGGGCCTGGGCCATCCACCCGCAGATCCTGTTTCTCGACGAGCCAACAGCCAGCCTCGATCCGGCCGCCACCCACGACGTCGAGGAGATGATCGCCGCCATCCACGGCCAGGGCACGCGCATCGTCATGACCACACATGATTTGGGCCAGGCCAAGCGGTTGGCCGACGAGGTCCTGTTCCTGCACCGCGGGCGCATGCTCGAACGCGCCCCGGCCGATCGATTCTTCGAGGCGCCGGAGAACGACCTGGCCCAGGCCTTCGTCCGCGGTGAGCTCCTGTGGTGGCGGCTGGGGAAGGACAACCGGCGGCGGGATGGGCGCGATAGCGGGAACACCGGAAACGATGAGGAATAGGCTCTAATCGTGCCGGAAATTGTGTCCTGCCTGGCCTGCGGAAAAGAGACTTACGCCGCGCTTGCTACCTGTGCTCATTGTCAACAGCCATTGAGGTTCGAAAAAAAGCCACTTGTTGAGGATGAGTTTCAACCGGATATTCCGGTCGAAGAGTTTGCGACCATGCGACTCAACGTCGATATGACGGTCAAATTGGATACCAAATTGATCAAATCGTCGGCGTTTTACCTTTTCGCACCCAAATACTATTCGTTGGAGATGACGTTGCGGTTTTTTCTGTTCCCGGCGACCGCAATCGGGTTGTTCGCGGTGCTTTTTATATTCCACGGCGCTTATGAGTTCCCAGACGGTTCTGAGAGGGGTTACGGCCGACTCTTTGGAGCCGCCTTTATCGCTGTGTTTTGGTTTCTTGGGAGTAAACTCCATTCTGGGCGGAAGCGGTTCTTGGAGAAACAGATCTACCGCGACCGCAAATCCTACGAAACCGCCGTCAAGAACGATTTAATCCACGTCGCTAGACTAAAAACCACTCCAGCCGATCCAATCACATGATTCCAATTTCGCGCTGACAGGTTAACGCCTGTTCAAACGCCGTGGCGGCAATTCGGTTGACTCCCAAATTCATTGCCTACTACCGTATGCCTATCGCTACCCCGGCGCGGAGCCATCGGGCTCCGCCAGAACATCGGAGGACAGCGAGATGATCGAAGCGTCCATTGCGGCGGTCATCGTGTGGGTGCTGTTGTTGATATTGCCGTTCCTGGAAAAGAAGGTCCCGCAAATCCACTGCACCCTCAGGGACGTCATCGTCTCCCGACCACGACAAGGATGGTGACCGTTTAGCCGCTGGTTTGGGTATGGCTTCTACGCCGGACAGGCGAGAAGCGAAAGGGGTTCGTGCGGCTGAAAACGCGTATCGTCGTGACCGCGAAAGCTATCTCGTCCCGTCCCATTCCGTTTCGTAAGTTGTTCGTTTAAACTCTAACCGGTCGGTGCCTATGGAGTTGATTATGGCTAAACGGGTTATCTTGCACGTGGAAGACCTGCCCTCTCGGGCGATCGGCCTGAGCGAGGATCAGAGGAAGCAGATTCTCGGTGGCGGGCTCTTCAAGAAAAAGAAAAAGAAGAACGGGACCACGCCGGTCGTGACCACAGCCGGACCCCGTGTAAAAAAGAAGACATTTGGCCAATAACCACCGGACTCCGCGGTCAGGCTGCCAGGATAACAGTTCTCACGATTGGGATACCAACCGCCACCCCTGCAGGGCGCCTTCCAGATGTGCCTCGAGGATGGTCTTGGCGTCCAGATCCGGATAGAACCAAACCTGCAGCCACAAACCGTCGATGCCGCCGATGGTGACGGCGGCCAGGGCCTCGGCGTCAAGGGCGGGATCGAATTGGCCGTTCTCCTGGCCCAGGCGGATGATGTCGGCGACGAACGCCCGGTGCTCGCCATAGACGGCCCGAAAGACCTGGCTGAGGTGGTCGGCGCTGCCGCCGGTGGCGCCGGCCGCCCAGAATTCGAGCATCAAACTGGCGTAATCGCCGTGGTTCTTGAGGACGGAAGCCCAGACCGCATAAAGCGCGCGGAGGCGGGCCTCGGCATCCATGTCGTCGGCCATAGCGTGTTCCGCCTTTTCCAGGATGGATTCGAAAAAGGCGTCGAAGACGGCGAAGAACAGGTCCTCCTTGTCGTCGAAATAGAGATAGAGCGTGCCCTTGGCGACGCCAGCTTCGGCGGCAATGGCGTCCATGGTTGCGGCGGCGAAACCCTGGCGGCGGAAGACCTCCGTGGCGGCGCGCACCAGGTTGTATTCCTTCTCGACCTTATCGACGATCTTGGGCGCCATTTCCGCGAGCGTTTCGTCTATTCAATTGATGACTGACTAGTCAGTTTTTTTAATACTATTCGACGTTGTCGTCCAGCATTACCCGGGCAGCCATAGCCGGGCCGCGAACCCAAGATCTTTCCAGCTTAACGGTTTCGTGACTGGTCCAGGTATTCAGGGACGGATATATTCTGCCCATTCTCGTTTAAACAGGAACCATCGTCGTGCTTCGTCGCCTTGCCCTGTATGTCTCGGTTCTCGTCCTCTGCGCCTCCGTCGGCGCATCGGAAGGTGTCCGTAAACTCGAATGGGACGACCTGGTGCCGAGGGCAGCCCCGCTCGAAAACCCTTTTCTGAGCCTGACGGTCGATCAACGCACGGATTTCGAGATCCTCATCGGTATCCTCGACATGGAAAAGCGCGGCATCATCACCCGGGTCGAGCAGACCTACGAAGACGGCGTCGAAATCCGCCACAAGCTGGAGTCCGACGGCCTCGACGTCGACTTCTTTCTCTCCGAATTCGACCGCCTGGAACGCGAGGTGATGAAGCGCAATCGCACGGCGGTCAGCGAACTGGACGGCAAGACCGTGCGCATTCCCGGTTACGCCCTGCCCCTGGAACACGACGGCACCGCGGTTACGGAAATGCTGTTGGTTCCTTATGTCGGAGCCTGCATCCACGTACCGCCGCCGCCGGCCAACCAGATCGTTTACGTGCAATTGAACCAGTCCTACAAGGCCGACGACCTCTACGATCCCGTGTGGATCACCGGACGCATGCGGGTCCAGGCGACCAACAAGTCGTTGTCCTATGTCGACGGCAGCGCCGGCATCGACGCTGCTTACACCCTGGAAGGCGTCAAGGTCGAACCCTACGAAGAATAGCCGCAGGCCGATGCGGCGCCGGGCAGCCCCGGCCGGCATTGACCGCTTTTTTCTGGCATTGATTTGTTATTTTATAACATTACATTGCTAACACGAATTTGAGCCAAATCGGAAGGAGGAATCGAACGATGCACGTACGGGTTGGCGAAGCCGTCGCCGTCTTTTTGGTGGTTTCTTTTATTGCCTCAGGGTCGACCGTTTTTGCGTCCGAACCGGCCCATGAACACGGTGTCGGCCGCCTCGACATCGCCTTTGAAGGCGACGAGGTGGAACTGGAATTGACCGTGCCCGGTGCCGACGCCGTCGGCTTCGAGCACGCACCGTCGACCGACGCCGACCGCCATGCGGTCGAAGACGCGAACAAAAAGCTCGCCAACGGCCCGCAGTTGTTCCTGTTCCCGTCTGCCGCCAAATGCCGCTTCGAGGAAGCGGAAGTCCACGCCGCCCAACTCGACGACGATCACGATGATCACGGCGAAAAACACGAGCACGAAAAACACGATGAAAAGGACGAACACGCCCACGACCATGAAGAGGGCAAGGATGGTGAGCATGCCGAATTTCGCGCCCATTATCACGTTCACTGCGATGCCCCGTCCAAGCTGACCCAAATCGACGTCGCGTTCTTCTCTTTGTTCCCGTCCGCCCACGAACTCGAGGTCCGCTGGATCACGCCCCGCGGGCAGGGTTCCGCCGAGTTGACAGCCAAGGCGTCGCGGATAAGGTTCTAGGCTCGCCAACGGAAAAAACGCCGCCGCCGAGACCGTGCCGATGACCGCACCCGTCGCCGCACCCGACACCGCTCCGATGATCGACATGGAGGACGTGCGGTTCCGCTGGCGCCCAGACGACGCGCCGGTCATCGACATCCCGGTCTTTTCGGTAACGGCCGGCGAGCGGGTTTTCCTGCAGGGCCCCAGTGGCAGCGGCAAGACGACGCTGCTCAACCTCTTAGGCGGGGTCGCCGCTCCGCAAGCGGGCCACATCCGCATCGACGGCACGGAGCTGACGGAACTCGGCGGCGCCGGCCGCGACGCCTTCCGGGCCGATCACATCGGCTTCATCTTTCAGATGTTCAACCTCATTCCCTATCTGTCGCTGATCGACAACGTCACCCTGCCCTGTCGCTTTTCCAAAGCGCGCCATGAGGCAGCTGCGGCCAGATCGGGGAATATCGAGGCCGAGGCCCGGCGTTTGCTCGCCCATATGGAGATCGACGGCGCGGACTTGTCCGGCCGTTCAGCCGCCGCCCTCAGCACCGGCCAGCAACAACGGGTCGCCGTCGCCCGGTCGCTCATCGGCGCGCCGCGTCTGGTCATCGCCGACGAGCCGACCTCGGCCCTCGACCGCGATGTTCGTCAGGCATTCATGGCGCTGCTGTTCCGCGAGGTGGCGGAAGCCGGCGCAACGCTGCTGTTCGTCAGCCACGACTCAGGGCTCGCTCAAGACTTCGACCGCAAGATTGCTTTGTCCGACATCAACCGGGCCGGTGCGCCATGACCGCGCCCGGCGCCATCGTCGCGCTATCCGTCCGCAGTCTGCTCAACCGGCGCCTCACGGTCGGTTTGACCGTTTTCGCCATCGCCATCAGCGTGATGCTGGTTCTCGGCGTCGAAAAGGTGCGCAATGATGCCAAGCTCGGATTCGCCAATACCATTTCCGGGACCGACCTGATCGTTGGTGCGCGCAGCGGTACCATCCAGTTGCTGCTCTATTCCGTCTTCCGCATCGGCAACGCCACCAACAACATTTCCTGGAAGAGCTATCAGACCATTGCCGGGCGCCCGGACGTCAAGTGGACGGTGCCCATATCCTTGGGCGATTCACACCGCGGCTACCGGGTCATGGGAACGACGTCGGACTACTTCACCCATTACCGCTATGCCCGCAAGCTGCCGCTCACGTTTGCCGCAGGCAAGGCCTTCGACGACGTCTTCGATGCCGTGCTCGGTGCCGAGGCGGCGGCGACCCTGGGTTACGCTGTGGGCGACAAGATCGTCGTCGCCCACGGTCTCGGCACGGGCGGTTTTTCCGATCACGATGACAAGCCGTTCACCGTCAGCGGTATCCTGGCCCGCACCGGCACGCCCGTCGACCGCACCGTCCACGTCAGCCTCTCCGGCATCGAGGCCATCCATGTCGATTGGAAGGGCGGCAGCCGCGTGCCGGGCATGACCGTCAGCGCCGATCAGGTGCGCGACATGGACCTGACGCCGCGGTCGATCACGGCGTTCATGGTCGGTCTGAAATCGCGCCTCGGCGCTTTCCGGGCGCTCCGTGACATCAATGAATTCCGGGGCGAACCGTTGCTCGCTATCCTGCCCGGCGTCGCCCTGCAGGAACTGTGGAATCTCATGGGAACGGCGGAGGCGGCGCTTGGCGTCATCGCGCTTTTTGTGGTCGCCGGCGGTCTCATCGGCATGCTGACCATGCTCCTGGCCGGGCTCAACGAACGGCGCCGCGAAATGGCCGTCCTCCGAGCCGTCGGCGCCCGCCCGGTGCACGTCTTCGCCATGTTCGTCTCCGAGGCCGCATTGATCACGTTCCTCGGCTGCCTATTCGGCCTCGGCTTGCTCTATTTGGGCGTACTCGCCGGCCAACCGATCGTCGAGGCCGAGTTCGGGCTGCATTTGCCCATCGATGCGCCGAGTGTTCGTGAATGGAGCATACTGGCGTTGGTTCTCGGTGCCGGTACGGCCGCCGGTTCCCTTCCGGCCGTTCTCGCCTACCGCAATTCCGTCGCCGACGGCGTTACCGTAAGAACGTGAAGGCTATCAGTCTCGCTCTGCGCTCTCCAACCAATCGGTGAACGGCTTCATGCTCTCTTCAGCGTCCGAACAGGCCGCCCGGTAGCGCTCGACAAGGGCGCGACCGGTATCGGTCAATCGCGCCCCACCGCCGCCCTCGCCGCCGACCGAAGTTTCTATGACCGGCTCGCCGAACACGGTGTTGAGGGTGTCGATCAAGTGCCAGGCCCGGCGGTAGGAAAGCCCCATTTGCCGGCCGGCGGCGGAAATGCCGCCTTCACTGTCAATCAGCTCGAGCAATCGGATCTTGCCCGGGCCGATGGCATCGCTACCGATACGGACCTTGATCCGCACCTCCGCGGCCGTCTTCACTTTGTGCAGCGGCTTTCTGTCCATTCCGTCGTCCATGCGCGCTCTTTCATCGGACCAAAATGGTTCCCATATCGGATGGGTCGAGAGACATCGGTTTGACGTTGACCCGCTATGACAATTAAAGCATAACGATGACCAGCTGATTCAATAACAACTATATCCAAGCTGGGGGGTGTTCCATGTTCAATCGTTTCGGCGGCCTGTCCGCCGCTTTGGTGGCGCTGTTCATGCTGGCGCATACGGGGGTGGTTGTCGCCGGCGAGTACATCACCGTCGCCTCGACGACGTCGACGCGCAATTCCGGCCTCTACGACCACATCCTGCCTGTGTTCACGAAAAACACCGGCATCGAGGTTCGTGTCGTCGCCGTCGGTACCGGTCAGGCGATCCGTATGGCTGCCAACGGCGACTCGGATGTGCTGTTCGTCCATCACACGGCGTCCGAGAAGAAGTTCGTCGCCGATGGTTTCGGTGTCGAACGGTTCGACGTCATGTATAACGATTTCGTCATCGTCGGTCCGAAGTCGGATCCCGCCGGTGTCACGGGCACGAAGGACGTAACCAAAGCCTTGGCCGACATCGCCGAAAACAAGGCCGCCTTCGCTTCCCGCGGCGACGATAGCGGCACCCACAAGAAAGAGCTCGGCCTGTGGAAAGCGGCCGGCGCCGATCCGAAAGCGGCCAGCGGGTCCTGGTACCGGGAAACCGGGTCCGGCATGGGCGCCACCCTCAATACGGCAAGCGCCATGAATGCCTACGCGCTGACGGACCGTGCCACGTGGTTGAAGTTCAAGAACAAGGGCGACCTCCAGATCCTTGTCGAGGGCGACGAGCGTCTGTTCAACCAGTACGGCATCATTCTGGTCAATCCGAAGAAACATTCTCACGTCAAAGCCGAGGCCGGCCAGGAATTCATCGATTGGGTGCTGTCGAAGGAGGGTCAAATGGCCATCGGCGAATACCGTATCGAGGGCCTGCAGGCGTTTTTCCCCAACGGAAGCGTTGCCACCAACTGACACCTCCTTGAGATTCTAATGGAAAGGTCCGGACTGTCCTTCCGGACCTTTTTTGCTAGGATGGCGGCGCTCGCGACTTCGCGATAACGATTGCGCAATTGACCGGCCGCTCCGACGGCCGGCCGTCAGGGAGAGAGAACTATGAAAGTCACCCGCCTTTTCGCAGCCGCCCTCGCATTATTGGCCTTCACCCAGGCCGTCGAGGCCGCCGACAAACACGTAGCCATTACCCAGATCGTCGAACATCCGGCGCTGGACGCCACCCGCAAGGGTGTGCGCGATACGCTCGCTAAGGCCGGGTACGAGGTCGGCAAGAACCTCAAATGGACCTATGAGAACGCGCAAGGCAACGGCACCACGGCAGCCCAGATCGCCAAGAAATTCGCCGGCGAGAAGCCGGACGTCATCGTCGCCATCGCGACGCCGTCGGCACAGACCGTCGTCGCCGCCAACAAATCGACGCCCGTCGTCTTCACCGCCGTCACCGATCCGATCGGCGCCAAGCTTGTGTCAAACTGGGAAAAACCAGGCGCCAATGTGACCGGCATCTCCGACATGTCGCCGATCCCGGCCCATATGAAACTGGTCAAGGAAGTGGTTCCGAACGCCAAGCGCCTTGGCGTCATCTCCAATCCGGGCGAGGCCAATTCGGTGACCCTGGTCAAGGCGATCGAGCAGGCGGCGCCTAAGGAAGGTATGTCCGTCGTTTTGGCAGCGGCTACCAAGTCCGGTGAAGTGCTGGGGGCGGCGCGCTCGCTGGTCGGCAAGGTCGACGCCATCTATATCCCTACCGACAATACCGTCGTTTCCGCTTTCGAAGCCGTCATCAAGGTCGGTGTCGACGCGCAGATTCCGGTCATTCCCGGCGATACGGATTCGGTCGCCCGTGGCGGTATCGCGGCGCTCAGCTTCAACTACTACGACGTCGGCGTCGAGACCGGCGAGATGGTGGTCAAGGTGCTCGAGGGCGCCAAGCCGGGCGACCTTTCGGTCAAGCTGGTCGAACGTCTGGAACTCCACGTCAACCCGGGCTCGGCCGAGAAAATGGGCGTCAAACTCAACGACGGTCTGGTCAAGCGTGCCCTGAAGGTCGTCAAGTAAAGGGGCGAGCGGGCACCAATAGAACATCAGCCGGGCAACAATGAGCCTGATCGCCATACTCGGCGCACTGGAGACGGGCCTGATCTTCGGGCTCGTCGCCATGGGCATTTTCCTGTCCTTCCGGGTCCTGCAGTTTCCGGACCTGACTGTCGACGGCAGTTTTCCCCTGGGAGCTGCCGTCTCGGCGGTCTTTATCGTCGGCGGCACCAATCCCTATTTGGCGACGGTGTTCGCCGCCGTCGCCGGCGCCATGGCCGGCACGGTGACGGCCTGGCTCAACGTGCGCCTGCGCATACTGCACCTGCTGGCCAGCATTCTGGTGATGATCGCGCTCTATTCGGTAAACCTGCGGGTGATGGGCCGCCCCAACGTGGCCCTCTTGGGCGAGACGACCGTTTTTACGCCGCTCGATTCCCTGCCCGTTCCCGGATACGTGGCGCTACCGGCCTCTTTATTCGTCGTCGTCATCATCGCCAAGCTTCTGCTCGACCGTTTCCTCAATTCGGAGATCGGTCTCGCCATGCGGGCGACCGGCGCCAATCCCCGCATGGCGCAGGCCCAGGGCATCAACACCGGCCTCATGATCATGGGCGGCATGGCACTGTCCAACGCCTTTGTCGCTGTTGCCGGCGCGTTGTTTGCACAAAGCCAGGGGGCCGCCGACGTCACGTTGGGGGTCGGCGTCATCGTCGTTGGACTGGCCGCCGTCATCGGCGGTGAGGCCATCGTACCGCCCCGAACGGTGTTCTGGGCGACCCTCGGGTGCATCGTCGGTTCGATCCTTTACCGGTTCGCCGTGGCGCTCGCCTTGAACGCCGATTTCATCGGCCTCAAGGCTCAGGACCTCAACTTGATTACGGCCGTTCTCGTCGTCCTCGCCCTGGTGGCACCGGGCGTCAAAAACCCTTTCAAATCGGCGATCTCCGCCAACAACAAACGATGACCGGCCCCGGGTAATGCCATGATCCGCGTCGAGGACCTGCACATCACCTTCAATCCGGGCACGGCCATGGAAACGCCGGCCCTGCGCGGCCTGTCGTTGGATATTCCCGCCGGTCAGTTCGTCACCGTCATCGGCTCCAACGGCGCCGGTAAATCGACCCTGTTGAATGCGCTTTCCGGCGAGGCGACGCCGGATTCCGGGCGCGTGCTGATCGACGACGTCGATTTCACTCATTGGCCAACGCCGAAACGGGCCGCGTTCGTTGCCCGGGTCTTTCAGGATCCCATGGCCGGTTCCTGCGCCAACCTGACCATCGAAGAGAACATGAGCCTGGCAGCGAGCCGCGGCAAGGGCCGCAATCTGTCGCGCGCCATCACCCACGACACGCGGGACGATTTCCGCCACAAACTGGAACGCCTCGGCCTCGGGCTGGAGACCCGGCTCGGCGACAAGATGGAACTGCTTTCGGGCGGCCAGCGGCAGGCGGTGAGCCTGCTGATGGCGACCTTGAAGCCGATGAAGATCCTGCTCTTGGACGAACATACGGCCGCCCTCGACCCGAAGACCGCCGCCTTCGTCCTGCAGTTGACCCGCGACATCGTTATGGATCAGGGCCTGACGACGATGATGGTGACGCATTCCATGGCGCAGGCACTCGAGGTCGGCGATCGCACGATCATGCTGCACCAGGGCGAGATCGTTTTCGACGTCGCCGGCGATGAGCGCCGCGGCATGACCGTGCCCGATCTCCTCAAGATGTTCGAACGCGAACGGGGCGAGGAACTGGATGACGACTCGGCGCTCGGCTGAGCCGGTACCGGCAGTCGGAACGACGGCCGTTTCTGTCTATTCCTGTTGTTGAAGCCTTTTGAGATTCTCTTCGAATTCCGGGATGTCCGGCATCAACCGATAAGCCGTCTCGGCATGGTGAAGGGACTGGGAGCGGTCGCCCCGATGTTCGGCGATCAGGCTCAGCAGCCCGTGCGCACCGGCAAAGTCGGGGTCGATTTCCAGGACGGCACGCTGGGCGGCTTCGGCTTCGACAATATCCGTCCCGGTCCACGTCGGCGCCTTTCTGCCTTCGCCGACGATACTGAAGTGGGAAACATCCAGACTGAGCCTGCCTTCGAAATGCCTGCAAAACTTGGTCGGGTCGTCCTTTTCGAGATCGTACTCCAGCCACGAGTCCGGTTTATCCGAAAAGAACTCCCTCACGCCCGCATGATGATCGGCCCATGACTGCCGCCACTTAAGGATGACCTCTGATACATCGCGCGTGCCGTAGTGGTGTTTCCAGCAGTCGAGGTATCGGCCATCCATGTGGTAGATCCGGCTGATCACCCACCGATCGACGGACCGCGTATTCAGGATGAACGTGGCGTCCGGATACCAATCGAAGAGCTTGCGAAAATGCAGGTAGATCTCGATCGGCGGCAACTCCAATCGGGTGACGCACTCAATGTCGGAAAACACCTGCACGCCTGGATAATATCCGACCGGGTCTTTCCCGACCTTGAACTGCTCCCAAATACTCTGGGCCAGAAGATTGCGGTCCCAGTGCACCGACGTCAGTCCGTTGCCCGCGAAAAACTCGTGGAACGCTTTTGTCGCGCACTTGTTGAAACCGATGATGAAGATCTTGCCGTCGTACGCCATCGCAGCGAACCGTCCTTAGCAGGTTTGATCGACGCGGTATCGGGGCCCGCTAGCTGGTACTTTATAACACCGTCGCTTGAACCAGGTTCTCTTTGCGGCGATTGAACGAAACGCTATCGGTTCTAGACACCCTCGACGATGACGGCGTTGCCTTTCGATGCCGATTGACGGAGCGCTTTCGCCCCTTCGTATTCGGAAGACGAATGAAAGGCCTTGGCCTGCTCGACGCTGGGAAACTTCAACACCACCAGGCGCGGCCACGGCCACTCACCCTCGACCACTTCCATGGCGCCGCCGCGAACCAGGTATTCGCCGCCGAACTTCTCGATGATGTGCGGAACTTGAACCTTGTATTCCTCATAGGTATCGGCGTCCTCGACATCGATCTGCACGATCAGGTATCCGGCCATGGGGGTCTCCTCATAAGTTGTCGTGATCAGTTCTTTGGGTCCTGGAAGGGCACGATCCGACAATCGTGTCTCACTTAACCTGCCATTAGGCGGAATGGGGTACAATAAGTTCGATGTCCATTGTCCTGTTCCGCATCCTACGGTTGGCCGTAGGCGTCTTGGTGGCTGCGCCTCTGATGATAACCGCCGCGCCCGACGCACGGGCCGACACCACGGCCGATTGTGGACGGTTCTTCCTCAAGCACAATCCGAAGACCGGCACCAAGGAGTGTGTCAACAAACGGCGCGACCGCCGGGTCACGCAAAGCGAGATCAACCGCAGGACCCGTGCGGTCAGGCGTTTGTTGCGCAGTGCCGGTGCCATTCTCGGTCGAAACGAAGTCAGTGAGGAAGACCGCCGCCGGGCCCGCGAGATCCTCAGCGAGGTTCGCCAGCGCCTGCGCGAGATCCAACGTAAGTCGGCCGAGCTGCGCCGGCAGCAACAACAACGGACCCAGGCCTTGAAATCGGAACAGGACCAACGCCTGCGCGAACAGCAGGAATTGTCGCGCCGCCTCGAACAGGAACAGCGCGAGCTGACCCGCCAGCTGATCGCCCAACAACGCCAGCAAACCCGCAACCTGATCCGCCAGAACCAGCGCGCCTTCCGTGGGCGGCGCGGCGCTACCGGCACGACCACGCCGACGCAGCGGGCGCCGTAGGGGGGCAGGCGCGATCGGACGGTCGGTTGATCCGGAAGGCGGAGAGCGACGTTTTCGAACCCGACGACTGGCAAACGCCGAGAGGCTGATTTCGGCAGCCGGAAATGGATCAATTAGGGGGTCTGACGGGGACAGTTTGGTTATCGTCGCCGATGCGGCCGGCCACGCGTTTTCCGTTCTTGATGACGGCCCTGTGGTTATCCTTGCGTGCCGCCATGGCGATGTCGTCCGTGGGATCGCCGTCGACGATGAGCAGATCGGCGAAAGCGCCCTCGCGGACGCGGCCGCGGTCCTTCTCGCGCACCAGGTCGGCCGCATTCGCCGTGCCGGCAATGAGGGCGCCGACCGGGCTCATGCCGATATCGACCATGAACTCGAGCTCCATGGCGTTGTCGCCGTGGTGGTTGAACGGCGTGCCGGCATCGGTGCCGAGCGCGATCCGGCCGCCGGCGTCATAGTATTTTTTGATCGATTCGCGATGTCGTTCGGAGACCCGTTTGGTCTTCTCCACGGCGTAGTCCGGAATCCCCTTGTCGGCGTTGAGCAGGATGTTCTTCAGCGCTGAGAGCGTCGGCACCAGAAAGGTCCCGTTTTCCTTCATCTCTTCGCAGCACCGGTCGTCCATGAAGATGCCGTGCTCGATGGAATCGATGCCACCGCGCACCGCGTTGAGGATACCGTCGCGCCCCTGCGCATGGCTGGCCGTATGCTTGTGGAAACGGTGTGCCTCGCCGATGCCGGCCGCCATTTCATCGGCCGTATAGTGTGCGTCCTCCGGGTTGACGCCGGGTGTCATGACCCCGCCGGTCGCCATGATCTTGACGAAATCGGAACCGGCGTGGATTTGCTCGCGCACCGCCTTGACGACCTCGTCGACGCCGTCGGCGACACGGCCGATCCGATTGCCATGGCCGCCGGTCATACAGATCATACGCCCCGCAGCATGGATCGTCGGCCCGGAAAAGGTCCCGTCGTTACAGGCATCGCGGACGGCGAATTCCAGGTAGTCCTTGCCGCCGCAGTCTCGGACCGTCGTGATTCCGCCGCGCAAATTCGATTGTGCGTTGGCCAGTGCGCGGGTGACAGTGTGGGCGTCGTCGGTCTTGATCAGGGACACATAGGGGTCGGGCGCCCCGTCGAAACAGAGATGCACATGACAGTCGAACAGCCCCGGCATCACCGTGCCACCTGAGGTGTCGACCCGATCGCCGGCATAACCCTCGAACTCAGCGAGCGGCGCGATACGGGCGATGCGGTCGTCCTCGACGACGACGCCGTGTCCCTCCACCAGCGAGCCGTCGTCCATAAAGATCAGTCCGCCGGCAAATAGAACCGTCATGTCATTCCTCCTCAGATTCTGGTTTGTGCCGACGGTGCGGCGGTATGGTCGTCCAGTCGCCCCTCTTCGACGGCATGGCAAGCGACCTGTGCCTCGCCAATGGGTATGAGCTCGGGGCGGTCGCTCCGGCAACGGTCATCGGCGAAGGGGCAACGCGGATGAAAGGCGCAACCGGACGGCGGATTGATCGGGCTCGGCACCTCGCCGGCGACAGGGATCCGCTGGCGCCCGGTCATTTCAAGGTCGGGAATGGCATCGAGCAGAAATCGGGTGTAGGGGTGGCGCGGGGCCCCGAACAGCGTCCCGGTCTGGGCCAATTCGCATATACGCCCCAGGTACATGACCCCGACCCAATCGGAGATGTGATAAACCACCGCCAGGTCGTGACTGATGAACAGGTAGGTCAGTCCGAACTTGCGCTGCAGGTTTTTCATCAGGTTGAGGATCTGGGTCTGAACGGAGACGTCGAGCGCCGAGGTTGGTTCGTCGCAAACCAGAAAATCCGGATTGCCGGCAAGCGCCCGGGCGATCGATATCCGCTGGCGCTGGCCGCCGGAAAACTCGTGCGGGTACTTCTCGCCGTCAGCCGGTGACAGGCCGACCTGGAGGAGCAGTTCGCCGACCCGATCGCGCACCGGTCCGCGGCCCTTGATGAGGCTGCGGTGGCGGATCGGTTCGGCGACGATGTCGTTGACCCGCCAGCGCGGATTGAGGGACGCGTAAGGGTCCTGGAAGATCATCTGCATGCGCGCCCGCATGGTCGACTCCTCGCGCTTGTCGACGTTCGCCATATCGACGCCTTCGAATGTAATGGAGCCGGCCGTCGGTCGGAAAAGGCCGACGACCAGACGTGCCACCGTCGACTTGCCGCAGCCGGATTCGCCGACCAGCGAAAGGGTTTGACCGGTGGGGATGGAAAAGGTGACGCCGTCGACGGCACGTACCAAGATGCGCCCGCTCTTCTCGATGACGCGATTGAGGAACGGCGGCGAGACGTCGAAGTAGCGGGTCAGGTCCTTGACCTCGAGCATGAGAGCGTCAGTCATGAGCCGCCTCCTCCGCGTCGCGTTGTGAGGCCCGGGCCGGGGTGCCGGTGCCCAAAGGATCGTACTTCCAGCAGGCGACCTGGCTGGCCGCCGCCGCTTCGAGGATCGGGCGTTCTGAATGGCAGCGCGGGCCGGCCTCGGTGCATCGCGGATTGAAGGCGCAGCCGGGCGGGATCTCGGTAAGCCGGGGCATGGCGCCGTCGATCTGGATTAAACGGTCGACATCGTGGCCAACCTTGGGGATCGATCCCATCAGGCCCTGGGTGTAGGGGTGTTGGGCGCGGGTCACCACATCGCGGACGGGACCGACCTCGACGATGCGGCCTGCGTACATGACGGCGACACGATCCGCGGTCTCGGCGATGACGCCCATGTCATGGGTCACCAACATCACGGCCGTACCATGGTCATGACACAGCCGCTTGAGCAGCGTGATGATTTGCGCCTGGATCGAGACGTCGAGCGCCGTCGTCGGTTCGTCCGCGATGATCAGCCGCGGTTCGGCACAAAGGGCCAAGGCGATGACGACCCGTTGGCGCATGCCGCCGGAGAACTGGTGCGGATAGTGGTCGATGCGTTCGCCGGCGGCGGGAATACCGACCTCTTCGAGTAATGCGATGGCGCGGTTCCGGGCCTCGCGCTCGGAAATCGATAAATGTGTGGTGATCGTCTCGACCAACTGGCGGCCGACCGTATAGAGGTGGTTGAGGCTGGTCAACGGGTCCTGGAAGATCGCCCCGATGCGCCGCCCGCGGATGCGGCGCATCTTCTCGTAGGGCAGGTTGTCGATGCGCTCGCCCTCGAGGCGGATCTCGCCGGCGGCGACGCGGCCGGGCGGCTCCAAGAGCCCGATCACCGCGTTGCCGGTCATCGACTTGCCGGCCCCCGATTCGCCGACAACGCCCAAGACTTCGCCGGGTGCGATGGAGAGCGACACCCCGTCGACCGCGACCAGGGTGCCGCGCCGCGTCGGGAACTCGACGCGCAGATCCTGGACTTCAAGCAAGGCGGTTTCGGCGGACATCACGGGCTCCCCTACCTCAGCTTCGGATTGAAGACGTCGCGCAACCAGTCGCCGAGCAGATTGACGGCCAGGACCAGCACGGCCAGGGTGGCGCCGGGGAAAATGACGATCCACCATTCACCGGAGAACAGGAAGTCCTGGCCGATGCGGATCAGGGTGCCGAGGCTGGGTTCCGTCGGCGGCACGCCGACGCCCAGGAAGCTCAGTGTCGCTTCGAGTAGGATGGCAACGGCAAGGCTGACGGTGGCGATGACCAGCACCGGACCCATGACGTTGGGCAGGATGTGGCGCAGCATGATCGAAGGCGCCGAAACGCCGATGACGCGCGCCGCCTGGACGTATTCCTTATTGCGTTCGACCATCGTCGAGCCACGTACGGTACGCGCGAAATTCACCCACTGGCTGAGCCCGATGGCCAATACGAGCACATAAAGCACCATCTCCTCATGGCGCTCGCCGGGCAGGACGGCGCGCACCACGCCATCGACCAGCAAGGCGATCAGGATGGCCGGAAAGCTAATCTGCACGTCGGCGATGCGCATGATTACGGCGTCGATGGTGCCGCCGACGTAGCCGGCGATGAGGCCGAGGCCGACGCCTAAGACCATGGCGAAGAGGACGGCCGCGAACCCGATGATCAGCGATACGCGGCTGCCGTAAAGGATCGCGGAGTACATGTCGCGGCCCTGGTCGTCGGACCCCAAGGGGAAGCTCCAGGTCCCGTCCTCGTGCCAGACGGGTGGGTTGAAGGCGTCCAAGAGGGCGAGACTGGCCGGATCGAAGGGGTTTTGCAGCGAGATCGCCGGTGCGAACAGCGCCGCCAGCATGATTACGACGGTGACCACCGCCGCCACCATGGTCACCTTGGACTGCTTGAAGCTGTACCAGACATCGCTGTCCAGGAACTGGTGGAACGAATCGATGATGCGCGACCTCTCCATCATGGCCCTACCCGTGTGCGCCTCGGCCCTCGACCCTGAGCCTGGGGTCGACGACGTGATAGAGGATGTCGACGACGAGGTTGATGATCACGAAAAACAAGGCGATCAGAACCAGGTAGGCGGCCATGATCGGGATGTCGACGTTGGAAATGGCCTGGATGAACAGGAGCCCCATGCCGGGCCACTGGAAAACTGTTTCGGTGATGATGGCAAAGGCGATGATCGAGCCCAACTGCAGGCCGGTGATGGTGATCACCGGCACCAGGGTGTTCTTAAGGGCATGGCCGAAGTGAACGGCGCGGTTGGTCAGGCCGCGGGCGCGGGCGAACTTGATGTAGTCCGTGCGCAGGACCTCGAGCATCTCCGAGCGGACCAGGCGCATGATCAGGGTCAGCTGGAACATACCCAAGGTGAAGGCCGGCATGAGCACCGATTTCCAGCCGCTGGGAGTCAGTAGGCCCGTCGACCACCAGCCGAGATGGACAACCTCGCCGCGGCCGAAAGTGGGCAGCCAGTTGAGAATGACGCCGAACAGCAGGATCAGCAAAATGCCGATCAGGAACGTCGGCAGCGAGATGCCGATCAACGATGTGGTGAGAAAGACCTTACTTAGAAAACGTGCCGGATAGAGGGCCGTATAGACGCCCATTGGAATGCCGACGAACAAGGCGAACAGGGCGGCGATGATGGAAAGCTCCAGGGTCGCCGGCAGGCGTTCGACCAGAAGATCCGAGACCGGCCGGCCGATCTGATAGGAAATGCCGAACTCGCCGGAAGCGGTGTTGGCGACGAAGCGCCCGAACTGCAACGGGACCGGATCATTGAGGCCCAGTTTGTCGCGCAAAGCGGCGCGCTCCTCCAGCGACGTTTCCTGGCCGACCAGCATGGCGACCGGGTCTCCCACATAGCGGAACATCGTGAACGCCAGAAGCGCCACGAGCAGCATGACGACGATGGATTGAAAGGACCGTCTGATGATCAGGGCGAACATCGGGGCGGAAAACTCGAACGGTTGCGAAGAGAGCGGCGGACCGGCCCCCAGGGCAAAACCCCCGGGGGCCGGGCCATTATTCTATGGCGATCAGCCGCTTACTTGATTTGCACGTGACGCCAAGCGAACTGGTTGTCCGCCCGCTGGGCGAGTTCGACACCGTCACGAACGCCCCACGACAGCGCCTGTTGGTGCAGGGGCACATGGGCGATGTCGCCGATGGTGATGGCCCAGGCGTCCGAGATCATCTTGGCGCGCTTGCCCTGATCGGTCTCACTGAGAATCTTGGCGGTCAGCCCGTCGACCTCGGCGCTGCAGTAGCCACCGAGGTTGAACTTGCCGCGAGAGACCTTGTTGCGGTCGTCTTTGTGCCATATCGGGTTGGAGCCGACCGTCGGGCAGCCGTGCAGATTGTGCAACACGTTCCAGGAGTCGAAGCTTCCCGGTGTCCAGCCGAGCAGGTAGAAGTCGGTGTCCACGTTCGGCGCCAGGATCTTCGGGAAGTACTTGGCCTTCGGTTGGGCCAGGAGGTTGACCTTGATTCCGACCTTGGCCAGCATCGACACCACTGCCTGACAGATCGCTTCGTCGTTGACGTAGCGGTCGTTGGGGCAGTCCATGCCGACTTCGAAACCGTTCGGGAAACCGGCCTCTGCCAGCAGGCTCTTGGACTTAGCCGGATCGAGGGAAAGGCGCGTGAACCGCGAATCGCCGCCGCCCTGGACACCGGGCGCGACCATCATCGCCGACGGTTCGGAGTTGCCGCGCATGACCTTCTTCTTGATGGCATTGATGTCGATGGCGCGGTAGACGGCCTCGCGCACGCGCTTGTCCTTGAAGGGGTTCTTGCCCTTGGTGCCGTGCATCAGCTCGTCCGACCATTGGTTCATGCCGAGGAAGATGGTGCGCAGTTCCGGCCCGATCAGGGCCCGTGTGCCGCTGTTCGAATCGACCCGCTTCTGGTCCTGCACCGGGATCGGATAGGCCATGTCGACCTGCCCCGACAACAACGCCGCGACGCGCGTGGCGTCGGAACCGATCGGCGTGAAGGTGACCTTGGTCAGGTTGTGCTCTTTATTGGCGTTGTCCCACCAGTCGGGATTGGCGACGAACACGGACTTGATACCGGATTCGTGGGTTTCCAGCTTGAAGGGGCCGGTGCCATTGGCGTGTCGGGTCGCATAGTTCTCTTCGCTGCCGCCGACGTTCTGCGGGCTGACGGCGTTGTTTGCCTCGGCCCACTCTTTGTCCATGATGTACCAGGTGCCCCATTCGACATGGAGGATGGGATTGGGCTTAGGCGTGATGAAGTCGACCGTGTAGTCGTCGACCTTGACCACCTTGACGTCCGGTCCGATACGGGTCTTGAGGTCGGAGCCTTCGGCCCGTACCCGGTTGGCGGAAAACACCACGTCGTCGGCATTGAAGGCGTTGCCGTTGTGGAACTTGACGCCCTTCCTGAGATGGAAACGCCAGCGAGTCGGTTCGACCACTTCCCACTTTTCCGCCAACGCCGGTTCGATCTTGAGGTCGCCGGCACGGCGGATCAAACCCTCGTAGACGTTGCCCTGGGTGCCTAAGTGAAAGGTCTCGTTGAGGTTATAGGGATCGAACGAATTGATCGTCCCCTGGAACGCGAACTTCAGTTCCTTCGCCTGCAAAGGCGATACCAAGACGGCTAGCGCGAGGCCGGCCGCGACTGTACCCAATTTCATGATTTAGTTCCTCCCGGTTTCGGGCCGGTAATGGCACCGGCCGTAAATTCGTTTAATTCTTGTCTTCATGGACGGCGACCGCAATGGACCGCCCACGAGACCCCCTGTCCCAATCTATTAGGTGTTATTGTCGCGATGTTCCTGTCTGAACTCGTACTAGTCAATAGCTGAAGCAAAATCCGGGAATGACAGTTCCGGACTCTTTTGCGGTTGGCCCAATGCCGCAACAACAGATCCTTTGGCTTAGTGACAGACGGATCGCGCCCAATGCTGCTAACCACTACCTTTGGATGCCTGAGATTGGCTGATATGTCGGTGGGCCGAACGAGTGACCTCTCGGAGCCACTTCTCGAAGCCGGCGGATTGCTTAGTGAATTGCTCTCGACGGCCGATATGCCATCTACTTCGCAACCAAGCGGGTCACCGAAATTGATCTCAATACTCAGAACGACGGCAAACAGACTGTCAGCCATGTCCCCGAACAAGCGTAAACTATGTCTTCGGGCGAAACACTTGACCCCACTGCGAGCGGCGTATCCACGTTTATCAAACGTCATCCCCCGTCCAAGCAGGCGTGGATGGCCCGCTGGGCGCTTGCGACGGGGTCAAGCCCGGCGGCGACGATGAGGTTCAAGCCAGCAAACCGATTGCCATAGAGCCAAAAGGCCCTGCTCGTTCCTTAAACTCCACACGGTAGACAACCCTTGACGGCCATCCGTATTGGATACGAACTTTACATTTGTTCCTGAAATCAGTATATTTTCCTATTCCTGCCGTCCCGATCAGACGGCTTTGCTGATTGCCCTTGTGAAGATCGCAGGTTTCCGACGCCCCGGCCGGCCGGGGTGCGAGACCGCTGCCTTGACGTCGTTTTGCCCGAGCGCCGGCAGCAAAATGTCGACCTGGAATTTTCCTATGGGTCGACAAAAGTCGGCATAGGGTCGACACCGGACGTTCGCACGTCGTCATTTTCGGGTCGGCTCATCGGGACCCCATGGTCCCGTTCAGGGCCGGCTCGGCACGCAGACGCTCGACCATGAAATCGACGAAGGCGCGGACCCGGGCCGAAACCAGGCGCCCTTCCTGATGGATGACGTGGATCGGCAGCGGCGGCATCTCGAAATCCTCCAGGAGATAGAGAAGCCGGCGCTCCGCGATGTGCGGCGCAATCTGATAGGAGAGCAGGTGCGAAATGCCCCAGCCGCGCAGGACCAGTTCGATGACCGCGTCGTTGGTGTTCATGCGGAGCCGCGGTTCGACTCGCACCGTTGCCGGGGCACCGTCAACCCGGAACGGCCACTCCGGCGACAGGCCCATGGCCAGGGATTGAACCAGGCGATGGTCGGTGAGGTCTTTCGGGGTTTCGGGTTTACCGTTTTTCTCAACGTAGTCCGGCGCCGCGAAGAGGACGCGCCGGACCGTTCCGACGCGAACGGCCGTTAGCGACGAATCGGGCAGGTCGCCGATGCGGATGGCGACATCGAGCCCCTCTTCCATGAGGTTGACGACCCGGTCGACGAAAAGCGTGCAGGCATTGACCAAGGGGAAACGCTCCAGGAATTCGCCCAGGATCGGCGTCACGAACATGCGGCCGAACAGGACCGGCGCGGTGATCTGCAGGAGCCCCCGGGGCGCCGCGTGGGAGCCGATGGCCGCCTCCTCCGCCTCCTCCAGTTCGAGCAGGATGCGCTTGGCGTCCTGCAGGAACCGGGCGCCGCTTTCGGTCAAGCGGACCGAGCGCGTGGTCCGTACGAACAGCCGCGTGCCCATCCGGTCCTCGAGGCCGGCGACGGCACGGGTCACCGCCGGCGGCGACATGGCCAGTTGGCGCCCGGCGGCGGCGAACCCGCCAAACTCGGCAACCTTGATGAACACCTCGAGGGTACGAAAACGGTCCATAATTATTCCGTAATTTGGAATAAACAATTCAATATTATCGATATTCATGCGTTCCGGTAAACGAGTCATTTCCTTTCCATCGACTTGAAAGACCCCTCTCAACCCCTGACTGGAAAGGAACCCCGTCATGAGCCGTATCAAAGTCGTCACCCAAGAAAACGCCGACGCCGAGCAAAAGGTCCTGCTCGATGCCATCCAAGGCAAGCTGGGCATGGTCCCCAACTTCCTCGGCATCCTCGCCCATTCACCGGATGCGCTCCGTGCTTTCCTCGGCCTGCACGGCATCGCGGAACAGGGCCAGTTGGATCCCCAGACGCGTGAACGCATTGCGCTGGCCGTCGCCCAGGAGAATTCCTGCGAATATTGCCTCTCCGCCCATACGGCCATCGGCCGCAAGGCCGGGCTCAGCGGCGCCGAGATGCAGGCCAACCGGGCCGGCACCTCGGAGGATTCCCGGGCCGCTGCCGCCGTCACCTTTGCGAACGCGCTGAACACGAACTTGGGCGATGTCACCCAGGCCGAGCTCAACGCCGTTCACGAGGCCGGCTACAGCGACGCCGAGATCGTCGAGATCATCACCCATGTCGGGATGAACATCCTGACCAACCTGATCGGCAAGGCCAGCCATGTCGACATCGACTTCCCAAAAGTCACCCTGCAGGAGGCGGCCTAACCGCCCGCCTGACAACCATCGGGGCGGGCTGAGCCTGCGGATAGACGCGAAGCCCACCCCGCAAGACCCCAGGAGAGTGTCATGCCCCGGAAATTCGCCGAAATCACCTTCACACCGTCGGTCAAGGCGGCCCAGGAACGCTACGGGAGCCGCCGGCAGAACCAAGGTTTCGAGCAGGCCGACGACCCGCGCAATACCCTGACCTCGATCGAGGCGGAATTCATCGAGGCCCGCGACGGCTTCTACCAGGCCACCGTCAACGAGACCGGTTGGCCCTACGTGCAGTTCCGCGGCGGACCGGCGGGATTTCTCAAGGTTCTCGACGAACGGACCATCGGCTACGCGGATTTCCGCGGCAACATCCAATATCTGAGCGTCGGCAACATGGCGGCCAATGACCGCATCGCGCTGATCCTGATGGATTACGCCAACCGCCGGCGCCTGAAGATCTGGGCCCGGGCCCGGATCGTTCACGCAGACGAAGACCCGGACCTGCTGGAGCGTATGGAGATCCCGACCTATCGGGCCCGTGTCGAACGGGCCGTCGTACTGACCATCGAGGCGCTCGACTGGAATTGCCCGCAACACATCACACCGCGTTTCACGGAAGACGAGATCCACGAACTGACGGCGCCGCTCAGGAACCGGGTTATCGCCCTGGAAGCGTCGGCCTTGTCCGGCACGGGTCCTGGACCAGTGTCGCCTCTCGGCGACGGCCCTTTGGAACTGGTGATCACCGGCATCCGTCAGTTGACCCCCGAGGTCCGTTCCTATGAACTGCGCCGGCCTGACTATTCCGACCTGCCGCCCGTCAGCGCCGGGTCGCACATCCGCGTGCCGATACCGGCAGCGGAGGGGCCGCCGCAAACCCGCACCTATTCGATCAGCAGCAACCCGAACCGCCGCGACGCCTATGAGATCGCCGTCCGCCTCGACCTCGATGGCACCGGCGGTTCGTGCGCCATCCACCGGCACTATGCGCTTGGCCAAGTGATCCGAACGGATCATCCGAAAAACGCCTTCACCCTGCACGAGGATGAGCGTCCGGCCATCCTGATCGCTGGCGGCATCGGCATCACGCCTCTGAAGGCGATGGCGCAGACGCTAGCGGCGACGGGTCGGCCCTTCCACCTGCACTACGCCGCCCGCTCCGTCGTCCATATGGCTTACCGCTCGAAGCTCGAGGCCGCCTTTGGCGACGCGGTCACGTTTTACGCGAGCGATCGGAACAACCGGCTCGACGTTCCGCCCCTGTTGTCGGAAGCGCCCGATCAGGCGGTCTTCTACGTATGCGGCCCGGAACGCCTGATCACGGCCGTGCGGCAGGCCGCCGACGACCTGGGCATGGCGCGCGAGCGTATCCGCTATGAGCGGTTCAGCGAGGCCCGACCGGAAGCCGGCGACAAGGCCTTCCGGGTTCGTCTCGCCCGCTCGGACCGGGAGGTCGCGGTGGCTGCCGATCAGACCCTTCTCGACGCCTTGATCGAGGCCGATATGGACCCTGACTATGCCTGCAAAAGCGGGACCTGCGGCACCTGCGCGGTCAAGGTGCTCGACGGCGAGCCTGAGCATCGGGACCTGGCGCTCTCCGAGGCGGAGCGCGATCAAGCCGCATTGATGTGCGCCTGCGTCTCCCGGGCATCCGGTGAAAGACTTGTCCTCGACCTCTGAGGCAAATCCCATCCCTGGCATAGGAGGGTCCTTGTTCCCATATTCATGAAAACCGATGAGGTCTCTCATGACTGACGACAACTTACGTATTCATGCCGATTTCTCCCAACGCGCCGTTGTCGACACCGATGGTAAATCCTGGATCGCGTCGCCCAGTTCCGGTGTCGAGAGGAAGATGTTGGACCGCGTCGGCGGTGAGGTGGCGCGGGCATCCAGTATCGTGCGTTATCTGCCGGGCAGCCGGTTTCCGGAACATACGCACGGTGGCGGCGAGGAGTTTCTCGTGCTCGAAGGGGTGTTTTCCGACGAAACCGGAGACTATGGGCCCGGTTCATACGTGAGGAACCCGGTCGGTACGTCACACGCGCCCTTCACCGACGACGGTTGCACCATCTTCGTCAAACTGTGGCAGTTCCAGGATGGCGACGAGGAGCCCGTCAGCATCGACACCAGCAAGGCTGCCTTTTCACCGGGCTTGGTCGACGGCCTTACGGTCTGTCCCTTGCACCAATACAAGACCGAGAGCACCGCCCTCGTTCGCTGGCAGCCGGGAACCCATTTCAACCGCCACACCCATTTCGGTGGCGAGGAAATCTTTGTGCTCGAAGGAATTTTCGAGGACGAACAGGGTGTTTATCCCGCCGGCACTTGGCTCCGCAATCCGCACGGCAGTGCTCACACGCCGTTCTCGAACGCGGGCTGTCTCATCTACGTCAAGGTCGGTAATTTGCTTGAGGAGAACGGGACCCTCAGCGATCCCGGCGCGCGAACCGGAACGGTACGATCGTCAGCTTAGGCGCTTCTCAGTACAAGCAAAGTGGGGTCGCGTCTGCCCCGGCTCAGCCGCCGGTGACGGACATGTGGCGGTTGACGGCAGGGCCGCCGTTGTCGCGGTCGATGATGAAGTCGTGGCCACGGGGCTTGCGCAAGATGGCCTCATCGATGGCCGCCTCGAGGAGCTCATCCCCCTCGGACGCGCGCAGCGGCGCGCGCAAATCAGCGGCGTCGTCCTGGCCCAGGCACATGTACAGCGTGCCCGTACAGGTCAATCGGACCCGGTTGCAGCTTTCACAGAAGTTATGGGTCAGCGGTGTAATGAAGCCGATCTTCGATCCGGTCTCGGCGACCTCGACGTAACGGGCCGGTCCGCCGGTGCGGTGTTGAGATTCGCGGAGCGTCCAGGTCTTCTCGAGATTTGCCCTGACCTCGGACAACGGCAGGTATTGATCGGCCCGGTGCGTCTCGATCTCGCCCATGGGCATGGTCTCGATAAAAGTGATGTCGAAACCCTGGTCCCCGCACCAGGCGATCAGCGAATCGAACTCATCGTCATTAAAGCCCTTGAGCGCAACAGTATTGATCTTGACGTGGATGCCAGCGTCGCGGGCTGCCTCAATGCCGTTGACGACTTTTTCGAAACCGCCCCAACGGGTCAGCTTGCGGAACTTCCCGGGATCCAGCGTGTCGAGGGACACGTTGATGCGCTTGACCCCGCAATCGGCCAATTCACGCGCGAAACGCGACAGTTGGCTGCCGTTTGTCGTCAGGGTCAGTTCCCGGAGTTTACCGCTGTCGAGATGGCGGCTGAGGCCGCGGATCAAACTCATGATGTTGCGCCGGACCAGCGGTTCGCCGCCGGTCAAACGCAGCTTCTTGACGCCCTTGCGGACGAAGGCCGAGCATAGCCGGTCCAACTCTTCGAGGGTCAGCACATCGCGCTTTGGCAGGAACGTCATGTCCTCGGACATACAGTAGACGCACCGGAAATCGCAGCGGTCGGTGACCGATACGCGCAGGTACGAAACCATACGTCCAAACGGATCGACGATCTGACTCATAGGGCCGTTGTCCTCCCCGGACTGCCGGGACACGTGTTGCTACCGCCAATTTCTAGGCGCTGCATTGTCCTGGGTCAATTTTGGTTTTTCTTCCCTTCCAATGTAGGTAGCACGACCAACCCTGTCGCCCCCAAATTTTCGAGGGACTTTCTGCTGTGCCCGCCGGGAATGGATCGGCTCGGAATCCCCTTTTTCGGCGATATCGGGTAGAATCGATGTCGCTCGTTCACCAACGGAGGGGGAACGATAATGGGCGCTAAGCGCGCGCGACGGGCGGCCAAGCCGGAGGCGGCGGGCCAGGAGTCGATGCACATACTCGAAACGGCGCTAAGCGCAGCCGAGAACCGGGGCTGGGGCAACCTCAGCCTCGTTGATCTGGCTCATGATGCAGGTGTCACCGTTCTGGAACTGAGGCGATACTATCCCGACCTCAACGGGGTCGCCGATGTGTGGTTTGCGCTGGCCCTGGACGCCATGTTGGCACCGACGGCGAGAGGTTATGACCGCCTGAACACGACCGAGCGCCTCGAAACTATGATATGGCGCTGGTTTAACTTCCTGGCGCCACATCGAGAGGTCAGCGCCGACATGCTGCGCACGAAAATGCATGCGCCGCACCTTCACCATTGGGTGCCAATGGTTTTCGACCTGTCGCGCCTGGTGCAGTTGTGGCGGGACGGGGCCGGACTGCGGGCTCAGGGCCGCCAACGCCAGGTCGAGGAAATCGGCCTGACCACCATCTTTCTGGTAACACTGGCTGACTGGTGCAACGACGATTCCGATGCCCAGGAAATGACCCGAGCCCGGCTAAGTGCCCGGCTCGCACGTGCCGATCGCTTCATGGCGGCTGTGATCAGGGCCCGCGGTGGCGGGAACAGCGTCAATCCGCCGAAACCTTGATCCTCTTCACCTTGTCGTCGGCAGCATGGATCTTCGGCAGTTGGACCGTCAGGATGCCTCGGGAGAACCGCGCGTCGATCCGCTCGGCGTCGACATCGGCAGGTAGGCGGAATGACCGGTGGAAGGCGCCGTAGGCCCGTTCGGTGAAGTAGTACGTCTTGCCCGCCTTTTCCTGGTGAAACCGTTTCTCGCCTTTTACCGAAAGAACATTGTCGTGAAGCGTGATCTCGATTTCGTCATCGTCGACGCCGGGTAACTCGAGCTCGACCTCGTAGGCGTCATCGGTAGCGCCGGCATCGGCATCCGGCGAAAAGAAATCCTGGATTCTGGCACCGGCGGCGCGAAGCGGTTCAAACAGGTGCGAACGCCAGTCCGATGGTCCATGTTTTTCGACCATGGCACGTCTCCTAATCGTCCCCTGTTTCCGTATAGAAGACGAGTCTAACGCGCAGCCGCTTGGCGAGCATTGACGAAGGTCAGTGACCAGTCCCGGCGGACAGCATTGGCATCGCCCTGAGGCGTCGGTGCGCTGCGCCGGAATAATGGGAGTTGCCTACATGGCGTCCATGATCTCGGCAATCAGGTGTTTTTCGCTTGTGTCGTCATGGGCGAAGGTTATGGCCAAGCCGTACTCGTCGGCGCGCACCACGAATCCGCTCAACGTCATCATTTCATCGAAAATCAGGTCGACCGGATCGCCGCGCTCGAAATGTTTTTCATCGGGATCCAGGGCCGCACCGTATTTCATGGCCAGTCCACTTGCCGAAATGTCTACGATCGTTCCGCCGAAACTCTGATCCTTGTTCTTGGCGAAGACCAGTTTCCCAACATACACGCGATCTCGGTCACGTCTTTCTTCCATGGTCAATTTCCTTCCGGTTCTCTTTGACTTTTCTGTCGAACATCAACCTTGGCTAGCTTTTTCACTAAGCATCATACATCTATTGGTTTTTCCGTGCCCGCCAAAATTTCATGAAATTTGAGAATGAAAATCGCCCGGAGACCGCTTTCGAATACCCCTGCGGCAAGTTAGAGTGATTGGACGACACGGTTACGGGGGAAACGGCCGCAATGGAGTTCGGAAAGGTCGCATTCGTCGCGGGACGGCAGCCGGATGCGCAAACCGCCTACGAGCGCCTCGTACAGCAGTACGGCAATACGCCGCCCGAAGAGGCCGACGTCATCGTTGCACTCGGTGGCGACGGCGTGATGCTCGAAACCATGCATAGCCATATGCATCTTGATACACCGATCTACGGAATGAATCGGGGGTCCATCGGTTTCCTGATGAACGATTACGAGGAAGGCGACTTGCCCGGGCGACTGGCGCGGGCGCAGGCGAGTGTTCTTCACCCGCTGCGGATGCTGGCGACAACCGGCGACGGAAAACAACATCAGGCGCTGGCCATCAACGAGGTATCGTTGTTTCGCGAGACCCGACTCGCCGCCAAGACCAAGATCTACGTCGATGACGTCGAACGTCTCGACGAATTGATCTGCGACGGCATCCTGATATCGACGCCGGCCGGCAGTACGGCCTACAACCTGTCGGCCCATGGTCCGATCATACCGCTCGGGGCCGGTGTCCTCGCCCTGACACCCATCGCTCCTTTCCGGCCGCGCCGTTGGCGCGGCGCCTTATTGCCCGTTACCGCCGAAGTTACCTTTGAAATTCTCGAATCCGATCACCGGCCGGTCAGCGCCACGGCCGATTACACGGAAGTCCGCGAAGTCAAACGGATCTCCGTCAAGGAAGACCGAACTGTTTCCTTGTCCATTCTCTTCAACCCGGAACACAGCCTTGAGGAACGGGTGCTCAAGGAACAGTTTGAGCCATGAGCACCTGACTTGGCCCAAACACCGGACACCGAATCCAATCGACCGACTTGGTTTTCCGACATTCCGGCCATCCTGTGGACGATCGGCCTAGGCGCCGTTGGCGGGTACCTGTTCTACCTGTGGCGGATGCCGCTGGCTTGGATGATCGGTTCCATGTGCATGACGACCGTCTTGGCCCTCGCCGGGCTGCCGCTGAAAGGGTCCAGGCGGCTTCGCAACGTCGTTATTCCGGTGCTCGGTCTCATGCTGGGCAGCGCTTTCACGCCCGATGTCGTCGGCAACGCGGCGCTTTGGTTGCCGAGCCTCACCGCCCTCGTTGTTTTCATGGCCGTGACCATGTCCACCGTCTTCTGGTTCTTCTACCGTGTCGTCGGTATGGGCGCGATCAGCTCCTACTTCTCGTCGACGCCAGGCGGCTTGGCGACGATGACAATCATTGCCCAGGATTTCGGCGCCGACGAGCGGACCGTCGCTCTCACCCACAGTGTCCGAATCTTGCTGACGGTGATGATCATTCCGTTCTGGTTCAAGTTGTTCGTTGGCTACGAACCGGGAACCGTTACGATGCTCGGCACGTTTTCGGACATCGGTTTCAAGGAGGTCATCGTCCTGGCGCTCTGCGCCGTGATTGGATACGCCGCCGCGCATTATGCCCGTCTTCCCTCGCCATTCCTGCTCGGTCCGTTGATCGCGACCGCTATCGTACACCTCACCGGAACGGCCTCGGCCAAACCGCCGACTGAGATCGTCAACATCGCTCAGGTGATCATCGGGTCTGGCATCGGAGCGCGGTTCTCCGGCGTCCGCCTCACCCGTGTCTTCAAGGTGTTCGCGTCGGCTACGGTATCGACCGTCTTCATGGTCGGGCTGGCGGCCGCCTTCGCCGCGGTCCTGCACCATGTAACCGGCCTGCCGTTCGAATCCATTTGGCTGTGCTTCGCGCCGGGCGGGCTGGCCGAAATGTCCTTGATCAGTTTGGCCCTCGAAATCGACCCGGCGATGGTGTCGACCCATCACCTATTGAGGATTGCCGTTATGGTGTTCTCTGCGCCGATCCTATTCAAGTTCCTGCAATCTCGATTCCACATCGAGGGCGACACGCGCCACCCGGCCCATCAACGGTGATCGGCACCAATGGCATCGGCGACCGACGGGAACCCGTCCTTTTCCAGCAGCGCCGCCAGTTCTTTTATGATCCGGGCGACCAGGGCTGGCCCTTGATAAACGAGCGCCGAGTAGAGCTGGACCAGCGATGCACCGGCCCGGATCTTCCTATAGGTGCCAGCGCCGTCGGACACGCCACCGACACCGATCAACGGCAGGCGCCCGCCGGTCATCGTGTAGAAGTCGGCGAGCACACGGGTTGAGGGTTCGAACAATGGTGCGCCGCTGAGGCCTCCGGCTTCCGATTTCCGACCATCGATCAACGTTTGCGGCCGCTCGATGGTAGTATTGGTGGCGATCAAGCCATCGATGGCTTCGGCGATCACTACGTCGGCGATGTCTCTTTTGTCTTCATCGGTCAAATCAGGAGCCACCTTGAGCAGTAGCGGTGGCCGCGGATCGATGGACAGGCCGTCGAGCGCACCGCGCACACCGGAGAGCAACCGGGCAAGGGGATCGCGGCCCTGCAATGCCCTTAAACCCGGCGTATTCGGCGATGACACATTGACGACGACGTAGTCGGCAAAAGGCGCCAGCTTCTCGACACCGATCCGGTAATCGTCGAGGGCCTCCTCGGTTTCCTTGTTCTTGCCGAGATTGACGCCAAGCCAACCGGACTGCCGCCGATGGCGGTTGGATAGTCGCGCGGCAACGGCGTCGGCACCGTCGTTGTTAAACCCCATGCGGTTGATGATGGCCCTATCGGCGGTCAGGCGGAACAGCCTCGGCTTCGGGTTCCCGGCCTGCGGGCGCGGCGTCACGCTGCCGATCTCGACATGGCCAAACCCCTGGCCGAGCATGGTATCAGCCACCTCGGCGTTCTTGTCGAAGCCGGCGGCGAGACCGATCGGATTGGCGAATCGGCGCCCCCAGATCTCGTTTTCCAGGATCGGATAGTCTCTTTGGTGGGAAGACGGTACGAGCCCCACCTTAAGGGCCGTAATGGCCAAGCCGTGAGCCGTCTCCGGATCGATCCGGCGCAGGATCGGGCCGACCAGGGGATAGAAATCGACCATACCCGGGGCTCAGGTCCCGCCGCCTACAGCAGCCGGGAAAACGTGCACACCGTCATCCCCTAACGGGAGCGGTTCGACGCTGATAACCGCGGATATCGGCAACGGCCCATAGAGGTGCGGAAACAGATCGCCGCCCCGCGAGGGCTCCCACTTCAGCGACTCCCCTAACGGAACCGGATCGACCGTCAGCAGGACCAACCCGGATTGACCGGCCCGATGTTTAGAAGCGCTGGTACGGACTTGGATCGCTGTCGAAAAATGGATGAATCCATCGGCCTCATCTTGCGAGGAGCCTTCGTAGCTTCCGGACCGGAGGGCGGTTTCCCATTCGTCCTTCCGGCACATGTGGTAGATCATTTCGGACATGGGGGGACCCTAACCCAAGGCATGGGAAAAACCCAGTCTGCCCGACGTTAAAGGCGGAGAGGAGCGAGAATACGTTCCAACTGGGCGAGGGCCGTCAAGCCGTCCTTGGGCCGCTTTTCCCGGTCCGGGTCGCGGCAAACATCCAGAAAGCTCAGCAGAGGATCGGGGACGGTTTCGCTCTTGGGGCCGGTTCGGCCTTTGTCCTTGCCCGGCAAGGCGCCGAAGATCATTCGATGGCCCAAGACACCCGCTGAATACACATCGGCTCGCGGATCGACGGTCGCTTCCGAGGCTTGCTGCTCCGGGCTGGCATAGACTTCTGTTCCCATCAATTCACCTTCCGGTATGGCCGAGTCATCGGGCAATTGGACCATACCGAAGTCGGCAAGTTTGATGTTGCCGCCCTTCTTCGACGTTAGCAGCAAATTCCCCGGTTTGACGTCGCGATGCACCAAACCCTGCCGGTGGATTTCGCCGAGAGCGAACAACACTTGGCGCAGGATCGTCAGCGCCCGCGAGAGTTCGATCGCCCGTGCATGACGGTTTTTCGGAAGCCGGGCCAGGGTCATGGGATCGTCTGTGTCCTTGCCGATCTCGTAGGACAGGGTCGCCGGGTAGAAGGGCATCACCATGTAGGGCGTCCCGTCGTCAAGATACGAGAGCTCACGGACCGCTGCGATGTGCGGATGGTCGATGCGGGCCAGCACGCGGGCTTCTCGGAGGAATCGGTCCCGCCAGAACGCTGCGACATCCGGTTCCGGTTCGGAACCGTCGTCATTGCGCATATTGAAGGCCTTGACGGCAACATCGACCATCAGGTCGGGATCACGACAGATAACGATGTCGGCAAATCGCGTCCGGTGAAGAGGTGCGAAAAGCCTGTATTTACCGTAATTTGGACGGGGCATATCGGCTTCGTCCGACCTCCATTTCAGCGCATTCTGCCAGACGCCTCGACACCCGGCAAAGGAAAGGCCGCCATCCTCTCAGTTGGCGGCCTCGCCCGGAGGACCTAGGGAGCGGTTGGCTCTACCACTCCAGCTTCTCCACGTTGTCGAAGGTCAGTTCGCTGCCGTCGGCAAGGACGATAGAGCCGGAGGCTTCGGCATCGAACTCGACGCCGCTCTCGGTTTCGGTGTAGGTCGTGCCTTCGTCGACCTGCAGGGTCCAACCGGAGTCACCGCCCGGACCGCTATCGACGCCCTCGAGCTGTACCGTATCAGACCAGCCGTCACCGCCGTTGAAGTAATCGGCGCCGTCGCCGGATCCGAAGATGAAAAGATCATCCCCGTCACCGCCCATGACGTGGTCGTCGCCAGCGCCACCGTCGATGGTGTCGGCCCCGGTTCCGGCATCGATAAGATCGGCACCGTCGCCGCCGTCGATGATGTCGTCGCCGGAGCCGCCCATAACCGTGTCGTCGCCGTCCCCGGCATCGATGTCATCGGCACCGCCTTCGCCGGAGATGACGTCGTCGCCGGAAGAGCCGGTCAGGGTATCGGCACTGTCGGTCCCGGTGGTGCCGGCATCGAAGCCGTCGTCGCCAGTGTCGAACTGAACCAGTTGGGTTGCCGTCCGCGTATCGCCGCCCTCGTCGGTGGCCGTCGCCGAAACGTTGAGCATGAAGTCGTCGGATCCGGAGGGTACGGTCACGGTCAACCCACTGAGATCACCGGATTCGAGGGACCAGGTACCGTCCTGGTTCTCGGTCCCGGCCGACAGGGTCGCGCCGTCGGGCAGGCCGTCGACGGTGATGCTGAGGCTCTCGGAGCCGTCCGTATCGGCCAGCGCCGTGGTGATGGTCAGCGGATACTCCATACTGGGATCGCCGCTGTTCATCATGTCGGTGACACCGTCCTCATAGAGGTCGGCGACCTGATCGGCCGTCAGCTGTTGGTCGTAGATGGCGATGTCATCCATGTGGCCGTCGAAATAGTCTTTCAGGTTGTTGGCCACATTGTCGCTGCTCGACCACTGGTTGGCACCGAAGGTCCACGGGTTCTCATTGCCGCCGAGACCGCGGGTCCAGTTCTCATCGGCCCTCACCTGTTCTCCGTTGACGTAGATCCGGGCCCCGTCGTCGCCCCAGGTCACGGTGACCTGGTTCCACTCACCGGTGCTGACGCTGCCGCCGTAGAGGTTGGTCTCGCCTTCGGAGTTGTCGCCCTGCATGCGTAGCCGGATCTGGCCGTTTTCGATGAATAGGCTGAAATGGCCGCCGTCATCGTTGCCGCTGGAGTCGGATGATGCCAAGGCGTTGCGGCCACTGACGTCATCGGCATTGAACCACATGGTTATGGCCCCGTTGTCCGGCTTCAAGGCATCGCTGTGGTCGACCTCGATGTACTCATTGGAATTGCCGGGCCGGAACTCGGCCGAGGTCGTCCCGAAGACACCGCTGTCGTCCTTATCGAAGCTGCCGTGCATGGCACCATCGTTGTCGCCGATGGAGTCGTAGAAGGTCGACCCCGAGGTCTCGTCGACGTTCCAGTAGCCGGCAGGTGTGACGCCACCGCCCGTCTCCGTGCCGGATCCCAGGGTCACCGCCAGTTCCGGCGCGTCGGCGATGCCGTCGACCGTGACGTTGACGGTCGATGTGGTCGTCGAGGTATCGCCGGAGGTCGTTTCGGTCGCCGTCGCCGTCACCGTCAGCGAGAAGTCGGCCGCCGAATCTTCGGCCGGCAGGATGGTCAGGCCGGAGAGATCGCCCGAATCGAGGGTCCAGGTGCCGTCCTGGTTGTCGGTACCCGCACTCAGCGTCGCCCCGTCCGGCACGCCGGAAATGGTGACGCTCACCGTCTCGGACCCATCCGTGTCGGTCAGCGTGGCGCCGATATCGAGCGCAATGGCCCGATCTTCCGAACCGCTGGCGTCACTGGTGCTGAGGGTCACGCCTTCGGATACGAGGTCGGGCTCGGTGACGGAGACGGTGCTGGTCACCGTATTGGCGTTGCCGTCCGATTCCGTCGCCGTGGCACTAACCGAAAGGTCGAAGTCCGCCGTATCCGCGGGCACGGTCATCGTCAACCCATCGAGGTCGCCGGACGACAAGGTCCAGGTACCGTCCGGATTCTCGGTGCCGGCCGAGAGCGTGACCCCGTCCGGCACGTCGCTGACGGTGATCGACAGGGTCTCGGAACCGTCCGTGTCCGTGAGCGACGAAGTGATGTCGAGCTCGCGTGTGTAGCCATCATCGCCGCCGATGTCCGCGGCGCTCAATTCGACCGTATCGAAGGAGACGAAGTTGTCGCCGCCGGGATGGACCAGTTCGATCCGCAGGTCACCGCCGAAACCGGCGAAGTCATCGGCGAAGTCGGAACCGTTGACCGTCACCGTTGCCGTCGTGAACTGCTGATCGGTGAGCGGGAAATCGGACTGGTCGACGGAACCGACCAGCTCGTCGCCGGCATAGAGACGGATCTCGTAGGCCGGGCTGCCGGTACCGCTGGCGTCACCGACCTCGACGGAGAGCTCATAGCTGCGGTCGGCTTCGAAGGTGCCATCGACGGTCTGCGACATGGTGCCACCCCATCCGGCCCAGCCGACGTTCTCGCCGTCCGGCACGCCATGAGTCCCGTCACTCGATCCCTGGTCGGTGAACTGACCCGATTCGGCGTCCCAGGCGCCGGCATAACCGGTAACATCCCAACCGGTTGTATTGCCGCTGCCACTGGAATAGCCGCCGTCTGAGAAGCTGTCGGCTTCGAAGGACGGATTATCGACGGTTATCGAACCGACCGGACCGCCGCTGTCACTGCCGCCGGTGGAGGTCACGGTGCCGAGTTCGACGCTCAGCGTTGGCGCGTCGGCGACACCGGCCACCGATACGTCGACTGTCGACGTCGAAGTCGAGGTATCGCCGGTGCTTTCTTCCGTCGTCGTCGCTGAAACCGTCAGCGTGAAATCGGCGTTGGAATCGGCAGGCGGCGTGATCATCAGACCATCGAGATCACCGGCCTCCAGGGTCCAGGTTCCGTCCTGGTTCTCGGTGCCGGCGTTGAGGGTCGCACCGTCCGGCACGCCGGAGATGGTGATGCTGACGGTCTCCGAGCCGTCCGTATCGACCAGCGTCGCGTCGATATCGAGCGCGATGGCCTGATCCTCGGAACCACTGGCATCGCTGGTGTCCAGGGTCACGCCGTCAGCCGTCTCATCCGGCGCCGCAACCGAGACGCTTGCCGAAACGGTATTGGTGTCGCCGTCGGCTTCCGTCGCCGTGGCGCTGACCGCCAGATTGAAGGCGCCGCTGCCGTCCGGCACCGACATGGTCAGGCCACTGAGATCGCCGGCTTCGAGGGTCCACGAGCCGTCTTGATTCTCGGTTCCCGCCGAGAGGACCGCGCCGTCCGGCAGGTCATCGACAGTGACCGACAGGGTTTCGGAGCCGTCCGTATCGGTGAGGGCGGACGTGATGTCGAGGTCGTAGACCAGGTTCTCCGGATCCGGCGTCACATCGACCGTTTCACTGGCCAGGGTCGATGACCAGTCGTCGCCGGCGGTGATCTCCAAATTGTCGACCATCATGTATTCGCTAGACGCCGTCGTGTTGGTGCTCATCTCGAGGGTCACCTGGCCGTTTTCATCCAGGGTCACCGTGAAGGAATGGCTGGAACTGTCGGCTTCGGTCGTGTCCAGGACTTCCGTTCCGTTGGCCGATACGTTGAAATAGTCTGTGTACTGGCCACTTTCCTCCCAACCGGAACCGGCGTCGAAATCGAAGCTGATGGTGACCGTTTGGCCGCCATGTTCGGAACCGAAATCGAAGGTTTTCGATGTGCTGGTGTCGCCTTGCAGCTTCATCTGTCCACCCGAACTGGTGGCACCGCCGCTCCACCCCGAGACACCGCTATCGAAGTTCTCGGAGGCGAGGCTATCGCCCGCACCGCCCGTACCCGACACCTCGAACGACAGCGACATTGCATCCGTCGAGCCGTCGGCCGGGGTTACGGTCAAACCGTCGACATCGCCGGCGGCGAGCGTCCAGGTGCCGTCGCCGTTGTCCGTGCCGGCGCTCAGGGTGGCACCGTTCGGTACGTTGGAGACGGTGACCGTATTGTCGCCGGTCGCCGCGTCGGTGACGGACTGCGGAACGTCGATGGTCGTCGCAACCGCTTCCGTCTCGCTGTAGGTGGCGTCGGCCGAAAGCGTCGGCGCGTCGGCGTCGCCGGTGACCGTGACGTCGACCGTTCCCGTGGTTTCCGTGCCGTCGGCGGAGGTTGCCGTCACCGTCAGGGTGAAGTCGGCGTCGCTGTCAGCCGGCGGCGTCACTTCCAGGCCATCCAATTGGGCGTCGGTCAACGTCCAGGTACCGTCCTGGTTCTCCGTGCCCGCGGACAGCGTGGCGCCTTCCGGAACGCCGGAGATGGTGATCGATGCCGCTTCGGCACCCGAGGTGTCGATATTGAGCGCAATGGCGTTGTCCTCGACGCCGGTCGAATCGTCCAGCGTCAGCGTCACTTCTTCGGCCACGTCGGCGACATCGACCGTGATCGTCCCAGACGTCGTCGCCGTATCACCGCCGTCGGCTTCCGTCGCCGTCGCCGTCACCGTCAGATCGAAGGAACCCGAATAGTCGTCGGCCGGTGTAATCGTCAGGTTGTCCAACTGCTGTTCGGTCAGGGTCCAGGTGCCATCCTGATTCTCCGTACCGGCGCTGAGCGTCGCCCCGTTCGGAACACCGGAAATGGTAATCGACACGCTCTCCGAACCGTCGGTGTCGGTCAGGCCCGGATCGATGTTGAGGGCGATCGGCGTTTCCTCGTCGCCGGATGCATCCGACAGATCAAGCGTCGGCGCATCGGCATCAGCCGCCACCGAAACGTCGATGGTGCCGCTGGTCGTCGCCGTATCCGAACCGTCCGTAGACGTCGCCGTCACCGACAGCGTGAAGTCGGCATCCGAGTCCGCTGGCGGCGTGATGGCCAGGCCTTGCAGGTCTCCGGCTTCCAGCGTCCATGTGCCGTCCGGGTTTTCCGTATCGGCATTGAGTGTCGCCCCGTCCGGAACGCCGCTGATTGTAATCGACAAGCTCTCCGAACCGTCCGTGTCGGTCAAACCGGAACTGATGTTGAGGGCGATTGCGTTGTCTTCCGTGCCCGAGGCGTCGCTCAGGTTTAGCGTCGGCGTATCCGCATCGGCCGCAACCGAAACGTCGATGGTACCGGATACGGTCTCTATATTCGTGCCGTCCGTCGATGTTGCGCTGACCGTCAGCGTAAAGTCCGCATCCGAGTCGGCGGCTGGCGTCACCGTCAGGCCGTTGAGATCGTCGGCGGACAGAGTCCAAGTATCATCCTGGTTCTCGGTGCCCGCATTGAGCGTCGCCCCGTCCGGAACACCCGAGATCGTGATGCTCAGGGATTCGGACCCATCGGTGTCGGTCAGACCGGAACTGATATTGAGGGCAATAGCGTTGTCTTCCGTGCCCGTCGCGTCGCTCAGGCTCAGCGTCGGCGCATCCGCATCGGCCGCCACCGAAACGTCGATGGTACCGGACACGGTCTCCGTATCCGTTCCGTCCGTCGTCGTCGCGCTGACCGTCAGCGTGAAGTCGGCATCGGAATCAGCCGGAGGCGTCACGGACAGGCCATCGAGCTGCTGTTCGGTCAATGTCCAGATGCCGTCCTGGTTCTCGGTCCCTGCCGACAAGGTCGCACCATCGGGAACGCCGCTGATCGTGATGCTCAAGGACTCGGAGGAATCCGTCACACCGGCGTCGATGTTCAGCGAGATCGCCTGGTCTTCCGTGCCGGAGGCATCGCTGACCGTCAAATCCGCTTGGTCGGCATCACCGGCCACGTCGACCGTGATGGTGCCCGATGTCGTGGCCGTGTCGCCGCCGTCGGCTTCCGTCGCCGTCGCCGTAACACTGAGGTCGAAGGAACCGGAATAGTCGTCGGGCGGCGTGATGGTCAGGCCTTGCAGATCACCAGAATCGAGCGTCCAGGTGCCGTCCGGGTTCTCGGTGCCGGCATTGAGCGTCGCTCCGTCGGGAACGCCGCTGATCGTGATGCTCAAGCTCTCCGAACCGTCCGTGTCACCGAGACCCGGGTCGATGTTGAGCGCGATGGCGTTGTCCTCCGTGCCCGACGCATCGCTCAGATTGAGCGTCGGCGTGTCCGCATCGGCTGCCACCGAGACCGGCAGGCTCGCCGTGACGGTTTCCGTATCCGAGCCGTCCGTCGTCGTCGCCGTTACCGAAAGCTGGAAGTCCTCGTTGGAATCGGCCGGCGGCGTGATCGTCAAGCCGTCGAGGTCATCGGCGGACAGAGTCCAGGTACCGTCCTGGTTCTCGGTACCGGCATTGAGGGTCGCCCCGTCCGGGACACCGGAGATGGTGATCGACAGGGATTCAGACGCATCCGTCACACCGGCGTTGATGTCGAGCGCGATCGGTTGGTCTTCGGTGCCGGTCGCGTCGGTTACGGTAAGGTCGGCCTCGTCGGCCACCGCCGCCACGTCGACCGTCAGCGTACCCGTGGTCGTCGCCGTGTCGCCGCCGTCGGCTTCCGTCGCGGTTGCGGTGACGGAAAGGTCGAAGGATCCCGAGTAGTCGTCCGCCGGCGTGATCTGCAAGCCGTTCAATTGATCCGCGCCCAGCGTCGCCGAGCCTTGCGTGACCGTGATCGTCTGCGTTGCACCGTCGCCATCCATATAGGTCAGCGTCGCACCGTCCGGGATATCGCCGATGGTGACCGACAGGCTCTCCGAGCCGTCCGTGTCCGTCAGGCCGGGATCAATGTCGAGCGCGATGGCGTTGTCTTCTGTACCCAACGCATCCGTCAGGTCGAGGGTCGGCGTGTCGGCATCAGCCGCCACCGAGACGTCGATGGTGCCGGATACGGTCTCCGTATCCGTTCCGTCCGTCGTCGTCGCGCTGACCGTCAGCGTGAAGTCGGCATCCGAATCGGCCGCAGGTGTCACGGACAGACCGTCGAGCTGCTGTTCGGTCAATGTCCAGGTGCCGTCCTGATTTTCCGTACCTGCCGACAAGGTCGCACCATCGGGAACGCCGCTGATCGTGATGCTCAGGGACTCGGAGGAATCCGTCACGCCGGCATCGATGTTGAGCGAGATCGACTGGTCCTCCGTGCCCGTGGCATCGGACACCGTCAGGTCCGCTTCATCGGCCACGCCGGCCACGTCGACGGTGATCGTCCCCGACGCCGTCGCCGTGACACCGAGGTCGAAGGAACCGGAATAGTCTGGCGGCGGCGTGATCGTCAGGTCGGACAAATCGGCCCCATCGAGGGTCCAGGTCCCGTCCGCATTGGCCGTACCGGCCGACAAGATCGCCCCGTCCGGAACACCACTGATGGTGATGCTCATGGTTTCCGAGCCGTCCGTGTCGCCGAGACCCGGGTCGATGTTGAGCGCAATGGCGTTGTCTTCCGTGCCCGAGGCGTCCGCCGTTTCGAGAGTCGGCGCGTCGGCCACGGCTTCCACCGAAACGTCGAGTGACGCAGTTACCGTGGACGTGTCACCGGAAAGCGTTTCCGTTGCCGTAACGGAGACACTGAGCGTGAAGTCGGCATCGCTGTCCGCCGGCGGCGTGACCGACAGGCCGTCGAGGTCGGCAGGGTCGATCGTCCAGGTGCCATCGCCGTTGTCGGTACCGGCGCTGAGTGTCGCACCATCCGGCACGTCGCCGATGGTCACAGACAGGGTTTCCGAGCCGTCCGTGTCGCTGAGCGCCGCATTGATGGTGATGGGAATGTCGCCGTCTTCGAGGCCGGCCGCATTGTCGACGGACACGGTCGGTGTTTCGGCAACCGTGTCGAGGGAGCCGACGTCGATCGTCTGCGTCGTCGTTTCCGTATCGCCGTCGTTCTCCGTCGCCGTCGCCGAAACGGTCACGCTGAAGTCCTCGGTACCTTCCGGTACGGTCATCTCGAGTCCGTCGAGGTCGGCCGGATCGACGGACCAGGTGCCGTCGCCGTTGTCGGTGCCGGCACTGAGCGAAACGCCGTCCTGCACGTCGTTGATCGTCACCGAAAGGGTTTCGGAACCATCGGTGTCGGTCAGGGCCGTCGTGACGTCCAGGTCGTAGGTCGTGACCGCATCGCCGCCGTCGGCGTCGCCGGTCGTCGTCGTCACGTCGCCGACCTTGATGTAGCCGCCCGGGTTGCTGATCCCAATGGAATGCACGCCGTCGAATCCGCTGACATCGGAGAAGTCGACAGTGCCGCCGATGCCGTAGCTGTCACCCATGGAGATCGACTGCGAGGTGATCTCGTTGCCGTTCTCGTCATAGGCTTTAACGACGATGCCGTCCCCGCCCCACTTGCCAAGATCGAGTGACTGCAGGTTGAACGTGCCGCTATCGTCGGCTGAGATTTCGATCTCTCCCGTCGAATAGGCGATTTCGCCGTAAGACGATGCGCCGCTGAAGGTCAGCGCGCCGTCATTAGCGATGTCCACTGTTACCGGATCGCTCTCTGGCGTACCGCCGCTCGAATAAGTGCCGTCGTCGATGCTGACATCGAGCGTCGGCGCGTCGGCGTCACCGGTGACGGAGACGTCGAGCGTGCTGGTCGTCGTCGCCGTGTCGGTACCGTCGGCCGAAGTGGTGCTCACCGAGAGTTGGAAGTCCTCGTTGGAGTCCGCCGGCGGCGTGATCGACAAGCCGTTCAGCTGAGCAGGTGTCAGATCGGCCGAGCCGTTTTCCACCGTGATGGTCTGCGTATCATTACTGCCGTCCACATAGGTCAGCGTCGCCCCTTGCGGGATATCGCCGATGGTGATGGACAGGGTTTCCGATGTATCCGTCAGTGCCGCGTCAATGCTAAGCGGAATCGCCGTATCCTCGGTCCCCGATGCGTCGCTCACCGTCACCGTCGGCGCATCGGCGTCACCTTCCACCGTCACATTGAACGAATTGGACGTCGTCTCCGTGTCGCCGTCGTTCTCCGTCGCCGTCACGTTGAGCGTCATCGTGATTTCGCCCGAGAAGTCGTCCGGCGGCAGGATGCAAACCTGCGGCAGTTCCGCAGGCGTCACCGACCAGGTGCCGTCACCGTTGTCCGTTCCCGGCGCCAGAAGCGCACCGTCGGGAACATCCGTGATGGTGATGGTCAGGCTCTCCGAGCCGTCCGTGTCGCTCAGGGCCGAATCCAGATTGAGCTGGATCCAGGTGTCTTCCGTCCCCGTCTCGTCCTGAACCGTCGCCGTCGGTGCGTCGGCATCGCCGGTCACCGACACGTCAAGGGCACTGGTCACCGTTTCCGTATCGGTGCCGTCCGTCGTCGTCGCGCTCACCGAGAGCTGGAAGTCCTCGTTGGAATCGGCCGGCGGCGTGATCGACAAGCCGTTCAGCTGATCCGCCGTCAGGTCCGCCGATCCCCCCGCCACCGTGATCGTCTGCGTTGCGCCCGCATCATCGACATAGGTCAACGTCGCCCCGTCCGGGATGTCGCTGATGGAGATCGACAGGGTCTCGGACGAATCCGTGACCTCGGCATCGATGCTCAACGGTATCGCCGTGTCCTCGCTGCCGCTCGCCGCCGCCAGATCAAGGCTCGGCGCATCGGCATCGGCAGCGACCGAGACGGAGATGGTGCCGGTCAATTCCTGACCATCCGGCGACTGCGCGGTCACCGTAATGTCGAAATCGGTATCGGAATCGCCAGGCGGGGTGATTGTCAAGCCTTCGAGGTCGGCTGCCGTCAGCGTCCAAGTGCCGTTACCGTTGTCGGTGCCGGCACTCAGCTCGGCGCCGTCCGGAACGCTCGAAATGGTGATTGCTTCGTCGGAAGCGGCACTGATATTGAGATCGATCGCGGTGTCTTCGACACCGCTCACCGTGGCCGTGGTCTCGCCGCCTTCAACGTCGTTGGACGTGGTTGTATCGATATCGAGATCGGCGATGGCGGCGACATCAACCGAGAAGGGAGTGACAACGACGCCACCGTCCTCCGAAAATGCCGTCGCCGTCATGTCCATCTCGCCGTTGAAGTCGGGCGGTGGCGTAATCGAGAGTCCGTTCAATTGCGCTTCCGACAACTGCGCGACCGAACCGGTATAGTTGATGGATTGCGTCGCACCCTGATCGTCCACATAGGTCAGGGTCGACCCCGGCTCGATGCCGCCCAGCAAAACACTGCTGAGTTCGACCGTCGTCGGGTCCGGCATTTCGGCCGAAATGTTGAGGGAGATGGTTTCGTCCTCATTGCCCACAAACTGTGGGTTTCCTTCGTCATCAAGAATCGGATCGCCGTTCTCGTCGAGGCTCGTTACCGTCACCTCCGGGTCGTCGTTGACGGGCCGCACCGTGACGCCGAAGGTCGCCGTCGTCGCCGCTGAAGCCGGCGAGGCGTCGTCGGCCGTCTCCGTCGACGTCGACGTAACCTGGAGCGTGATGTCGCCGTAGTAGTCCTGCGGCGGCGTGATCGACAATCCGTTCAACTGGTTCTGCGTGAGAGAGGCCGAGTTGTCCGTGACCGTAATTTCTTGCGGATCTCCCTGGTCATCGACGTAGGTCAACTTGGCGCCTTCCGGGATGCCGATGATGTCGATGGACAGGCTGAGGGTTTCCGATCCGTCCGTATCGGTCAGGTTCGACGAGATTGTCAGCGGAATCGACGTATCCTCGTCGCCGATGGAACTGGTCACGTCGAGATCGGGGCGGTCGGCGACGGCATGAACCGTAACCGGGACATCGAGGGTCTGCGTGATGCCGGTAACGTCTGTACCGGTCACGCTTAGGGTGAATTCCTCATCGGAATCCTGAGGCGGCGTGATGGTGATACCGGCCAGGTCCCCGGCATCGACCGTCCATGTCCCATCGCCATTGTCGGTGCCCGCCGACAAAACGGCACCCGTGGGAACGTTGCCGATGGTCACGACATCGACCGTCCATGTCCCATCGCCATTGTCGGTGCCCGCCGACAAAACGGCACCCGTGGGAACGTTGCCGATGGTCACGACATCGACCGTGCCCGGGTCGATATCCAGCGCGATGGCGTTGTCCTCATACCCTTCGGCCGCCGTCACCTCGAAATCGGGTTTGCTCAGATCAGGCTCGACGGTGACGGTGAACGGCACCTCGGTGGTCTCGAAGTCACCGCCGTCCGCCTCCGTCGACGTGGCGACCAGGGTCAACGGGATGTCGCCCTCGAAGTTGACGGGCGGCGTGATCGTCAGACTGGTCAATTGGCCCGGAGCCAGGGACCAGGAACCGTCGCCGTTGTCGGTACCGGCAGACAGGATGGCGCCGTCGGGAACATCTTGAATGGTCAGGGAAAGGGACTCGGACCCGTCGATGTCGGTCAGGGCGGCACTGAGGTCGAGGTCGATGGGGTTGTCCTCGAGACCGACAGAATCCTCGGCCGTCGCCGTCGGCACGTCGGCGTCGGCGTTGACGATCACGTGCATGATCTCATCTTCGTTATTGGCGGTGACGGTCAGTGTGAAATCCACATCCGAGTCCGGAGGCGGCGTGATTTGCAGGCCGTTCAACTGATCGAGACTCAACTCGGCGGCGCCATCGACGACCTCGATGTCGACCGTGGCGCCGGTACCGTCGACGTACTGGAGCAACGAATCCGCCGGAATGTCGCTGAGGCCCACGGTCTCGGTGTTGATGGAAGCAGGGTCGATGGTCAGCGAGATGGCCGTATCTTCGACACCCTCGGCGTGTTCGAAATCGAAATCACCGGTCGGATTGATGGTGACCGTAAACGGCACGGTGGTCGTCGCCGTGTCGCCACCATCCAATTCCGTCGAGGTGGCGGTCATGGTCAGGGGAATCTCACCGTCCCAGTTGGGTGGTGGCGTCAGCGTCAGACCATCCAGTTGTTCCGCCGTGAAAGTCCAGGTGCCGTCGCCGTTGTCGGTGCCGGCCGAGAAGCTAGTTCCTTCCGGAACGCCCTCGCCGATGGAGAGCGTCACCGACAGGACTTCGGACAAGTCCGTATCGGTAAGTTGCGACGTCAGGTTGAGCGCGACCGGCTCGTCCTCGTTGCCGGTCTCGTCTTGGGCCGTAGCCGTTGGCGCATCGGCAACCGCGTTGACCGCAACTTCCAGCGGTTTCGGGTCCTCGCCTTCGACATCTACGGACAGAGTGAAATCGACGTCCGAATCGGGCGGCGGCGTGATCGTCAGGCTGGCCAGTTGCTCTTCCGTCACGACGGCGGTGCCGTCGGTGATGGTAATCAACTGGGATTCGCCATTGCCGTCGACGTAACGCAGTTCGGCAAGGTTCGGAATATCTGAAATGGTCACTTCCGTCGCCGTGCCGGGGTCGATTTCGAGCGGAATGGCGTTGTCCTCGTCACCGACGGCATCCGTCGTCTGGAACTGACCTTCTTCGGTGATGGTGACGTTGAAATCGATTGTATTGGTTGCTGGCGCGGCGTCGGGGTCGGCCTCGGTGGCGGTGGCCGTCATCGACAGGGGAATATCGCCGGAAAATCCTGGCGGCGGCGTGATCGTCAGTCCAACCAGGTCATCGGCCGACAACGTCCAGGTTCCATCGCCGTTGTCCGTGCCGGCGCTGAGTGCGGCGTCGGTCGGCACGTCAGAAATCGTCACCGACAGGGTTTCCGAACCGTCGAGGTCGGTCAGGGCCGACGTGAGGTCGAGCGGTACGGCGGCACCCTGGCCACCGGTCGCATCCTGGGCCGACACGGTCGGCACGTCGGCGACAGCAGTGACCGTAACATCCATTGTGTCGGTGAAGCCGTCGGCCGTGACGCTGAGCGTGAACTCTTCGTCCGAATCAGCGGGCGGCGTGATGGCGAGGCCGTTCAATTCATCCGCCGACAAGGTCACCGAATTGCCCGTAAACGAAAGGGTTTGCGTGGCCCCTTGGTCGTCGACATATGTCAGCGTCGCACCGTCCGGGATGTTGGAGAGTTCGATCGAAGTGGCACCAGCCGGATCGATATTCAGTGCGATGGACTGGTCTTCAAACCCGTCCGCGTCTTCGCCGTCGATGGTATCGGTGACCGTAACTGTGAACGGCACCGTCGTCGTCGCGCTGTCGCCGCCGTCGGCCTCCGTCGACGTGGCGTTCAGGGTCAGTGGGATTTCGCCATTGAAATCCTGGGGCGGCGTAATCGAAATGTCGTTGAGGTCTTCAAGCGTCACTGTCCACGTGCCGTCACCGTTGTCTGTGCCGGCAGAAAGAACGGCGCCGTCCGGGACGCCGCCGATGGTTATGGACAGGGATTCAGACCCATCCGTATCGGACAGTGCTGCCGTAAGCGTGCTTAGAGGCGAACCCGTATCCGGATCCGTCGCGTCGTTCAGGTCAAGCGAAATGGCCGTGTCTTCCTGGCCGCTAAAGTCTTGCGCCTCAGCCGTCGGCGCGTCGGCGACGGCGTTGACCGTCACCACCAGGTCCTGGGCCTCCCCATCACCGGTGACCTGCAGGGTAAAATCGACATCCGAATCGGTCGGCGGTGTGATCGTCAGCCCTTCGAGTTCCTCGGCGGTCAAGGTCCAGGTGCCGTTACCGTTGTCGGTACCGGCCGAAAGCACGGCACCATCCGGCACGCCCTCAATCAGGACTTCGGCGGCATCGCCCGGGTCAATGGCGAGCGCAATGGCGGTATCCTCGTCACCGACGGCATTCTCGACCTCGACTTCTTCGGGTTCCGGTTCCGGTTCGGGATCGGGATCCTCCTCCTCGTCATCCTCCTCGGGCGGGAGCGGCGGGGGCGGCGGGGCGGCTGCCGGCGCCTCGGCGAACTGGACGGCTTCATCGGGAGCCGCTTCCGGTTCGGGCACCGGTTCTGCCTCGGGCTCCTCCTCGACCACGGGTTCTTCGGGAGCGGGCGGCGCAGGCGGAGGCGGCGGGGCGCCAGTGGCCGCCTCGGGTACCGGTTCGGGATCCGGTTCGGTCTCGGGGAGTTCGGCATCCACTTCGGGCAGTTCGGCACCGACCGCTTCCTCGGGCGGCACGATCTCGCCTTCATCGATGATGACATCCCCTTCAGGCACCAGGTTGGCCATCAGCTCGGCGTCGGTCGGTCGCGACCCGGTATGAATGGTCGATAACGACTGGCTGGCGGCGGGTTCCTCCCATTCCAGGGTATCGTCGCCGATGCCTTGCTCGTCAGCGTCGTCCAAAGGCGACGTCGTATCGGTAAGGACGGTTAGGTCATCGAGGGTTTGGCGGTCGTCGGAACTCTGTTCCTCCTCCTCTTCCTCCTCATCGACCTCTTCGTTTGGGGTGACGCCTTCTTCAGCCATGATCGACCTCGCAAAAAGTCCCCTGCGCTCCGGCCCGACCCGGATAAAATCCAAACTGCGCGGGATATGTGGTGCCTATTGGACAATCTTATGCCCTTCCCCTCTGGAATCACCCGAATTCAGGGGTTTATGTCATCTAAGGTCATGTCCCTGCGCTTAAATTTTTGAAGGTTTTCCGGTGTTCTCCGCCATGCTACCAAACCCATCCCGACTGTTGATCCGAGGTCCCGCCGACGTGCGTCTCCTATACCCGTATCGTGTCTTTGAATCCCACTTCTCGGCCGAGTTCTGTGACCGTGTCATCGAAATCGGCGAGGCCCTCGACCCTATGGCCGCCACCGTCGCCTACGACCCGGACGAGAACATGCGCGATTCGATCGTATCGTGGATCAGCGACACCCCGGAAAGTTCTTGGATTCACAAGCAATTAGCCGATTTCGTGTTCGAAACCAACCGGCTCTGCTGGGGTTGGGAACTGAAGCAGGTCGAGTCCGTGCAATTCACCAAATACGGGGTGGGGCAGCATTATACCTGGCACGCCGACCAGCGCCGCAGGGTCTATGACGCGCAATCGCGCTGGCCCGGGATGGTCCGCAAGGTCAGCATCGCCATCGCGCTCGACGACGGCGATGAATACAGCGGTGGCGACTTTTGTATCGAGAACCTCAATGCGCCGCCGGATGCGCCGGAACGGCGCGTGCATGTCTTGAGCGACGCCCGCAAAAGGGGATCGGCGGTGGTTTTTCCGTCGTTCCTCTACCACCGGGTCAACCCGGTCGAAACCGGAATGCGCCGCTCGCTGGTCACCTGGTTCCTTGGGCCACCCTATGTTTGAGTCCATCCGCCCGCACGGGCTAAACTCCTCGAATTGTTGAATTCAGGGAGCGTGCAATGACCGATACGGCGGCCGTCCTCTTCGCCAACGAGGCCTTCTACGCGGCCTTCACCAACCGCGACCTGGCCGCCATGACCGACGTCTGGTCGTCGGACGAGCGGATCACCTGCCTGCACCCGGGCTGGCCGCCGCTGTTCGGCTATGAGGAGGTCATGGAGAGCTGGGACCGCATCCTCACCAACGAGGCCTCGCCCGAGGTCACCTGCCGCGACGCCCAGGCCTTCATCAGAGGCGACGTCGCCTACGTCATCTGCTACGAGGCGCTGACCGCGGGCGCGCTGCTCGCGACCAACATCTTCGTCCGCGACGGCGGGCGCTGGCGGATGATCCACCACCAGGCCGGCGCCGCCTCGCCACTGCCACCCGATGACGACGACGATGACGAAACCAATGAAATGCTGCAGTGACGCGGGAGACGGAGAAATACGGACATGGCCTCGGTGCGACTGATCATCGGCGACGTGACCTTGACGGTCGTACCGCGCGACACGGCGACCGCCCAGGCCATTCTCGATGCCCTACCCTTCACCGCGACGGCGCGCACCTGGGGCGACGAGGTCTATTTCGACGCGCCCGTGTCGGCGCCGTCGGAATCCGATGCCACCGATACGCCGAGGGCCGGCGAGATCGCCTTCTGGCTGGCCGGCAACTGCATCGCCATCGCCTGGGGCCCGACCCCGGCCTCGCACGGCGACGAGATCCGCCTGGCCTCCCCGGCCAACGTCTCGGGGGACGCCGTGGAGGACGTGAGCATCCTGAGGTCCTTGCCGGGTGGGGCTTCGGTGCGGGTCGAGGCCTGCGACTGAAAAGGCCCCTGCCGTGGATGGTGGATATTGGCCATTGCCCAAAGATCCTGCTATCGCGGAGAATGACGCAAGACATACGAAAACAACCTTATTTATTCCCTGGCAGCCAATGGGTGCCTTTTCGCAGGGCACCCGTATTTGCCTCGGACCCGGCAACTCGATGGGACACGGTCGGTGGAAAAGCCGCGCAAGGATGGTGAAGAAGAAACAACACTCCAGCGTATTCTGGGGCTGGAATTCGAACTCGACGCACTAACGCGGGAGATACACGAAAGCGAGGATCGATTCGAGGCCGTCTTCAACCAGTCTGCCGTCGGCATCCTGCTGAGCGCACCAGAAGGCCGTTGGTTACGCGCCAACCGGAAGTTAGGCGAAATTCTCGGGTACCACGGGAACGACCTGATCGCGTTGCGTTTCCAGTCAATTATCCATCCTGACGATCTCAACACCCATCTCGATCTCCTCAGCCGACTGGAAGCGGGCGAAATAGACGTCGGCGAACATGAAGCCCGCCTGCTCCTCAAGGACGGTTCCACTACATGGAGTTTCATTACGATATCCCTTGTCCGCGAAGCGAAAGGTGAATTGGATTATTTCGTCACGGTTTTCGAGCACATATGGAGACGGGCTCAGACAGAAGTCTCGCTGCTTGAGAGCAAAGAACTATTACGTCAAGCCATGCAGGATGTTTCCCACCGAAGGCATGTCGAAAAGGCACTGCGCGAAAACGAGAAACGCTTCCGCGATTTCAGCGAAGCCGGCTCAGACTGGTTCTGGGAATTCGACAAGGATCTTTGTTACAGCTTCCTTGCCCCCGGTTCCGAAAGCGTCCATGAATATGATACGTCCGAGTTCATCGGCAAGCCCCGGTCCGCGGTAAAGCCTGAGGGTATTGAAGAGAACCGATGGCAGGCACATCTGGACGACTTGAACGCGCATCGCCCGTTTCGGGATTTTATCCAACCGCGCCAACTCGAAGATGGCAGCGTCAGATGGCTGTCGGTAAGCGGAAAGCCTCTTTTCGACGAAAACGGAACATTCACGGGGTATCGGGGAACGGCTACAGACATTACCGAGCACAGAAAGCTGGACCGCATGAAGCGTGAATTTGTCGCCACCGTCAGCCACGAACTCCGCACGCCGCTGACATCGATCAAGGGATCGCTGGGGCTCGTCGTCGACGGTGCCCTCGGACAGTTGCCCGAGGATGTAATAAACCTGTTGGACGTGGCCCAAAGGAATACCGAGCGGCTCATCAATCTAGTCAACGACATCCTCGATATGGAGAAACTCGATTCCGGCAATATGGAGTTCGATTTTCAAACGTTGGACCTATCGGGTGTGGTGAGGGAAGCCGTTGAAATAAACAAAGGACTGGCCGAGGAGTTCAGTGTCGAGCTCATCCTCGGCGATCTTGCTCCCGAGTTGACGGTGCGCGGTGACAGCCGGCGCCTCACTCAGGCGGTCACCAACCTATTGTCCAATGCCGCCAAGTTCTCATCCGAAGGGGATAAAGTCGAAATCGCGGTTTGCCGAAACGACGGCATGGCGAGGGTATCGGTCACCGACCATGGTTCGGGCGTACCGGAGGAGTTTCGAGAATTTATCTTCGGGCGGTTTGCCCAACTGAATGCCTCGGATAACCGCCAGACCGGCGGTACCGGATTGGGTTTGAGCATCACTAAGTCGATCGTCGAGAAGCATGACGGTACGATCGGCTTCGATTCCGATGTCGATATCGGTACGACGTTCTTCTTCACATTGCCGGTGACGAAATGATCGAATGGTGTTCGGTTGCGGTCAGAAACACTTGGAATGCGTGTCGGCATTGAGTGCCTTGCGGCCCCGAAACTGGTCTTCGCAGAAGGGCGCCGTCGCCAGCGCATGAGCCAGCGATTTTGCGGCGAACCGGAACTGCTCGCGGCATAGTTTATTCGGATGGCCATCGCTGGGTCTCTTCCAGGCTCCTGAGGAGCTTGAGGACGGCGCGGCCTTTCTGCGTTGGCGCTTGACGCTCGAGGTCGAGCCCACCCGGCTTACCGGCGCTTTAGGTTGCATCGTCCAAGGGAGCCACTATATCAGGGGCCACCGGCAAAAACGTCGGATATCAGGATTTCCCAAAGACCCGTTCCCGATCACGCAGAAAGAGGCTTCCCGTGTCGACCCGCACCCTGCAAATGACGGATGCGCTCTATGCGTATCTTCTCGAGAATTCCCTGCGCGAGGCGGATGTCCTCAAGCGGCTTCGCGCCAGGACGGCAGACCTGGAGTTTGCCGGCTGGCAGATCGCGCCGGAGCAGGGTCAGTTCATGGCGCTGCTGGTCGAACTGATCGGCGCCCGGCGCTGCATCGAGGTCGGCACCTTCACCGGCTATTCGGCGCTCGCCGTCGCGATGGCCCTGCCCAACGACGGCGAGCTCATCGCTTGCGACATTTCGGACGAATACCCGTCGATCGGCCGGCCGTTCTGGGCGGAGGCCGGCGTCGACCACAAGATCGACCTGCGCCTGGCGCCGGGCATCGAGACGCTGGATGCGCTGATCGCCGAGGGCCGCTCCGGCGACTTCGATTTCGTCTTCATCGATGCCGAAAAGCAGACCTATCCGGACTATTTCGACCGCGCCGTCGACCTGTTGCGCGTCGGCGGCTTGATCGCGGTGGACAACGTGCTTTGGGGCGGCAGCGTCGCCGATCCGGCCATCACCAAGAGCACCACCGAGGCGATCCGGGTCCTCAACAAGAAGGTTCAGGCCGACGAACGGGTAACCATGAGCCTGGTCCCCATCGGCGATGGTTTGCTTCTTGCGAGAAAGCGCTGACCGAGAACCGGCGGGCACCCATACAGGGTCAGAGTCCTGACGATTACCCCCCACCCTGCCCCTCCCCCACAAGGGGGGAGGGAACTCGGGTATCGATTCCGGGAGTGACCCCCTCCCCCTTGATGGGGGAGGGTTGGGATGGGGGTGCCTTTCGCCGGCAGGTGAAAGACGTAGGTAAGACGCCCTAGAGCGCGTCCGGCCCGGTCTCGCCGGTGCGGATACGCATGGCTTGGCCGACCCCGAGGACAAAGATCTTGCCGTCGCCGATCTTGTCGGTATGGGCCGACGAGCGGATCGCCTCGACAACACTCTCCACCTGATCGTCGTCGACGACGACCTCGAGACGGACCTTCGGCACGAAGTCGATGTTGTACTCGGCACCACGGTAGATCTCCGTCTGCCCCTTCTGCCGACCGAAGCCTTTGGCCTCCGATACGGTGAGGCCCTGGACCCCGGCTTCCGTCAGGGCCTGGCGAACGGCGTCCAGGCGGAACGGTTTGATGATGGCCATAACGAGTTGCATGTGTTTTCTCCTCGATCCAAACCGCCCGTCAGAGCGAATAGCCTCGTTCACCGTGCTGGGCCAGGTCAAGCCCTTCGGTGATCTGGTCGTCGGTGACACGGAGACCCGTGACCATGCCGGTGACCTTGACGATGACCCAGGTGGCGATGGCCGACCAGGCGACAACGGCGACGACGCCGGTGACCTGCACACCCAATTGCCCGCCGACGGAAACACCTTCGGCGAGACCCGGCCCGCCGAGACCTTCGACGGCGAAAACGGCGGCCAGGATGGTGCCGGTGATGCCGCCGACGCCATGGACGGCGAAGACGTCGAGCGAGTCGTCGATGTTGAAGCGGTTCTTAACCAGGCCGACGGCGAAATAACAGACGAAGCCACCCGCCAAACCGATGGCGAGACCGCCGAGCGGTCCGACGAAGCCGGATGCCGGCGTGATCGTGGCGAGGCCGGCGACCATGCCGGTGACGATGCCGACCAGGCTCGGCTTGCCGAATTTGGCCCATTCGATGACCACCCAGACCAGCGAAGCGGTGGCTGCCGAAACGTGGGTGACGGTCATCGCCATGCCGGCGCTGGCGTCGGCGGCGAGCGCCGACCCGGCATTGAAGCCGAACCAGCCGACCCACAGCATGGCCGCACCCATCATGACCAGGCCCGGGCTGTGCGGCGGCCGCAGTTGGCTCGGAAAGCCGACACGATTGCCGAGGCCCAAGACGATGATCAGGGCCGATGTACCGGCCGTGGCGTGAACGACGAGACCGCCGGCGAAGTCCATGACCCCCATCTCGGCCAACCAGCCGCCGCCCCAAATCCAGTGGCAGACCGGCGCGTAGACGATGATCAGCCATAGACCGCTGAACAGCAGCACGGCCGGGAACTTGATGCGCTCCACGTAGGCGCCGACGATCAAGGCCGGCGTGATGATGGCAAAGGTCATCTGGAACATGAAGAAGACGTTCTCGGGAATGTCGCCCGACAGGCTCTCCCAACCGACGCCGGAGAGCATCATCGTGCCCAGTCCGCCGACGAAGGCATTGGCCGCACCGCCGTCGCTGAAAGCGAGGCTATAGGCGACCAGCAGCCACAGCACCGACATCAGGCACGCGATAGAGAAGCAGTGCATCATGACGGACAGCACGTTCTTGGCCTGCACCAAGCCGGCGTAGAACAGCGCCAGGCCGGGCAGGGTCATGAACAGCACGAGTGCCGTCGAGGTGAGAATCCAGGCCGTGTTGGCGCCGTTCAAGGTCGCCTCCTCGGCCCACGCCGCTTGCGGCGCGATCAACAGTCCGGCGATGACGGCCAGACACAGTCCGAACGTTTTCGGAAGGTTTTTCATGGTTTTCATCCGTTTTCCAATAACCACCGAGCCCGGCGCCCCTGCCGGACAGCCCCAAGACGGGATTGGAGGACAGATATCGGCTAATTTTTAAGCGCCGCGCGCCTAAATTGCCTAAAAATTAGGCAAAACCCACCGAATCACGGGCCCCTTCCCGGTCTCGACAGGTTTGAGAGCAAAAGCGGGGCCAACTTCCGCGTTTCTATGGACGGAGCTTGTGGAAAACCCGCTGAGAGACCCGCTGGAAAACAGGGGCACCGTCGTCCAGAAGCCGGTTCACGGCCGCCGCCATCAGCGCCGCATCGAGGTTGACGCCGTCGGTGACGGCACCTTCGAGCGACGAGCAGAGATTGACCGCCTCCGGTACGGCCTCGAGTTCGCGCGACAGCCGGTCGAGCGCCGCTCCGCCACCGCCGGCGATGTCGCGGACGACCGGAGGGCTGGCCATGGCGACGGCATCGATGAGCTGGAATCCGACGATGTTGTGAAGCGCGGTCAGCAATTTGGTGCCGACGATCTGCGGCGGCAGGCCGCCGTTGGCGCGCCCGATGATGCGCTCGCAGGCGTCGGCGTAGAAGTCGAGAAAGGTGTCGTCCCGGCAGAACAGCGCCACGGCATTGTGGACGTTGCGGTAGGCCCTGAGGCCACCCTTGCCGTCGGCCTGCACCCAAACCTCGCGGCCGAACGCGGAACCCGTCTCGACGTTGATCCGGAAATTTTCCGGATCAAAGACCAGCACGTCGGCATCGAGCCAGACCGTCCGCTCATAGCCCTCGTCGAGCAGTTCCCGGGCCAGGCGCAGACGCCCCAGATCGGTCGCGACCTGCGGATAGGCGGCGGTCTTGTCGCGATACCAGGCTGGCACCCGCTCGAAGATCTCGTCGCCATAGAACCGATAGGCGAAACCGCGGTCTTCGGACCAGGAACGGACACTGCCGAGACACGTCTCAAGCCAGGCCGGCAGGCCTTCGGGACGCTGGGACTGGTAGACAATGGTTTTCATGGCTTGACGGGTTTATCGCCTTGCCGGCGCCGGGAAAAGGCCATTCCGGCCGGCTCGTTTGGCTGTTACGACGGTTTTCCCTATCGTAGATACAGTTTCTTTGGTACGAATTTCTCGGTTAACGGGCGGCTGGCCCGCTCAGCCGGTGAAAGCCCAAGCCCGCAGGGCTGACGATCGCGTATAGGGAGACCCCATAAGACAGGATGCCCGCGTTTAGGCTTGCCCGGCACTTTTCCATCGTCAGCGCGACAGCCATTTTCCTGGTCGTTGCCGTGTTGATGGGATTCTTCCATCACCTCTCCGTTGAGGACATGATCGGTCTCGGCGAACGCCGGAACACGACCGTGGCCCGCGTCCTGGTCAACGACATCCGCATGCACCATGGGAATGATCTTGGTTGGATCGTTAATCCCGACGCCGATCGCGTGGAAATCCTGACAAGCCAGCTGGCCAACCGTATCCGTGGACTCGAGATCTTGCGTGTCGGCGTGCTCAACGTTGCCGGACGGATGGTCGTTTCCGTGCCGACGGTCAACGCCGGCAACGCGCGGAGCAGTGATTCGTCATTCCTGGCGGCACGCGGTGGAACGGTGGCATCAACGCGAACCGTTTCGACCGCGGTGCCGGCGGGTCGCGAAATCCTCTCCACCTACATGCCGCTTCGCAATGGTGACAGCACCGTCATCGGCGTCATGCTCATCGATTCCGATGTAACCGGGCTCCTGGACGATATCAACGACCACGTCCTCCACGTCTTTGTCGCGCTCTTGGTCGGCTTTGGCCTGCTCTATCTCGTGCTCTACAGGGTGGTTAAACGGGCCGACCGGACCATCAAGGAACAGCACGCGAAACTCGAGCGAAACACGGAAGATATTTTTGAAGCGCTGGTCGCAGCCAAGGAGGCCGATGCCGCCAAGTCCAAATTCCTCGCCACCATGAGCCACGAGCTAAGGACACCGCTGACCTCGATCATGGGTGCGCTGAAGCTGGTGCGCGGCGGCAGCATCGGTCCCGTACCGGCCGAGGTCGCCCACATGATCGACATTGCCAGTCGTAACAGCGACCGCCTCGCAGTGTTGATCGAGGATGTCCTCGATATCTCCAAGATCGAGAGCGGAAAGCTCATCTTGAACCGGTCGCCGCTCGTCGCCGCCGACCTGGTCGAGCGGGCGGTCGAGGCGCACCGGATGATCGGGCGCGACAATGGCGTCGAATTTGTCATTGAAAGCCCCCTTTCGGCGGCCCGCGTCGATGGCGACGCCGACCGCCTGATGCAGGTATTCGCCAACCTGCTGTCGAACGCGGCCAAGTTCTCGCCCCGCGGTGCCCGGGTCGAAATCGCCGCCCGTGACATAGGCGCCCAGGGCGCCGGGGATTGCGTGCGGTTCTCGGTCACCGACCACGGCAGCGGCATCCCCGAGGAATTCCGGGACCGGGTATTCCTTCGTTTCTCCCAGGCCGACGCCAGCGACGACCGGGCCAGCGGCGGCCTCGGTCTCGGCCTCAATATTACCCGGGCCATTGTCGAACTGCACGGTGGCACCATCGGCTTCGAGACCAAGACCGGCGAGGGCACGACCTTTTATTTCGACCTGCCGCCCTCTTCTGGAGAAACCGGGGCCGGAGAGACAGCGGTCGGCGCCGGATCCGGCAATGATGATCGGGCCAAGGTGGCGAGCGCGGATTAAGGCCCGCCGCCTCCGCTTCAAGGGGAAGGACGGTTCCGAAAAACGAACACACGGTTCCATCGACATACCACCGCATGCAGGCAGGCTGTATACTGACGGGGGGCGGTCACGAAGGACGATGGCTTGAACCTTCCGAGATTGATGACGCTAACGGTCGTGTTTTCGGCGCTGCTCTCCGGTGCCTCCCGGGCTGGCGGTGATTACGTCGACATGCATATGCACCTGCACCCGCGCGGCCTCGACGCCGCCATGGGCGGCGGCCAGGGTGGAGGATTTTCCGACCCGCGCCAAGGGATGCAGCCCCAGGGTATGCAGCGCCGAGGCCTGCCGAGGCGCGGCATGGCGCCGGGCCAAGGGCGCCAGGGCGGCCCAATGGGCGGTGCTGCGGCCGGCCTGGCGCGGGCCGCCGACGCGCTGGTCGCGATGATGGATGCCCGCGGCCTTAAGACGGCGCTCGTCGTCACCGTGCCGTCCCACAAACTCGCACCGGAACAGGATTACCAGTTGATCCGCGACGCCGTCGCCCGCCATCCCGGGCGGTTGCGCCAACTGGCCGGCGGCGCCACCCTCAAGACGATGCTGCAGAATATCCCAGCCGACCGAGTCACCGCGGCCGACCGCGCCGAATTCCGAAAACGTGCCGAACGCCTGATCGACGCCGGTGCCGCCGGCTTCGGCGAGATGATCTCTCTCCATCTCTGCATGACGGAGAAACACAACTACCAATTCGCTCCGGCCGACCATCTGCTGTTCAAGGAACTGGCCGACATTGCCGCCGGACGCGACGTCACCATCGACTTGCATATGGAATCCGTGCTGGCGCGCCGGCCGATGCTGAACAGCCTGAAAGGAGCCTGTTCGAAGAACCCCGATTGGCTAGAGGCCTCGGTGCCGGCCCTCGAGCGCCTGCTCGCCCACAACCGCCGCGCCCGCATCGTCTGGCAGCACATCGGCTGGGACAACACCGGGGGCATGGACCCGGGCCTGTTGGATCGACTGTTGCGGGACCATCCGAACCTCTATCTGGCACTCCGCGTCGAGAAGCGCATCAACCAAGTCGGCGGCGGCGGGCCGATGCCGAACCGCATTGTCGACGGCGCAGGCCGTTTCAAAAGCGACTGGCTGTCCCTGATCAAAGCCCACCCGGACCGTTTCGTCATCGGTGCCGACGAGTTCGTCGGCCCGTTCGGCAGCCCGTCGATGGCCGCCTCGTTCCAGGGCACCTGGTCCCTGATCGACCAGCTCCCGGCCGCTCTTGCCGCCCGGGTCGGCGGTGCCAACGCGAGGCGCATCTACAACCTGAACTGACGCATGGTCCGGTTAGGACAGGTGCTTGCGGAAGAAGGCCACCGTCCGTTCCCAGGCCAGTTTCGCCGCTTCCTCATTGTAACGCGGCGTCGAATTGTTGTGGAATCCGTGCCGGGTCCCGGGATAGACGTGCATTTCGAATTCGGCGCCCGCCGCCGTCAGGGCCGTTTCGTAGCCGTCCTTCATGGCGTTGATGCGCGGGTCATCTTCAGCGTAGTGGATCAGCAGCGGTGCCTTGATCTTGGCCGCGTCCTCCACCTTTGCAGCGCGTCCGTAGAACGGCACTCCGGCGTTCAGATCGCCGCCCATGACGACGGCCAGGTTGTTGACGACGCCGCCACCGTAACAGAAGCCGGTGGCGCCGAGCTTACCGTTCGATAGCTTGTGTGCCTTCAGGAACTTGGCACCGTTCAAGAGGTCGGTGAACAGCTTGTCCTTGTCGAGGCCACGCTGCATGACCTTGCCGTCGTCGTCGTTGCCGGGGTAGCCGCCGACCGGGTAGAGGCCGTCCGGGGCCAAAGCCAGGAAGCCCTCGACGGCGGCGCGCCGCGCCACATCCTCGATATGCGGATTGAGTCCGCGGTTCTCGTGGATGACTAGGACCGACGGGAACGGCCCCTCGCCCGCCGGCTGCACCAGGTAGCCCCGCATCTCGCCCGAAGTGCCGCCCGGCGACGGGTAGTTGACGTAACGCGCCTTGATGCGCTTGTCGGTGAAGGAAATCATCTGCGCCTCGGCATAGCGGGGAAGCAGGGCTTCGGCCATGGCTAGGGCCGAGATGCCGCCGACGACCGTTATCGCAGCCGCGCGGTTGAGGAACTCGCGGCGCTCCATGCGGCCGTGGCAGTATTCGTCGTAGAGATCGTAAACACGGGGATCGATGGCATCCCCCTCGAGCTTGCGGTCCATTGTCATCTCCCTGATCGAAACGAATCTTCCGCGCCGCCGGCTGCCCTGAACCCGATGCCGCGGCACTATAGTTAATCAATCGGCGCCCTGGCCGGAATAGCGAAAGCGGAGGTTAACGCGCTTGTGATTGCTATGGCCGTCGTGGTCGGCAAGCGACGCCTCTAGGGCTTCGAGGTTGTCGTCACCCCAACGCTGAGATCATATCGAGGCTGGCAAGAGGTCACTTTGACCCGGCGCGGACATGGAACGGTGCTCCTTGCCGACGACGAGCGATGGCCGTCGGTGGTTACCGCAAGCGCCTCAACGTTCCCCGTTCTACTGTTTCGCAGGGGAATAGACGGGATTCGGGTTCGCAGTCCGGATCGTCGAGCATGGTCACGATCAATTCGATTGTCGCCTCAACAATCCGCTTGATGGGTTGGCGTACGGTAGTCAGGTTGATGTTTTCCCAAGCGGCCATTTCCATATCGTCGAGGCCGACGAACCCGATATCATCGGGCACCCTCAGATCGCTCGATCGTATCGCGCTGATGGCGCCGATCGCCAGGACGTCGTCGCTGCAGAAGTAGGCTTCAGCTGGCGGCTTTTTCATCAACCGAAGCATTTCATTGCGCCCCGCTTCGAAGGAATGCGTGCCCGCAAAACTGTGGTTGACGCGGACCCCCTTGTGCCGGGCGGTTTCTTCCAAAAACCCGGCAAGACGGTCCTGGGTCACGGTAGCCTTCTCCGGCCCCCCGATATCGTTGATAAACTCGTCCGAAAGAGTGTTTTGGGCGTCCGCTTCTATTAAGAGCGGACGTTTATTCGCCGCCACTGGCAGATGCTGCGACGGTTTTTGGCTTTGGTTGGCGGTTTCGCTGGTTGGGCATGGTTCAGGCGGCCTTCGGGACGGGCGGCGGCGGTTTCCAGGCATGCTTGGCGAGGCGTTTCAGGTTCTGGGCGGTGGCGGCGAGCA